>Ga0268263_1002978_pt1 | contig 10099 bp, 13 predicted proteins | sample Biomet5_FD_190358 | JGI IMG/M metagenome (GOLD analysis project Ga0268263, IMG submission 190358) | Microbial communities from bioreactor (seeded with sewage sludge) at LBNL, California, USA - Biofuel metagenome 5 (SPAdes) (version 4) | ecosystem: Engineered > Bioreactor > Anaerobic >... | reverse complement strand
TTAACGCATTAAGTGCTCCGCCTGGGGAGTACGCACGCAAGTGTGAAACTCAAAGGAATTGACGGGGACCCGCACAAGCAGCGGAGCATGTGGTTTAATTCGAAGCAACGCGAAGAACCTTACCAGGGCTTGACATCCCTCTGACGGATCGGGTAATTCTGATCTTCTCTTCGGAGCAGAGGTGACAGGTGGTGCATGGTTGTCGTCAGCTCGTGTCGTGAGATGTTGGGTCAAGTCCCGCAACGAGCGCAACCCCTGTCATTAGTTGCCATCATTAAGTTGGGCACTCTAATGAGACTGCCGGGGACAACCCGGAGGAAGGCGGGGATGACGTCAAATCATCATGCCCCTTATGTCCTGGGCGACACACGTGCTACAATGGCCGGCACAGAGGGACGCCAAACCGTGAGGTGGAGCAAAACCCCAAAGCCGGCCCCAGTTCGGACTGCAGGCTGAAACTCGCCTGCACGAAGCCGGAGTTGCTAGTAATCGCGGATCAGAATGCCGCGGTGAATGCGTTCCCGGGTCTTGTACACACCGCCCGTCACACCATGGAAGCCGGGGGTGCCCGAAGTCGGTCGATCAACAGACTGCCTAAGGCAAAACCGGTGACTGGGGTGAAGTCGTAACAAGGTAGCCGTATCGGAAGGTGCGGCTGGATCACCTCCTTTCTAGGGAGACATGATTACTGTCTATGGGTTTTATCTGGGCTTGTAGCTCAGGTGGTTAGAGCGCACGCCTGATAAGCGTGAGGTCGGAGGTTCGAGTCCTCCCAAGCCCACCACGAATTCTTTTTTATGAGGAATTTGTCAAGAAACGCGGGAAACCGCGATGTACCTTGAAAACCGAACAATGAAGCATAATTAAAAATGCATCACAGAAAAGAGATCGAGAAAATCATTATCAGCAAGATAAGCAAAAGCAAATTAAGCTAATAAGGGTAATCTACGATTTCAACCGAGAAGCCAGAAGCAGAGTAGAGATATTCTGCAACAGCGATTTATTAAAACAGTAAAGTTTTTTGACAAAAACAAAGCTAATAGTAGATCTAGCTAACTCAGGCAACGAGAGTTGCCAAAGGAGAACAAAGTCCATAGGTAGCGCATCTATGGCAAGCTTGAAGGCCAAGCAAATAAGGGCATAAGGCGGATGCCTTGGCACTGGGAGCCGAAGAAGGACGTGACAAGCTGCGAAAAGCTGCGGTAAGGAGCAAATATCCGATGACCCGCAGATATCCGAATGGGGGAACCCGCCTACGGTAATGCGTAGGCACTGTATACTGAGTAAAGTAGGTATGCAAGAGGCAACCCGGGGAACTGAAACATCTAAGTACCCGGAGGAAAAGAAAGAAAAATCGATTTCCCAAGTAGCGGCGAGCGAACGGGAAAGAGGCCAAACCTGATGCTTGCATCAGGGGTTGCGGACTGTCAAAGGATGGAACACATGTCAGCCGAAGATGACTGGAAGGTCACGGCACAGGAGGTAAGACCCCCGTAGGCGAAGACATGTACCACAGGACAGTATCCAGAGTAGGGCCGGACACGTGTAACCCGGTCTGAAGCAGGGGGGCCCGCCCCCCAAGCCTAAATACTACCCAGTGACCGATAGAGAATAGTACCGTGAGGGAAAGGTGAAAAGCACCCCGGGAGGGGAGTGAAACAGAACCTGAAACCTTATGCCTACAATCGGAGGGAGCGCAAGTGACCTCGTACTTTTTGTAGAACGGGCCAACGAGTTATGGTATGCGGCAAGGTTAAGGAGCTGGAGCTCCGGAGCCGTAGGGAAACCGAGCCTTAACAGGGCCAGAGTCGTATGCTGTAGACCCGAAACCGGGTGACCTATCCATGTGCAGGTTGAAGTGTCCGTAAAAGGACATGGAGGACCGAACCCGTGTCTGTTGAAAAAGGCTGGGATGACGTGTGGATAGCGGTGAAATTCCAATCGAACCCGGAGATAGCTGGTTCTCCCCGAAATAGCTTTGGGGCTAGCCTCGCGTTAAGATGTCTGGAGGTAGAGCACTGAATGTTCTAGGGGCCTTCACCGGTTACCGAAAACTATCAAACTCCGAATGCCAGAACATTATACGCGGGAGTCAGACCATGTGAGATAAGTTTCATGGTCGAAAGGGAAACAGCCCAGACCGCCGGCTAAGGTCCCAAAATGCAGACTAAGTGGAAAAGGATGTGGGATTGCACAGACAGCTAGGATGTTGGCTCAGAAGCAGCCATTCATTCAAAGAGTGCGTAATAGCTCACTAGTCGAGTGATCCTGCGCCGAAGATGAACGGGGCTAAAGTCTGCTACCGAAGCCGCGGATACGTAAGTATGGTAGGGGAGCATCCTGTAAGGGGCGAAGCAGTTTCGAAAGGAACTGTGGACTTTACAGGAGAGAGAATGTTGGCATGAGTAGCGTAAGGCAGGTGAGAATCCTGCCCGCCGAAAATCCAAGGTTTCCTGAGGAAGGTTCGTCCACTCAGGGTAAGTCGGGGCCTAAGCCGAGGGCGAGAGCCGTAGGCGATGGACAACAGGTAGAGATTCCTGTACCACCAAGGGCCGTCTGAGCAAAGCGGGGACACGGAAGGATAGACTGAGCACGCCGATGGTAGAGCGTGTCTAAGCGTCAAGGGAGATATTACAGGTAAGTCCGTAGTATTGGAACTGAGGCGTTATGGGGTGGCAAATAAGCCGGAAGCAGTTGATTTCACGCCGTCAAGAAAAGCCGCTAGCGAGGCCGGAGGTGCCCGTACCGCAAACCGACACAGGTAGATGAGGAGAGAATCCTAAGGTGAGCGAGAGAACTATTGTCAAGGAACTCGGCAAAATCACCCCGTAACTTCGGGAGAAGGGGTGCCACAGAAATGTGGCCGCAGTGAAAAGGCCCAGGCAACTGTTTACCAAAAACACAGGTCTCTGCAAAAGCGAAAGCTGAAGTATAGGGGCTGACGCCTGCCCGGTGCTGGAAGGTTAAGGGAAAGTGTAAGAGCAATCGAAGCACGGAACTGAAGCCCCAGTAAACGGCGGCCGTAACTATAACGGTCCTAAGGTAGCGAAATTCCTTGTCGGGTAAGTTCCGACCCGCACGAAAGGCGTAATGATCTGGGCGCTGTCTCGACAATAGACTCGGTGAAATTGTAGTGCCGGTAAAGATGCCGGCTACCCGCAGCAGGACGGAAAGACCCCGTGGAGCTTTACTGCAACCTGATATTGAGCCTCGGCGCTGCATGTACAGGATAGGTGGGAGACTGTGAAATGAGTACGCCAGTATTCATAGAGTCATCGTTGGGATACCACCCCTGCAGTGTTGGGGTTCTAACCGCGCATCGTGAACCGGTGCCGGGACAGTGCCAGGCGGGCAGTTTGACTGGGGCGGTCGCCTCCTAAAGAGTAACGGAGGCGCCCAAAGGTTCCCTCAGTGCGGTCGGAAATCGCACGCAGAGCGCAAAGGCAGAAGGGAGCTTGACTGCAAGACAAACAGGTCGAGCAGGGACGAAAGTCGGGCTTAGTGATCCGGTGGTTCCGAGTGGAAGGGCCATCGCTCAACGGATAAAAGCTACCCCGGGGATAACAGGCTGATACCCCCCAAGAGTTCACATCGACGGGGGTGTTTGGCACCTCGATGTCGGCTCGTCTCATCCTGGGGCTGGAGTAGGTCCCAAGGGTTGGGCTGTTCGCCCATTAAAGAGGTACGCGAGCTGGGTTCAGAACGTCGTGAGACAGTTCGGTCCCTATCCGCTGTGGGCGTTGGAAATCTGAATGGAGCTGTCCTTAGTACGAGAGGACCGGGACGGACATACCTCTGGTGTACCAGTTGTCTTGCCAAAGGCACGGCTGGGTAGCTAAGTATGGAAGGGATAAGCGCTGAAAGCATCTAAGTGCGAAGCCCCCCACAAGAATAGATTTCCCCCATTTAAATGGTAAGACCCGTGAGAGACTATCACGTTGATAGGTCGGAGGTGGAAGTGCAGCAATGCATGCAGCTGACCGATACTAATAGGTCGAGCACTTGACCAGTGGTTTCAAGGATTCGTTGAACCTTGAAGATACGCATTATTCAGTTTGAAGGTGCAAATATCCGGTGACAATAGCGAGGAGGTCACACCTGTTCCCATCCCGAACACAGTAGTTAAGCTCCTTAGCGCTGATGATACTTGGCGGGCAGCCGCCTGGGAAAGTAGGACGTTGCCGGTTTATTTTTATCTGGCTCCATGGTCAAGCGGTTAAGACACCGCCCTTTCACGGCGGTAACTCGAGTTCAATTCTCGATGGAGTCACCATTTTTAGAAATTTTGGCGCGATTGGTTCAAATACCAGTCGCGTTAAATATATCATTCCGTGCGCGATTGGCGGAACTGGCAGACGCGCTAGATTTAGGATCTAGTGGGCGACCGTGGGGGTTCAAGTCCCTCATCGCGCACCATAAAAAAGCATCCCCGACGTTGAAATATCAACATCGGGGATTTTACTTTTTTGCTATTGGCAACAATTTGGCAACAATTTAGTTTAGATTCTTGATTTCTGACGATATGTCATCTGCTATCTGCTTATCATCTGCCTCGAATAAGTGAGTATAAATGTTTAGGGTAGTAGATATGTTGGAGTGTCCTAAGCGTCTTGACACTTTAGCTACATCCAGATTGGCATTGACCATCATAGATGCATTGGTGTGACGCAGTCCGTGCATGCCTATCCTTGGAAGACCTATCTTTTCCTCATAGTCTGATATCCATGATCCGAGAGAGTTAGGCCATATCGGTGCGCCAGTGCTACTCCTGATCACAGCATCGCTGTCTACGGCGTAATAACTGGCAGCTACCTCCTGGTATTCCTTTAGATCCTTAAGCACGTCCGTCAGTTCTTTTGGCATGGTCAGCTGCCGCACTGACTTTTCCGTCTTTGGTGTGTCGATGTAGATTCCCACCTTGACGTCGAGATTTCGCGTCCTGACGATTTTCAGCCGGCTTTTTAATAAGTCTACGTCTTCCCAGTTTAACCCGCAGATTTCGCCTCTTCTCAATCCACATAGTAGCGCCAGCATGATTGCTGCTTTATAGTTGACATCTTCTTCAGGCATAACTCCCATAGCATCCAGCAGTGTTTTGACCTCTGCCTCGCTGTATGACTGCGCTTCTTTTTTCTGCAGTTTAGGTTTTCTGACGTGGTCACATGGATTGCTTTTAAGGATGTCCATATCTATTGACCATTCATAAGCTGCATGCAAAAATGATAGGGTGTTTTTTATGCTTTTCGGTGACAGAGTTTCAGCCAGACTGTTGATCCATGCTTGGACCTGCGGTCGTGACAACTTATTTGCTTTGTTATTTCCGATAATATCTATTCGCTTGACGATAGTAGTGTAGCCTCTAACAGTAGTGGGTTTGGCATTAGGCTTGATGCATTCATTCATATATTTTTCTACCAGCTTAGCAACTGTTAACGTAGCCGGCTTTTCGACATTGCCAGCTTCACATTCGGTATAAAATTTAGCAAGTTCTTTTCTGGCCTGTGCATCAGATTTACAGTCAACACTCCTGTAATATTTTAGTGGTTTTTTTTCAAAATTAGTCCCTATAGTCACTATCAGCTGATAATGACCGGATCCTTTCGGACGTTCCCTAAAGTAGCCTGGCTGTTTAGACATGCTATCACCTTCTTAATTATTGCTCCAAGCATTATTATCCAGATGATCACGCCAGTCATAGCTGTCATTAAAACATCTGGAACATGGTTCATATCCTTTTGCTTCCGCATTTTCTATATTATATATAAAAACGCCGTCACTATTTTGGATATAACCGCAGGTAGCTTTATGATACTTTTTCCCGTGCTCAGTAACAAATACTGCTGTGTTCATAAAGTAATCAAGCTGGCCATCCAATTCGTCAATATATTCATTCAATGAATCATTATCAGATTCTGAAAGATTAAATTCATCGACTAATTCATCGTAATCAGAACTCTTTATAAGCAAGTCTTTGTTCTGTTCTTTCAAATCATTATAGCTGCTAAAAAGAATGAACATCACCATACCCATAAGTATCAGAAGGATTGTAAGGCCAATGCTTAAATTCTTGTATTTTTCATTTCCATTCATTGGATACCTCTGCTAGTAAATGCTACTTATAAACCAAGAATATCTTTCTTTTTAGCATCAAATTCTTCCTGAGTGATTGCGCCCATATCAAGCAACTCTTTAAGCTTCTTAATCTGGTCCATCGGATCTGCGCCGGATGCCGGTGCTGCTGATTTCATCTGCTGATCAGCTTCTTCCTGCCTAAGTATGATATCAAGTGAAGACATAGTTTCTTGCGCCGTGTTAAATGCGCTGATATAATCTTTGCTGGTTGTCTTCGTGGACTTAGTTATATAAGGTATCATTACACATGGAAAATCAATATCATTAAGATTGATTTTTAAAATCATTGATTCTACAGCTTTCTTAGTTTTCTTTTTTCCAACTCCGGCACCGGCAACAGCACCAAAACCTCCGAAGAGTGCTCCGCCTGCAGCAGCCATACCAAGTCCGCCTTTTGTTATTGCAGAGTCATCTTCCAAAAGTTCATAGTCAACCAATTCGTTGAAACTGAAGATCCTGTCAGAAGGCTGCATTGCAGCACTTATTGCCTTATCTGCGACTATTGACGCACCAGCAGTGCTGACTGCTGCAAGCACTTTACCAGTTTTAGCTAATCCGCTAGACTTTTCTTTGAGACCTGCGCGAGCGTGTTTGACTTTAAAGAGTCTATTGTCCATATCAATAGTTAAATCACCTAAAGACTTTGTAGGCTGAAAAGTTTCAGCTAGGTCCGCCTGAGCAACCTTATCTAATTCTTTTGCTTCTTTTGCTACGGCTAGTTCATTCTTTTTTGTATCAACAGCGTCCTGAGCCTTATCACCAACTGCTTTTGATACATCTTTTACTTTGTCTAAAAATCCCATAACTGTTCCTCCTTATTAAATGGTTTTATACTATTTATAATTACATTAATGGCGCCTGACGGAGAGGGGATGTAATGACCACAAAACATGCTACGCTATCATATGACCGCATCTATGCAATCTATAACAGAATCACACATATTATGACATTTAACACCTCTTTTTCCGGAGGCCCTCAAATAATTATCGTTATTTAGTATTTACTTTTTTTAGGTCAGGCGCTCCGTATTCCTTACGAATCCTATTGATCTGATCAATCACTTCAGAATCGTTCTTATTGTAATAACCAATTCTCCTCAGCTGAGATTCTAAAATAGAGTCAACTGCATCTTTGCCAGCTGGATCTAAAGCTCGGTACTTTTTTATTAGTTCCGACTCAACCATAGTTATTTTATATTCACTATTTTTATGATTTAGTTTTACTTCATAAAGATTACCATCACTATCAACTAAATCAGCCATATCGTAGCCCATTAGCCATTGCGGACTAACTTTCAAAGCTTTTGCCATAACATAAATTTTATCCTGCTTTGGGACAACTTTACCGGACAGATATTGAGACATTGCAGATTTTCCTATATTAAAATCTATATTATTAAATGCTGCATAATCATTAATTATTCTAATCAAGTCTATTTGCTTATAATTATTCTTTTCCATTACTTCATTCAATCTATCAGCTGTCGACATTATATTCACCTCTTTTCATGCCATAAGTATAACATAATTGAATAAAAGTTCAATACTATAAAACAAAAAGTTCAAAAAAATGAATTAAGTTATTGACATATTCTTTTTTAAGGCTTATATTAAAAAAGAGGTTCAAAGAATTGAACTAAAATGAGGAAGGAGGTGTTAATAATGGTGAACGTAATTTTTGATTATAACATGCTCATTGGAAAGATAATAGAAAAATACGGAACGCGTAGTAAGTTTGCAAAGGCAATGGATTTGTCAGAGCATAGCATGTCAAGAAAACTAAATTCTCAGGTACCATTTACGCAGCCGGAAATCTCAAAATCTTGTGAGTTGCTAGAGATTCCAAACACAGAAATAGGGACTTATTTTTTTAGAGCAAAGGTTCAAAAAATTGAACATGTCAACTAATTGACAATGAAGAGGGAGGGAGAAGCATGCTAAAAGGCATAAAAGAATTAGCGGATGATGCCATTGATATGATTTGCGAAAGCGGAACATGGATGAACAATTACTTTAACGAAAAAAAACATCCTGTGAGAAACTTTATTTTGATTCTCGCTATGTCGGCTTTGGGCGCCGCAATAGGCTTGCTGCTATCAATCAGGATATTAATTTAGTAGTTATTATGCTTGCTAATATTGCGATAACAACGGGTACGATTACAGATTTTAATATAAAAGATTTGAACTCCTGAAACTGTACTGCGTATCTATGAAGCCCTTTGTAAGTTAAGCGGAAAAAGTCTTTTGAATCTGGATTCGTATATTCGACATATCCTAAAGATTCAAGTCTAGCCAGAAGTGTACGAAATGTTTCAACTTGATAATTGAATTCGCATGTATATAACTGGTCATATAATTGGGAAATTGATGTTTCATCAGAATCAATTTGAATTATAGGTGATGAATCTGAAGAAACAGAGAGAATCATTTTATAAATTGGTTTTATATTACGTTCCAAAATATCACATCCTTTCTAGGAAATTATATCACATAAATCTATAAGGAGGAACAAGCATGGATAAGCTTTTAACGACAGTGCAGGCCAGAGATTTGCTTAATGTGAGCATCAGTACATTTGAGAGAATGGTAAAGCGGGGCGACATCCCGGCATACAGGTTGACGGCTAAAGTCAGACGCTTTGATAGAGCAGACATAGAAAAATATATCTCACAGACATTATAAAAAGCAATTAGAAAGGAGCAATCTATATGGCTAATTTAAAGATCAAAATCAATCAAGACGATTTGGATGAAACAATAAAAAAAGCAAAGCAACTTGAAAACATTCTGCAAAATGTTAATAAAGAAATTGCTTTGCTTAAGAGTGAATTAAAAATCAGATAATAAATAAGCTTCTGCTGCTGAATCAATCATATCCTGCCAGGAAGAAAAATCTGTATGCTTACATACGCATTGATCCATCTGCTCTTCTGGTAAAGATTCAAACTCTTCGTTTGTTTTACACAATATATTTTCCGATTTTAACATATCGTCAATAGAACTTGCGTCTGAATGCGAGCACATGAATGATTCATTAAACAAATCATCAAAACTTATTTCACCTACTTTGATTTTTTCTCCGAGTTTAGAGAGCTTGTCGCCAAATTCTTCTAACTCATGAAAATCTACGGTAAAAGAACCCATATAATCACCTCCTTTGTAGTGATTATATCATAAACATTCAATTCAAAAGAGAAACATTTGCATTATGACAAGAAGAAAGAAAAAAACGATAGATGAGAGGCCGATAATATCATGCTCATACATCAGATCGTATGAAGAACTGGCCTTTGAGTCTGCTCAGAAAAAAATCGACAAAGCACTGACTGGCAGAAAAACTCCTGCAGTAGCTGCGATCATCAAAAAGGAGAGTAAACGCTGGAATGAAAAATGGAAAAAAGCCGACAAGAAGAGAAAAAGCCCTGATGAAAAAGTGGAAACTGATCAGTGATGACTGGCTGGTGGTCAGCGTCACTGATCAGGACATGACAGTAGTATCAAGATACACCGACATGGTCCGCCTGATACCTGAAGGATTGAGTAATGGAAGGAGAAGATAATGGAGACATTTACGGGAAAATGCAAATACTGCGGCAATGAGCAGCCGGTCATGGCCGAAAGCCAGGAAGCAGCAGATGAGATGGTGTCAGCAGACTGCGAATGCAGCGGTGCAGAAACATCTGACAAGCGCAGCCACATGAAATCAAACATCCAGCAGATCTGCAGCAATGACTTTAACGGAGCCTTTGAGCCTCTGGAGCAGAGTGCAATCAATGCGATCAAGGAGGCAGCTGACGGAGTCATTGATGGTCTGTATGACGGCGTGACCTTTGATGCTAGATTGAGCAAGGTCAGCATCAAAATTGGCGGCGATGACAAGATCAAAGTCAGCAGGACAACAACCAAAAAGCAGGAGGCCGAGGCATGAGCAGTTTGTTATATAACGGCTGGAAGGATAAAGCCA
>Ga0268263_1002976_pt1 | contig 10101 bp, 9 predicted proteins | sample Biomet5_FD_190358 | JGI IMG/M metagenome (GOLD analysis project Ga0268263, IMG submission 190358) | Microbial communities from bioreactor (seeded with sewage sludge) at LBNL, California, USA - Biofuel metagenome 5 (SPAdes) (version 4) | ecosystem: Engineered > Bioreactor > Anaerobic >... | reverse complement strand
GCCCAGCTCGATCAGGCTGATCGCAGCCAGGGCCAACACGAAGATCGCTACCGTGCTGATCGCCACCATCGCCCACACCCGGGCTCGGCGCTTCGGATCGGAGGCCGGCTCCGCCTCGGCCGGGACGGTCGCCAGATCGATCAGGGTGTCGTCCGACTGGTCGGACGGTTGCCCGGAGGACTCCTCGGACGGTAGCAGCAGCCCCTGGTCCTCGGTGGACGCGTCGGACTGCACGACGCCGGTACGCCGCTTGGAGATCGCCGTGCTCACCGTGCGGTGGGTGCGATCCAGGCCGGCGCTGTACAGGGTTCCGGCGACGCCACCGACAAGGCTGGCCACAGCCGCTCCCACAATGGTGCCGGCCACTCCGAGCTGGGCTCCGATCGCCGCCGCGGTCGCCGCCGCCAGCGCGCCACCGGCCAACTGCGGCAGCGAGAAGGTCAGCTCGATCGGGGCACGGCGCGGCCTGCCGTCGGTCGGGCTATCGGTCTTGGTCTCGTCCAACTGTTCATCCTCCAGGCTCCGAGGGTAGCCCGCGCGATCCAACCCCTAGCCGGGGATGCCCACCTGATCGGCGATCAGCCGGGCGATCTCGCGGGCCGCCTGCGGACGGGCCGCCTTCGCACTGGCCTCGGACGCAGCGGCCCGGGCCGCCGGATCGTCCACCCACACCCGCAGAGCCTCGACGACCTCGCGCGGCCGCGGAGCCCAGACGCCGGCCTTCAGCTGTTCGACATAGGTGACGTTGCCGTCCTCCTGGCCGGGCAGCCGGGAGTACAGCACCAACGGGAGCTTGGAGATGAAGGCCTCGCTGATCGTCCCCGGGCCGGCTTTGGTGACCAGCATGTCGGCGGCCGCCATGAACTGCGGCATCTCGGTGGTGAACCCGTACAGGTGCGCCGGGATCTTCCAGTCGACGGCCTCCAGGTCGGCCTTCAGCTCGGCATTGCGGCCGCAGACCACCACCAGGGACGCGTGCAGTTCGGCGTCGTTGATGGCCTTGGCCACCCGTTTCAGCGGACCCATCCCGTCCCCGCCGCCGACCAGCAGAATCACCGGACGCTCGTTGCCCCAGCCGCGCTCTTCCCGCCAGCCGGCCCGATCGGCCAGCGGCTGGTTGAACCGTTCGGCGACCGGCAAGCCGATCACCCGCAGGTTCCCTTCGGGGATGCCGTAGCTGATCGCCTTGGCCTTGGCCTGCTCGGTGCCGACCACGACCAGGTCGGACCGCCGGTCGAACCAGAACGCATGGGTCGAGACCAGGTCGGTGACCACGGTGATGTAGGGACGCGGTGAGTCCTTCATCGCCCGCGCCAAAGTGGTGTTGACCAGAGGATGCACCGAAACGATCAGGTCGGCCGGGTTCTCCCGGACCAGTCGCTGCGCGGCCCGGCGGACGTAGGGGTAGGCGATCTGATTGACCGCGTCGGAGCGGGCCCGTCCGTCCGACGCTTTGAAGGAGAAGCCCCAGGCCTGCGGCAACCGCGAGATCGGCGGGTACATCTCCGGCGCATAATTCAGCGGCCGCGGGTAGTAGTCGCGGAAGAAGTCGACCATCTTCGACTCGAAGCGTCCGGGGAACTCCAGGTCGAGCGCCTCGATCATCGCCTCGGTGGCCGAACGATGGCCGCCGCCGGTGTCGGAGAACAGGAAGAGGATCCGCTTCTTCGCCTCAGCGGCCTCGTCGGGCTCGACCATGCACCCTCCCTTCGCTGCCAAGAGCATGGCATATCGAGACGCAACTGTGCCCCGATATGGGTGGGGTCGGCATCAGCCCTTGAAACGGACGTTCGCGTTCAGATTGGGCAGCTCGATGAAGGTCCGGCCGGGAGCCATCTTCAGCGGGGTGCCGTCCTCGAGAGTGAATTGGAACACCTCATTGACTGCGCCCTTCGTCCAGGTGCCTTGGACGTACTTGCCGCCGGCCGCGTAGTAGAAGGTGCCGCTGGCGTTGATGATCTCGTGGATCGGCTCGAGGTGGCCGGTGAACCAGATCTTGCCGGCCTTGTTGATCTTGCCGAAGACCTGCTTTGCCCGGATCACCAGGACGTTGTCGCACCAGACCCGCTCGCCATCGTCCAGGACGTGCTTGCCCCACGGCATGCTGCGCAGGTAGCGCTTGTCCTTGGCGCTCCAGGAGTAGCTCATCGAGTAGGTGTCGCCCTTCTTCCAGGGCACGGTGATCGTCTTGGCGGGCTTGCCGTTGGTGGTGCTCACCTCGGCGTCGGAGGCGGCCCAGGGCAGATAGTTCTGCTGGGGCCCGTCGGTGAACTTGGTGGCCAGCTTGGCCAGCGCGGCCGGGTGGCAGGCCACTGCCCGGTCGTAGTACTTGCGACCGTTCAGGGTGCGCACCCGCTTGGGGTCGATCGAGAAGGAGCCGGTGCCCTTGGTGGTCATGTACTGCTTGCTGCTGATCAGGAAGTCCTTGAACTCGGCCAGGTAGTCCAGGACCCACTTGTAGGCGCCGGTGCTGCCGATGATCGCGGTCATCGGGCTGAGCATCGGGGCGTCCACCGGACGCATCGAGCGGACCGGGGCCACGCTCTTGGCGTAGGTGGTGTGGAAGACCGGCACCAGCCGGGTGCTGGTCTTGCCGACGACGGCCGGGTAGCCGTCCATCTGCACGTAGACGATGTCGGCGTCGTTCAGTCCGGCCTGCGGGTGTTCGCCCTTGTTATCGGGGACCTTGACCACGACGACGACCTTCTTGGCATCGTCGGGGTTGTCCAGCGGCTTGCCGGTCAGCGGCCAGCGCGGGGTGGTGTCGACCGGAGCGGTCGGGCTGGTGCTCGGCTGGGTGGTTCCGGGAGCGGCGCCGGTACCGGCTGCGGTCGGCGGCGTGCTCTGCTGCGGCTTGTCCACCGCGCATCCGACCACGACTGCTCCGACGACTCCGGCGGTACCCACAAGGGCGGCGCGACGGCTAACCGGTTCCATACTTCCTCCAGATCAGAACGGGCCCGCCGGTCAGGCCGCACGGTGCACTCGCCCAATCGTAGAACCGTCACCAACAACGGACGGCCAAGGCCTGACTGTCGAGTCCTGGTGAATGGCTGCGAACTGGCCGCTGATCCCGCCGAGCGGTGCGCAAAGGTGCGGGCGGGCGGGCGCTACACCGCGTAGTCGACGCAGGCGCGCTCCGTACGCACCTTCGCGATGAACCCGGCGACCGCCTGATGATCGGGATGGACGGCGTAGGCCTTCAGCGCCTCGACCGAGTCGAACTCGGAGTACAGGACCAGGTCGTAGTCGTGCTCGAGCACGTCCGGAATCATCGGCTCGAGTTTCCGCAGCCCCGGCACCAGGCCGTCCAGCGCGGCCAACCGATCGCGGACGATGCGCAGGTTCGTGGCCTTGTCGGCACCTTCGGCCTGGTCGGCGAAGCGCCACATCACGATGTGCTTGATCACGTCCGAAAGCGTAGCCGGGCCACCCTTCCGCGTCGCCGCAGCTAGCTCAGTCCGCGCAGCCAGCCGGAGGTGATCACCGGTTCGCGCTGGCCGCCGACGTGAACCACCTGGTCACCGTCGCGGGTGAGCTGGGTGCGGTAGCCGTCCAGAGCGGTCCGGACGGCGTCGAGCCGCTGCGGGTAGTCGTAGCCGGACGCCCCTTCGGGGGCCGGTCCGGTGCCGAACTCGGCCCAGCGGACGCCGGCCAGCGTGGACGCCCGGCCCGCGACCCGATGGCAGGCGACGTGGTCGGGGTGGCCGTAGCCGCCGTCGGCGGCGTAGCTGAGCAGCAGGTCGGCCCGCCACTGACGCAGCAGCTGCGCCAGGTCGGCCGCGGGTTCGTCCGTCCCGGCCAGGGCCAGGCTGGTCGGCGAGGCATCGGCGGCCGGCCCGGCCAGCCCGGGGTGGATCCAGGCCATCCCGGAGTCGCGATACTGGCGTGCTGCGCGGTCCGGCGTCCCGGCCGGCGGGCTGCCAAGGAAGCAGTGCCCGCTCACCCCGAGCGCCGCCAACGCCATGGCCAACTCCGCTTGTCGGACGCGGGTCAGCTGTTCCACGGTGGTGCCGGTCGGCAATGCACCGGGGACAACCTCGCCCCGCTCGCCGCGGGTCGCGGTGACGACCAGCACGGGATTGGTGGTGACCAACTCGGCCAGCAGCGCCCCGGTGGACAGGGTCTCGTCATCGGGATGGGCATGCAGGAACACCACCCGGGTGCCCGGCTCGATTCGCATCCTCAGCCTCTCAGCGACCCAGCTGTTCGGCATAGAGCGCGGCCAGCCGGTGCCCGGCCCAACGCCACTCGAAGCGACGCGCATGAACGCGGGCCACGGTTCCCATCCGCTCCCGCAGGCCGGGCTCGGTGAGCAGCCGGCGCAGCGCACGTCCCCAGTCCTCGGGCTCGCGGGAGTCCATCAGTTGCCCGGTCTCCCCGTGGGCGACCGCCTCGCGCAGCCCACCGGCCGCTGCCGCGATCACCGGGGTGCCGCTCGCCGCCGCTTCCAGGGCGACCAGCCCGAAAGTCTCCGAATGGGACGGCACCAGCACCACCAACGCGCCCCGCATCAGCTCGGCCAGCGCCGGACGCGACTGCGGCCCGATGAAGTGGACCAGCTCGGACAGGCCCAACCGCGAGACCAGGTTGCGCAGCTCACCGTCGTAGTTGGCGAAATCCGGCGAGGTGTCGCCGGCCACCAGCAGGTGCGGACGCAGCTCCGGCTCCAGTTCGGCGAGCGTACGAATCGCCAAGTCCGGGCCTTTCAGCGGCTGGAAGCGGGCGGCGAACAGCAGGTAGCCGCGCTGGTCGAAGTCCGGTGCGGCCTCGTCCGGGCGCCAGCAGGGCTCCCCGGGAGCGAGCGGACGGAACAGCTGCTGGTCGACACCTGGGGAGACGATGTGAACTCGGCCAGGCTCGGCTCCGCAGCGCTCGATCACTGTCCGGGCCTCGGCCGCGGAGATGGCCACCACGGCGTCCGACTCAGCGGCGACCAGGACCTCGCCGGGCACTCGGCGCGGCGATTCGGGGGGCTCGCCTGCGGCCAGAGTCGAGCCCGGCAGCGCGGCGACCGAGTGGTAGCTCTGCACATGCGGGACGCCCCAGGCCCGAGCCACCGGAAGTGCGGCCACCCCGGACATCCAGTGGTGGGAGTGAATGATCGAGGCCGGGGCCAGCCGGGCCAGGTTGGCCGAGAACTCCTCCAGGTGGTCATCGATTCGACTCTTCGGCAATACCGCGGCCGGACCGGCGTCCAGGTGGTGCAAGGTGACGCCGGGGAACAGCTCGACCTGATCGGGGTCGTCCGGGGCTGCGCGCCGGGTGACCAGCCGCACTCGGTGGCCGAGTTCGGCCAGCGCGACGGCCTGGGCCCGCTCGACGACGTTCATGCCACCGGCGTCGCCGGAGCCGGGCAGGTTCGCCGGTGAGGTGTGCATGGACACGAAGCAGATGTCGAGAGGTGCCGCCACCCGCAGAGCATATTCCGCGGCGGCCCGCTACTCGGCGGGACGACCTGCCTCCGCTCGTCCGCCGTCATCGGCAAGTCGCCACCCGTGCGCGGATCGCTGCGGCGATTCGTCCCGGTGCTCGCGGTGAGCGGCGACCCCCGGCAGTGGGAGAATGGCGTGATGTCCACTTCACAGCCGGCCCCGAAACTGACCAAGCTCACCGGCCCGAAGTGGATCTTCCTCACGATCCTCGGCGGCCTGGGCATGATCGGGCCGTTCTCGATCGACACGATCTTCCCGGCCTTCTCCGCGCTCGAAACCGAGTGGGGCGCCTCGGAGTTCGCGCTCCAGCAGATCATCAGCGTCTACCTGCTGTCCTACGCCCTGATGAGCCTGCTGCACGGCCCGCTGTCGGACGCGCTCGGCCGCAAGCCGGTGATCGTGGTCGGCATGGTGGTCTACGTGCTGGCTGCGGTTGGTTCGGCCCTGGCCCCTGGACTAGGGGTGTTGCTGTTCTTCCGGGTGATCCAGGGGTTCAGTGCGGGCGCTGGTCAGATCGTCAGCCGGGCGATGGTGCGTGATGTCTTCTCCGACGCTCAGGCCCAGCGAACGATGAGTCAGATCGCCTTGATCTTCGCCCTGGCCCCGGCCCTGGCCCCGGTGATCGGCGGTCTGCTGCTCGGCGTCGGCAATTGGCGACTGATCTTCTGGTTCCTGGCCGGCTTCGGCCTGGTGATTCTCGCCCTGGTGCTGTTCGCGATGCCGGAGACTCATCCCAAGGAGCGTCGTACGGCGTTCAACGGCGCAGCGCTGGTCGCCGGAGTGTCCGGAGTCTGGCGCAATCGGGACGGACGCCGGCTGGCCTTCGCCGGCATGGCCAACTTCGCCGGCCAGTTCCTCTACATTTCTGCGGCCCAGTTGTTCGTGGTGAAGCTGCTCGGCCTGGGTGCCCAGGATTTCTGGATCCTGTTCGTCCCGCTGATCGGCGGCATGATGGTCGGCTCCTGGCTGAACGGACGGATGGCCGGACGCGTCACCGGAGCTCAGATCGCCCGGGCCGGTTACCTGGTCAGTACCGGCGCCGGCCTGCTGAACCTGGTACTGGCCCTGATCCCGGCCACTCAGGGTTTGCCGTGGGCCATCCTGCCCCTTCCGCTGTACACCTTCGGGGTCGCGCTGACCTTCCCGATCATCACCTTGGCGATGCTCGACCTGTTCCCGACGGCTCGTGGCGCGGCATCCTCGGTGCAGTCTTTCGTCGCTCTGCTGGCCAATGCCGCGATCGCCGGCGCCCTGGCCCCGATGCTCGGCTTCTCCCTGTGGTCGCTGGCCGCCTCCGCGTTGGTCGCCACACTGGTGGCCTGGTGGCTGTGGCGTGGACACGTCCGTGGCGCCGAGATCGAGCCGCACGGCTCGTCCGATGCGGCGGCTTTCGAGCCAACCGACGAGCTGTGAACAACGTCGGAGCGGCCTCGGCGTAACGTTGCCGCCATGATCCCCGCTGATGCTCCGATCCTGCTCGCCAACGACGCCGTTCGGCTTGAGCTGCTGCCCCTGGGTGCCACTGTTCGCCGCTTCGAGGTGGCCGTTGACGATGGCTGGCGCAATATCCTGCTCGGCCACCCGGAACTGGCCGACTACACCCACAACCCGGGCTATCTCGGCGCGACGGTGGGGCGCTTCGCCAACCGGCTGGCCAAGTCCCGGTTCACCCTGGACGGTGCGAACTACGAGCTGGCCGCCAATGAGGGCGTGAACCAGCTGCACGGCGGCCCGGACGGCTTCAGCTCCCGCCTCTGGGACATCGCCGACCGCGGCGACGACTTCGTCGAGTTCCGCCTGACCAGTGTCGATGGCGACCAGGGCTACCCGGGGACGGCCACGATCAGTGCCCGCTACGAGTTGATCCCCGGCGGTGCGCAGATCACCTACCGGGCCACAACGGACGCCCCCACCGTGATCAACCTGACCACACATCCCTACTTCAACCTCGACGGTGAAGGCAGCCACGACACCAACCAGCATCGACTGTTCGTCTATGCCAGCGCCTACACCCCCAACTATGACGACGGCATCCCCACCGGCGAGATCCGCGACGTCACCGGCTCGGCGGCCGACTTCCGCTCCGGTCCGCTGTTCGGTGCGGCCCGCGAGCAGGCCGAGGCTGAGGGAATCACCCGCAGCGGTGGTTTCGACCACAACTTCGTGGTGGACGGCGCGGGCATGCGCGAACACTGCCGGCTGATCGGCAGCGACGGACTGACCCTGACCATCTGCAGCGATCAGGTGGCGATCCAGGTCTACGGCGGCGAGCACTTCGCCGGCGAGCCGGGGACGTCCGGGCAGCCCTACCCGCGTCGCGCCGGCGTGGCTCTGGAAACCCAGAACTTCCCGGATGCGCCGAACCACCCGAACTTCCCCAGCGCCGTGCTCCGTCCCGGCGAGGAGTATCTGGCCATCACTCAGTGGCTGATCAGCTGAGCCGAAAGTCGCTTTTGTCTCTTTTGTCACTCGACACGCCGACGACACGCCGATTCGGGCGGAATTGCGGGAAATAGGTCGGGAAATCCTCTTGCACTGGTGCGGTTCGCGGACTAGAAATATCCCTACCAAACCACCTCGGTGGGGCGGGGATCGGAAGCAGGAAGTCAGCTTTCCGGCCAGAGTGAAAGCTCAGGTTCGGGCGGCCCGGTGATGCGGGTCGGGTTGGCTGGTAGCTCCTGATCGGCACCGAGCATCACGACGGTCCCAACCAGAAGGCCCCGGAGACTCATACTCACCGGGGCCTTCGCCTATGCCCAGTCAGTGGGCAGCTGCTGCGCACCGGTGGGAGCAGCGAGCAATACTGCACCTCATGAGCGATGAGACGAATCTGCGCACAGCCTCCCTCACCCGGCTGGGTGCCCGCAGCTATGAAGCCACCAATGTCCGCGGCGGAACCCTGCGACTCGGCGAGGGCGACAGTACCGATTTCACCCCCGTGGAGCTGCTGCTGGTGGCACTGGCCGGGTGCTCGTCGATCGATGTCGACTACCTGACCGCGCGCCGCGCCGAGCCGACGGCATTCGACGTCGAGGTGCACGCCGACAAGCTCAACGACGAGGACGGGAACCACCTCGGCCCGGTCGAGCTGACCTTCACCGTCCGTTTCCCCGAGGGCCCCGACGGCGACCGCGCCCGCGAGATGCTGCCGGTGGCGATCGCCAAGTCGCGCGATCGGCTGTGCACGGTCTCGCGGACGGTTCAGCTGCCCACCCCGGTCGGCTTCCACCAGGCCTGAGCCCATCGCTGAGCGTCCGCAGCCGACCTGCAGAGTCAGGCCGGGCGGACGGCCGGCACAGGCGAGCTGACCTATGCAGACGAACCTCGTCCTCGACGGCGGGCGTCCCTCCGATCGGGCCGACGGATCGCCGGCGCCGGCACCCTCCCCCGCCTGGCCCCGACTGCGGCAGGCCGGCCTGGCCCCACTACTCAGCTGGCTGGGGTCGAACCTCGTCGCCTGGGTCACCGCCGTCCTGAGCGGCCAGGACTATCTCCTGCCGCAGACTCACCAGCGCTGGGACTCCCAGTGGTATCTGTCGATCGCCGAGCACGGCTACGAGTCGTACCGCTGCATTGAGCGCTACTCCTGGTTCCCCGATGTGTGGTGCGGCAATACCGCCTGGTTCCCGGGCTATCCGATGGCGATTCGCCTTGTCAGCATGCTCGGCATCGCACCGGGCGTGACCGGGATCATCGTCAGCGAGGCCTGCCTGCTGGGTGCACTGCTGGTGATGTGGCAGTTGCTCGGCGGCCGGCCGGACCGCAACAGTGTCGCGGCCATGGCCTTGGCCGCGGTCTTCTCAGGCAGCATCTATTTCCACACGGTGTTCCCGGTCTCGATGTGCCTGCTCGGCCTGACCCTGGTCGTCCTGGGCATCCGGCGGGAGTCGTGGCTGCTGGCCGGGGTCGGTGCCTTCGTGGCTTTCGCCAGCCACTTCGTCGGAGTGATCGCAGTGATCGGCCTGGCCCTCTCGCTCGCCTTCGGCTGGCGCGGACGGCCCTGGCCCGGACGGAGCTGGCGGGTCGCCGCGGCCACCGGCGTGGGCGGTCTGGCCTACCCGTGGATGCTGTGGCTGATGCATGCCGACACCGGCAGCTGGACCATCTATTGGCAGCATCAAAGCGACTACGGCAACGCCGGGATGCACAATCCGTTCGAGCAGCTGGGCCGATTCTGGTCGCTGTCCTTCAGCCAGTGGCACCCGGCCGCTGCCGGTGACCCGTGGCTGGTCACCCGGGCCGCCGAAGCCCAGCAGCCACAGTTGGCGATCAACCTCGCCTTCGTGGTGCTGTTGATCGGCACGGCACTGTGGCGGCTGCTCCGCCGCGACCTGCCCGGCTGGCAACTGGCCGCCACCCTGATCGCGCTCGGCGCGTTCGCCGTCCCGCTGCTCAGCGGTGCCTGGTCGGCCTGGTATCGCCACGATGCGCTGATGCTGGTTGCTCTGCCGGTGCTGCGACTGCCCCGCTTCGCCTGGACCATGCTGATCATCGTCTGCGCCGTGCAGGCGATGTTGCTGGGGGCGATGTGGTTCGGCGGGTCGTTGATCTAGCCGGCGAGGTCACACATAGGCGAAGGCCCCGGTGAGTATGAGTCTCCGGGGCCTTCTGGTTGGGACCGTCGTGATGCTCGGTGCCGATCAGGAGCTACCAGCCAACCCGACCC
>Ga0268263_1002975_pt1 | contig 10105 bp, 11 predicted proteins | sample Biomet5_FD_190358 | JGI IMG/M metagenome (GOLD analysis project Ga0268263, IMG submission 190358) | Microbial communities from bioreactor (seeded with sewage sludge) at LBNL, California, USA - Biofuel metagenome 5 (SPAdes) (version 4) | ecosystem: Engineered > Bioreactor > Anaerobic >... | reverse complement strand
TGTCTGAACAGGAATGATACTTTCATTATTTAAAAGAAAAGTGGTTAAGGCACAAGGATGACCCAAAAGGGTCATCCTTTATTGCACTTAAACACAGTATTTGTTACAGGTACCACTACAGCACTGTTACAGGGGGCACCACAGCATTTGTTACAGCCTGACCACAGAATATGGGAGAGGTCAACCACAGCATTTGTTAAAGGTTCTACCACCGTTTGTTTAAATGGTAGACCACAGCATTATTTACGCTCCCATTTGTTAATGGTATAGTACACACAGGTACATACCATTAACAAAACGCAAGGTCTGACAAAGTAAATGAGTGAATATCGGCGATTTTACCCATGAAAAAAGCCCTCAGCGTTCATACGTGCTAAGAGCCGACTGTGTAATGGCAGAGGTACTAGGACTTGAACCCAGATCTACGGTTTTGGAGTCTTATCTGAAATAGCCTATAAACCGCATGGTTAAGCCACTTTTAGCGTTTTTAACTTAAATTTGTTGCTACCACACAGCCTCGTTTCCAGCCGTTTTAAATTTGACGTTGCTACCACGTTGCTACCACTAAAATTTCATAAAACAAGTAATTTTTTTAATATTTATACCTGGTAAAAAACTGGTATGAAATAGATAAGGATAGCGAAATAATTAACGCTGAAAATATGTTCTATAGTAATATTTTTTTGAATAAACACTATGGTATCACATAATGCAATTAACCATATATACACTATTTAAGTTTCTATTTAGAAAATTTCGTTACCATGATTTCTAATTACCGGTTCCAAGTCTTGTGGTTTTAATAGTACAGTTGCTATGTTTTCATTGGGGTATACACCAATTTTAGCAAATGTCAAAAACCATTTAAAACTTGTATAACTGGAGGCGAAAATTTTTTTCCCAATTTAGTGGATGCCAAGGATTCTCGCTACTTTCAAACCTCATAGCATAAACATCCTTACCTTCTAATATCTCGAAAATTTTGCCTATAGCAGATTCCTCTTTGTCCTTATATTCCCTTCCAATATTCTTATTGGTTCCCCACGCAACAATAACATCATCAACACTTTTAATCAAACCTTTCAAAGCTGCGTAATTCTTCTTCATCTTTTTATCATATAAAGTTGAGTTGATAAATTTCTTTACTTTCTTAGAATCAGTTTCGTAATATGGATACAAATTAGTTATGTAAACTCCATTGTATTTATCATTACAGAAAGCAAGCACATTATTAGTGGTTCTATCTGAATAATCTAAATCTGCCTTACTGGGATTTCTCATTATTACAAGAACCGTTTTGTTTTTCACAGTATTTTCAACACTATTTTTATAAGGTATAAACAACGAATATCTATATCCCTTTTCTTGCTCAATTAAAATATTTTCAAAATCTACATATTTCTTGTACTTACAGTTCATATATCACCTCTGTATCCTTAGGACCGTCAAAAAAGTAGGTAGCACTTTTTACGCTATTAATTCTAATGGACACATTCTTTTGATTTTTATATTCAAAGACAAACTTAAATACAAATCCCCAAAAAGCTCCTATTGCCTTTTTGTCAGCATCTGTGAGAACCGTAGTAATATTTTTTGCTGCTATAAAAACTTTAACTGGTGGTATTTGCAAAATATCGTTGCAAAAAATAATATTATTCATTAACTTTGGATTTTCAACAGTACTTAGGCACTCTTCCCACAATGCACCAGAATCGCGGAAATTTGAAAATGGCCTATAAGCACTAGAAAAATCAGTATTAATACGATTAATAATTTGTGCAGGTGTCAACTTCATAGCAATCACTCTCCTAATACGAATTTTATTACCCTTTATTTATCAGGGTTATAAACGTATTGTATTTCCTTTTTGATTATTTGTCAAGTTTTTTTTACAACACCATTTCTAAATAATATTCTTGTTTCCACTATAAATACTATTTACGAGCGATATCCAGTATTTTAATGGACTACAAGTCCACCCTGTTTAAAATGTAAATACTACAAAGCCGCATAGTTGAGCCATTTTAAATTAGACGTTGTAAAAACAAAAAACGCCTCAAATTTGAAAGAAATCCTTCCTAACTCAAAACGTCTCTTCTTTTTATGAAGTTATTTTAGCATCATACCATTGATTGTAACCAAGAAGTTGCTTTTAAGACCTCACATAATCTGGCATTTAAAATCGTACATTAATTTTCGAAAAATCAACATTACATTCATGATCTAAATTTGAATATTTATTTTTCAAAAGCAATTTTACACCAGTTTTTGCAGCTTCTCTCTCCATCATTGGCGCTAATGTTACATTTTTTATATTTTCCTGCGGGCTAAATTCTAATTCTAAATGCGGCACAATCAACCCATTGCTACCAACATGATACTTAATCTCGCTATTACCTTCAACGCTATTCTCAATAACAAAACGATACTCCTTTTCATGTGCAAATGCGGGATTTTTATAAAATAAACATCGTTCCAAAAGATATTCGGTAAGGTTGTCCTGATAATCATCTATACATATATCTTCATTGTTGCCACTTCGAATATCAGAATCAAATTTCGTTTTTAATTCTATAAGCTTTGACTGAATATTCTTAATCTGCATACTACGATCATAGCTTACAATTCCATGTGTTATGTTCCATGTTGAATTTTGTTGAGCAATAGAGTCTATCAATGAATTCACCGATATGCCTATATTATAACCTTGATAGTTATTATTCTTAACATAATAGTTCCAAAGACTGTGGCTATCTTGTTCAACTGATGCACATAAAATATAATAGCGAACATGTTCCAAAGCCAATCCACGCTTTGGTGAACTTCCTGGTTTACAAGAAGGTTTTATCCTATACCCTTCATAAGGTGGACCCAATATATAGTCAATAAACTTTTCATCCTCGGCGCGTCTTTCATTGCCAACATTTTTTTCCGCTTCTTTAAATAATTCTTTTATATATACATATTCAGAACGATCATTCAAAAATTGAATGTCACTAAACCATAATTTACCCTGCTCTATGATAGATAAAAAACCGGCTGGAGATGTGTAATGATAAACATTCATTTTCCTTTTGGGATTTGAAATTATTTTTTTCCCCGTAAAATATTTTATATCCATACTCTATCGCCACTCTCTTAAATATACTAAAACTTTATTTAAAACGATTTTATTATATAACACTTTTGAGACGGTCTTTTCTCAATTCCCCATTATCTAGAACTATTTGAAATGGATTTATTAAGCACTCTATTTGCTTAGCTTGTTATTAATCATTTATATTTTTTTGCTCCTTTCAGCAACATTTTCCAAATTATTCAGATTTTTTAATTTTATTCTATCATATTTAAACATAAACAACTCGAAAATATAATTTTTTATTTATCAAAAATAAAAAATAGCCAAGATTTCCCCTAAAACCACAAAAGAGTCGACACCCGTTAAGGCATCGGCTCTTTCATTATTGTTTTAACCGTTCTAGCGCAACATCATAGTAAACCTTTGTTTTCTCGAATCCAATAAACTGGCGATTGCTTTTAAGGGCTGCGACGCATGTGGTACCCGACCCTGCAAATGGATCTAAGATAATGCTGCCTTCCGGTACAATCTTGACTAACTCTTCCATGAGCAATGTAGGCTTACCGGTTAAGTGGAATTTATCACTTTGTTTTACCGGAAAATCAAAACATCCTGGATATGGCCCTGCATGCTGCGCACGTGGGCATTTTCCTTTTGTCCCCCACACAATGTATTCACATTGGTGTCGAAAATAGCCTTTATGCGGTGCACGGCTGCCGTTTCCTTTATTCCATGCAACAATACCACGCCATATTAGATTACCCATCTGAACAGCATCTGATGCAGTAGGCAGCTGCCGCCAATCTGAAAACATCAGGAAATACCCTTCAGGTTTTAATACTCTATGGCATTCATTAATCCATAAAATACACCAATGTAACCATGACCGTGAATCCATTGTGTCACCTGGAAAATCCGGACGATGCACAAATTTATTAGACGACTGCTCATACTTATTTGATGGTGTCTGAGCCCTTTCGTTCGCTGTCCTTCCACCACTGGAATACGGCGGGTCTGTAATCACCGCATCCACAGAATCGTCATCCAACTGTGTTAGTAATTCTATTGAATCTCCCATTGTAATTGTATTCAAAAACTTACTATTCGTTCCTATCTACCTCTTTTGTATTTGTATTGACTAGTCTATTATAATATCACTTTTTGGGGTCTTGCGCAAACATGTGTTCGTTTTTGTTCATGGTAGCAAAATAAAAAAGCACGCTGAAAACACATGCCTCAATGACAATATTTGGTCGAATTATTTTTTATGCTGAATGTCGCCATTGCCAAATCCTAAATTTCTTACTCTATGTTTACCTTTTGTATTTATAACTTTCTTAAGTTTATCTTGCCTTTGTTCTTTTCTCTCAACAAATTTATTATTTTAGGCTATCGTCATTATTTATTTTGTCGTTGTTTTCTTTAAAATAATAACCTGAACCATAGTTTACAAAAACTTGATCAATGTATAATGCACTTTTACACATTACTTCTGCTATACGTTTTACTGCAACTATGTTTTCAATATCATTCGACAGATTAAATCTAAACTCTCTTTTTAAAACCTCTTTAACGCGTTGGTCAGGTTTAACCGTGTCCGCACCAAAATTCATACGTAAATGCTGAAAAGTTGCTAAACCAACTCCATTAATACTACCTATTATATCTTTTTCATGGTTTCTAAAATCAGCTTCCTCAGCCCATTCATGTAACACTTCAAAGTCATCATCTTCCGCGTTGTGTTCTTTTAATTTGTCTATAGCAGCAAGTATACTAATAATAATATTATATTTTTCAGGTGCTCTCATTTCACAAAAATTCGTAAACGTTTCAATATTCTTTGTCTTCTCCTTTAAATCAACAAATGTACAGAACGCAGTTTGCCTTATTCTATCTATTCTAGGCTCCACAATTTTTGTATAATTACGATGTATTGATAGAACCACTGCCAACAAAGCAAGTGCCGGTTTTTCTCGTGCATCAGCACTGTATTTATTAGCAAAGATTTCCGATGCTTCTCCAATAGATTTTCCGGGAAATCTTTTATACAAATGTGAAGTTAGCGTAAGTTTCTTGTTTTCTAGTTTCTTAACAATTTCTTTGATTTCGCTCTCATTTAGACTGTTAATTACCATAAATACACCGTCCCACGTTATTTATTATCTACAAGTACACTGTAGATATAGGTAGTTTTTATCAAGACAATTTAAAATATTGAAATTTGAAATTCTGGTTTTTGCATAATTAAATAATTTTTAGCAAAAATAATATCTAAATGATTATAAATTTGCTGTGGAGATTGCGAAAAATATCAACAATGAATTTGTGTGGCCAATAAATTAATCTTGGACATAAGAAACACCTAAGTCAGCATATAACTGAGTTGTAATATCATTAGGCAAAATTAGAGTATCTCTCAAAAAAGCACTTCTCTTATCCGCCAGATAATAAAGAAGATTTCCCTCCTGCTAAAATTTTATCCGCTAAAACAATATATTAAAACCTAATAAGCCGCCTTTTTTCGAACCGCTAAGATACAAAAAAGATATTGCACTGCTAACACTGTAATTACGTTGCAACTCAACACCATACATGCCCCCGTCGCAGTAGACGCCACCGACACCAAACTCCCAATCAGGGCGTTTGTGGGTGTTTAGATACGTCGTCAAGGATTGCTTGTAGCTCACTAATGATTTTTCCTGATTCTCCGACGTCGCTTGCAATTTTTGTGCTTGTGCCTGCAGCTGCGCTATTTGCGGTTGGCAAGATTGTCCGTCTCCCTATGTCATAAAAAAAAATGCACGTCATTTGATAAGTGCCTTCTAAAACCCCATTATCATTTTTTAAACTTTGCGCTACCATGCCCTACATGTTCACTCAAAGATTCATCACACTCATGTATTGTTTCCCCTGTATCAGGGTCTACAACTTTTTCATGGTATAAATCATCTTTGCGATTAATACACCGCATTAAGGACACATTTTTTCCCTTATCTTTACTGTAAATACTCCCTACGTTAGTTTCCGTAACTATATTATTATGTTTTGATTTACCATTAATATGATCCTTTAATTTTATTTTAGCTCTATCAACAAGGCCTAAATCAAATGTTTCTTCAACAAAAAGTTTTATTATCTTCGTCGTATTACCACAATATGGGCAAGCGGTACTGTCTTCCGCAACTTCACGTTTACAATTTGAACAAATAATAGATTTTGAACACATAGTAGTCACCATTCCTTATTTAAAATTATCTTACTTAATATATTATACACAAAAAGCAACCAATTATCGTTTCGCCAAAATATTTCTTATAATTACACTTTAGTTCTTTGTATAATTGTATTGCTAAAATATGTCCGAGCAAAGTGCATAATATACGACAGTAAAGTATAGGCTCATAATGTTCAGCATATGTAGCTAATAAATATTATAAACACGTAATATTTATAATACCAGAATGGCCGCTAGAATTTTAGTCTTAAAGGCTTTGCATCTTTAACATGACTATAACATACTTAGATAGTAGCATTGTTTGCCTTCTTTTATCTAGTCAAGCATTTTCGGGTTTCTCTGTATAGCAAAAATGGTCATTTCCCTTCTGTGATACATATTCTTTATTATCTCCATCCACACGCCAAAAATCGCCGAGATTTACTCAGATACGCGAAAGACCAATGTTTTTGCAAGAGGATAGTACATACTGTACATCCTCTTGTAAAAACAGCCGGTCTGACAAAGTAGATGAGTGAATATCGGCGATTTTACTTATGAAAAAAAGGCTCTCAGCATAAGCGCTAAGAGCCGACTTTGTAATGGCAGGGGTACTAGGACTTGAACCCAGATCTACGGTTTTGGAGACCGCTGCTCTACCAATTGAACTATACCCCTATGGAGCGGAAAACGAGATTCGGACTCGCGACCCCCTCCTTGGCAAGGAGGTGCTCTACCACTGAGCTATTTCCGCATATGAAAGAAAAATAATGGCGACCCAGGACGGACTTGAACCGACGACCTCCGCCGTGACAGGGCGGCATTCTAACCAACTAAACTACTGGGCCGAATATGTCCTCTGTCAGATCTCTGACAGGATTATATGTTACCATATAATTGCTTTTCTTGCAAGTAATATTACACTTTTTCTATGCTGGCAAAAGAGTTTTTCTCATCTTTGTGGTATAATACATAGTGTGATTTATGGGATATAAACATTACCTATTAATGTATCGCAATAAAGGTTCTTTTATATGCCGATTATGCTGCACCAAGTTAAATAATCTGAGGAGTGATTTATTATGCCGCAAACACCTGATTGGTCTCTAGGTGACAAATACCTGCTACAAGAAGTTCCTGTTCTTGGAGCCTTAATTAAAAAGTATTCCCCCTGTACCCTTGTTCCCGAAAACGAAACTCGTTACTTTGCGACTCTAATGCGTGGCCTTATTTCCCAACAGCTTCCTCCTGCAGTCGTTAACGACTTATGTTCCAAGATACAAGCACTGTTAGGCGAAGTAACTCCCGAAAAAATTATTGCCGCTACTGACAAAGAGCTTTTAGCCCAAGGCTTAGTACAACAGAAAATAGATTACCTGCGCAACTTTTCCCATATGGTTGTTAATGGTCAAGTTACCTTGGATAAATTTGCTGAGATGTCCGATACGGAAATTTCTAAACAGCTTTTACAAGTAAAAGGTTTAGGACAGTGGACCATAGAAATGTTTCTTCTGTTGGCTTTGTGCCGCACGGATATCGTTCCTACTGCTGACCACAATTTTGCTAAAGCACTACAAACTTTGCTAAACCTACCAACACTTCCCAAACGTGGTGAAATTAATAAGTTAACAGCTTCCTGGCGCCCCTGGCGTTCCCTGGCAGTGTGGTATTTATGGCAAGCCTCAGAAGAACTAACCACAAAGGTACCTACAGGTAAAAACAAAAAGTAAAATCAAAATCCCTTACTACTAAAATGAAGTGCACCTTCAAATGTGTTTGTCTAACCTTTGAAGTACTTCAAAAATGTGAGGGATTTTTCTATGAAAGCAGCGGAGATTTCTGCTTTTATTACCTACTATGTTATTTTAATTTCATTGGCAGCTAATCTGTTAAGAACCAATGCCCGCTTTAATTTTTTTATTCCTGTCAGCCCCAGACAATACTATGTTATAATCATGGTATATCATCAAATATAAAAGAGGTGTCTTTATGAAAAAAGCTACTACACTGAAAATTAGTCTTATTGCCGGTTTAATTGCCTGCTCTACGCTCTCGGTTCTAATGCCTAATGTCAGCTATGCCACAGATTTTACCGAAAAGAACAAACAAATAACCTATACTACGGCACTGCCCGCTATTAGTGTAACCGGTTTCGCTGAACGAACTGTATCACCTGATACTGCCAGCATCACCATAGGTGTTGTGAGTGAAGCGAGTACTACGGCTGATGCCAAGATTGCTAACGATGAAGCGATGAATGTTATTATTACCAATCTAACGGAACTAGGCATCCCCAAATCAGATATGAAAACATCCAGTTTCTCTATTACACCCAACTATACACTTAACACTGATAAAACTGCCCGTTCTATCACCAGCTATTCTGTAGGGAACATGCTTAGCATTAAAACCCATGATTTCACTAAGCTCTCCAATATCATCCAGACGGCAACAGACTCCGGTGCTAATCAAATTTACGGTGTCCGTTTCTATCTGCAAAATGACAATACAATAAAGGATGAACTTACGGCAGAAGCACTGCGCAATGGTAAAAAGCAAGCATCTCTCATTGCCTCTTCTCTTGGTCTTCACCTTGGAGATGTACTTTCCGTTTCTGTATCGGACTATTCACCTTCCTATAACACTGTGAATTTCGAGAAACTTAGCATGCGTGCGGCAGATTCAAGCACACCTATTGAAGAAGGTACCCTGAAAATTACCGCTACTGCCAGCTTATCTTTTGCTATTCGGCAATAAAAGATTATTTTTACAATATGCCATTTATTTTGGTCATTAAACTTCTAAAAGTCAAAAAATCCCTTACAGCTATTAATAGCGTAAGGGATTTTTTATTTCTAAATTTAAATTAATTTGCTCTTTGGCGGTTTATAGCCAGGTAATATTTTTACAAAAGCTAATTCGTTGCAATTTGGGTATTGCGGACAATACACACATTCTTTCCATACCTTTTGCGGTAAATTCTCTTTGTCAGATTCTTCATAGCCACATTTAATAAAAAATCCCGGCTGATAGGTCAAAGTGAAAAACATCTGGGTGCCTTTTTCAATACCACTTTTTTCTAAAAGTGCTACTATTTCTTTACCAATACCGGTTTTTTGTTTATCAGGATCTATAGCCAAGGACCTAATCTCTGCCAATCTATCCCATACAAAGTGCAAAGCGCCGCAGCCAATTACCTTATCACCCTCAACGGCCACAATATAGTCCCTCAAGTTTTCGTAAATACTGTTACGAGAACGCGGTAACATTAAGCCCAATGTAGCATAATGATTGCATAATTTATGTATTGCCTCCACGTCATTAAAAGTGGCTTTACGATATTCCAACATATAACAAACCTCCTCAAAATACTACATCTTTTACTAAATAATACAACCTAACGGCAAAAATCACAAGATTATTTTTTATTTTTTTGCATAAAGCTCAGCAGCCGCTGCCAGAGCCACTAACATAGCTGCCGGTCTTGGTGGACAACCAGGCACTACTATATCCACCGGTAATATTTTGTCCAGGGAACCAGCTATAGCATAGGTTTCGCCAAAGATCCCACCACTTATAGGACATGCGCCTACGGCCATTACAATTTTCGGCTCTTGCATTGCCTCATAGCTAATAATTAATGCCTTTTCTAAATTCCTCGTAACTACGCCTGTAACCATGAGTAGGTCAGCATGACGAGGTGAAGCTACGAAATGCATACCATATTGTTGTAGGTCATAAAGAGGATTGGAAAGTGCGCCCATTTCAAAATCACAGGCATTACAGCTGCCTGCATCCAAGTGCCTTATGGC
>Ga0268263_1002973_pt1 | contig 10117 bp, 6 predicted proteins | sample Biomet5_FD_190358 | JGI IMG/M metagenome (GOLD analysis project Ga0268263, IMG submission 190358) | Microbial communities from bioreactor (seeded with sewage sludge) at LBNL, California, USA - Biofuel metagenome 5 (SPAdes) (version 4) | ecosystem: Engineered > Bioreactor > Anaerobic >... | reverse complement strand
CAAGACCTACGCGAGGAAGGGCGCCGACGTCGTTGCCAAGAACGAGGCAGCCGTCGACGCGTCGGTGGATTCGCTGTTCCGGGTGGAGGTTCCGGCCGCCCCGGTCGGTGAGCACCAGATGATTCCGCCGGTCCCGTCCAGCGCACCCGAGTTCGTCCGCAATGTCACCGGCTCGATGCTGGCCGGCACCGGCGACTCGCTGCCGGTCTCCGCGCTGCCGGTCGACGGCACCTACCCGTCCGGGACGACGCGCTATGAGAAGCGCAATATCTCCGACGTGATCGCCCAGTGGGATCCCGAAGCCTGCATCCAGTGCGGCAACTGCGCCTTCGTCTGCCCGCATGCGGTGCTGCGCGCGAAGTACTACAACGCGTCCGCCCTCGACGGGGCACCCGAGGGCTTCGAGTCGGCACCGCTGAATGCGGCCGGCTTCCCCGGCTCCCGCTACACCCTGCAGGTGTATGCCGAGGATTGCACCGGCTGCGGGCTGTGCACCGAGGCCTGCCCGGTCAAGCCGCTGGGCGCGACCTCGAACCGTCGGGCGATCAACCTGGCCCCGGTGCTCGAGCGGGACAAGGAGATCGCCAACGTCGGCTTCTTCGAGAAGATCCCGGTCAACCGGCGCTCCCGGGTCGACTTCGCCAACGTCCGCGGCACCCAGTTCCTGGAGCCGCTGTTCGAGTTCTCCGGGGCCTGCTCCGGCTGTGGCGAGACGCCGTACCTGAAGCTGCTCACCCAGCTGTTCGGTGGCCGGGCCACGGTGGCCAACGCCACCGGCTGCTCGTCCATCTACGGCGGCAATCTGCCGACCACGCCCTGGTCGTCCAATAAGTACGGGCGCGGCCCGGCCTGGTCGAACTCGCTGTTCGAGGACAATGCCGAGTTCGGGCTGGGCCTGCGGTTGGCCGCCGACCTGCACACCGCCACTGCTCGTACCCGGCTCGAAGAGCTGCGCGGCGAGCTCGGCGACGAGACTGTGGACGCGATCCTGGAAGCCCCGCAGCTGTACGAATCGGAGCTCTCCCAGCAGCGAGCCCGGGTGGACGCGCTGAAGGCCCGCCTGGATTCGATGTCGGGGGCCAAGGTCGACGACCTGCGCTCGGTGGCCGACCACCTGCTGCGTCGCAGCGTGTGGATCGTCGGTGGCGACGGCTGGGCCTACGACATCGGCTCGGCCGGCGTCGACCACGTGCTGGCGTCCGGACGCAATGTGAACATCCTGGTGCTCGACACCGAGGTGTACTCCAACACCGGCGGCCAGGCGTCCAAGTCGACCCCGCTGGGCGCAGTTGCCAAGTTCGCCGCCGGCGGCAAGGTGACCACCAAGAAGGACATGGCCCTGCAGGCCACTGCCTACGGCAACGTCTACGTGGCCCGGGTGGCGATGGGCGCCGATCCGCAGCAGACTTTGAAGGCCTTCCGCGAGGCCGAGGCCTACGACGGGCCGAGCCTGATCCTGGCCTACAGCCACTGCATCGCCCACGGCATCGACATGCGCAAGGGCCTGGATCAGCAGTACGCCGCGGTGGCGTCCGGGCATTGGCCGCTGATGCGGTACAACCCCGTCCTGCGGGCGGCCGGACGCAACCCGTTCCTGTTGGATTCGCCCCGACCGCGGATTCCGCTGCGCGACTACCACGCCAAGGAGCTGCGGTTCCGGATGCTGATGAACTCCGATCCCGAAGCTGCCGAGCGACTGCTCGAGCTGGGCCAGGAGCAGGTCACCCGGCGTTGGGAAGAGTACGAAGAGATGGCCACTCGGGGTCCCGAGCGGTTCGCCGAAGTAGCGAGGAGCTGAGCGATGGACACCACCACCAGCTATCTGGGGATGACCCTGCGCCACCCGTTGGTGGCTTCGGCCGGGCCCCTGTCGCAGAGTGTCGACCAGGTGAAGGCCCTGGCCGACACCGGTTTGGGTGCAGTGGTGCTCTATTCGCTGTTCGCCGAGCAGGTGCAGCGCCAGGCCGAGCACGACCTGGCACTCGAGGAGGAATACGCCGAGTCCTTCGCCGAGGCGACCAGCTATTTCCCGGCGGTGGACGAGCTGGCCAACCCGGCAGCCGGTTACCTGAGTCTGATCGAGCGCTCGGTTGCGGCGGTGGATGTGCCGATCATCGCCAGCCTGAATGCGTCCGCTGTCGGCTCGTGGACCGGCTTCGCCCGGCAACTCGTCGATGCCGGAGCGTCCGCCCTGGAGTGCAATATCTACCTGATTCCGGGCGACCTGAGCATGACCGGCGCCGAGGTGGAGGCCCGGCATCTGGAGATCGTCACCGCGGTGAAGCAGGCGGTGGACGTCCCGGTGGCGGTGAAACTGTCGCCGTACTTCTCCAGCCCGGGCCACTTCGCCCTGCAGGTGCTCGAAGCCGGCGCGGACGGCCTGGTGCTGTTCAACCGCTTCCTGCAGCCCGGCGTGGACGTCGAGCAGCTGGCCGTCGTGCCGGGAGTGCATCTGTCCTCGCCGGCCGACGCTCGGGTGCCGCGCACCTGGATCGCTGCGCTGCGCCGCCAGACGAAGGCTTCGCTTGCGGCCAGCTCGGGCGTGGAGTCCTCGGCCGATGCGATCGCGCATCTGCTGGCCGGTGCCGATGTGGTGATGACCACCTCCGCCCTGGTCCGGCACGGCGCCGGCTATGCGGCCAAGCTGATCGCCGGCATGGATGACTGGGCCCAGGCCAAGGGCTACGCCAGCGTCGACGAGTTCCGCGGGCTGCTGGCGGTGCCCTCCGATGCCGATCCGCTGGATTACCACCGCTCCGGCTACCTGTCGGCCCTGGAGAAGGCCAAGTCGATGTACGGCTCGCTGCGCCACTGACGTCCGTCGCCGATCCGCTGGGTGGGCTCGCGTCCCCCGCAGAAAAGGGGACAGTCCCCTTTTCTGCGGGGCGACGGCGATCTGCATCACAGCACGCCGGGACGGACGGCACCAGCGGTGCCGAGGTATCCGCCGGCGGTGACGTTCACCCGCGGGAAGTCGGGCACACCAGCACACAGCGATTGGCCAACAAGCTGACAGAACCGGCGTCCTCCTGACGCCAATGGATCCAGCGTGCTTGACTCTCGACCAGACCACTGACCTCGAGAAGGGCTCGTCCCCGCATGCCTCGTCACACCCGTGGATCTGGCGAGTTCCTCCCCCACCTGCGTTCTGATCGATCAATCACGCTGCGGACGACTACGGCGGCCACGGTGGTCGCGCTGTCACTGGTCGGCTGCTCGCTGTTGCCGCCCGCAGCTCCGCAACCACCATCAGGCATCGACCTCACCAAGGGTGCCTACGCGGTCATCTACACCGACTCGATCAGCCGTGAAGCCGGAGTGTCGACCCTCGGTGCCGATGGGACCTTGGTGTCGTCGGCGAAGATGGCGGCGCTCGGCCTGCATGCCCGTGCGCAGACTCCCGACCGGATCATCCTCATCGGCGCGCGAGCCGCCGACATGGCGGTTGTGGAGCGAGACGGGAGCATTCACACAGCTCAGATCGCCTACCCCGATGGGACCGGCGCAACGGCCACCACCTTCATCGACGATGAGCACCTCGCCACCTTGATCAACGTCGGCAACACCACGGAGGGCTACCAGAACCCGATCGTCATCCACGACCTGAGCGGACGGGTGCTGCGCTCACATCCGCTGCAGGGCTACTTCACCAGCATCATCAGGGTCGGCGACAAGCTCCTGGCCACTGGCCAGATCAGCCATCCGGATAGCGCCGAGGATGGCTCCCGCGCCGTGCTGCTCGATCCGAACTCGCTCGAGGTGCAGAGGACCTGGGACTGGCCCGCGAACGGCGGCCTCGACCAGTGCGTCGCGCTCGACCGATCGGCGATCTGCCTGGAGACCGAGGGCTTCAAGGACGGCGCTCGGACGCACCTGGCCAACCATCTGGTGCGGCTCGACCCCTCGACCGGCGCGAAGGCCGAAATCACCACTTTCACCGAGGACTGCATCACCCTCCTCAACCAGGCCGGACGCATCGTCGTCGCCACCGCGGGGGCGATCCACTTGCTGGCCCCCGACCTCACCAGGATCGAACGCCACCTGCCGCTGACCAGCGGCAAAGAGGCCATCGAAACGCTTACCGCTGGCGGCGCGGGCCTGGACGTCTTCATCCGAGACTACGACCGGACCACGACCGCGGATGGCCGAGCCGACATCGGCCACATCGTCCGGCTCGATCCGCGCACGCTCCAGATAGTCCGCCAGACCCCGATGCAACTACCCAACCAGCAACTTGTCGGCGTCCACCTGATCGCGAACGAGTTCTTCCACGCCTGACTACGCGTAGCCGGGTCACCGCGCTAGCGCCGGAGCTCGGCAGGACGGGCTCCTTCGCCGCCGGGTCGGCCTGCGGGGGCACCCGGCTTTGCGGCCATCCTGAGCTGTGGGCTGGCCATGGCGTCACGTGCCCGGCCGGACCGGCTCTCGGCGGCTCGAACCCGAGGAACCTCCCGATCCTGGGCAGTCAGCCAGACCCCGGCGGCTCGAACCCGAGTTTCCGCCGCATCCGGAGCCCCCAGCGAGCCAGATCCGGAGGAAAGTCGGGCTCTGGCCTGGACGCCTCCGCTGACCCGCCCAGATCCGGAGGAAAGTCAGGTCTGAGCAGCGAGGCTCACCGCAACCCACCCCATGAAGGGGGCTGTCCGCTTACCTGCGGCGTCTGGGGGACGGCTCGGCCCCAGTCTCCGGGAGAGGGAACGCCTCGCCTGCAGGCCCGTTGCCCGCGGCCCCTGACCTCCCGGCCGACCTGGTTCTGCAGACTCGTCATCTCAGAGCCCCCGACCTCCCGGCCGACCTGGTCCGAACAGCGCACTGGGACGAGGGGGATTCCCGTCCCCTCGTCCCAGCCGGGCGGCGGAAGCAGTCAGCTGCGGGTGGTCATCCCGTCCCAGGTGCCGACCGCCTGATGGCGATGCTCTTCGGTGAACCAGGTGGTGGTCACCGACTTGGTCTCGGTGAAGAAGGCCACCCCGTCCTTGCCCATGGCGTGCAGGTCGCCGAAGAAGGACTGCTTGTGGCCGCTGAACGGGAAGATCGAGAACGGCACCGGGATGCCGACGTTCACCCCGACCATGCCGGCATCGGTGCGGCTGGCGAACTCCCGGGCGTAGTGGCCCGAGCTTGTGTAGATGCACGAGCCGTTGGCGAAGGGATTGGCGTTCATCACCGCGATCCCCTCCTCGAAGTCGCGGACGCGCTTGATCGAGGTCACCGGGCCGAAGATCTCATGCGTCCCGGCCCAGTTGTCCTCACCGACCCGATCCAGAATCGTCGGGCCGACATAGAAGCCACCCTCGTAGCCGTCCACCTGCACGCCGCGGCCGTCGAGGACAAGCTCGCCACCCTCGGTCACGCCACGCTCAATGCAGGAAGTCACCCAGTCGCGGTGCTTGGCTGTGATCACCGGGCCGAGCTGACTCTCGGGCAGGTAGGCCGGCCCGATCCGCAGCGCCGCGGCCTTCTCGGCCAGCATCGCCACCAATTGATCGGCGATCGACTCCTGCGCGACCACTACCGGTAGCGCCATGCAACGCTGGCCGGCGCAGCCGTAGGTGGAGTTCACGATGCCGGCCACGGTCCGCTCCAGGACGGCGTCCTCCAGCACCAGGGCGTGGTTCTTGGCCTCGGTGAGCGCCTGCACCCGCTTCCCGGCGCCGGCGGCAGTCTGGTAGATGTAGCGGCCCACCGAAGTCGAACCGACGAAGGTGACACCACGGACGTCCGGATGCACCAGCAGGCTGTCGGCCTCCACCCGGGAGCAGGTGACCAGGTTGGCCACACCCTTGGGCAGGCCGGCCTCGATCAGCAGTTCCATCATCCGGATCGAGGTCTGCGGCACCATCGAGGCAGCCTTCAACACGAAGGTGTTGCCGGTGGTGATCGCGAACGGCAGCATCCAGCCCATCGGGATCATCGCCGGGAAGTTGTACGGCGCGATTCCGACGAACACCCCCAGCGGCTCCCGGTAGGAGACCGTGTCGTAGCCCCTGGAGATGTTCATGGCGGTGTCGCCCTGCATCAGGTAGTGCGTCGAGCAGGCGCATTCCACAACCTCGATCGCCTTCAGCACGTCCCCGCGAGCCTCGGAGAGGACCTTGCCCATCTCGGTGGCCAGCAGCAGGCTCAGCTCGTCCAGGTGCTCGTCGAGCAATGCCTTGAACCGGAACATCAGCTGGATCCGCTGCGGCACCGGGGTGGCCTTCCACGCCGGGTAGGCGCGCGCGGCTGCGGCCACGGCCGAATCGACTTCGGCCTGGGTGCAACACGGCGCCTCGGCGATCTGCTCGCCGGTGGACGGGTTCAGCACCGGCATGTAGCTGGCGGTGGCCGACTCCCGCCAGTCGTTGTCCACCAGGTAGCGCAGCCGGACCATGCCGGACGAGTGGGACGAGGCGGCCACGGTGCCACCCTGATTCGAGGTCATTGTCAGCTTCCTTGGGTTGAGTCCGCGATCAGCGCGGGCTGGTTGGGTTGAGGGTCAATACGGTCCAAGAGACCGGCGGGAGGGTGATCAGCAGCCGCTCACCGTCGCGTTCGACGGTGCTGTTGTCGGCCAGTCCGACCCGCTCGGGATCGGCCAAGGTGTTGGCGGCGTGAATGTCGGCGTCACTGAGCGTCCGGGCCAGACCGGGGACGACCGGGCCGAGCGCCCGGGTGTCGATCTCGACCTGGGCCGGCGCGTCCATGCTCCGGTTGACCAGGAAGATCGACGCCGTGCCGTCCGCCTCGTCATAGGTGGCCACGCCGTCCAGCACCGGCACCTCGCCATGCTCGGCCGTGGAGTAGCTGGGGCAGTCCAGCCGCAGCTCGAGGGCGACCCCCTTGGCCAGCCGGGCCGACAGCGAGAACGGGAAGAAGGTGGTCTGTCGCCAGGCCGGACCGCCGGGCTCGGTCATGATCGGGGCGATCACGTTCACCAGCTGGGCCAGGCTGGCTGCCTGTACCCGGTCGGCATGCCGGATCAGCGAGATCAGCAGGTTTCCGAAGACCACGGCATCCATCACCGAGTAGGTGTCCTCCAGCAGCCGAGGTGCGGTCGGCCAGCTGTTCGGGTCGGTGATCCGATCGACGTTGTCGTAGCGGGACTTGTACCAGACGTTCCATTCATCGAAGGAGACCGCCAGTGTCTTGTCGCTGCGCTTGGCGGCCTTCACGAAGTCGGCGGTGGCGACCACCGAGTCGATGAATCGGTCCATCCCGACGGCCGAGGCCAGGAAGCTGCCCAGGTCGCCGTCGATCGGCTCGTAGTAGGCGTGGCAGGAGATGTAGTCGACCTCGTCATAGGTGTGCTCCAGCACTGTGCGATCCCAGGTGCCGAAGCTGGGCATCTGGGCCCCGGAGCTGCCGCAGGCCACCAGTTCCAGGCTTGGGTCGATCTGCCGCATCGCCCGGGCGGTGGACGCGGCCAGCCGGCCATATTCGCCGGCGGTGCTGTGGCCGAGCTGCCAGGGCCCGTCCATCTCATTGCCCAGGCACCACATCTTGATCGCGTGCGGCGCGACGGCACCGTTGCGGACCCGCTGGTCGGACAGCGTGGTGCCGTCGGCGATGTTGGCGTACTCCAGGACGTCCAGGGCCTCCTGGATGCCGCGGGTGCCGAGGTTCACCGCGTACATCAGCTCGGCATCGACGATCTTGGTCCAGGCCGCGAACTCGTCCAGGCCGACCAGGTTCGGCTCGGTGGAGTGCCAGGCCAGGTCGAGCCGACGCGGACGCTGCCCGAGGGGACCGACGCCGTCCTCCCAGCGATAGCCGGAGACGAAGTTGCCGCCCGGGTAGCGCAGCGTGGTCACGCCGAGTTCGCGAACCAGTGCGATCACATCGGCCCGCCAGCCGTCCGCATCGGCGGACGGGTGGCCGGGCTCGTAGATGCCGTCGTAAACGCAGCGTCCGAGGTGCTCGACGAAGGAGCCGAAGAGTCTGCGATTGATCGGTCCCACCACGAAATGGGGGTCTACCGTCAGGTGGGCTCGAATCATGGTGCCTTCCAGGTCAAAGTGTGCGTCGAAATCGGCTGGACGGGTGCTCCAACTGGCACTAGTTTACAACGTTGTAGGTGGACTTGGCGAGGGGTTCTGGATTTTCGGACGATCCGGCCAGCACCCCATCGAGCACGGTCGGCCTGCCCTGGGGCCGGGCCCAGGTATCGCTGCGCGGGGAGTGCGCGGGACGCGCATTCGGCATCGGCCTGAGCCTGGCCGTCGGCCAGCGGTAGGCTGACGCCGACTCCGGCCATGCCGGGACTTTCGAGATGGAGAACGATGAGCAGTCCGACGATCCACGATGTGGCGCGGGTTGCCGGCGTGTCCATCAAGACGGTGTCGAATGTCATCAACGACTACCCGCACGTCCGCCCGGAGACCCGGCACAAGGTGCAGGAGGCCATCGAGCAGCTCGACTACCGGCCCAACCTGTCGGCCCGCGGGCTGCGCTCCGGACGCACCGGGGTGATCGGCCTGGCCGTCCCCGAACTGCGCCAGAATTACTTCGCCGAGCTCGCCGATGCGGTCATCCGGGCTGCGGAGCGACGGCAGCTCGGCGTGGTGGTCGAACAGACCGGCGGCGACCGCCAGCGAGAGATCGAAGTACTCTCCGGGCGCCGCGTCCGGCTCACCGACGGGCTGCTGTTCAGCCCGATGGCGCTGGGCCAAGAGGACCGTGAGCTGCTCAACACCGGCTTTCCGGTGGTGCTGCTCGGCGAGCGGATCTTCGGCGGGCCGACCGACCACGTCACCATGCACAACGGCTCCTCGGCCCGGGCCGCGGTAGAACACCTGATCTCGGTCGGACGCCGCCGGATCGCCGTGATCGGCGCCCACCCCGACGGCAAGGAAGAGGTCCGCTCGGCCGACTTGCGGGTCCGCGGTTATCGAGCCGCCCTCGATGCGGCCGGGATCACAATCAACCCCAAGCTGATCCGAGTGGCCGCCCCCTGGCACCGAGAGAACGGCGCCGAGGCGATGCGCGGGCTGCTGGCCGACGGCGTCCCTTTCGACGGACTGTTCGCCCTGAACGACACTCTGGCACTGGGCGCGCTGCGCGCCCTGGGCGAAGCCGGACGCAAAGTGCCCGACGACGTGGCGGTGATCGGTTTCGACAACATCGACGAGGCCAGCTACTCGGTGCCCTCGCTGAGCAGTGTCGATCCTGGCCGAGAGACGATCGCGGCCACCGCGGTCGATCTGCTGGTCGAGCGGATCACCGAGAAGCCGGAGACTGCCGTGCCACCGCGACTGATCAAGCCGGAGTTCCGGATCGTCGCCCGCGAGTCCACCGGCGCCCGCACGACCGCGCTGTCGCGGCGCTGATCGGTCCTGCTGCGGCAGGCCGGGTCGGTCGTCAGAGCCCACAGCCTCAGGCTCAGTGTCCGAGCCGCAGGCTGCCCACCACGAGCCGGCTGGCGGCCAGCTCGTTGGCCTGCTCCGGGTTCAGCCCGGACGCGGCCCGCAGCATCGATTTGATCTCGGCATGCACCCGTGGCGAACGAGGCAGTAGCGCGCCAACTCGCTGCTCAATGACATCTGACAAGGCCCTCTGATCCGGGACCACGTCGTTCAGCAGGCCCAACTGTTGGGCGCGGGTAGCGCTGATCCGCTCGCCGGTCGCGCTCAGCCAGAAGGCTTCCCGGCGGCCGACGGCCCGCTCCAGCCAGGCCAGCACCAGGGTCGGAGCCAGCCCCAGGCCGACCTCGGGGAACCAGAAGCCGGCCGATGCCACGGCGACGCTGACATCAGCCAGCGCGACCAGCCCGGCTCCGAAGCCGGCCGCGTCCCCGTGCACTTCGGCGATGGTCACCAGTGACGTCTGACTGAGAGCCTGGTTCAGCCGAACCAACCGGTCCACCTCGACCGAGAGCGAGCCGGGATCGGTGGCCGCACGATCCCGGCCCAGGCAGAAGGCATCTCCGACAGCGCGCAGCACCAGCAAGTGCGCTCCCGCCGGCGGCGTGGTGAGCACCGTGATCAGCGCATCGGCCATCACCGAGCTGATCTGGTTGCCGTTCGGGGCGGCCAGAGTGGCCGACAGCACCGGACCCTGTGCGTCGATCACCAGGCCGTCGACAGCGGTGAGAATTGCCATCGGACCGTCCTCAGTTGAGCCTGTCGACGGCAACGCC
>Ga0268263_1002972_pt1 | contig 10121 bp, 9 predicted proteins | sample Biomet5_FD_190358 | JGI IMG/M metagenome (GOLD analysis project Ga0268263, IMG submission 190358) | Microbial communities from bioreactor (seeded with sewage sludge) at LBNL, California, USA - Biofuel metagenome 5 (SPAdes) (version 4) | ecosystem: Engineered > Bioreactor > Anaerobic >... | reverse complement strand
CACCATGGAGGCAGCAAAGAAGGCAAATGATGTCTACAAGCTGTTCAAGATCACTGTTCCCCATGAAATCCCAAAAAAGACAGGATGTAATTAGAATTTCTCACAGGGAACTATAGATCATCAACAACAAACCAAAACTGTGATGACCAACTTTGTCCATGACCGCCAGAGTTGGTTTTTTTGACGATTTGCCATTTTCCCTTTCTTGCTGAGCGTTTCCGGACGGATTGCCGCGGAAATGTTCAGCAGGCTCCGTCCGGAGAGTCCTGAGACCAACACAGCCACAAGCATGGCAAAAAGAAAGGGATCGCACTATGCTGGAACCATGCAGTTTTATGGAATCACAAAAGCGATGAATGCCTCAGGGGAAATCGTAGATGTCGAAGATGTGCGCAGAGGAAAAGGGTGCGACTGCTTCTGCCTCTCCTGCAATGCGCCTGTGGTCGCAAGGAAAGGCGACATCAGGATGCATCATTTCGCCCATGTGTCCGGGATGAACTTGTGCGCATACGGACTCGAGACCTCACTCTGTTATGTGGCGAAAGAGCTTTATAACGAAGCGGGCTACGTCATGGCTCCTCCAGTCACGCTCAATCTCCACGGGAAGGGAATATGGACAATAAAGGAGACCCAGAAGATTGAGATTGCGGAAGTCGTCATCGACAAGGCAACGTACAGCAAACCGCACCTCCTCGTCACGACAAAAGACGGACACAAACTTTGCATTGAGATTTCCGTCAAAAACAAGATAGATGATGCCAAGCTGAAGCTCATCATTGAGCATGCCGTCCCAACCATGGAAATCAATCTCAGCACCATCGATCAGGAAATTGACAGGGACGCTCTGGCTGACTTGCTCATCAATCAGATAACGTACAAAGAATGGAAGTACAGCCGACTTTCCGCAAAATAGGAGAAAGAAGCATACTCCTACATGTGCAAGCAACCGATACAGAACAGAAAAGTCGTCTGCCCATTCGACGAAAGCGACAGCAAAACGTCTATCGAAGAATGCAGGTTTTGCCCATTTGTGGTTGACATTCCTAAGAAGCTGACCAGCGATGACGCTTGTGTGTTGTGTGACCCCATCATGAATTTGCAAGACTTCGACGATTTGAAAAGCAGAGTGAAACATGACAAAGAAAGTCATGGAGAAGGAATGAAAATTGCAAAAGGTGTCTGTCCTGAATGCGGAGGGCGACTGGTCAAAAGGGAAGGTCCCTATGGAACATTCATCGGATGCAGCAACTACAACTCAGCTAGAAAATGCACGTTTACCATCTCCATCCTTGATGACGACGACAGGTGATGGACCTGCGGGATTATCATTGATGGACAGAAAAACAAAGAGAACGTGATGACGGCTTCATTGGATACGGTGAACTCATTCTTTCCTCACATTGGGGAGCTTTTTCCAAAGAATCCCTGCTCTTCCGGACTGTCAGGATCCCAATATGCCCATGTCGACAACGGGGAGAAGCCCTGGCAGGGCAAGGGAGAGACTGCTCATCGCACCTTTTCCCTCTCCGATGCCGATCGTTATGCCCCTTGCGATTGGCTGGAGACAGGGAAAAGAGGGCACAAGGGCGTAGCGATGATGTTTCACCGTATGCCTGCATGGATGAAACCAAGAACAGTCCAAAATCAACAACTATGGATTTCACCCTGTGCATCTTTATATTTCCTGAGATGGACAAAACAACATGCTCCAAAGAGGGAACACATTCCTGTCACAACCCACAGACAGGCGAAGGAGGTCTTCTCAATAAGGATGCCTCCGAGGAGCGGCCCCGCCAACTGTCCGACTGTTATGAACATCTTGAGGAGGGCGGAGAAACGGCCTCGGTAATTCATCGGCGTATTGTTCAGACGATAGGCCTGGTCATTGTTGCTCATCATCAGCTCGCCCAACGTGTACACGACAGCAACCAGAGAAAACTGCAACGGGGTCGAAACGAAGCCCAAACAGGAAAACCCCACCGCATACAGGATTGACGCCAGCGTGAGATTCCAGACAAGCGGGTGCTTCTTGCTGAAAGAGAGAGCGAAGGGATTGAGAACGATGACGATCACGGAATTCAGGGAGAGAAGGAACCCATACAAGCTGGAACCTGAAGATTTGAACAAGGTGTCGAGGTGGATGGGGAGAGCGAAATATACTTGCCGGTATGAGAGTGCGGTGAACAGCACGCCGAGCGAGAACCATAGGAGCAGAGGCCTTGCCATAAGAGCATTCCAGGTCGATCCCTCCTCCGCCCGTTCGGCCGATTTCTGCTCCTTCGCCTTCAGGACCATCTCAGGAGACGGCAGTGATTCATGGACGAGAAAGCCAACGACAAGCATCGTGACGAGCTGAGCCGTCCCACTTACAAAGAACAGCCACTTCGGATAGGAACGGAACAGGAAACCGGCAAGCAACGGACCGATGGTAAACGCGACGTTGGTTACCTGATAGAGAAGGCTGAACGCCGCCTGACGCTGGTCTGGCCTGGTGATGTCCCCTTCCAGAGCCTCTCTTGCCGGATCCGTGATGCCGTCGAAGAACTTTCCCAGAACGATGAGGAAGGGAGCATAGTGCCATTGGATGAAGAAACCGCAGGAAAGGAAACAGATTCCCATGACCATCTGGCTGACCACCATGATTTTCTTACGACCGTGGCGGTCACACAGGAACCCGCCGACGAACGAGCCTGGAATATGGACCAACGAAAGCAACGACACCAAAACCCCTGCAGTGATGGCATTGTAGCTGAGCGTCTGCGTCAGGTAGAGGGAGAAGAACAGGACTAAAAATCACCGAAACAGTTGATGAAGGAAGCAAGCGCCATGACATACATCTGCCGCCCGAGGCCTTTGTACTCCCGAAAAACGTTCTTCATCGCAACACCCCTGCTGATTCTGTCGTGCCGTCAAAGAGCCGAAGTCCTGCTTCAGCTTTACCTAGAAACGCGTTACTTCTTCCCACTTCATTCTTGAGGCCATTCCTTTTGATTGTCAATGGATGGCAATGCAGTCATAGCGTATGACTATGTTCTCTCTGGAGGTTCGCGCAATGACCGCGATCAAGAATGAGGACAAGAATTCATTCTTGCTTTCTTTCCATTCGTTTGAGGTTGCGCATGTCATCCACTCCGGACTGCCAGTAGTCCAAGGTATCCATATCGACTGCGGTGATCCTTCCTGTCTTCGCAAAGGAGCCGGTGTCGAGGGCGACCAGACGGTATGCCTCGCTGTAGAACGGCTCATCGAGCGGGGTATGCCCGACGAACATCGTCCTTCCTTGGAAATTCCAAAGAGGATTGGACATGCCACCACTTCCGATGCCGTCGAATTCCCCTGAATTGTCCCGCAGTTTCTCCGGGTGCTCCTTCGCATACATGGCGCTACCACGATAGGAGCGGTCCCAGAGAAGCTTGTCACATTCGAGGATCCGGTCGCCAACTTGGTACTGAGTCGTCTCATACAGGTTCCGTTTCACTTTCGCTATCTCCAGGGGAAAATCAGCCGAGCATGAGGGGATTCCCCCATGGACGACGACATAGCTGTCGGTAAAGCGGATGAACGGGATGCCCTGCAGCCACTTCGCCATCCTCAGCCTTTCGTCACCCCCCACGGCAAGCCTCTGGAAATCATTGACCGTCACAATACCGCCGTTGGTACTGGTCCAGAGCGGGGATATCTCTTCGGATCCAAGGAAGTTCTGGAGCCAGACATCGTGGTTGCCGAGGACGGGAAAGAAGTTATGGAGCTTCATCAGGAACCGCACCACCTTCACGTTCTCCCTGCCCCGATCGCACATGTCGCCGGTGAGAAAGAGGTTGTCCTTGTCCTGGTCATACCCAGAGCGGGAAAGGACATCGGTCAATTTGCCGAAGCATCCATGGATGTCACCGATGATCAAGTTCCGCATGGACTTTTCCTCCACCCTTTCCTATTGCAGGCAAGTCATATATATCTATATATACATACTTTTGTCATAATATCTACAGAAAGATTGTTTTTTATGATTCCTTCTCATCTTCTCTTCTTACCATCCAGGACGGTTGCGTGGATTTGGTCGACGCCCCTGTGCTGGAACCCCAATCCTTTGCAAAGAGAGGTGCATATCATCCATGCTGGTGGCAATCTGAGGTTTTACCGCAAGATGCACAAGATGATGGTTTCCAAGATGGAGCGAAACATACCCATGAGCAAAAAGAATGCGTTGAAGTCAGCATCACGCTTCAAGGCTGTGAGGAAAGACTCTTTCTCGAGTTCTCTCCCGGGCTGAATCTCCCGTTTTCCTCTGATGCGCTACTGCAGGATGGTTTTGTTGAGCAGGAATGGAATCACTCCCACATACGTGATTCCTTCCTCGTCACACCACGCTTCCTGATTGCCGGAAGTGACCACCATCTTCCGAAATGAATCATTCGTTTTCTCCAACGGCAAAATCCCATTCTGACGTTTTTCGCTGTCCTCAATGCTGAAAGCGGATTGGATATAGATTTTCTGGAATCCTGTATTGACGACAAAATCTATCTCATGCTGACTCTGCCGCAGTACTCCTTCCCTTCTTTGATTCAATGTGACGACCCCCACATCAACGCCGTATCCCCGCATGACCAGTTCGTTATAAATGATGTTTTCCATAAGATGTGTCTTTTCCTGTTGCCTATAGCCAAGGAAAGCATTCCGAAGCCCAACGTCTATGGCATAATACTTGCACGGGGAACTGAGATAAGACTTCCCTTTGATGTCACACCTTTTCGCTTTCTCGAAAAGAAACGCATCCTCCAGGTGATCGAGGAGGGATTTGACGGTCGCATCTGTCGTTTTGACGTTCAGCACACTGGCGATCGTAGCGACAAGCTTGTGGGGATTGGTCAACGAACCAATGCTGGAAAACAGGATCTTTATCAGATTTTCAAGAACCAAGTCATCTTTAAGGTGGTAACGGTCGACAATATCTTTCTGGTATACATTCTTCATCAACTGGGACAGAAAATCCCTTTTGCCTTTGCTGTCGTCATCAAGCACGACCTGAGGCATCCCGCCATAGGTCATGTACTGATCCCAAGCATCATCTTTTTCAAGTCTCACATAAGAAAGGAACTCGGAGAAACACAAAGGAAACACCCGTATCTCACAACTTCTGCCGCGGAAGTTGGTGGCTATATCTTTGGACAGCATCCGAGAATTGCTTCCGGTGACGTAAATGTCAAGGTTTTGCATCCCAAGCAAGTCATTCAGGACATCATAAAAGGTTATATATGCCAGATATCTATCTTCTTCGGCGATCACCGTCTCATCCATCAATGGATTTTTCACTTTCACGGACAGCTGGATCTCATCGATGAAGACATAATGTTTGACGCTCGTATCAAGAATGCGGCTTCTGATATATTTCTCAAGTTCCATAGGGTTTCTGAGAACCATCTGGTCACCATGATCCAGTGCAACCTCAACAATCTGATCGTCAGACACTCCTGCGGATTTGAGATATTGCTTGAAGATGACAAACAGAAGGTACGATTTTCCTGCTCGCCTCGGTCCTGTGATGGTCTTCACAAGGCCATTTCCTTGTTTTGCAATCAATTGCCGCAAATAGTATTCCCGGTTGATCATACGCTATCCTTAAAATTAGTCAACTTGTTGAGTGATTTTATCTCTAGGATGATGTTCCCATTCCATACATGGAAAGTCAAAAGGGCAATAATGGGAGATGTGGATCAAAGAAGCGAGGAAAAGAGCGGGGCAAGGATGACGGTGAGAAGCCCTGACACGGCAAGGGAGAGACTGCTCATCGCCCCCTCCTCCTCTCCGATGCTCATCGCCTTCGCCGTGCCGATCGCATGGGCGCTGGTGCCGATGGCGATGCCCTTTGCGATTGTACTGGTGATGTGGAAAAGACGGCACAGGGGAGTGGCGAGGACGCTTCCCAGGATGCCGGTCACGATAATCACCGCCACCGTGATCGTCACATTCCCGCCCATCTCCTCGCTGAGTCCCATCCCGATCGCCGTCGTGACCGACTTCGGGAGCAAGGTGACGAAATCGACATGGGAGAGACGGAACAAGGAGCTGAGGAGCGTCACCACCACAAGTCCGGAGAGCACAGAGAGCGTGATGGAAAGGAGTATTTCCTTGAGATATCGTTTGAGTGTCCCCCGCCTCTGATAAAGCGGGATGGCGAGCGAGACCGTCGCCGGGGTGAGGAGTTTGGAGATCATCTCCGTGCTTTCCCTGAACGCCACATAATCGATATCGAAGAGTTTCAAGAAGCAGATGACGAAGATGACGGAGATGAGCAACGGGTTGACCACATCCACGTGCACCTTCTTCCCAATCGACAACCCCAGAACGTAAGCGCCAAGCGTGATGACACAGCCAAAGAGACCGGAGTGCAGAATGAACGCATTCATTTTCCCTGTTCCTCCCTCTTACCCCGTTTTTCCAGCAAATGCTGGCTCACCGTGCCGGAGACGAGGAACACGGCAACCGTCGAGACGATGATGATCACGCAATAGGGCAGGACCTTGGTTCTCAGGACAGGCCAGACATCCACCAGTCCCACCGCGGCGGGGATGAAGAGCACGCTCATGATCTGGACAAGGAACGAACCGGCATCCTGCACCATAGCTACGGGGATGACATGGAAGGAAAGAAGTGCGAACAGCAGGCACATGCCATAGATGCTTCCAGGAATGGGAAGCGGAACGAAAATCCTCACGGCTTCTCCCACACAGGTGACGGCAATGATGAGGAAAAACTGCAGAAGGTATCTCATAGGCCTGTCTCCTCGTACGCATAAAGGAAATGGGTCACGGCAAGCAGGTCGGCGCACCCGCCGGGACTGATGTTCCGCTCTGTGAAATCCTCGTCGAGCGCATAGGTCGCATTTCTCCCCTCCTGAGTGAAGAAACCTCCCTTTGCAAGCACCTCTTTCGCCGCCTCCTGGGCATACTCGGCGGCAGAAAGATCATGTCTCGATACGATATTGGAATCCATCGTATGGGCGACAAGGCACAAAAGGGTCTGCACCAGACAGACGTTCAACTCTTTGCATGTGGACCGGAGCGCGCGGTAAAGAGGAAGGGAATGGACGATGACGCTCTGATATCCCCCTTCGACTTCACCACGTGCCCCGAGGATGCCATAAGCGAGAAACACACGCTCCCCCTTCGTGAGGTTCTCCTTGCTCCGGACATCCCTGAACTCATCACAGATCCCCCTGCACATCTCCCCCGTCAATGCGCAGAGGTTTTCGGCAGAGCAAGATGGTTTATCCAATGCCCATCCTGCGACGGCGGAAAGCAGGCCAAGAGAGAAGATCATCCCCTTGTGGGTGTTCACCCCATGGGTGAAGGAGAACATCTTCCGCTCTTCCTCTCCGCCAATACTCCTGAGGATCGGAAGCATTTGTCCTACCGGCTCGTTCCTGTGGGCATATCCCGCATTGGCGAGACGGTCAAAGCAGGTATGCAACGCTGCTGCCGATGCCATGAAGGTGAAGAAATCCATATCATGGTGGGCGCCGTTGTTGGCCCTGTCAACGAGTCCCGGCTTCGGTGTGGCGGACACCTCGAACAGCATCGCCTCGAGTGCGAGGGCCGCGATACGTTCCAGTTTCTCGCCATCCTTCAGCATCACTTCTCCAGCCATGGCACGCCTCCCCCTAGAACTTGATCACGCCAAGCAACGTCGATACGACGAGCACCACGATGCTTGCGGGCCACATGAGCCGAAGGGAATACTTGATATGGTTCCCGATCGACACATCGGTAAGGCCAAGCCCGACATACACGGCCGCGACGCTCGGACTGATGGGAGTCCCATAGGTCGCCGTGAGCAGGAATGTGGCGGCGACCGTTTCCGGCGAGATGCCGAACTGGGAGACCACACTGATGATGATTGGAAGCAGTGCGTAATAGAACGCATCGGTGCCGAGAATCATCAAGAGAGGCACGGCGAAGAGCGCCAGGAACCAGTGCAGATGGGGAGTCAGGAACGAAGGCAGGATGCTCACCAAGGCATTCGCCATGGCCTCCACCATGCCGGAGTCCTTGATGACCCCCATGAAGACGCCTACGGAAAAGAGCGTCATGGTCATGACCATCGCGTTTCCCGCATAGGACTTGATCTTTTTCGTCTGCTCTTTCACCGAAGGGTAATTGACGGCCAGAGCGATGGAGAAGGCGACCATGAAGATGAAATAGAGCGGCAGTCCGATATCGACAAAGAGGAAGACCAGTATCACGACCGTCAGTCCAAGATTGAAGAAGTACCTCCCCTTACTCCTCTTTGCCTGCGCATTCTCCTTCTCATCCGCGACCTCCGCCTGCAACAACCCACCATCCGGAATGCAGGCGCCATGCTTCTTTTCAATCCTGGCGACGACAAGCGCATTGACGAATGCCATGACAGCGAGCACGACCACCCCGGGAAGGATGAAATTGTACAGCTCGGAAACCTCAATCTCCGCGACCGACGCCGCCCTCATCGTCGGTCCGCCCCACGGCACGATGTTCATCACCGCATACATGCCGCACATGGTGGCGAGCAGCGCCTCAGGCCGCACCTTCAGCTTCTTGCAGATGGGAAGGAACGCAGGCACCACGATAAGGAAGGTCGTCGCTCCCGAACCGTCCAGATGGGCGACGAAGGTGACCAGGACAATGGCGAAGAGCACGGTAGTGACACTCTTGCCGATGCTTTTGATCAGGAAGTTGATGATGGGATCAAAGAGGCCTTCTTCCGACATCAACGTGAAATAGGAGATCGAGAAGATGAACAGCACCGCCGTCGAGAGCATGGTCTTCATGCCGGTGCCGACGAACCCGCCTATCTCCTCGGCCGAGAAACCGGCAACTGCAGCCGCAATGACCGGCAGGAGGATAAAGGCGATGGGTGGGGAAAGCTTTTCCTTGATCAGGACGACCATCAGGACAACCATGAGGATGAAACCAACAATTGCCAACTGCATATATTTCTCCTTTTTCTCAAACGGTGACCGGTTTGATCTTCCTGACGACATCCAGCAACGTTCCGTCCCGGCTTTCCACAATGGCCACCACTTTGTCTTCCCACTTGAGGTCATCCGGCCGTCCGACCAGGCTGTAGGCCTTCTCCTTCAGCGCGTTGATCCCCACATGGGCGATGCCGGCGTCATCAAGACATTTTGCCAAGTCTGGACGAAGCGGATTGACGGCGATGCCATAATCGGTCACCAGCACATCCACGCAATCGCCGGGAGTGGTCACGGTGACGACCTTCTCGCACACCGTCGCCATGCGCCCGCGGGTAAGCGGAGTGACAATGATGCAGCACTTGCTTCCCGCCGCGGTATCGGGGTGCCCGCCAGGAGCGCCACGGAGGACACCGTCGCTTCCCGTGATGACATTCACGTTGAAATCCGTATCGATCTCAAGGGCTGAAAGCACGACGTAATCGAGCTTGTTCACATAGGCGCCCTTGTTTCCCGCATTGGCGTACTCGCTGAGGGAAATCTCATGGTGTCCAGGCTTGGAGAAGATGTGCCTGATGGCCCCTTCATCGAAATCCTGGGTGTCAAGGATATGGCGCACCAGCCCCTTGTCCATCAAATCACAAACGCTCTTTGAGGTTCCCCCAAGCGCGAAGCTCATCGTGATCCCTTTCTCCCTCATATGCTCTTCCAGGAAACGGTTCACCGCAAGGGATGGGCCTCCCACCCCAGTCTGGAAAGAAAAGCCATCTTTGAAATATGGGGTCGCAGCGATGACCGACGCGGCATGCTCCGCCATCATCAGTTCCCGTGGATTGTCCGTCATCCGGGCCTCCTTCGTGGAGATCAGGTTCGCGTCTCCGATATTCTCCACCACCACAACCGCATCCACATCGATCGCCGACACAGAGGAAGGCAGATTGGGAAACGGCACCAAGGTGTCGGTCACGATGATGGTGTAGTCCGCATAGTGGGAATCATGGGAACCGAAGCCCATGGAGCCGAAGTTGTTCTTGCCGCCTACCCCGCTCGCATTGCCGCAGCAGTCGCTGCTCGCAGCGGCGAGGACGGCGACATCGATATGCACTTCTCCCGCCTCGACCGCACGTGGTCTGCCGCCATGACTGCGGATGACCGCAGGGGTGGCCAGTTTTCC
>Ga0268263_1002970_pt1 | contig 10125 bp, 10 predicted proteins | sample Biomet5_FD_190358 | JGI IMG/M metagenome (GOLD analysis project Ga0268263, IMG submission 190358) | Microbial communities from bioreactor (seeded with sewage sludge) at LBNL, California, USA - Biofuel metagenome 5 (SPAdes) (version 4) | ecosystem: Engineered > Bioreactor > Anaerobic >... | reverse complement strand
CGTGTTGTACACGTACTTGTCCAGGGCCTTGGCGTTCATCGCCGGCACGTCGATGTCGCGATATATTACCGTGGTGCTGTCGACCTGCAGCCGGAAATCGCCGCGCTCGGCGCCGGAATAGCCGGCCAGGATGCCGGAAAGCAGCTCGCGGCAGCGGGACTCGTCCTGGATGTAGCCGTTGATGATGAGCCCTTCGGGCAGGGCCGTGATCTTCGCGTTGGCGATGTCGAGACCGCCGGGACGGCGGCGGGCCGTCGCCGTGAAGATATTCGTGTCACCGATATAAAGTCCGAACATCCTATCCCTCCTTTTTTAGAGTATGCTTGAGTACATGTTGTAGATCGGCACGATGACGGAGACCATGATGAAGCCGATGATCAGACCCATGATAATGATCATGATGGGCTGCAGGGCGGCCACCATGCGCTCGGTGGCGGCTTCAGCCTCCTGGTCATAGTACTCACCTACCGACTTGAGGACGCCGTCCAGTTCGCCCGACTGTTCCCCGGTGTAGATCATCGACACCAGCAGGTCGTCGAAGCAGCCCATCTTCTCGACGGCCGTAGAGATCGGCGATCCGCTGCGGATCAGCTCGATGCCCTGTGCGAAGCAGGCGTCGTAATAGCGGTTGTGCAGCACGTCGGCGCAGATCTGCATCGCGTCGATGACCGGGATGCCGGACCTGAACAGCGAGGCGAAGGTCCGGGCGAAGCGGGCGGTATATATCGTGCGGTTCAGCTTGCCGAACAGCGGCCATCTGACCTTCATGCGGTCACGCCACATCACGTAGCCGTTGTTATGGTTGAGGAACTTGAACAGCAGGACGATAAGGACCACGCCTATGATGTACAGGTACCAGAAATGTACCAGGCTGTTGGACTGCCACATCAGCAGGCGCGTCGACCATGGCAGCTGGGCCCCCTCGCCGAACAGGGTGAAAAAGGTAGGCAGCACGGCGGTCATCAGGAAGGTGACAACCAGGACTGTCACCGCCAGCAGGATTATCGGGTAGGTCATCGCGTTGATGACCTGGTTGTTCAGCTTGTTCTCATGGGTGAAATGCTCGTATAGGTCGGACATGACGCTGTCCAGCTGGCCGGAGACCTCGCCGGAGGCGACCATGCTGATCATCAGCGGCGGGAAATCGTAGTCGGCCTCCCGCAGCGCCTGGGAGAAGGTGATGCCCTTCTGCAGCTTCTCATAGAGGGCCGCCGCCTGCCGTTTCATGGTGGCGTCGGTCGCCCGGCGCCGCATGACGTTGAGCGAGTCGCCGATGCTCATGCCGGCATGCAGCATGCTGGCCAGCTGGCGGCAGAACAGCGACAGCTGCTTGTTGCTGGTGTGATGGCTGCCGACGTTCGCCGCTCCTTGGTCGCTGTAGGAGACGCAGAACAGGGAGCGCTCCTGCAGGACATGGTAGAGCTGGACGGGATCGTCGGCGCTGACGGTACCCGTCTTCTTCTTATTGTTGCTGTCGAGCGCGACATAGGCATATTGAGGCATGTGACTCTCCTCATTTCCTTACGGTTTGCACTAATAGAATAATAACATATCCATTAATCCATAAAAACCATTATGTGCCATGTCCGTCTAAAAAAAGCGCCTTGCGGCGCTGATCGTCTATGGCTTACTGGTCATACGCCTTGCTGGTGTCGATCATGTTGTAAGAAGTGGTGCCATCAGAGTACCTTTTGACACCATAGACATGCTTGGTGATCGCCTTTGTCGCTGTGTCGTATATATAGACTTCTACCCTGTCAGTGCCGGCCTTCAGCGTGCTGATGTCGGTGCTGGTGGCGTACACCTGATAGTTCGGATAAGTACTGCCCCGCTGCAGACGCCATGACTTGATGCCGCCGGGGATCATGTCACCAACGGCCGAGCTGCCGGCCGAGGTAAACAGCTTCATCAGCTGGCCGGCTGTCGTCGTGCTGTTTGAACGGATGGCCGCCGGAGCCGTGCTGTCGATGCTAACGTGTGTCGCTCTGTTCTTTATATAGTCATCATTGGTGAAATACTTCGTCAGCAGCGCCGCGGCATCATCCTTGGCCAGCATCTTGACGAACAGGCTTATGGCCACGTCGGTTGGATAGATGGCATCGGACTGGTCATCGTGCTTGCTGCAGAAGGAATGGAACTCGGTATCATAGTAGATCGTGAAAACTCCGTCGCTGGGACAGGCGCCCGTGACGGTCACCACAGCCCCTTCGATGACGGCGGTGAAGCCGTTCTCCTCGGCCGTCACCTTGGCGATGGCCAAAGGCTCATAGGACTCGTTGTTGATGATGGCCTTGCCGATGTTGGCCTTTGCCGCGTTGACCAGTGCCGTCTGGTTGGCATGGCAGGTGGTCGACTGGGCGTTGATGATCATCCCCTGGGCCAGCGGGACCATGATCAGAAGCAAAACGGCGATTATCGCGACGACGATCACCATCTCAATCAGATTGAAGCCTGTCTTTTTATTCTTCATGCGATGCTCTTCCTTCAACAGAATTATACACTTCATCAAATGAACAAGTAAAGCCGAATGTCATCTTCAGCCGTCATTTCCGCCTTGTTTGCCGGCTCATCGTCGATTTTGCTGATGGATATGGCCCAGGCGTCGTCCGTCATTCAGGACGGCGGACAGCCCGTAAAGACAGGACGTTCGCGAAATTAGGGCTTTTCTTTCAAAAAAGCCATGATATAATATTAAAGCGTCCGTATTCTTATGGCCTGTTGGTGAAGCGGTTTAACACACCAGATTCTCAATCTGGCATACATGGGTTCAATTCCCATACAGGCTACCATCGCAATGAAAAGGGGCTGTAACGAAATAGAAGCAACAGCCCCGCGAAAAAAAGATCTTTCCCAATGAAAATGGGGAAGATCTTTTTGTTAAGATATAGGCATGGAAACCTATACCCTCTACGAGCAAGAGAAGTATAACGCAATCCAGATGATTTTGCCAGTGGCAGTTGGTCTGACGATACCGGAAGACGACCCGCTGTACACCTTCCTGGAAGTCATGAAAGGAGTGGACCTGACGCCATACGTCCGACCGCAGGGTCGGCGGGGCCGGCAGGGCTATGACGGGACCAGGATGCTGAAGATCATCCTGTTTGCGTACATGAATGAGATATTCAGCCTGCGGAAGATAGCGGCGGCATGCCGGACGGACACGCGGATGATGTACCTGGCGGGGGAGGAATGCCCGAGCTTCAAGACGATCGGGGCGTTCATCAGCCAGCGGCTGCGCGGCAGCGTCGAAGAAGTGATGGTGGACATCAACCGGCAGATCTTCAGGCTGGACAAGGTGGACACCGCGGAGATATACCTGGACGGCACGGCGCTGGAGGCCAACGCGAACAAGTTCAGCTTCGTATGGAAGAAGACGGCGCAGAAGACGCTGGCGCGCAAGCTGGCGTCGATCGCGGCGCTGGCGGCCAAGGAGGTCATCGCCATGCCGGCGGCCGGCGGCAGCGCCGGCGGGCAGGCCGTGCTGGCGGTCCTGAAGGACAGGATGGCGGCGGAAGGCATCACGGCCGTCCATGGCAAGGGGCAGAGGAAGACGGCGGTGCAGCGGACATACGATGAGATGGCCAAGGACGTGGCCAAGGCCGAGGAATGCGAAGAGCGGATCGCGATCTGCGGGCCGGACCGCAACAGCTACTCCAAGGTCGACCATGACGCGACGTTCATGCACATGAAGTACGACTATTACAACCATACCGGGGTGTTCAAGCCGGGCTACAACGTACAGCTCGCCATGACCGACGAATACATCGCGACGATGTACTGCTCCAATGCGCGCAGCGACAGCCGGACACTGCCGACGGTCATGGACATGTTCAAAGACCAATACGGCCGTCATCCCGTCACGCTGACGGCCGATGCGGGCTATGGCAGCTACAACAACTACATGTACTGTCTGAAGAAAGGGATCGCAGCCTACATCAAGTACAGCACCTATCGTCTCGACAAGCATCGCCCCGCCAAGCCCTATGACGCCAGCCGCTTCGTCTGGCAGGGCGACCGGTTCATCTGTCCCCAGGGGCAGCCGCTGACCTTCGAGGACGAGGTATCGTCACAGGACCAGGGCATCCTGCGCATCATCAGCCATTACCGCTGCCACCAGTGCGGGTCATGTGCCCACCATGACGAGTGCACCAAGTCGGACCAAGGCCGCCAGATCCAGCATGAGCCCATCCTGCATGAGCTGCGGGCCCATGCCAGACAGCTGCTGGACAGCGAGCGCGGCCGCCAGCTCCGCACCCATCGCTCGATATATTCCGAAGGGACCTTCGGCGTCATCAAGCAGGACTATCAATACGTCAGGCTGCACCGTCGGGGGATGGAGAATGTCAAAACCGAGCTGGCGCTGGTCGTCATCGGCTTCAACCTGCGCAAGTATCATAACAAGATCCATCGTCCGACCATCATCAGCTGAGCTGCCATGATGGGTGCAAGTTGTTTTAATGTGCCATGAAAGCCATTCATACACTGTATTTCAGCGTCTGGTGACAAAATATAGGCCCATCTTCGATGTCGCCATCGTCGATGAGCCTATATCAATTCTTGACCGGAGCCGTAACTATTGTTTCGTTACAGCCCCTTTTATGTTACTGGCCGGTCAGGAGGCCTGGGTGGTCGCCGACGTGCTGACATCAGACGCCTGCTGTCCGGAACAGCCGACCGCCGTCAGCATGAGGCAGACCAGGGTAAGGGCGACGAGGACCTTCATCAAAAGCGAGCCGTTGGATTTACGCAATCCCTTCATACGCATCACCTCCTGGCGATGCTGACACTATAGTCCATGCCGCTGAAGGACCGCTGCCCGCCGGCTGACGGTCCCGTGAATCTTTGACGAACATCTCATCGTCCGACGGTCAGCCGGCCGTCTTTGCAAAGGCAGGTCACCGTCCCGTCGCATGTCATGTAGGTCGTTATGCCCCTGTCCTTCAGAAGCGTGACGACCCCCGCGTCGACGGACGATGTGCTCTTGCAGTCGATGACAGCCACCGCGGGGTCGACGTCCGCCAGCAGCACATCCAGCCCGGCGTCGTCACGGCCGTGGTGCGGGACCTTCAGCACGTCGGCCTTAAGCCATGAGCGACCGGCGACCAAGGCGATGCGCTCCTGCTGGATGTCGCCCGTCATCAGCACCGCGGTTGTTCCCGAGACGATGCGGATGATCAGCGAGCGATTGTTGTCGGCGTCTTCAAGATAGTCGTCCTTCGGCGAGACGTGGACCTGGTAGGTGATGCCGTCGCAGCTGAAGTCCTGGTCGGCCACCATCCGCCGGACGTCGGTTCGGGCGGCGGTCAGGGCCGCCATCAGCGCCTTATAGTCGTCGCTGTCCTCCTGATAGGACGGCATGACGACGCAGCCGACCTCATAGCCGCTTATCAGTGCGGACGCCGCGCCGATGTGGTCCTTGTCGAAATGCGACAGGAAAAGATAATCAATCCGGCTGACGCCACGGCCGTCGAGATAGGCCGTGATGGCCGGAGCGCTGTCCTTGAGGCCCGCATCGATGACCACCGTCGAGCCGGAGCTGGTCAGCACCGCCGCGTCGGCCTTGCCCACTTCCAAAAAGGCCAGCTCATAATCGGTCGCGGCGGGCTGGGCCGCCGGCGAGCAGCCGGCCGCCAGCAACGCCGTCAGTATAACGGCCACGATCGTTTTGTTGTTTCTCATGGCAATATGATAACATATCGGTGAAGCCCCTTGTCGACAGGGCGCTCCATCCGGTCGGGGAGGTGCAGGCGATGATTGAGACGATCCTGGCGGCCTATGCCGCCGTGATGCTGGCCTACATGGCGGCCCAGATGCGCCGCTGGCACGGCGAAGGCCCCCTCAAAATCCTGCTGGCCAGCCTGTATCTGGCCCTGGCGCTCTGGGCGGCGTGGCATTACGCGTCCTGGCCGCGGGCCTGGCCGATGCTGGCTGTATTGGCATGCTGCTGGCTGGGTGACTTGATGATCATTAGGAACTTTGTCATCGGAGGGGTCGCCTTTCTGGCCGCCAACGTCCTGTCGGCCGTTCATTTGCTGACCATGGTCGCCGCCGGGGACTGCGCCTTGGTTCCTGCGGCAGCCGTCATCGCCTTTATAGCCTGCTACGGGCTGTTTCTGACAGCCATGCTTACCGGATGGCTCGATCTCAAGGCCACACCGGCCTTTTCCGCCTATATCGCCACCATCACGCTGGACGGGGCCATCGCCATCGGCATGCTGGCCGCCGGTCCGGCGGAGATATCCGTTACACTCACGGCCTGGGGTTATGTCCTGTTCATGGCATCCGACTATGTGCTGGCCCTGTTCAGCTTCCGCTATAAGGATAGCCGGCCCCTGCGCCTGCTCAATACGCTCACCTATTTCCCCGGGATCATGATGCTGGCCTTAGCCTTGGCGCACTGACGCAGCAAAAAAGCCGTGCGTTCGGCGCGGCCTTCGATTGCGATGGCGGAGAGTGCGGGATTCGAACCCGAGATAGCTTTCACTATGCCAACTTTCCAAGCTGGTGCCATAAACCGCTCGGCCAACTCTCCAAGTCTGCCTTCCTATTATATCCAATCAGCGTCGAAATGTCGATATCAATTCTGTGCGGCTGAAGCCGTTTCTTGCACCTGGTCCGGTTCGACCACGGTGCTGACGTTCTCTGTGGCCAGCAGCTTCTCATACCACAGACGGGTACGACCATCGATCTTGGCGCTGATGACATCGATGGTCAGCAAAGCGTAGCTGGCCAGTTCGGCCATCATCATGACAGCCATGAGATTGGCTGGGCCTTGGCCGTCCGGCAGGCAGAACATGCTAAGCAGCGCCACCCCGCCCATCCATACGTCAACGAAGACGGCATGGGCGACCGCCTGGTACCATTTGATATGGCCGCCCCGCGCGTCGGCCAGCCTGATGCGTACCAACCCCTTGCCCAGCGTCCGGCCGTCCCAGACCAGCGGCAGGACGATGTATGCCGCTCCCGGCACAACGATCATCACCCACAGCGGCGGCTTGGCGACCAGATACATCAGCGCCATGATGGCGATGGTGAACATGACATCCGCGGAGAAGGCAATCAGCCGGCGCAGGATCGTCACGCGGCGGCCTTTCTGATAAGCCATCTCATCGAGCCGGTCGCGGTCCGGCAAAAAGCGCAGCAGCACCGGTTCCAAGGCATAGCCCAAAAGCGCCCCTGTGGTGTTGTCCATCAGGTCGTTGACGTCGAACAGCCGATAGGCGCGCGGATAGGCGCCGTACAGGCCGGACAACTGGGTAAGTTCGAAGAACAGCGAAAGCAGGAAGCCCAATAGCGCCACCTTGCGCCAGCCGGCTTTGAAGTAGTAGCGCAGATAGACGCCGAATGGCAGCATCATCACGATGTTGAACAGCGGCTCCAGCAGGTACATCTTGGTCCACAGCACCTTGTAGGTCGACGGATCGGCGATACGGAAGCCAGACTCGTTGATGAAGGCCGCGACGTAGTCGAAAGGAATCAGGTTGTAGGGCTTCCAGGTATAGGCGGCCACCTTGTCGACGTCAGGAAGCGGCAGGATGACCAGGAAGTAGGCGCAAAGCAGGTAGAACATGAAAGAATAGACGACCACCGTGCGCACCAGCGGCATCGACCCGTACCGCCGGTAGTTGTGCACCAACAGCGGTATCGCCATCACCATCGCCACCATCGGGAAGATGATGACCGCAGTCAGCAGCGGTGAGTCGTAGCGTCCCAATAGGTTGACCATTTCCGCGTCCTTTCCGCCGTACGGCCGGCCTCATACGCCAAATTATACCCCCAAACCGCGGCAGCGGAGAAAGTTGCTTAGTGTACAGCGGTTTTTTCTATTATAATGATGGGTAGACGAGGTACTGCAAATGAAAGATCCCGAAATGATTAAGAAGGCCCGTGACCAACAGGCCCGCCTATTCGACAAGACGACGGCCGACATCCCGGCCGATGCCGTCTGCAAGTCACAGGTCAGAAACCGTCCTTACGGCACCACTCTGTTCTCACTGGCGATGATGGGCGGCCTGCTGTGGCTGGCGCTGGGACGCTCGACGCCGCTGGTGATTGTGGCGATCGTCTGCATCGTCCTGTTCACCGTCGTGCTGCTGGTGACACCCAACTACAACGTGTTCGACGTCTATGATAACTTCATCGTGGCATACTACCACGACGACCCGACGCGGATCCGCATCATACCCAACGACCAATTGATCGTCTGGGACGTCCATAACGATTCCGGCGCTTATGTCCAGTTCTTACAGGGCGACCGTGACAAGCCGGACGACGCCACCAACCAGACCGTCATCACCCTGTCGACGGTCAACTACACCCACGCCAGCAGCGTGCTGAACCACTTTTATGGCGAACGCTTCGTCAACCAGTACAAGCTGACCCGCTATCAGAACGCCCATCAATCAGAGCGGCGCGGTATCAAGAACACCGTCAAGTACATCGGCGGCCTGTTCACCCACGTGTTCAACGGCCGCACCTCCGACGATGTCGCCACCAAGGTTGCCGTCAAGACTGCAGCGGCACCGGATGCCGCCGTGACCCCGACTGCCGCTGCCGCCCCGCAGCAGATTCCCACCCCTACGGACATCAAGCCCGCGGCCGTGCCAACCACCATCCAGCTGGAAGCCAAGCCGACGGCCAAGCCGGCCGCCAAGACGGAAGCCAAGCCGACGGCCAAGACAGCCACTAAGCCGGCCGCCAAGACGGAAGCCAAGCCGACGGCCAAGACAGCCGCTAAGCCGGCCGCCAGGACGGAAGCCAAGCCGACAGCCAAGCCGGCCGCCAAGACGGAAGCCAAGCCGACGGCCAAGACAGCCTCTAGGACGGTTTCCAAACCGGCGGCCAAACCTGCCGCCAAGCCAGCCAGGAAGGCCGCCAAGGCGAAATAAGACGTGATGACGATCTCAAGGGCTGATACGATGAAGACATCGCTTCAGCCCTTTCTTTTCGACCGCCGGGCCGGCCGGCGGTATAATGAACAGTATAGGAAGAAGGTGCCATCATGTCGGCTTTCGCTGAAGTGACGATGCGCTCGACCGTGCTGGACATGGACGTCAAGCTCGATCTGATTCTGCCGGAGGATCGCCATCATACCGCCGACCTGCAGGGGCGGCGCTATCCCATCCTCTACGTCCTGCACGGCTACAAGGAGGACTGCAGCACCTGGATGCGGCTGAGCAATCTCCCGCTGCTGGTCCGCGACCTCCCGCTGATCGTCTGCACGGTGTCGGGCTATAACGGCTTCTACGTCAATCAGGACGGCGGCTTCCGCATCTATGACTATCTGACCCAGGAGCTGCCTGTCAAGCTGGCCAACTTCCTGCCCGTCAGCCCGGCGCGGCAGGACACCTACATCATGGGCGAATCGATGGGCGGATACGGCACCCTGCGACTGGCCCTGAGCGCCCCGGAGCGCTACGGCCATGCCTGCGTGCTGTCCGGCGGTCCCCTCGACCCGGCCATGATGGAACGCTTCGACGGCCGGCTGCGGGCGCTGTTCGGTCCGGCCGATGCCTTCAAGGGTGGAAATGACGATCTGTATCATCTCGCCGACCTGCTGCAGGCCTCGGACAGACCGGCGCCGCAGCTGCTGTTCTATTGCGGCACCGAGGACCCCGGCTATCACCGCACCGCCGCCTATGTCGACTATCTCAAGGAGCACTGCCCACGGCTGTCCGTATCGGCTGCCTATTGGCCCGGGGTCCACGACTTCCATTTCTGGAATTCAGCCCTGCCAAAGGCATTGACCGCCTTCGGCTTCGACCTGCAGCGGCGTGACGCCGCCATCTAGCACGTATAAGGACGCCTGACGGCGTCCTTTCTTTATCATCCTGTGGCAATCACATGATGTCCGCCCGATAAGAAAAAAGGGATGGTACGGATCCCATCCCCGACAAAGACGTCGTTAGGCGGCTAGGCCCCCGACAGGGCCAGGATGCCCTCGTTGAGCAGCGGTAGGATCTGCATCTTGCGAGACATGACCTTAGGCAGGAAGATGAACCCGGCAGTCTTGACGCCCAGCTTGTCGAAGGCGTACTCGATGGGCCGGCAGTCGGGGCCCTGGGCCAAGAGGTAGGTGCCCGAGCCGTCGACCATCGTGAAAGCCATCACGCAGAAGCTCAGTCC
>Ga0268263_1002969_pt1 | contig 10125 bp, 8 predicted proteins | sample Biomet5_FD_190358 | JGI IMG/M metagenome (GOLD analysis project Ga0268263, IMG submission 190358) | Microbial communities from bioreactor (seeded with sewage sludge) at LBNL, California, USA - Biofuel metagenome 5 (SPAdes) (version 4) | ecosystem: Engineered > Bioreactor > Anaerobic >... | reverse complement strand
GACGTGCAGGACGCGGCTTTCGGTGTCCACCTGAGAAAGAACCAGGCCGCAAGCTTCAGACACCCGCAGCCCATGCCGGAACATGAGGAGGAGAAAGCACCGGTCGCGGGCCTCGTTCCTGGTGCCTTTGGTGGCGGCAAGGAGCTTTTCGACTTCGTGGCTGGTGAGGTGTTTTCGTTCTTCCATCATTTTGTCTAATGTTCGAGTTTGGTAACCCTAGGAAACGCGCGGCTTTCCGAGCGTCCTTTCCCCGAACATTAGACAGAATGATACATTTTGTCTATAATTTATGAATTGCCAGATTCAATAAATTTTGTTTCCTTTAAAAAAAGGACCCCATTGAATGAACAGTATCTACGAAATTGATCGGAAAATACTAACAGAGGGCGATCTCCCAATGTTGCTTAAAAAAAAGTGTAACCTTATTCTGAAGGGAAGAACCAAAGATGTATTAATAGGGAAAGATGTTGCCATAAAGGTCAATGCAAACATTGGAATATCTCAGCCGAAAGATGAAAAGAACGAACTTAAAAAACTTGATATTATAGCTAATTCGACGAGCAAACCTGACACGATGATGGACCATACCATAATCAATATTCCTTTATGGAAAAAAATGGTTGAATATTTTGATGGGCCGGTAGGAGCTTTACCGCATTACAGCACATTTAAAACCAAAACAGGAATAGATGACTCTGAATTTTTAGAAAAAATGGAAGAGATGATAAGTGGTGGGATTTCATTTTTTACGATTCATCCGACAGCGAATTTTGACCTTCTCGCTATAGCCAAGAAAGAGCGTAGATTACCTACCACTTCACGGGGAGGAGCAATAGTACTTAGAGATATGATAATAAATGGCCACAAAAAAAATATCTTTGAAAGAAATATGGGGAAAATTTTGTCTCTAGCCAAAAAGAACAATATCACATTGAGCATTGGCAGCATCTTCCGTCCTTCTTGTAACTCCCAAGCTCTTGACGCTGCCCACGTGGAAGAAACAAAGCTCCAAAAGCATTTCATCGATATGGCATCAAATTTAAATATAAAGGTAATGATGGAGGGGCTAGGGCATATCACCCTCTCAGACATCGATATCTACATCAATCTAAAGAAAGATTACGATGTTCCTTTTATGCCGCTTGGCCCAATAGCAACTGACATAGCTTTTGGAGCTGACCATATAGCATCAGCGATTGGAGCAGCATATATGTGTCACAACGGAGGTGCACAAATAATAAACTCCATAACCCCAGAAGAGCATACGGGCGGCATTCCATCACCATCAAGCATTCTAACAGGCATAGCAACATCGAGAATCGTATCTGAAGCTGTTAATATTTGTAAATTCCCAATTTTAAAAAAATTAGAATCGGGAATTCTTCACAGAAAAGCAATGGAAGAACACTTATGTATAGGAGACACCACGCACCCCTATGGATGTTCCCGCTGTTTTTTCGAATGTCCGCTAACACTCATCAACTAACGGAGCAGCCACAATGATAAGTTACTACATGCCAACCAACATTGTCATTTCTGACAACGCCATATCCAATCTAGAAGCACATAAAAGCAAAAAATTCTTCATCATTTCTGGAAAAGAGTCCCTAACTCGGAGCAATCTTGGCGATATAATCAAAAAGACAGTGACCTGTGTTGGGATTTTTTCTGGTATTAAAACAAATCCAAACGGCGAACAAGCTGAAGAGATCGCATCCTTAATCAAAGAAAGCGGCGCTGACATTTTGCTATCAGTAGGTGGCGGAAGCGTGCACGACACGGCAAAAGCTGCGCAAATATTACTTAACAACCCAGAAAGAGTTTTTAAATATACTGTTGATGTGCCAGGGGCAATTGACGCTATTAAAAAACCTTCTATCCCCCTAATTACAATACCAACGATATGCGGAACCGGAGCTGAGATTTCACCAGCATCTCTTGTTATAATAGACTCAGCTAAAAAAATAATTTTTAGCCCTTTTTTGTACCCAAGCCAAACACTTATTGATACAAACCATATTTTCCATGGCTCAACCAAAACAGTCGCGGCATCCACAGCATACGATGCATTCGTGCAAGGTCTCGAAGCCTTTGTTTCCATTCGAAGCAACTATTTTTCTGACACATTAGCGGTAGCAGCAATAAAAACAACTATAGAATACTTACCAAAACTATTAGCGGACATAAATAATAAAAAATTTCGAGAGTATATTGCCATAGCTGCAATACAGAGCTTACTCGCCGTAACAATGGCAGATGTTGGTGCAATCCACGCCCTATCTGATCCTCTTAGTGCACGAAAAGGGTTGCATCATGGGCAAGCACTTGCCATTGTTTCGTCTGGGGTAATTAAAGAAAATTACCATGCGTGTAGCGAAAAATATAACTATGTTTCTAAATTGCTCTCCGATAATTTTTCAGACATACCGTCCACCATTAAGCTTTATAACAGCTTACCGTTATTTTTACAAAAAATAGGCTTAACTAACAGCGTTCAGGATTCAATATTTTCAGATTCCGACAACATATCCACTTTTGTAGACGAGTCTTTCAACCCAGACATGACGAGCAATCCATGCAAGCTCTCAAAGGATGCTGTAAAAAAAATATTTATCTCCATCTAGGAGAACCTCATGCCCCAATATTATTCAATAAAAAAATTACTGAGGGATATAAACACAACGCTTGCACACGCCAAAACACCTTTAACAAATTTTAAATTCAACATAACAACGGAGGAAGATCAAAAAAGTTATCCGTATTGGCCTCTTTTTTTTTGCAAGCCAGAAGATGATTGCTGCTCTCTTGACATCGATTGTTGTTCTTTATCAATAGCTATCCGTTTAATATCCCTATCAAGACAGTCACTAACCCAAGAGCAAACAGACAATCTTAACAGCGCCATTTTATTACTTCTAAAAATGCGAAACAACAACGGATCATGGCCATCAATTTTTCAAAATAACAGTAATAAAATTTCAGCTGAAGGCGTTATCAATGACACCGTAATCGCCTTAGAGGCGTTATTAGACTATGGTTTTCTAGAAGATGAATCATGTAATGCTGTATTTAAAGATCTTCAAAACATAGCGACAAAAACAGACAGAATTAATTTTTTTTATAAAAGTATCGAATGGTTATTAAATAATAAAATAGAGGCTGGGTGGTATTACACCACAACAGAATATATTGTAAATAAAAATGTTATACACCCTGCGACTCAACCAACAGCAGCAACATTGCTCTTGCTTTATAGAGCGTACCTACTTTTTTATAAAATAAAAGACGACAGGAAAAATGACATATTCGCAAGCTACAATAGCGGATGTAGAGTACTCATAGAAATGACAAGAGAAGATGGAGGCATGGGGAAAAATAATACTGATGTTTCACGCATTGTGCATACATGCCTCGCTTTTACCGCCATAGCAATAAATAAAGAAACACCCTACAATCAGCAACTTCAAACAATGTTGTCATACATAGTTAATAACAGTTCCCCACATGCAGTAACAAAACTTACTTCTGACGATTACTTTGACACCTACAACCAGAATATCATTACAACAGGGAACAAATTGAAATATAGACAAATAAACCATGAGACATGCCCGGAGGCTACTATTGCAGAAGCCTACTCGCTGTCTATTGAAAATCCGCTGAATTTAGGATTTTCATCTGTCAAAAAATATAAATTTTATCGAAACTTTCGGTATTTAGCGACTTCCATAATGTCGGCACAAACAAAAACTGGTGACTTTACAGGGGCATTCAAATGCAAGCGGCTTCTTAAACACGAATTTTATCCAATTTATACCCTTTGGAATTCGACAAAAGTACTATCCAAAATGCAGCAACGACATGAATACCTTTCTCAAAAATACTACATATATTTAAATATACTTATTTTTTTACTAACATGTGCCATTATACTCGGAATATTAAAAATTACAAACAATACAATAGACACCAACGGCGTCATCGCAAGTATTGTTGCTTCGATTATTTGTTCATCTTTCGTGCTAATATATCAATATTATAAATCAAAGTAAGATTTTTCCCCTATAAGGATAAACCATCTCTCCAATTGATATTGGGATACGTTAGACGCCCACGAAACAAATTCTCTTCTCCGGCCCCTTCGGACAGGCTTCCGCTCTGGCCAGAGCGGAAGCCTGTCATCGTTCCCGCTCCCTCTCGCGCCCCCCGTCGTCGTCACGCCCGCGCCCTGTGCGGCTCCGCCCGCCCTGGCGACCGGCCCGCTCATTCTCGCGTTCTCCTGCCTTTTGCGCGCCCTCTTCTTTGAGTGGCTGATAGTTTGGCCGGTGTCCTCGCTGTCCTGACGGCTCTTGGGCCTTGCCGTAAATCTTCTCGTGCGCCGCCTCGGATCGTTCAGCCTGTAGGACATGAAATTTTGCGCGCAGCTCCTTGGCCTCATGCCGATAGGCCCCCGCCAGCTCGCGCCTGTGCTTCGCTTCGTCTGTATTGAGCCGCCCCACAATGATTTCGCTCTGGCCCGCAATGCGGTCGCTTGTGAGCGCCATATATTCGGCGGATTCGATGTGCTTTCGAAGCTCCAGGGATTCCAGTTCCTTCTGGTCCTTGGCTTGGGCAATTTGGCGATTCAGGTTCTCGCGCTCCTGAAGGAACGTCCGGTATTCCTCCATGGCCACACGGGATAGAGAACCGTAGGGGTCTTTGATGTCGTAATGACGCCCCAGGGCCTCGCCATAACGATAACTGGCATTCCTGATTTCCAACGAGCGGGCGGCTTCCAGCTTTCGCCGTTCTGCGTCATGACGGCTTTCTTCGGCTCGGCGGGCAAGCTCGGCCCGATGGGCGGCAAGGCGCTCTTCCTGCACCGCCATCTCGTGGGCCTGCTCAATCTGACGCTCCACCAACTCCTTATAGATCGCCTGTTGCCTTGCCTCTTCCTCCCTCGCTTGCTCCTGCCGCTTTGCCTTCTCAGCGGCAAAGGACTGCCGCTTTTCTTCCTCCTTCCGCTGTTCTTCTTCCCTAATGCCCTCCTGCCGCCTAGCCTCTTCGTCGACGAAGAACTGTTGCCGCCGTTCCTCCTCCGCCTTAAAAAACGCTTGGCGCTGCTCCTCCTCTTTCTGGAACGCCTCCCGGCGTTCGTCTTCTTCCTTTTGAAAGTTTTCCTTTCGTCGGTCCTCGTCCGTCATTTCTTTCTGCTCAGACATGGCCCCTTTCTCCTGCTCGCGCCGTTCGCGCTGTATGGCCTGCGCCGCTTCGACCGTCGGCAACCTGGTCGCCTTCACGTCAGCCAGGCGCGCGCGGGTCTGCTTTGTCGTCGCCCCAGTGATCCGTTTGCCAAGGGCGTGATAGCCCCCCATTTCATCCACAACGACGAAGGACCGCTTGTCCCCCTTCGCCAGGATCAGGCCTTCCTTTTCAAGCGAGGCGATAAAGCTCGCCCCGTCCTTGCTCGCGTCCCAGCAATCCCGGATGCCCTCCCGGATCGCCTTCACGTCCGTTTTGAGACGGCGGCTTTGCTCGAATTCGGGCCGCGCCGCCGGTTGCGTTTTTTCCGAAGGCTCGCGCTCGTTCCGGACCTGCTGCAAACCCATCTCTTTTTCAAGCGTCCGGCAAACCTCTTTGAGCTTCCGCTTGTAAAGGCCGGGGTCAATCGCGTGCATGGTCTCGGCGTCGATCCGGGACCATGCAACGTGCATGTGCCGCTCGCCGTCTTTCTGGTGAAACACGACGGCGCGAGGCTGGCCGGTAAAGCCAAGCTGCTTTTCGATCCGGTCGGCCACATGCGCCCACTGCTCCGGGGTCAGCGCCTCGTCTTTGGGCAGCCGCACCTGAACGTGGAAAAAAGGCTTCTGGCAATGCGTCCCCTCGGCCTGCAACTGCCCCAGGGCGAAGGCGTCGAAAATATTGTCCGAAGCAAACCCCCGAAGCTCCGCAAGCTCGGCGCTTTCGTTGCCTTTGCTCAACGCGGCCAGATACCGCGCCAGGTAAGGCCCGCTATTGTGGGGGTTGCCCTTGGCTATCATGGGTTTTGTATCCGAAGGCCTGCAAAATCTGAGTGGCCGCCCGCTTCACGGCGGTGGCGGCTGAGGTCACGCTCGATGTGCCCGGCCAGTCCTGCATGTTCACGGCGTGGGCGATCTGGTTCAGGTTGCTGCCTGCCTTGTTCAGCCCCGCGATGGCCTGGGCGGCAAGGCTCCGGTCCACGGTCGGGCTGCGCCGGGCGCGGGGGCCAGCGTCACCCAAAGCACAGGCCCGAAGGTAGGCGCTCAGGGACAGGCCCGCCGCTGCGGCCCGGGCCTCAAGCTCGGCGTATTCATCGGGGAGAAAACGGGTCGGGACGATCTTGCCGCGCTGGCGGTTTTCGCTGCGCGGCGTAGCACGAATCTTTTTCGGCGCGTCCGACATGGGCGAACCTCCGAGGCAGCCGGAGAGGCTGCCAAAGGAACCGGCATTGCGCCGGGCGGCTTTGGGCCTTTGGGGACGCGGAGCGCCCCTCTTGGGGGATGCAACGGGGGGCGAAAGCCACCCTTGCCAAGTTGAGCACCCCGCGAGCCGAAGGCGGAGGGGGGCGCGGGACGGTAATACCGTCCCCAACTTGCTACATCCTATGCCGCGCAAACACCCTACCTGATTCGGGGAATCCTGCCTAGCCCCTTCGCGGACCCAAGCCGCGCAAAGCGCGGCCTACAGATGCGCCGAGAAAACGGCAGCGGGGCAATAGGGAAAAGAATGAACGGGGACGAAAAACTAAATTGACGCGCACAGTGTAGCAGATTCGGGAACAAGTGGCAGGAAAGAAAAACGGGGCAAACCGTAGCACGATCCCCACCAAGACAGCTTTATGCCCCTTGCCTCATTTGCCGCCGCTGAAAGGGACGGATTGATTTTGAAGCCAAGCGGAAAAACCAATTTCTTCCATCTCTCCCCGCGCGAGCGTGAGGACGGCGGCCACGGCTTCGGCCTCCGGGACAATTAATTCCCATCCATTCATCTCAAGAAAGGCATAAGCAGCAAGAAAACCTGTGCGCTTATTGCCATCAATAAAAGGGCGATTGCGGATGATGCCGAAAGCGTAGGAGGCCGCAAGGTCGAACACGCTCGGGGCGGCATAGCAGGTTTGATTTTTGGGCCGAGCAAGCGCCGAAGACAAAAGCCCCTCATCTCGGACGCCCTCACTTCCACCATGCGCGGCCAGTTGTTCGTCGTGCATGGCAATCACGGCAGAATCCGGAAGCCAACGCCACCCCATTACTTTGCAAGCTCGCGCAAGGCATTGCGGTAACGGGCCATGCCATGACGGGCGGCCTCCATCGCGGCTGCAAACTCCGGATCATACGGGGTAATGGCATAGCCGCTTGGCGTTTCCGTAAGAAACACGTTGTCGCCCTTTTTGACCTTGAGACGAGCGGCGGCTTCCTTGGGCAAAATCAAGCCTGTTGAATTGCCAATTTGTGTCACGGTGTCACGGTGGCACGCATATGATCCCCCATTGTTAGTATCTATGTTATAACGAAAGGAAGCCTACGTCAAGGTGCTTCAGTCCCAAAGACGGCAGGGCAGAGCGGTTTTGCACCTCGAAACAATTGCCAAAAGAAACGTCTATGCCGTAAGAACGCGGGGACGTTCTACAAAAATGACCCAGGGCAATAGGAAAAAGAAGATTCCGGCAAGGAGCTTGAGCTATGGGGGGTCTCGTCGGCTTTTTTGCGTTCTGTGGCGCTCTTCTCTTCTGCTACAAATATGAAAAACCCCTCTATGACCGGCTCACGCCGCTCCGCTTCTCTTGGGCGATCGTCAGCTTGGTCGTTCTCGCTTATGTATTGGCGGGACTGTATGCGGGCTGGCTTCTTAATGATCTCGGGGCCAACTTAAGCGCCATTGCAAGCCCACGGCGGCAATCAAACGATTTTGGTCCCATTGCCGCTCTGTTCGGCTTGCGGCAAGGAAGCTTGCCGGACACCCTTTACCTGGTTTTCAACATTTGGGCGCTGGCCGGGGTCGTCTTCCTCTTCTTCCTGCGGGCCAATCCTAAGGGCTGGAAACGATGGCGGCGCGTTCTGTTGGGATGTCTGGCCCTGGGCGTAGTCGTGGGCCGTCCTTTTGTCGGGTGGTTGAGTTGGGTTGCTCCCTTCCTGCCGGAAACCGGCGTTTTCCATGCCATCATTTACACGTTGGGACCGCCCATTCTTTTGCTTCTGGCCGGAGGTTGGGCGCTCGATATGGGCCTTGAGGCCATCGGGTGGCAAGCCATCGCGGCCTTTGGTTTCTGCGTGGCGATTCCGGTGGTGCTTTTCAATCAGCTTTTGCAGTTCGATCAAACCGTGCATGTTTACCGGCAACAAAAAACCGGCCTGATTGGCTATGTCGTGCGCTTCGGCTACTGGCTCCGGGGGGAGAAGATGCCGGACACGCCAGACGACAGCAAAGGGGCGCGCTTTGCGACCGGCCAGGAAATAGAAGCTATCAAGACGCCGGGCGGCATGGCCTTCGGGCAAGTGGACGGTTCTCCCCTCCTCCTGCACACAGAAAAGCACGTCCTCATCATGGCAAGCACGCGAAGCGGCAAGGGAACGTCTCTCATCATCCCCCATTTGTTGCGCTATCCTGGCTCGGCCTTCGTCCTCGATCCCAAGGGCGAGAACGCCAAGGCGACGGGCCGCCAAAGGGCGGCTCTCAACGACAAGGTTTTTTATCTCGATCCGTTCGGGATTTCCGGCAAGCCGCAAGCCCGCTTCAATCCCCTGTCTCGCTTCACGCCCTTCAACATGGAAGCGGAAAGCAAGGCCCTGGCCGCCGCGCTCGTCATGGGAGAAAACGGCGTCCGGGATCACTGGACGGCAAGCGCTCAACAGCTCGTGGCGGCGATCATCCTTCACGTCCTCACAAGTCCCGAAGTCTCCCCCGCGACAAAAGACCTTGTGAAGGTGCGGCACCTGCTGTTGAAGGATGTCATTAAAACCTTGGATGCTATGCAGGAAAGCGGCGCGGCGGACGGCCTGCTTTCTCGGCTCGCTACGTCCTTCCTCCAAACCCCGGAAAAGGAGTTTGGCTCCATCCTTTCCACGGCTCAACGCGAGACCGAGATTTTGGACAACCCTTTCATTACCGCGTGCCTCGCGGCCTCTGGCGAAGGGGAGGAAGTGGATTTTGCCGACTGGCGCAAAGGCACGATGTCAGTTTTTCTCTGCCTTTCCGCGCCGAAGTTTCCGGTCTTTAGCCGCTGGCTGCGGCTCGTTCTGACGTCCGCCCTCGATGAAATGACGGATAACCTCAATCCCCCGGCCCTGCCCGTTTGTTTCATGCTCGATGAGCTGGCGACCCTCGGCCATCTCCAGCCCGTTGAAAATGCCGTGGGCCTTGCGGCGGGCTACGGGATTCAGCTCGTCACGGTATTTCAGGACGTGGCGCAAATGAAAGACCTCTACAAAGGCCGCTGGGCCTCCTTCATCGGCAATGCGGGCGTCCGGGCGCTCTTCGCCCTCGATGATTACGACACGGCCCGTTACTGGTCGCAGTTCATGGGCGGCCACCTGGTCGATACCGTAAGCGAGCAACAGGATATTTACGGCCTGGCGAAAGCCAAATCCAAAAGCGAGACCATGCGCCCCCTGCTCTCCCCCGAAGAAATCATGCTGGCCTTTGCAAAGAAAAAAATGCTGATCCTCCCCCAAGGCTTTCGCCCAATCCAGGCCGACCGCGTACCCTATTACCAGGACGAAGCCCTTAAGGGACGTTGGGACGATCCGCGCGTGGCCGCTGCATAAGAGGCTGTCTCAATCTTCGCGAAGGCTGTAGAATCTTCCCAAAAGTTGGGGGCCGTGATGGCGGATGCAGAGTTAGAGCAATTCAAAACAGGCGTGAACCTGTCGGAAATGGCGGCATCGCGAGGCTATGCCCTCGACCGGCGCGAAAGCTCGCGCAATTCAGCCGTGATGCGGCATCCCAACGGCGACAAGATCGTGATTGCTCGCCATGAGGACGGGGGCGCATGGGTGTATTTTTCCGTACGGGATAGCGGCGACAACGGAACGGTGATTGATTTTTTGCAAAAGCGAGACGGCGGAAGCCTGGGGGAAGTTCGCAAATCCCTTCGGGCTTGGCTCGGATCGCCGCGCCCGACGATCCCGG
>Ga0268263_1002968_pt1 | contig 10129 bp, 8 predicted proteins | sample Biomet5_FD_190358 | JGI IMG/M metagenome (GOLD analysis project Ga0268263, IMG submission 190358) | Microbial communities from bioreactor (seeded with sewage sludge) at LBNL, California, USA - Biofuel metagenome 5 (SPAdes) (version 4) | ecosystem: Engineered > Bioreactor > Anaerobic >... | reverse complement strand
CAAGGTATTTTTGAAGCAGAGGCGCTAAACTGCCGTCCCATTCCATTAGTGTAATTATGCTAATGGCGCACTTATACACCCTGACGGGTGCCGTGCGCTCTGCGAGGCCGTTGCGTCCTAACGGGCGCGATGGAGGGCTACGCCCTCCAAACCTCTTGTGCAACCTCATGCCGCATCGAATTCTCTGTGAAGAATCCGACCCGACGTGAGGTTTTGTTATGCCTATCTATCCAACCGAAAGGAGGCCGAAAAAAACGGCAATCTACCATTGCAGCATTAAAATCATCAAACGCAGTCAGGGCCGGAGTGCTGTTGCCGCCGCAGCTTACCGCAGCGGACAAAGACTTACAAATGAATGGGACGGCATCACGCACGATTATACGAAAAAAGGCGGCGTAGTCTATTCCGAAATCCTTCTTCCAGCCCATGCACCACCGGAGTTTTCCGACCGTTCCATCCTATGGAACAGCGTGGAGAAAACCGAGAAAAGCCGCGACGCCCAGCTCGCCCGCGAAATTGAAATTGCCCTGCCCGTAGAACTTGACCGGCAGAGGCAAATCCAACTTGTCCGCGCCTATGTCCGGGATACTTTTGTGGCTTCCGGCATGTGCGCGGATTTTTCGATTCACGACAAGGGCGACGGCAATCCTCATGCTCATATCATGTTTATCCTCCGTCCGCTGAAAGAAAGTGGCGAATGGGGCGCGAAGTGTCGGAAGAAGTATGACCTCGACGGGCGCGGCCAGCGTATCAAGCTTCCCAGCGGCGGTTTCAAAAGTCATCGCGTCAACACCACCGACTGGAATGATCCGGGCAAGGCCGAGGTGTGGCGGGCAGCTTGGGCCGATGCCTGTAACCGCGCCTTGGAGCAGATCGGCAGGCCGGAGCGAATTGATCACCGCAGCTATTTCCGGCAGGGCGTTCAGAAAATTCCCACCATTCACATGGGCGTCGCTTCCACGCAGATGGAACGTCGGGGCATCTCCACTGAAAAAGGCACCGTCAATCGGGAAATTGCCGCGCAGAACAGGCTATTGAAAGAAATCAAGGCCCGCATTACCCGCCTCTACAACTGGACGAAGCAACAGGCGGCCCAGCCGGAGCAAAAGCCGAGCATTTGGGAGCAGCTTCAACAGACGCAGAACGCAATTAGACCGGCTACCCGATACGGCAAGGTTAAGGCCCTCAAAGAGAGCGCCGCCTTGTTCAACTTTTTGCAGGAAAACGGCATTTCCTCCATGCGGGAGCTTCACGCAAAAGTGACCGCCATGCAGACTGAATATTACGGATTGCGTGGCGAGATTGCCGCCACTGCCCGCCAGATCGACGGATTGAAGAAACGGCTGTCTATGTGGAATCAGTATTCCGACAACAATCCGGTTCGTCAGCAACTTGCCTCCCTGAAACCGAGGGCGCAGGAAAAATTTCAGGACATTCACAGCGTGGAACTTGCTCTGTATGACGCTTCTGCGCGGTATCTGAACGAATTGAAAGCGTCTGGTGAGAAGATCACCCCAAAGCATTGGCAGGCCGAAGCGGAACGTCTCACCGCCCATAACGACACCCTGTATCAACAGATGAAAGCCATGCGCACGGATATTCAGGCCGTGGAGAAAATCCGCAGAACTGCCGACGAGCTTACCCGCGCGGAAAAGCCCAGAGATCAGGGGCGCGATCATGAGCGATAAAATCAGCGTCGAAATGATACTGAACTACGGCATTTTCTGTCTGCATGTTCTATCCTTACCCGGATATTATCCCACGCACAGACAGGACTTACGGGGCCGTTTTCCCCCGAAAATGATACCGGAAGACTACAGAAAATCCATCTATCCGTCCATGACGGCGAAAGGAGCGGTTTTCATGCCGAGAATGAGCAAAAAGCGCAAGCTGGAATGGCAGTTTTTCTTAAATCACCGGAACCGCATGACATACAATCCGCTTTGCCGGAAATGCGCTTACGGCTGCAAGCAGAGTTTCCGGGCCGTCGTGACGGACTGCCCGCGCTATCACTCCAAACGCGCCAACAGAAGAAGGGAGAGTTGAATGCAGGAAATTTCAAAAGCGAATGAAGCCCCGAACGCCATGCCGAAAAGCCGCGTTACTGTGCGAAAAATCGGCAGAACGACCTTTATCGTATCTTCCCGTTTCAGCGAAAAAAAGGGGCGCGACCCTGCCGCTGCCGTTGCCCGTCTGATTCAGTACGACGCCGATCACCATCCGGGTAAAACTTCCTGATTTTTAAGACAGCCACTGTAATGCATGATATAATAAAGCCATACATTACCGTCTGTTGGCTGTCGGAAACGGAGGATATTTTGAATAGACAGTCAAATGAAAAAATCAACTACCTATATGGACGATTGAGCCATGAGGACGAATTACAGGGCGATTCCAACAGCATCATCAACCAGCGGAAAATCCTCACAAAGTACGCCGAGGAAAACGGTTTCACCCCATATCAGTTCGTCTATGACGACGGGTTTTCCGGGGCGGATTTTCATCGGCCCGCCTTTTCCAGAATGATGGAGGACGTGGAAACTGGGAAGGTTGCCATGGTCATTGTCAAGGACATGAGCCGGTTCGGGCGCGATTATCTGAAAGTCGGGTTCTATACTGAAATCGTATTTGCGGAAAAGGATGTGCGGCTGATCGCCGTCAATGACAACGTGGACACCGAGCGCGGCGAAAATGATTTCACCCCGATGATGAATTTATTCAACGAATGGTTTTTGCGGAACACATCCAAGAAAATCCGAGCCGTGTGGCAGGCCAAAGGCAAAAGCGGCGAACGTCTCGCCGTGATTCCACCTTACGGCTACCGCAAAGACCCGGAGAACTCCAAAAAGCTCATCATCGACGAGGAAAGCGCCGCCAATGTGCGCCGAATATTCCGGTTTTCTGTGGAAGGATTAGGCCCCGCGCAGATTGCCCGTCAGCTCAACAGCGAGCACCTTCTCAATCCCAGCGCTTACAAATACGAACACGGCATTCTTTCCAAGCCACGTCCCTGCAAAGACCTGTATTTCTGGCACACGACCACGGTACATAAGATTCTGGACGCGCCGGAATATCTGGGGGAAACCATCAATTTCAAAACGTGGACGAAATCCTACAAGGATAAGAAATGCCATTGGAACCCGCCCGAAAAACAGCTTGTGTTCGAGCATACCCAACCGGCGATCATCGACCCGGAAACGTGGGAGATCGTCCGCCGGATGCGGGAACACAAACGACGCGCTCCGCGCTACGGCGATTCCGGCCTGTTCTCCGGCGTGGCCTACTGCTCCGATTGCGGGAACAAACTGTATTTTCACACGCGGGCCATTTACAACAAGGCCAGGACGAAAGTCCGCTATGAGGGCGCATACAGTTGTTCCGAATACCGCAAGGATGTCCAGTATTTGCAGCACCGAAAATGCACCTGCCACTACATCACGGAATCCGCGTTGGAACAGATTGTCCTGGAAGAACTGCGGGAACTTCTCCGGTTCGTCTCACAGAATGAAAAGCGGTTTGTGTGCCTTGTTATGGATAACAGCCGTCAGGAACAGAGCAAGGAGACGGCGGCGAAAAAGCGCGCCGTTTCCAAGCACCGCCGCCGCATTGCAGAGATCGACACGCTGATTGAACGGCTGTACGAGGACAATGTTTCGGGCAAGGTGCCGGATGAACGGTATGCGAAAATGTCCGCTAAATTTGAAGCGGAGCAGGCCGGGTTACAAGAAACGGTTACCGCGCTGGAAACGGAGATTTCAGGGCAGGAACAGCAGACCGCCAACGTGGACAGTTTTCTTGCGCTGGTTCGCCGAACCACCGAAATTGAAAAGCTCACTCCCGCCATCGTCCATGAGTTTATTGAAAAAATCATCGTCTATGAGCCGGAACAGGCTCGGGGCGACCGCCGCCAGAAAGTAGAAATCATCTACAACAACATCGGCGCGGTTGACCCGCAGAGCTGGGCGGAAGCCGGTTCGCAAAACTGAATATTGGGCCGAGTGCCGTTTTTACAACGCCGCCGCCCGCCATGAAAAAGCTGCTCCCTTACGGACTCTGTCCGAAGAGACAGTTGATAAGACGGGCAGGAGCCGATAATCTGAAGTTTTCGATAAACATAGTGTTTTGTTATTCTGAGACGAGGGAAGCACGAACTTATTGTTCACTAAACACAGATTCACGTAGAATTCTCTATGAAAATCATACTATGAATGGCTTTAAATTTCATCAATTGTGTATTGACAACGTTTGCACAGCATGCTATCATGAACCCAGAGAAACAGAGATGGAGGAAAAGGATGCCTGATACTGTTTTGTATTGTGCAAACGTTTTCTAAACCGGCTTAGCGTGTGGAATGAACCGACACGGGAAGCAGAAACAACCGCCTGCCTGATTTCTGAAAAGAGGTTCCGACAGGCGGATGAGTAACGAGCTGTTTCAGGCAAACGTTTGAACAAACGTCCGGAAGGCAGACGGGCAGACGCCGTTTCGGACAGTATGCCTTGCGAGGGGTTGCCTCGCCTACCTGTGAATGCAAAGCGGAGATCCGCTTTACATAGAACATGAAAAGGAGAGTCCCATTATGAAAAAAATCTTGGCTCTGGCAATGGCTCTTGCCCTCGCGCTGACGCTTGTTACCGTTTCCGCGGGTGCCGAGGCAGCCGCCACCGGTTCCGTGTACTACCTCAATTTCAAACCCGAACAGGATCAGCAGTGGCAGGATCTTGCCAAACTGTATACCCAGCAGACCGGCGTACCCGTGACAGTGGTAACTGCCGCGGCGAATACCTATGAGGACACGCTGCGTTCCGAAATGGAAAAGGCGGATGCCCCCACCCTGTTCCAGGTTAACGGCCCCGTAGGCCTGAAAACCTGGAAGGACTATTGCGCGGACCTGAAGGACACCGCGCTGTATGAGAACCTGAAGAGCGATGATTTTGCCCTGAAAGACGGCGACAAAGTGCTGGGGATCGCGTATGTAATCGAGACCTACGGCATCATCTACAACAAGACTCTTCTGGCCAAATACTGCGCGCTGGATAACGCGGTCATCAAAGACGTTTCCGAAATCAACAACTTTAAAACCCTGAAGGCTGTTGCGGACGATATCCAGGCCCGCAAGGACGAAATGGGCGTGCAGGGCGCCTTTACCTCCGCCGGCATGGACAGCAGCTCCGATTGGCGCTTTAAGACCCATTTGGCCAACCTGCCGATCTACTACGAATATAAGGCGGATGGCATCAGCGACACAGCTGCGATCAAGGGAACCTATCTGGACAACTACAAGCAGATTTGGGACCTCTACATCACCGACGCTACCTGCGCACCCGCGATGATCGGCGCAAAGACCGGCGAAGACGCGTTGGCGGACTTCACGCTGGGCGATGCAGTGTTCTATCAGAACGGTACCTGGGCGTACGGCGATTGCACCAAAGCCGGCATGACCGATGATCAACTGGGGATGCTTCCCATCTACATCGGCGTGGAAGGCGAAGAGAATCAGGGGCTTTGCACCGGTTCTGAGAACTATTGGTGCATCAACAACAAGGCTTCCGCTGAGAACATTCAGGCGACCAAAGATTTCCTCAAATGGGTCATCACCAGCGACGAAGGCCGCGACGCGATGGCTAACAAGATGGGCTTTGTAACTCCGTTCAAATCCTTTGACCAGGGTTACACCGCCAACAACGCTTTGATCAAAGCTGCCGACGAGTATATTGCGGCTGGGAAAACCTCCGTTGCATGGACCTTTACCACCATGCCTTCCGAAAACTGGAAGAACGGCGTAGGTGCCGCGTTATTGGAATACGCGCAGGGCACCGGCGACTGGAGCGGCGTTGTAAAGGCATTTGTGGATGGCTGGGCGACTGAGTATGCCGCGGCCAACGCGAAATAACCCGATAACGATCGCTTGTAAAAAGCGCGGCAGGGGACTTACCCCTGCCGCGCCGCGGTTTTTTGGCGGGGGATTCATCACTGCCAGCGGCACGGTGTGGAGCAATAAAACCTATCCGAAAGGAAAACGCCGGGAGGCGTTGACGAGTCTGCGCATATTTCCCCGCAGGTTTCCATGCCGACCTGTTCAAAGCGGGAGGATTCGGAACCGGCGAGAAAGAACACATATTTACGCAGATTCATGAGCGCTTCTTAAAACCTTCGTAAAGGGGGAAAAACGTGTGGAAAAAGCCATCAAACGGTATTGGCCGATCTTCGTGCTGCCCACGATGATCGCCTTTACCATCGGATTTCTGATTCCGTTCATCATGGGGTTGTATTTGTCTTTTTGCGATTTCACAACGGTATCCAACGCAACGTTTACAGGATTGAATAATTATATCAAGGCGTTTACGGACACCTCCAGTAACTTTGTGCATTCACTTTGGTATACGGCGTTATTCTCTGGAATTTCAACAGTGCTGATTAACTTTTTCGGCCTTGCGGTTGCGTTGCTGCTGGTACGCGGATTCCGCGGTACCAACCTGTTCCGTACCGTATTCTTTATGCCGAACCTGATTGGCGGTATTGTACTGGGTTGGCTGTGGCAGGTGATTCTCAATGGCGTACTTGCGAATTACGGGGTCACCATCGTTACGAATGAATGGTACGGTTTCTGGGGGCTGATGACCGTGATGTGCTGGCAGCAAGCCGGCTATATGATGATTATTTATATTTCCGGTTTACAGGCGATTCCCGGCGAACTGAGCGAGGCAGCCGCCATTGACGGTGCCAGTGGCTGGCAGACGCTGACCCGTGTAAAATTGCCCATGCTGATGCCATCCATCACAATTTGCACCTTCCTCACGCTGACCAATGGCTTCAAACTGTTTGACCAGAACCTGGCGTTGACGAACGGTATGCCGTCCAACCGTTCACAAATGCTGGCGCTGAACATATTTGATACTTTTTACGGCCGCACCGGTTGGGCTGGTGCGGGACAGGCGAAGGCCGTTGTATTTTGCCTTTTGGTGGTAGGGATCGCGATGATCCAGTTAAGGCTGACCCGGACCAGGGAGGTGCAGCAATGATGAACGCTGTTAAAACGGGCTCCCGGCAGAATACAACCATGCGGAAAAAATGGGTTAACGCCTTATTAACCGTACTGTTTTCTGTAATTTCCATTGCTTACCTATATCCGTTGCTCGTGATCCTGATGAACAGCTTCAAGGTGAAAGCTTATATCAGCCGGGCGCCGTTTGATTTGCCCATCGGGAAAATGTTCGCCGCGGGAGATAATTATATAAACGGTATTGCCAAGACGAATTTCTTTGACGCGCTAAAATGGAGCGTTGTCATCACGGTACTGTCTGTGCTTGTCATCCTTCTCTGTACGTCAATGTGCGCGTGGTTTATCAGCCGTGTGAACAACAAGTGGTCCAAAGCGATCTACTTCCTTTGTATTTTTTCGATGGTGGTTCCGTTTCAGATGGTGATGTTCACACTGTCAAAAACAGCAAACGTTTTAGGGCTGAACACACCGATTGGCATTGTGGTAGTCTATCTGGGCTTCGGCGCAGGGCTGGCAGTATTCATGTTCAGCGGGTATATGCGATCCAGCCCGATTTCCATTGAGGAAAGCGCGATGATTGATGGCTGCGAACCATTGCGTACCTTTTTCAGCATTGTTCTGCCCATCCTCCAGCCGACCTATATTTCAACGGGGATTTTGGAGACCATGTGGATCTGGAACGACTACCTGTTGCCCTATCTGGTGCTGGATCTTAAACGATTCAAAACGATTCCGATTGCCGTGCAGTACCTGAAGGGCGGATACGGCTCCGTCGATATGGGGGCTATGATGGCCACGCTGGTGATGGCGATTGTGCCGATCATCCTGTTCTACCTCGCAAGCCAGAAGTACATTGTTAGCGGTGTGATGGCCGGAGCGGTAAAAGGTTGATTTGAAACGCGGAAAATTGGTTTATAACGGATTTCCGGTTTCGGGAATCCGTTTTTTGTGTACAATATCAATTCATACGGTTACATGCGACAGGCACGCAGGGAAAAAGGCACGAAACGCGAATACACTAACACATGGACCGATATGGAGTGAAAGAAGGGATCGGATGAAGGTTTCACAGACACCCCGTAAACCCCTGATTTTCTACTATATTATTGCTCTGCTTGTTTTAATGCTGCTGAACGCGCTGGTGTTTCCCGCGCTGTATGCGCAACCAGTACAAGAGGTTGGTTACAACGAATTCCTGAAAATGATCGATGAAAAAAAGATTGATCAAGTTTCGCTCAGTGATGCCCAGGTTACGTTTACCACCAAGGACGCGAATGGGGATATAACGTACTATAAAACAGGGCGCATGCCGGATGATCAGCTGGTGGATCGGCTGTATGCCAGCGGAGCCACCTTCTCGGCCGAGATCGTCACACAAGCGTCGCCTATTGTGGAATTTCTTCTCAGCTGGGTGTTGCCGCTTGTTTTCTTCATAGGGGTAGGTCAATTAATGACCCGCTATATGACAAAACGGATGGGTGGCGGGAACGCGCTAGCCTTTGGCAAGAGCAACGCGAAAATCTATATCGAATCTCAAACGGGAAAGACATTTGAAGATGTTGCGGGTGAAGATGAGGCGAAGGAAGCACTGCGGGAAATTGTCGATTTTCTGCATGATCCGGGTAAATACAGCGAGATCGGCGCGAAACTTCCCAAAGGTGCTTTGCTGGTAGGCCCTCCGGGCACCGGTAAAACACTGTTGGCCAAGGCTGTAGCCGGAGAAGCGAAGGTTCCGTTCTTCTCGATCGCGGGCAGTGAGTTTGTGGAAATGTTCGTCGGCATGGGCGCCGCAAAAGTTCGCGATCTGTTTAAACAAGCGACGGAAAAGGCCCCGTGTATTGTGTTTATCGACGAGATCGATACGATCGGTAAAAAACGTGACGGAGCGAACGGTTTCGGTGGCAACGATGAACGGGAACAGACACTGAACCAGTTGCTGACCGAAATGGATGGTTTTGATGCGACCAAGGGGGTAGTGATTCTGGCCGCGACCAACCGGCCGGACAGCCTTGATAAGGCGCTGCTACGCCCGGGTCGTTTCGACCGGCGCATTCCCGTGGAACTCCCGGATCTGGCGGGACGTGTGGCGATTCTGAAGGTGCATGCCAAAGACGTAAAAATGGAAAGCGATATTGATTTTACCGCGATCGGCCACGCTACGAGCGGTGCCAGTGGCGCGGAACTTGCCAACATTATCAACGAAGCCGCGCTGCACGCCGTGCGTTGCGGGCGCGACAAAGTAACGCAGCCGGATTTGGAAGAGAGCGTGGAGATGGTAATCGCGGGCTATCAGCGCAAGGGTGCGGTGATCAGCGAGAAGGATAAAAAGATTATCGCTTATCATGAAACCGGACATGCGCTGGTGGCGGCCAGGCTGAAGGATACAGCGCCTGTGCATAAGATCACCATTATTCCTCGCACCTCCGGTGCGTTGGGTTATACCATGCAGGTGGAGGAAGAGGAGCGCGTACTGATGAGCAAGGAAGACGCTTTGAACCAGCTGACCACGCTGACTGGCGGGCGCGCTGCCGAAGAAGTGGTATTTAACTCCATAACATCCGGTGCTAGCAATGATATTGAGAAAGCAACCAACATTGCCCGCGCGATGGTGACTCGCTTTGGTATGAGCGAACAGTTTGATATGGTCGCGCTGGAACAGGTGAGCAATCCGTATCTCAGCGGAGACGGCAGTATGGTGTGCAGTTCCGAAACGGCAGCGCGGATTGACGCAGAAGTGGGGGATATCATTCGGCGGGCCCATGCCATGGCGCGTGAAATCCTGGAGAGCAACCGTGAGCTGATGGATCGGTTGGCGGGCCATTTGCTGGAGAAGGAGACCATTACCGGCGATGAGTTTTTGCAGATCGTAAGGGAGTACGATAAAGAAAAGGCGCTTCCGGTATAACGGGTGTAAATGCGCGGAGCGTTGAAACGGGCGGCTTTGGCCGCCCGTTTCGTGTAGGTGCTGTGTGCCGGAAAAGAAGCCCAAAAAATGGTTATTATAATAAAATCAAAAACTTTAAAAAAAGGTGTTGACAGCAATAGGGGCAGGTGGTATTATAGTCAAGCTCGCTTGAGAGCGACGAACCTTGAAAACGATACAGAGCAAATAACGAAACGCAAAG
>Ga0268263_1002961_pt1 | contig 10153 bp, 10 predicted proteins | sample Biomet5_FD_190358 | JGI IMG/M metagenome (GOLD analysis project Ga0268263, IMG submission 190358) | Microbial communities from bioreactor (seeded with sewage sludge) at LBNL, California, USA - Biofuel metagenome 5 (SPAdes) (version 4) | ecosystem: Engineered > Bioreactor > Anaerobic >... | reverse complement strand
GAAATCTTTAAGTTTATTGTTCCTTTTCCGGTGAGAACCTATAAGAATGAAGAGCTTCTTGAAGCAGAAACATGGATCAGTGAATGAACCTTCATAGAAATGATAGGTTAAAAATCAAGGCTCTTCGCTATTTAGAATGGGCAAATTTATAGCTACTTCTTTAATGATCTTTATTTTTGAGTATTATTTTTTATCTCATTTTTGAGCATTATTTTTTATCTTCATTTTTGAGCACAGAACTTGCAGGCATTACTTCTTTGAAAGTGATATATTCCCTCAAGTCCGATTTCAGAATCCTTTCAATCTCGCTCCAGCTACTGTCTCTGGTTTCGGTAAACATGTACCCGAAGTAGCCGCGTGTTTCGTGATCCGCTTTTCTAAGTTCCAGAGGCTTTTCGAAGTCTGAAAGCAGTTTTTCGTAATCAAAAGCCTTTACGTCCTTCAAATTGAGGTATTCCGATTTGTTAAGCATAATAAAGCAGAAGCTCTTCCCGTCTTTATCTGCAAGAATTTTGTTCCAGTCCGGCTCAAGCTGTTCCAGAAAATACCTGTAAGTGTTAATCCCATATGCAAAATATGCAATATCAGTAACGCACAGGCCGGCAAAGCGCATTGGGTTCAGTTCAATAGGCTGGATCCGCCTGTCCTGCGATATTCGAAGTTCCAGATGAAGGGGAAAATTCCTGAGCCCGACAAGTTTTCCGATTTCCTTTAAAAGATCTTCAATGGCTTCCCTGTAGGTTTCTATAACCGTTTTCGAAGTAAAGTATACCCTGTCACTGACATCGTTTTCCGAAGAAAAGATATGTTTAAAGATATCGAGGACTACCGGCTTTCCTTCGCGGTTGAAATAAGCGTCAACTGCAAACTCTTCCCCTTCGATATTTCCTTCGATAATGAAATTCTCCACATTCAAAACTGGTGCCGGATAGAGCTTTTTGATTTCTTCAACCTCAGCCTTTATGGATTTCAGAACCGAATCCCATTCCTCGTTGGTGGAAACCTTGTGCACCCCGAGGCTGAAAAATCCCACGGCAGGTTTTATGATAAACGGTTTTTTGATTTCCTCAACCCGGATTTCGTCCAGTTCTTCAAATTTAACACTCTTGAAATATAATTCTGGATAAAGCCTTTCAAGCAGCTCTCTGAACTTAACTTTGTTCTTGAAAAGCTCGATTTTCTCAGGCAGCCCGGTAAAACCGAGATTTTCTGAAATCCAGCCAATTGAGTTTTCTGAATTGGAATAAAGGGCACATTCACCTTTTTCTTTTATTAATTTGATAAATTCATCTTCTTCAAGAAGGTTTAGCTTTTTTTCAGTCTTCAGTCCGGCTGCCATTTCATTTTTTAAAACAGGAATCTGTAATTCCGCAGCAGTATTTATTAGGAATTCGGAGACGTAGGGGTGGTCGAGAATTAACATTTTTCTAACCTTTCTTATGTATTTCAATTTGAAACCTGAAGCCAGATAATAGAGAGGTTAGTAATATTTGTTGTGGAATTCAGGAAATTATGATCAAATATAACTGAGAAGTGCGATTACAAATTTTTGGATTAGGGAAAAGAGGGCTTCACTATAATGATTCAAAATAACTGCAAAAGTAACACTTCCAGCAGATTTGATTGGATGACTCACAATCCACTTTACAATTTTATTTCCCTTTTTACTTTCCTCGGATTTCTTCAAGTCCTCTTGTTTAGGTTCAACTGGCATATCAATATCATTTATTTTAGGTGTCTCGGGTTCAAATATTCCAGTTTCAGTACCTGCATAGGGCATTATTTTGCGCCGACAAATATCCATCTGTGCAGCTGAATCTTCAATAATTTTCTGGAGCGGACCTTCTATATTTCCGGCAATTTCCTTCAAATCTTCAACACATTCCTCAAAAGCCTTCTCTTCTTTCCACATGGCAAATTTTTTGTACTTATCAAGGTTCTCTATACAGGCCATTAACTTATAAAGCGACTGTACGAAGGCTTCACCTTTTAGACTTCCTTTATATATTTGCTCGGAAACTGTCAGCTGTTTTTTCCATTTTTCAGTTTCATCTTCCAGCCTTGGAACATTTTTCTGCTTCATTACCGCAAGCATGTAGTCAAGCATTTCTGACAGACACAACATCGAGATTGAGCAGGCATTACAGGTTTGATTATCTTTTGGAGATACTTCCGCTGCATTTTTATAAAATTTAGATGCTTCGTATATGCCACTCATAATTTCCTTAAATTTTTCAATTTCACATGGTGGCTGAAGTTCAAGCTTCCGAATTTGAGCTCTTCCTTTAAGCGTATAGCCTTTGGTTAAAGATGTGTCTTTAAATCTCTCTCCTGCCTGCTTCCCTGCCTCGATATATTCGTCTCCTGAAATTTCAGCGTATTCTCCACTCTTATTATAATCTTTAAAATAATAATATTTATTTGTAAATGCTTCATAAAGCCATGCCAAGGAAAGATGTTCCTTAACTTTATCTCCATTTTCTCTGAATAAGCGGGATGCCATTTTCATTTCATTGATAGCTTTATCTTCTAAATTCTTGGAAAATAGAAGTAGACTATAAGCACTATGACTATTTGGTTCGTTGGGATCTAGTTCTATTGCTATTTTATATTGTTCTTCTACCTCCTCGAGGCGATCCATATTAAAAAGGAGAAGTCCATAATTTGAGTGTGTGCTCGCATCATTGGGATCTGATTCAAGAGCAAGTTTATACTGTTTCTCTGCCTCCTCGAGGCGACCCATTTGATTCAGGAGATTCCCGTAATTTGAGTGTGTGTTTACATGTTTGGGATCTGATTCAAGAGCAAGTTTATACTGTTTCTCTGCCTCCTCGAGGCGATCCATTTGATTCAGGAGAAGTCCGTAATTTGAGTGTGTACCTACATGTTTGGGATCTGATTCAAGAGCAAGTTTATACTGTTTCTCTGCCTCCTCGAGGCGACCCATTTGATTCAGGAGATTCCCGTAATTTGAGTGTGTGTTTACATGTTTGGGATCTGATTCAAGAGCAAGTTTATACTGTTTCTCTGCCTCCTCGAGGCGATCCATTTGATTCAGGAGAAGTCCGTAATTATAGTGTGTGTTTACATGTTTGGGATCTGATTCAAGAGCAAGTTTATACTGTTTCTCTGCCTCCTCGAGGCGACCCATATCAGAAAGGAGAAGTCCGTAATTTGAGTGTGTGTTTACATGTTTGGGATCTGATTCAAGAGCAAGTTTATACTGTTTCTCTGCCTCCTCGAGGCGACCCATTTGTTTCAGGAGATTCCCGTAATTTGAGTGTGTGTTTACATTTTTGGGATCTGATTCAAGAGCAAGTTTATACTGTTTCTCTGCCTCCTCGAGGCGACCCATTTGATTCAGGAGATTCCCGTAATTTGAGTGTGTGTTTACATGTTTGGGATCTGATTCAAGAGCAAGTTTATACTGTTTCTCTGCCTCCTCGAGGCGACCCATTTGATTCAGGAGAAGTCCGTAATTTGAGTGTGTACCTACATTTTTGGGATCTGATTCAAGAGCAAGTTTATACTGTTCCTGTGCTTCTATAGGTAGGTTCAAAAAGAAAGAAGCAATTCCTGCATTATTATGAGCAGCTGCTTTTGCAGGTCCTGTTGATAAGCTTGCAGCTATTTTTGCAAATATATATGCTAATTCATAAGCCTTTTTTGATCCACAAAAAGTGCTCAGAGATAATAACTGATCAGAAGAGATTGAATTTTTTGTTGAAAAGTTTATTGCAAGGCCAACTGCTTTGTTTAAATTTCCTTCATCAGATTGCAGAGATTCGACTACAATTTTCAGCAGTTTTTCTACTACATCATTATCCATTTACTGGCCTACCTCAATGGAACTTCAACCCAAAAAATAATTTTTAATCTATTGTTCTTAAATACATAAATAATTTTTTATATTGTAAGAAAAATGACGGTTTATAGAAGTGTAACAAAAATAGGTTTTTGTGATACAATGAAAATTCTTCAAACCCTTTCCCGCCTCTACATAAAAGACCTTAACTCAGCCCTCGAATTCTACGAAAAACTCTTCGGCTCTTCCCGAAGGCATGCGCTTTAAAATTCCGCAAATCGGCCTGGAACTGGCTCAAATAGATAATATTTTGCTAATAGCCGGTTCAGATGAAGCTCTAAAACCCTTCAGAAGCACGCAGGCTACTTTTCTTGTCGATTCTCTTGATGAATTCAAGGCTTACTTGGAAGAAAAAGGTGTAGAAATTCTCCGGAGCCCAAATCAGGTCCCGACCGGCAGGAACATGACAGTAAAGCATCCCGACGGCTCGGAAATAGAATACGTGGAACACTCCAAAAATGGCCGAAAATAAATAATTTAAATGTTATTTTTGAGATTTTTCAATTAAATCGTTAATTATATCGTCTAATGGTTCTGATTTTCGTGCATTCAAAACTGAGTAAATAAACCAAAAAGCTGAAATTATACCAGCAATGTAAAATATTTTTTGCCATGTATCACCACTTAAGATCAAATCATGAAAATCAGAAGTGACAAGCGCTATTACAATAGTGACAAATATAGCATAAGGAGTAGTCCAGCGACTCTTCTTCTCTAATTGTTTCAGGTGATTACTTAAACAAACTCTTAGAGTATCTTCATTTATACGTATATAAGCACCTGGTACAAAGATAGTTTCTCTGGCACTGTAATCTACAGAAACATCATCTAGTTTGTCTTTCGGACTTTTTTTATACTCGGGAATGTGATTCAGAACTCTCGACTCTCCCTCTTTCTATAAATCAGAATTTTTTATTTTTATGCAAATATTCTAATATCCCCATCCAGCTTGAAGAAGGATTTTTATCTACCAGTATTTTTGTTAATGCTAATTATATTTCTTTGAATTTTTTGAATATAAGGGTGGCCTGATCCATAAACACTCTCCAGGATTTTGAGTGCACGATTAAACATTTTAAGAGCTTCGTTATATCTTCTCATTTCCCTATAGAGAACAGCCATGTTGTTTAGAGTAATTGCAACATCAGGATGCTCTGGTCCGTAAATATTCTCCAGGATTTCTAGTGCATGATTAAACGTTTCAAGAGCCTGTTCATATCTTCCAGTTTCTTCGTAGAGAACAGCTATATTATTTAGAGTATTTGCAACATCAGGATGTTTTGATCCGTAATCAGGATGCTCTGATCCATAATCAGGATGCTCTGATCCATAATCAGGATGCTCTGATCCGTAAACATTCTTCAGGATTTCTAGTGCACGATTAAACGTTTCAAGGGCCTGTTCATATCTTCCAGTTTCTCTGTAGAGAACAGCTATATTGTTTAGAGTATTTGCAACATCAGAATGTTCTGGCCCCAGTAATTTTTCACGGATATCAAGAGATTTATGATAAAGGTTCATTGCCTCTTCATATCTTCCCATATCTTTGTAGATTCCTGCTAGATTGTTTAACGCAGTCCCTACGTAAGATTGATAGGCTATGTTTTCTGGGTTTTTCTGGAGAAGTTTTTGCCTCATTTCGAGTGCTTTTTCGTATCTTTGCTTTGCCTCTTCAATGCGCCCCATATCAGAAAGCAAGGCACCTAAATTGTTGATTGTCGTTGCTACATCTGACTGATAGGCTACGTTTTCGGGGTCTTTTTGGAGAAGTTTTTGCCTCATTTCGAGTGCTTTTTCATACTTTTGTTTCGCCTCTTCAACGTGTCCCATATCAGAAAGTAAGGCACCTAAATTGTTGAGCGTCGTTCCTACGTGAGATTGATAAGCTACGTTTTCGGGGTCTTTTTGGAGGAGTTTTTGTCTCATTTCAAGTGCTTTTTCGTACTTTTGTTTTGCCTCTTCAATGCGTCCCATTTCAGAAAGTAAGGCACCTAAATTGTTGATTGTCATTGCCACATCTGACTGATAGGTTACGTTTTCTGGGTCGTTTTTAAGGAGTTTTTGCCCCATTTCAAGTGCTTTTTCGTATCTTTGTTTTGCCTCTTCAATGCGCCCCATTTTTTGGAGTAGATTTCCGTAATTTGAGTAGGTGTTTATATGTTTGGGATCCGCTTCCAGAGCAAGTTTATACTGTTTTTCTGCTTCTTCTAAGCGCCCCATTTTTTGGAGTAGATTTCCGTAATTTGAGTGTGCATTGACGTGTTTGGAATCTGCCTCCAGAACTAGTTTATACTGTTCCTCTGCTTCCTCTAGGCGCCCCATATCTGAAAGGAGATTTCCGTAATTTGAGTGGGTGTTTATATGTTTGGGATCTGCTTCCAGAGCAAGTTTATACTGTTCTTCTGCTTCCTCAAGGCGCCCCATATCTGAAAGGAGATTTCCGTAATTTGAGTGTGTGTTGACATGTTTGGGGTCTGCTTTGAGAGCAAGTTTATACTGTCCTTCTGCTTCATCGCGTCGCCCCATGGCTAAAAGAAGATTTCCGTAATTTGAGTGGGTGTTGGCATGTTTGGGATCTGCTTTGAGAGCAAGCTTATACTGTTCTTCTGCTTCTTCAATGCGCCCCATATCTGAAAGTAGATTTCCGTAATTTGAGTGCGTGTTGATATGTTTAGGATCTGCTTTGAGAGCAAGTTTATACTGTTCTTCTGCTTCCTCAAGGCGTCCCGTTTGTTTAAGGAGAATTCCATAATTTGAGTATACGCTTGCATCATTGGGGTCTGCTTCCAGAGCAAGCTTATACTGTTCTTCTGCTTCTATAGGTAGGTTCAAAAAGTAAGAAGCAGTTCCCGCATTATAATGAGCAACTGCTTTTTCAGGTCCTGTTGATAAGCTTGCAGCGGTCTTTGCAAATATATATACTAATTCATATGATCCTTCCGACCCACAAAGAGTGCTCAGGTCTAATAACTGATCGAAAGAAATCGAATTTTTTGTTGAAAAGTTAATTGCAAGGTCAACTGCTTTGTTTAAATTTCCTTTTTCAGACTGCAGAGATTCAATTACAATTTTCCGCAGTTCTTCTACCACATCATTATCCATTTACTGGCCTACCTCAATGGAGCTTTAACCCAAAAAATAATATATAATTCATTGTTTTGAAACATATAAATAATTTTTTATATTGTGGGACAGATGACGGTTTATAGAAGTGTAACGAAAATAGGTTTCTGTGATACAATGAAAATCCTTCAAACCCTTTCCCGCCTCTACGTAAACGACCTTAACTCAGCCCTCAAATTCTACGAAGAACTCCTCGGCTCTCCCGCAGCCATGCGCTTTGAAATCCCACAAATCGGCCTGGAACTGGCTCAAATAGGAAATATTTTGCTAATAGCTGGCTCTGATGAAGCTTTAAAACCCTTCAGAAGCACGCAGGCTACCTTTCTTGTCGATTCTCTTGATGAATTCAAGGCTTATCTGGAAGAAAAAGATGCAGAAATTATACGGGGCCCGAATAAAGTTCCAACCGGCAGGAACATGACAGTAAAGCATCCCGACGGCTCGGTAATAGAATATGTGGAACATTCAACCCCGGACTCAGTTCCAAAATCTAATGATAAAAGTAAGTGTAACATCACTACATAGATATAATTCTGTAATTCTGTAATGATGTTACGGCACAACAATGATAACTACAAACCTTATTCTTAATAACTTTTCAGAACCACAAGATTTCTTAAACTTTTTTGATAGTTTTAGCGATGATTGCGAATATACCACAAGAGAAGTTTTTCGTAGAAAAACTCCTCCAGCTTGCTCTATTTGCAGTACTCCTATGGCTCATAACGGCCATAATACATACACCAAAAAAGATCTTGGAAAAATCAAGATTGGTCGATACAAATGCTCAAATTGTGGTAGTACACACGAAGAAAATTATAGTTTTTGGAAACATCTGAAAACTTTACTTTTTGATTCATTCAATAATTTCTATCAGATACTCAGATACCATAACGTTTCTTATGGTGGAATTTCTGATATAATGGCCTTTATACATCCAAGATCAAAAAGCACTATTTTTAGAGCATTCAACAAAAAAATGGAACCGGAAAATGTTCCAATCTCAGGAAATTCACGTATAGTGCACTATGATGAACAGCATCCAAGAAGGACGGTGTCAGAAATACCATTTAACCTTATTGGATGCAAAAACTCAAAGAGCAATGGTAGATGAACTTTTTGAAGATAAAAGTCCAGAACCATCACGGAATTTCCATTTTGAGAAGCAATTTCGATTTTAACAAAGTATTTTTTATTTTTATTTTATAATACTTTAGAATACAAGTCCCAGCTCTTCGAGCTTCTTCCTTGCTCCGTCGTAGACCTGCATATACTCGTCAGTTGGTGTTACGGTCTTTACGTCGTAGCATTCCTGGAAGGTCTCTCCTGCAGGTGCGCTTGCATAATTCTTCTCATAGAGTGCTACAAGCTTGTCAAGGATTACATTTACTTCTGAGATTTCCACACCTGCCGTTGCCCTTGCTACTTCTCCCATCATTCTGGCTTCCATACCTGTGGTCTTGTCTGTAACAACACCCTTTGCTGATGCTACTCCTGAGAGGATTTCTCTACCTGAAGCGGTGTCTGTTATTGACTGGGCAGACGCCTCAAGGAGACACATCTCAGTGCATGGGCCTGCGCACGGGTAGTACTGGTTACCTGACAGTATGTCCGTAAATTCGGAAATTGTTGCACATGCCCATCCTGCAATCATCAGGGTCTCTCTGGTGTTGGTTGAACCCCAGCGGATGTGGACAGGGCCGTCAAGGTGCCAGCTTGCATTGCTCATAACAAGGGAGTTGATATGAGTTGCAACGTTGACTATAGTTGTTTCTTCAATGCCGCCAGCGTACCCGCCAAAGATCGGCATCTGTTCGTCCATAATGATATCGCTGTTTGCAGTGTAGTGAGCAATAACTGAAATTGCATCGAGATCGATCTTGAGTTCACAGAGTTGCGAGACCTCGTGGCTGTCCGTACAGGTCATTCCGCCGACACAATCAGCGGAAATGTTTCCCTGAGCGGACAGGGAGGTCTCTGGGCCCTAGACAGCCATACCAGGCCTACCGGCCATGGCGCAAGCATTCTTAATTAGCCTTGTTTCGGTCTTTGCAGCAAGAACTTCATAAGGACTTTTTGGAATAGGTGCTTTTCCACGCACTGTAGTCATTACACCGTTAACGATGGTGTCTACTTCCTTTTCCAGGGCATAGCTCAGGTGAACAGGCATGAACACGTCTTCCGAAATTGGAGAACCAGTAGGTCCACCCTGTACAATTGGCTTTCTCTTATCTCCGACACTTCTCTTCCTGACATTTACTGCTTCCCTGCCTGTACCGAGCACGAATTCCTTCTGGGCATTGTTGATCGCATCCCAGATTTCGTCTTCAGTGTATTTTACGATTCTGTGTGTATCGGTACAGTAAATTCCGCACTCAAGGAGCATCTCAAAGCCTGCCTTGAAGAGTTTTTCCATCATATCCTTGTCTGTCGGGATAAACTCTCCCTTGAAGTCAAGCCCATACTTTTGCTTGAGTTCCATTGCTTTCATTGGGATCTTCATGAGGTCCCAGTCGTCCAGAGTACACTTTTCTCCTACTTTTGCTCTGTCGTAGAAATCATAGCAATCAAAAGACTTTCTAAATGTCATTGTCTTTTGCCTCCCAGAATTATTTCATTACCTCAAGTGCAACTTTTGCAGCCTCGGCAGCATTTTCTGCAGTTGCATCGGCTCCAATCTCGGCAATCCATTTCTCTGATACAGGGGCTCCTCCGAACATGCATTTTACGCTGTCCCTGAGTTTTTCTTCTCTGAGCCTGTCCATTAGGTCTTTCTGGCCGAGCATGGAGGTGGTCATAAGAGCAGAACCTACTAAGAGGACTTTATTTCCCTTGTGCTTTGCAGCCTCTTCTACAACGTTTTCATTAAGCACATCAACTCCAAGGTCGACGATCTGGAATCCATTTGCTCCAAGCATTGTGGTAACAAGCCTGTGACCAATGTCGTGAATATCCCCTTCTGCAACAAAGGTGATGGCAAGTCCTGCTTCTTCTCCTTCTTTCTTGTTCTTTTCAAGTTCAGGGGTAAGGACTTCCATCGCATTGCTCATTGCTTTTCCGGACATCATAATTTGAGGCAAAAAAATCTCGGCAGCTTCGAACTTGTCACCGACAATTTTCATTCCAACGGAAAGGCCCTTTGTAATAATGTCAAGTGCCGGAATT
>Ga0268263_1002960_pt1 | contig 10156 bp, 10 predicted proteins | sample Biomet5_FD_190358 | JGI IMG/M metagenome (GOLD analysis project Ga0268263, IMG submission 190358) | Microbial communities from bioreactor (seeded with sewage sludge) at LBNL, California, USA - Biofuel metagenome 5 (SPAdes) (version 4) | ecosystem: Engineered > Bioreactor > Anaerobic >... | reverse complement strand
AGACAAATAATTCTTTCTTGGGTTCTATTACGAATCGAATGCATCCATCCTCATAGGAAGTTCGAACGTATTGATAGCCTTCCCGCACTCCAAACGCATGGTAAAGCAAACTTTGGCTCATTCATTATGGCCTGCCCCGAAAAAGTGGACAGATTATAAGTAGAGTTCCGCCATTGTTTTTGTTTGTTTCTGCTGTTCAGTTCGGGGCGTCGGGAGGGCGTAGCCCGACCAGAGCCCTGAACTGTTTCTCCGCTGACTATATTCCGCTGGCGTTTGGTATTCCAGCGAACTGTGTGGCCTTTCCATGTTATAATAGTTCCGCCATTCTTCGATCACGATTCGCGCTTCCAACAGGCTCCCGAATGCTTCGCGGTTCAGGCATTCGTCCCGCAGTTTGTCGTGAAAGCTTTCTATATACGCATTCTCCCAAGGCGAGCCTGGCGTGATATACATCGTCTTGACATTCTTTTCTTTCAACCAGTCCGCAATCACATACGCGATGAATTCCGGTCCGTTGTCGCTGCGCAGGTGTTCGGGAACGCCATATCGTGCCATCGCGACTTCCACAACCGTGATCACGTCCACGGCTCCGATCGACCAATCCACGTGGATCGCCAGACATTCCCGCGTGTATTCATCGATCAGTGTCAACATTCTTACCCCTGTTCCGTTCTCCGTTTGGTCGCTCACAAAGTCCCAACTCCACACGTGGTTCGCGTGATCGGCTTGCTGGCGTTGCGCCGTCGATATTCCCACTCGGCGCAGCTTGTGTTGTTTGCGACAAACTTGCAGGCCTTCTTTTTTGCGAACCCGTTGCACGCATTTCACGTTCACTTTGCAACCGCTCCGATGCAAAAGTGCCGCCACTCGTCGATAGCCAAAGCGGCGATGTTCTTGACTGAGGTTCACGATCTTGTCATGTAAAACTCGGCGTTCGGAACTCATCGTGCTTTCGTGGTAGTAACTGCTCCGACAGAGCCCAAGGGCGCGACACGCGTTGCTCGTCGTGCCAAAACCTTCATCCACGACCAGACTCACTGCCCGACGCTTGGTCGATTCCTATATTTTCTATATAAGCATTGTATGTCGGTATTCAATAATGTAACTTTAGAAAACATCATATTCTTAATTCATGAACAATTTCTGTTGGAGTTTTTGCTGGTTCCAAATGAAGGCTACCAGCTGCCCATAGTTGATAATTCGCAGTCCACATAATGCACTTATAATGCCCGGAATCCAAAATCTTTAAAAACCTTTCATCCTTCATTTCACCAGTTCTACTTAATAAAAGCAATTCAGGATGATAAAGCTTTATAATCTCAAGTATGCCATTTTTGCTCAACTCTCCAGTAATTATTCTCTTGTATGTCCTTATAATTAATTCTGGCGGCTGCTGAACGCCACAATGGAAACCAATATTACTATTACTTATGTAAATCCATTTGACTTTATTGGCTAAGGTTTGAATAATTGGTATAAACTCGTTATCACGCGCATTTTCCTCGGAATGTATTGAATCGATTTCTTTCCAAAGAGGAGGAAGACGAAAGCCAATCCAACATGCAATAACAGTTGCAGCTAGTACCGCATATATATTCGAGAGAGTTATTGGCTTAATTTTCCTAAAAACGCACAAACTCGGCTCTGATGTTTTCTCACTACTACATGCAATTCCTTTCCAAGCTTCTCGTATTACAAAATCAGCTCCTTGTGCAGCTAAAATTGCGATAGGGATGTGAAAATGAAATGAATAATATCCCCACCAAGGTCTATGATTCGCAAATACTATAAAATCTGTTAAGAGCCAAACGATAGCAAATAGAGTAATCCTCAAAGAGTATATGTTCCTCTTTAGAACAACTCCAATTACTCCGAGAGCTATTGCAAATATAACAGACCATTCGTGAAAGACATTCGAAATATCAAATTCATTTCCACTAAGACTATTGGCTTTGATGATTTGACTCGCCTTTTGATGTGAAATCCACATTGAATCAAAAGAAAATGTTGGTGAAATGATTATAACGATTAACATCACACAAATAAACGATAACAGCATCCGTAAAAGCGATATCGCTCGTTCGACTCGCTTCGCTTTTCCCCAAAAGATCAAGACACACCAAGCTGGTATAACCAGGAGAGCAGTTAGTTTTGTAAATACTGCCATAGCAAAGAGAATCCCCGCCAAATAAGATCTCCACCATACAACATTACCATCATCTTTCCAAGAAAATGCAATTGCTAATACAGCAAATGCAAGGGCAGAAGGTTCCAACATTGCACTTATCGCTAAGATCGCTACTTCATTTGCGGTGATAAAATAACACAAAAATGCGACCTTAAACAGTACTGAATAACGTTTGCCTGCTAAGGTCCAAATTCCAAAAACTAAACTAAAAAAAAGTAATAGGTTAAAAAGTCTTGGAACAGCTGCATTCTCTCCAAAAACATTAAAAGCCTTTGCTATGATAATTGTATTCAGCCATGGCTGATCGTTATTTAACCTCAGAGACAACTCAGGGGTTCGATGAAGAAGACTCGCCTTTCCCAACTCAAATTGATCATCGCCACCAATAGCAAATCCATTGTTCAATGGTGCAATAAATGCTAATAAAGTTAAAAACAGAATTAACAAGCATATTAAGCTCTTAGGAATATTCCATTGATTCATATGAACATCAATTTTATATAATTATTATCAACACACATCATGATGATGATTTAATTTCTACGATAAATAAAACATTGTTTTATTTTTGTTCATTAGCTTTATGGTATGACAAAAAGGATGATTTTTATTAAAAGCGTGTCCGAGATTGCATATTGTAAAAAATTCACTTAAGCCGCAGTAGTAGAATACAGATCATGTTTAGATGAATCTAAGAGCTCTAGTATGTTGATAATAACGGACCAGGTAGCGATGGGCATGAGCCAGCCAAAAAAAGTGCTCTTCCCACGACACTCCGTCGCAGTAATACCGCAAAGACACAGATTTTGTCGGAACGCATAACAATCTCGGTATCCAGTCTGACCAATGGGCGTGTAACCACTTGGCAGAATTTTCACTTCTCCAGCCACTGTCCTTCCTAAGACTCCGCAACCTGGTAAAACAGTTGTCAACGCGTTCCGGACAATTCTTTGGCGTGTCTTATTTTTGCCATGATTTAAGAGGAATGCTGTTGTTCCCAAGCCCATCCCCAAAGACCGAGGCAAACCCACCAACACGGAATGGTAATAAGAACCAATTCGGCCTTTAACTTAAGCCAAGGAATATACTCTGGTAATGCACCCATACATGGACAATATCTGGGATTGATAACGAAACGATAAATTAAAAATGCTGATCCGATTAGAACTATAAACTGTGAAGCCCGTTTAACTGAAAAATAGTAATAGCAAAGAAAAACAATAACCATTTCGACCACGCCAATGAGAAACGTTATTACAGGATTCAATGTATTGGAATATGGAATTAAACCAGACCATTGAGCTAAGACTGTAAAAATCTTCACTACTGCGAATAACGATAACATAATCAAACTAGCAGTAAGGTGAATTGGCGGTTTTCTTTGTTCGTGTTTTTTAAAAAACATACGACTCACATAATGAACAACAGGGCGTTATTATAAGTAACACCCTGTCATAATTCTAATATACTAATAAGTTGTAGTTCCGTTAATATTAGTACAGATGCGTCCACCATGATTTGTGTCATAATCGAGCACATCACCCTGATAACCAACAGGAGTCTGTGTATTTGTAAGATAACAAATGTAGACACAATCATTTGTTGCAGGCGTGCTCAATGACCAACCACTACCAGATTTAATTTGTTGTAATTTTTGTTTAACACTTCCTGCGGGTTTTAATTGACAATGATTATTATTATAACTTGCCTCACAACTCGATGTGCCATTAGCTTCCCAACAATTTCCACCAGAACCTGATCCACTACTTGCCAATGATATAAGTGCAAATGTCGAAAAGGTGCATACAGATATAAGTATTATTGATTTCAGTTTAATGATTTTCATAACGTTTCCTTTTCTTTTCATTGTGATCGTTTTATATAAATAAATATTAAAACTCCAATCAGAATGAAAGCCCCAATGACAGTTAACCGCATAGGCAAGGACCTATACTTATAGTCGTCACTATATATATATTTTTTAAGTGTTTTATCCGGCTGCAGTACATAACGTTCACTATTTGAAATAACGTTAATGTCTGTAATAACAGGATTTGTTGGAATAATTGAATTCATTTCGTAGCCATTTGAAACTGAATTATCAATACCGACTTCCAAAACGTGTAAAATATTAGTAATACGGTTCACCCCATTAAAGGAAATATATCGTTTAGGAGGAAATACACGATTTGTTTCATATTCGTAAGTAATTATTGCGCCATAACCTGTATGATTTTTGTAACTGACTTTTAATGGCCGGTCATTCTCATAATATTCAATTTTACCAATGTACTTTCCTGATTTCGTTTCAAATGAAAATTCTGTTGGAGATGTCCATTTTAACTGGTCAGGAGCAAGTATTCCAAGGCGAACATCCGTACTTAAGTCTGAAAACTCTGGGTAATTCATCTGAAAATTCGTCCAGGAAGTAAGTCTAGGAGAGTACATTACATTCTTAAAACGTTCGGAATACTGCCATTCAGCCGATGAAAAACCAAAAGCCATAAAATTGGTCCCATATTCTGAGTTTGTTGGAATTCGAATATAATAACCCGATGGCTGAATAGCTCCATCTATGTATCCAAATCCAGAACCAAACGAAGTGCTATAGGATTTTTCGTATATGACTTTTTTAACCCATGGTAACTCGGATAAATAGTGCTTGTATGCAATACACGGTGGATCATTTTCGTAGGTTTTTTCCTGTATTGACGATTTTGCGGACACTTCCATAACCCACATAACGCTCACTACAATGACAGCAAGAAAATGATTGAAATTTGTTTTTTGCAAGGTACCTCCGTGAGATATAAATGCTCTAAAACCTTTTCTTCAACACAATGCGTTTATATGTTGTTTCGTGATTATTTTCATTAGTTAAGAAATGGCTTCCTGAGTAAAAATAGAATAATGTTCCTGTATGTCAACAAATAAATCAAAAATGGCTCTATGTAGCTATTGTGTCCTGGCTGAAATTAAAGGTGTCGAAGGACAAACATACGAATAGGACAAAGAGAACCGATGACTCATGGAAAAAAGGCACGGGGAAAACGGTAGTAATAAGCATGGATTACTACAGACACTCGGCAAATCTGACCAATAGTCAACGGAGTGGGGGAATTTCTTTCTACCGCCAAAGTCAGTGCCGCTTCAAAAAAAGGCCCGGACATTTTTAATAAGCAAGGCTTCAAACACTCGAACGTCTTGAAAGATGCCCATGACAACGATCACTCGGACGAACTCTGGCCCAACAGACAGATGGCTATTTCCAAGATGCATCGATATACATTTGTCTATTTAAAAAATGTTGACTTAGTGAAACCGCACATCCTAAGATCTCATTCAATACAAATTTTCTCAAAATAGAGGGTTGTTAATATTCGAATCTCGTGAAAAATGCTAAAGATGAGCAGTTTAGAAAAACCTCTTATTTGGATATTAAGAAGGACTGGACGGACTTCACTTTTTGGCTGTTTGTATTGGCAATATTAACAAGTATACAAGCGTATACGCTTTGGAATTCCAAGGGGGATATACACGGCGATGTTTCTTTATATCATCGAGTTATGATGTCTTTCTGGGATGGACAATTACCCTACCGTGATTTTGTTTTCGAATATCCGCCTTACGTTCTGGTTTGGTTCATTATTCCCAGTTTTTTTGAGGGTTTACGGCATTTTCAAGTTGCATTTGGGATTGAAATACTACTGCTTGATTTAGCTGTCAAAGGATTTTTAGTATGGTTAGGGATTTTTAAAATAGAGAAGCAACAATGGATGATTCCGGTCCTTTCATTTACCGTTGCAACAACGGCAAATTACTTTTTTTATCTACAACGCTTTGATTTAATACCTGCTGTCATTAGTATTGCCTTGCTTGTTTCCTTTATTGAAAAGAGATACCTGCTTTCTGGCTTACTAACGTCCTTTGGTATTGGATGCAAGCTCTATCCCGTTCTTTTCGTCCCCCCTCTTTTAATACTTGCCTATCGGCAACAACGATGTCGTGACTTTATTACTGGGCTGTTCTGGGGAATGTTACCTTTACTGATTTTGAGTTTTTTTATGCCTTGGTGGCAGTTCTTAGCGTTCCATGCGGGACGCGGTTTACAAGCTGAAAGTCTTTATGCATCGATACTTTGGTTTTTGTCAAACTTGGGCATAGTCGAGGCAAATTGGACGTGGGTTAGGGCTTGGTGCGAAGTTGATAGTCCATTGAATCCAATTCTAATTCCAATCGCACAGACAATATTCATTGCAACGGTATTCTATTCGGAAATTTTCGTGTGTTGGCGAGTTTGGAAAAGATTAGAGTGGGATATTAACTCTTTGTCCCGTTTACTCCTAATTCCGCTTGTTGCTTTTATAGCTTTTAATCAAGTTTTGAGTCCTCAGTATCTTATTTGGACAGCGGGTTTAGCTTCAGTCGCAATTATGAATGGTCGTCTAGGCGGTCCCTTCTTGTTGATCGTAGCGGCTGTCATAATTCCTTTTTTTTATCCAAGTTCTGGTTATGGATCGCACTTTAACTTATTTCAGGCATCGGCACTGGTTTTACGTAATCTAGCTCTCATTGCAGCTCTTTATTGTCTTGTTGCTGAGCTTTGGCCAACAACCTCCCCCAAAAAAGGACCAACACCTCAATCAACATGACAATCAAAAGATTCATCCAATATTGTATTATTGGTTTAAGCGGTGTTGTGGTGGATATGTTTGTTCTTTTTGTGATGTGTGATTCCCGAATGCTTGGTTTGTGGGTAATTCCAGGAAAAGTGATTGCAGCAGAAGTCGCTATTATTAATAACTTTATCTGGAATGATAAATGGACTTTCCGTGATTGTCATTCGCAGGAGGAAAAGAAAACTTCAGTCTGGTACAGATTATTACGTTTTAACATCATATGCGCTTTGGGATTGGCGCTAAACGTAGTTCTGCTGACATTCTTTAACCGTGTCCTACACCTAAATTTATACTTAGCTAACCTACTGGCCATTCTTGCTGTAACTTTTTGGAATTTCACAGTCAATTACTTGTTCAATTGGCGTTTGTCCAAAACACCTGACACTTGTGATGATCAGCGTATTAAATTGAAGTCTTGAGATCTTTACATAAGAGACATTGTTGTAGATAACGTGTTTAAAAAAAGGAGATATCAGTTTGATGACTTTACTGGAGCTAGGATAAGGAAATGTGCATCCTTGTGCCAGATATGGAATTCCGAACAATCACCTTCAGTTACTCTTCGTAAACCTCCAGCATAAACAATAACGCATGCAGAGTGCTCAGCATTAGTCTCAAGGGAAGGCAGATCTCTCAAATTGCCAATGGTACGAATCTGGATTGGGCTTTTATTGTTCAAATTGTAGAACCTTAACGGCATGGCGATAAAGAACTCTCCGTAAACCTCCTTTACTCCATTTCGGGATAGTTCAGCATATAGTTCATCGGTCCGAATGAAGTGGTTACTGGTTTCAGTTTCTGTACCTAAATGAAGCGTTGCGCATCGTCCATGACTATTGGACTGGGTTTGAAAAAAGTTGACGTAAATTCTAGCCAATTGAATCGGAACAAAAAGACAAAGAATGCCAACAAGCAATAGTTTGAAATGAGATTTGAAAAGATTAACCGCAACATAGGCCATTGCCAATGGCACGAGATATAATACGAGGAGGAAGTAACGATCGGCGTTTGCGGGACAAATCAAAGCCGTAGATAGAAATAGAACAACTCCAAAGATGATAAGCTCTATCTCACTCTGATGGCACCGATGTTTCCATGCTCTTCTAATAAAAATAATCGCTCCCATGATTAATATGAGCCAGGACAGGTTGGGGGTAATGAAAATGATCTCACCGGAAAATCGTTTAAAAAGAATATCTCCGTGTATTACCTGCAAAAGAACAATGGGCCACTGTGTTAAGCGATGCCAAAACGCACTGTAAAATTCCCATGAAGTAAGAAAAGCGAGACTGGCATGTGATGAATCGCCATTTTGAACTTGCCAAAAAATTCTTGGAATTAACGCAAGGAGTATTCCGTAAATGATAATATACAGTGTTAGCGATCTGAGAACTTTTAAGCGTCTTCTGTAAAACGCGACTACCAAAAGTGCCAATGGAACAGTAGAAAAAATTGCATGATTCCAAATTCCAAGACCGAGACATATACCTGCAAGAAGAGAAAATAACCATTGTCTGGTAGTACTGTTTCCGTGACTCTTAAGAATGAGTAACACGGCAAGAAGAGCCAATATTGGATTCAACGCAAAGACCTCGTTGGCAATACGTCCGTAAAGTGCGAAGAACGGTAAGGAGATGAGTATCAACGTTGCCAGTAATGCCATTACCTTGCCCATGAGTCGTTTAACAACGCCATAGTAAAGAAAAATGGTAAAGAGTGTTGCTAAAACTGTGACAACCCTCAAAGCTTCCACCTTATAGCCGAACAGAAATAGAAACGGTGCAATGAGATATTGATGAATCGACCCCGTGTAATTGTTCATACCTAACACGGGCCATTCACCGTTCAAAATACTATTTGCGCGAAGGCCAGCCCAAGCCTCGTCCCCGTGTAATCCAGGAATGGTGCTGAGCCGGAAAAAAAGAAGAAAGGAAGCAACAACAAAGATCACTCCCCCAAAAAGCAATTTCACCTTTCTAAACTGTTTTGTTGGCTTCATCGAATCCGCCGCAGAATGACAAATACTGCAATTCTGTCAACTGTGGAATCGACGCATCCCCAATAGAATCTGTGACTTGCGCGTTCTATTGTCAATTATCTCCGACCTTGGCAGATGTTCGTTGTCGCATCCATTCCCAATCGCGCTTGTCATTCTCAGAAGTAATTACAAAATTATGACCGTGCTTCGTTGTGCCGCTGAACCATTTATGGCTCTCTGTATGCCCGTCGGCAAAGGCAAAACCACATCCTCCATTATGATAAGTTCCCGGAGCATCCAACCACTCGGCTTTCTCCATTCCAAACGCAAAAGCAGCGTCATTGAGTCCAGCTGCATCTTCATCAACAAATATCCACAACATGGATGGCCCTGGGGCTCCAATATTTGTAATTTTACCATATGTTGCCCAAGGTTTGCCGGCATGATGATTAAATTGATTATTAAGCCATGGCCCATTCACCGGTAAAGTTGGAACACCTTCGTGTCCTGGAAACGCTTCATGAATTCCCTTAGTCCCAACACTATAGCCTGGACAAATTGTTCCCACCGCTTGACTCATCGAAAAAGTGCGTACTGCAGAAATTGTCTTCCCAATCAAAGCCGGATCTGCTCCCTGATATACGCCACTACGCTTATCTCCAGGGCAATGGAAGACTTTGATGTCTTTAACATACGAGCTTAACAAATTCCGATCAGGATCTTTTAGTAAATCAGGATTGAACTCAGCAGGTCCACCTTTTCCAGCTACTCCAGCACACCAATTATGCCCGGGAACCTTATTCGCATCATCAGGATTCGGCGGAAACAGACCTCGGTGATCATCTGTATATAATTGCAAGGCAATCATCATCTGCCTGCCATTATTGAGACAATAAACGCCCTCTCCCTTTTGTTTGCCTTTAGAAATCGCAGGCAAAATCATGCTGGTAAGAATCCCAATGATGGCGATAACTACCAACAGCTCAATTAGTGTAAAACCTGCAAAATTCCCAAGTGGAGATGTCTGTCGATTCTTGACCATAGAAATTCTATTTCCGTTTTATTATATAACGCCAAAACACTAATTCGGTTTCGATTAACAATACAAGAACCTTGTTTGGGTGAACTGGCCTGCCCCCCGAAAGATGGACATGGGAAAAGTAGAGTTCTGCTGGTAAAAGAGAAGAGAAAGCAGAACGAATGAAAAAGAGCCAATTCAGCGACGAACAAATCATCAACGTGTTGCGTGAAGCTCAGGGACCGACACCGATCAAGGACGTTTGCGCCAAGCACAACATCAGCGAGCCCACC
>Ga0268263_1002958_pt1 | contig 10162 bp, 7 predicted proteins | sample Biomet5_FD_190358 | JGI IMG/M metagenome (GOLD analysis project Ga0268263, IMG submission 190358) | Microbial communities from bioreactor (seeded with sewage sludge) at LBNL, California, USA - Biofuel metagenome 5 (SPAdes) (version 4) | ecosystem: Engineered > Bioreactor > Anaerobic >... | reverse complement strand
TGTAGAAGTCGAACCGGGGTTGATTACCAATATCTTTTCCATGATCTCCCCCTATTCCACTTTGGATGCTAACGCAGCAAGGGCAATTGAATAATATTTCTCTTCAGCAGAAGAACCACGTGAAGTTAATATGATCGGGCAGGTTGCACCAGTAACAAAACCTGCCATTTTTGCACCGGCAAAACAGGTCAGAAGTTTTCCAATGACGTTTCCCGTATGAATATTTGGAGCGATCAGTACATCCACATCGCCAGCTATGGGACTCTTATAATTCTTGAGATCAGCAATATCCTTGCTCACCGCACAATCAAAAGAAACAGGTCCATCAACGATGCATCCGGAGATGAGTCCTTGCTTGTTCATTTCAGCAAGGGCAGCAGCCTCAACGGTTTCCGGCATTTTGGGATTCACCTTCTCAACACATGCAAGGACACCGACTTTTGGGAGGTCGTATCCAAAACGATGAAGGACTTGAACCGTGTTTTCGATGATTTCTTTTTTAAGTTCAAGAGTCGGATACGGCACCATTCCTCCGTCGACAGGGACGAGGAGTTTATGGTAGGCCGGTATCTCGAATATCGAAAAATGAGTCATGAGGCCACCACAACCAAGACCAGTCTCTTTATTCACAACTGATTTCAGAAGAATTTTTGTGTCGATAGCCCCCTTCATCAAAAAATCCGCATCACCACACCTAATCAAAGAGACGGCTTTCTCACAAGCTTTGAGTGCATCAGACTCATCAACTATGTGTTCATCAGGAATACTTTCTCCCAAAGAATTTAAAATCTTTATGACCCTATCTTTAGAACCAACGAAAAGAGGATCTGCGATTCCCTCCTGTCGGGCATGCAAACAGGCTCTGATTGTATGTTCATCATCAGCTACGGCAACGGACATGCGAGGAACCATACTCCTCTTTGATGTCCCATTAGCTATCAAATCATCAAATGTACGGAACTCCATAACCCCTCCTATTTTACCGCATCCATCCCGGCAACAAACGCTTTTGCATTCAATTCAACGAACTGGGGTTTCACACAAGCTTTGAGTGCAGAATTCCAATCGAGATTATCGATGCCCATCAACTTGACCAAAGCACCGAGGAGAACAACATTCATGCATTTTTCATTTCCGAGACTTTTTGCGATTTCTGCTGCGTCAAGGACATAGGTGTCAGCTTTTGATTTCAATGTTTCCATGATATAGGCAGGATACGATTCCGCACCAGAGGCGGTAGTTGCAGTTTCGATACGATAATCGTTCACAACAATTTTACCATCAGGTGCTAGATCCGGCAAATTTCGCAATGCTTCCATCTCTTCGAAAGAGACAAGGATATCTGCGGATCCTTGCCCGATGATAGGCGAATACACTTTTTCCCCATATCTCACCTGTGTGACGACCGAGCCTCCTCTCTGGCTCATTCCATGAATCTCGCTCATTTTTACATCATATCCTCCAGAAACCAACGCATAGGAAAGAATCTGGCTTGCGAGGATTGTCCCTTGTCCTCCGACTCCACAAAGGAGAATATTCTTTACCGTTTTCATCTTATTTTTCCTCCTTCGCAATCGCCTTCTTCGGGCATACTTGAAGGCAGACCGTGCATCCATTACATTGAGACCTGTCGACGAACGCTTTCTTTGTCAATGCAGAGAAAGACAATGCGGGACACCCAGTCCTGATACAAGCCTTACATCCAATACAAAGATTCGTGTCGACTTTGCAGAACGCTTTCTTTGTTCCAAATTCTTCTTTGTCCTGTTGGCTCATCTTCTTAAGCACACAAGGATATCGTGTGATTATCACAGCAGGTTCAGTAAAACCAAGTCCCCATTGCAAAGCATCTTGAACAGACTTTGTCTCCAATGGATTAATTACCCTCACATGCTTGACCCCAAGCGCTTTCACGACATCCTCAATATTCGTCATGGTCGTCGGTTCATTCGAAAGTGTATATCCAGTACCAGGATTCTGTTGATGCCCTGTCATGCCCGTAATCCGATTGTCAAGTACGACAAGAAGGACGTTCGAATCATTGTAGACTGCCTCCAACATACTTGTCATGCCAGAATGAAAAAACGTGGAGTCACCCATCATACCGATACAACGCAATTGGCTTCCACTCTTCTGAAGTATTTTTTGGGCTCCATGAGCTACAGAGAATCCACCGCCCATACAGATAGCAATGTCTTTGGGTGCAAGACCATAGCAACCAATATCAGAAATCACAAGGACATCCTTCAGTTTTGCAACCTCTCCAAAGAATCCTCTATGGGGACATCCTGCACACATGACGGGAGGCCGCCCTGCAAGTTTAATATCGGAAGTGTCGATGGAATGATGTTCAATCCCAAGCAATGCCTTGCGGATGATGTCAGGATTAAGTTCGCCCTCCCTCGGTATCCGCTCCTTACCGACGCACGCAACGCCTGCGGCTTTGATCTCCGTTTCCATGACAGGTTCAAGTTCCTCGATGACATACAAAGCATCCACTTTCTTTGCGAAATCAGCAATTTTCCCTAAAGGGAGAGGATAGGAAAATCCGATCTTGAGATACGAGGCAGTATCTCCGAACACTTCCTTTGCATATTGGTACGCCGCTCCGGAAGCGACAATGCCAATTTTCCTTGAGTTCCACTCGACATAATTCAAAGGCGTCGTTTCGGAATAGGCTTCCAGCGCCTTCAAATTCCTTTCAACTTTTGCATGCAATTTCACAGATATCGCAGGTACAGGATTAAATTTGTCTTTCTTGACATAGGGAACCAAAGGAATCTCGGTCCTTTCGACAGATAAATCGACTACGCTCTTGGAGTGACAGACACGGGTCGTCATGCGAAACAAAACCGGCATGTCATATTTTTCTGAAACATCCAGTGCGACTCTCACAAAATCTTTCGCTTCCTGAGAATCGGCAGGTTCTACCATGGCAACTCGGGCGGAACGGGCATAGATACGATTATCCTGTTCGTTCTGCGATGAATGCAGTCCAGGATCATCAGCACTCACAACGACCAATCCACCATTCACTCCGGTGTAGGCTGCCGTAAAAAAAGGATCAGAGGCGACATTCAATCCCACATGCTTCATTGCCGCCAGGGCTCTCGCCCCAGCAAAAGAAGCACCGATGGCAGACTCGACAGCGACTTTCTCATTCGGGGCCCATTCGGAGTAGACCTCCTGATATTTGCTCAAATTCTCGAGTATTTCCGTACTCGGAGTTCCCGGATATGCAGATGCATAGCGTACTCCGGCTTCCCAAGCCCCTCTTGCGACTGCTTCATTTCCTGACATTAGTTTCTTCAAAATATAACCTCCAATGACTACCTATCCACTATTTTCTTACATCTTATATATTGCAAGATTTATTTGCAACTCTTTTCACATCAAGTCGTAAGCAGTTCAGTGAACTCCCTCATATCAGAGATATCCTCAATTCTTCCAGCCATTTTTATAATCTTATCAGCCACTGGTTTCTTTAGTTTTCCGCATGCAAAAAACTGCGAGCGGAATTTGTCCTCGAGAAATTCTCTGGAAGGATATGCATGCATTGAAGATGCATAATCCTGAATTGAAGTGAACTCACGTCCATCACTCATTTCAACCACTGCTTTAAGAAGAGGCTTAGCATCAGGGAACACCTCAAAGGTCGATTCCTCTGCAATTCGTATCAATTCCGGTTCCTTCAAGATGGCGTCAGTTTGGACTTGCTCAACACTGACCGCACCATGATAAAGCGCACAACAACAACTGAACTGATAGCAAAAAAGAGCGTTCATATGGTTTCTCATTACAAAGGGTTCAGAGTAGTAGTTGTAGCGAACCTTATCGGAGCGTAACACATGTACTTTTTTAATTTTCTTTGCATCGAAAGTCCCATCCGCCTTGAGTATCTGGAACCGAATATCCTTGCCACAATTTGCAGCCGCAGTGGTCGGAATTCCGCCTGGACATCGTTTGAAACTCTCTTCCGTAAAGAATTTTTTTCCCAAATCCAGGAAACAATTCTGATATAAAGAGGGAAGACCGCCATCTTTGACCTGTTTGGAGACAAGCCCCCAATGACCAAAATAAGGATCCCGAAACCCAGTCCAGCCCCCTTTCGCCATTTCCGCAGCCATTATACCCATACGGGCACTTTCCGCATTATGATACTTGAAATCTTGAGAGTAATCATAATAGGAATTGAGTGGATCCGTACAATTTGCCGCGCCAAAGCTCAATGCAATCTTCAGTCTTTTCGCATCAAAACCATAATACCGAGAAACCAAAGCGGCGGCCGCAGTGGAGACAAGAAGCATATCTGTCGGCCAACGCACCGGAAGGGAATACAATATTCTTGCGGTTAAATCTTCCGCAGCGATATCATTTACAATGAACTCTTTCCCGGTGACCTTTTTCATCGAGGAAATTGTCAATCCAAGAGGAATGAGCGTCTCACTGTCATGAGAAGCTATATGTTCGTCAAAAACATGAAAGAACATTGCACCAAAATCGTTGGCTCTGGCATAGAGACAATTGATCTGAGCAGCACTCGCCAAAGGCAGTTTCCATTCCTTTGTAAATACGGAAGCTTCTTCTTTGCCTCCAATGCCTTTGAGATACTCAACAAAGAAAGCATCCTCTTTCACGATGCTCCCTCCTAGTATACAACCAGTGATATCCAAAAGCCGATCCTTGAAAATCCTTATGTTATCATCACTCAGTTGCCCATATGTTGCAGAAACCGTATTTTCGCAAAGTGCGTCTATTCCATCGGGCGATCCGTATTTGATATCTGCCATTGTAGTCCTTCTTAATGCTCACACTTTCCACAGTCATCGCAAATACCCTTTGTCTTGCACGAGGGTGATCCGAGAAGCGTTATGTAGAATTCTTTGGATAGCTCACCGGTCCCTTTCTTCCAAGAAGCCGGTGATTCGATACTTCCAGATGCGTTCTGTTTTATCTGACCTTTACTTATTTCTTGTTGTTGTTCGGATTCCAGCATGTCGCCAATTTAAAAAGCTCAGAGTCTCCACTCTTCTCAAGTTCAGCCCTCACCTGTTTTGCCATATCTGTATAGAGACCGTACTGATGTTCCTCGACACACTCCTGATATGAGGAATCTTTCTTGGCAAACTTGGCATTCCGTGGAAGAGGGACATCCTGATCAACAAGGATATCCTGCACTTTCTTGATATCCACACTTTTTGCGGTCGTCCCATCGGTAACCGCAACAGCTGCGGCAACTCCTGCGGCCTGGCCTGTACCCACACATTGGGGAATGAGGTTAAGCCAATCAATAGCCACATTATCCGCTGAAAGGTGACGACCTGGACATATCAGGTTCTCAACCTTCTGAGGAAGAATCGCACGATACGGAATCTCCACAGGGCCACAGTCGTTCACTTGACAAATCGTCGAATGCCAAGCAATGACATCATCGAATTTTCTCGCCAAAGCGAAATCATTTCCACTCATCACATATTCTCCAGTAAGTCTTACGGAGCATCTGCATCCAAGTTGAGGAGCAATGTCATAGAGATAAGCGTTCTTGAATGCAGTCGGAACAGTCTCCCGAAGATACGAGAGAACATCACGCATCGTCGAGCGAGTATTCATTTCCGTAGCAGTCTGATCCTTGATGACTGAACAATCCTTGTCTGCATGCCAGTTGTTCACCCAGCATACATCGTTCTGGTTTGACGGGAGCGGAATGGAACGGAATCCAGCGACTTTGGCCAGTTGCGTCCTTATGGCGTTCGCTTCGTTGGGATGTGCTTCTTTCCATTCAGAGAACATATTCCAGTCTACGCCTCCTATCCTCCACACCAGAGCAGTCGTACTTGAACGAGTGGCACCGTCAGCAAGTGTTTGATATGGCGCTCCTGTCTGTTTGAAGATGTCACCATCTCCCGTTGCATCAATGACAATCTTTGCAAGAATTGCCTTTCGGCCTTCCTTACTCTCAAATATCACACCTTTGACAGTGTTGCCATCCATGATGGGCTCAACGCCAAGGGTATGATACTGGACACGAATGTTCTCCTTCTCTTCCAAAAGCATCTTGTCCATCTCAATCTTCAACTGATTCGGCTCGAAATAAACCGCACGAACCAAGCAAGCCGGTTTTGAACCAGGAGTTCCTGCACTGACGCAATCGTGAATGGATTTCCAAGCATGAAGAAGAACAGGATCCGTGCTTCCAATTTCCTTCAGGGATGGAGCACGTACAGCCATTGGGATTTTCTCAAGCCGAGTAAACCACTCCTCCTGAATACCTCGGACAAAGGATTTTCCGTACCAGCTGAGATCGGGAACCATAATCACATAACCGCCTGTTGCATCTCCACCGCTATATCCATAACGTTCCATCAAGATGATGTTACGGCATCCTGCACGGGAGGCGGCAATCGCAGCGGAATGCCCGGCCGCACCTCCTCCTACCACAAGCACATCGCACTCGTCATAGACAGGTGTTTTCCTTTCTTTCTCACAAATCGTCTTCATTGTATCCTCCTGTTTTCAGCCAATATATCCGGAAAGGATACAGACAGCACTGCAAATGACAATAAAAATTCCATTTGTCACGATACCTTTTGTGAAGATGAACTTATTCGTCATCTCTTCTCGTCCCAGCATGATTGGTGCATACGCAATAGCTCCGTTGGTCAGGAATGCACACATTCCTGAAAGGATGGTCGCCGCCCCGAGGACAGTCGCATTACCGCCTCCGCTCTTTTGCAACGCACAGGCAAGAGGAATGCAAATCGCATTGATGGTGAAACTCACAGGCATACCATTTGTGAAATTGGTGAAAATCGTGGAAATCAAGACACAGAAAACAACCATAATCGGCCAACTTGCATTTCCTAGAATTGGGGAAAGCAAATTTCCAACAGCGACTTTGATGCCATAAGTATCGGAAGCAATAGCGCCACCACAAATGGTGAAACACCCTGCGACAGCAACAATACCCCACATTGTTTTGGTCTGAAGCAATTTGACCCCATTGATGAACGGACTGCCATCCTTGTTCCTCATCATGCAAAGCACAACAAAGAGGAATATCCATACCCAAGTCGTTCCAATCTTGTTGTAAAATTTCAGAATTGCAGAACCCTTTGGAAAGAAAAGACTAGCAATGAGGAACATAATACCCACGACCATGAAGGTAAGAAGGATAATCTGTTTTTTCGTCATCTTGAGGTCTTCTTCTTTGACATTGAGATCCTCAAAGCGGAACTTCTTCAAGCTACTCAAATCAGTCTTCCAAACAAAACGGATAAATAGACTATATCCTAGGACGAAAAGAACGACGACCAAGGTTGCGACTGCCAGATAAAGACCATTGTTGAATGCAAGCCCCTGCTCCTTCATGATACTACTGATAATTGCAATTGACGAAAGGTGAACCCCCTTGAAAGGAAGGATGTACGCTCCCATCGCTGAAATATAGGTTCCTAAGAGCAATTCCCTCTTCAAATCACTGTTCTTCTCGACGTTGCAGTTTTCGCAGATACCATCAAGGATCGGATACCAGAGCAAGAGCATCGCTGTTGGGCTACTTACCAATGCTGAACAGATGAGGACAGAGAAGAAAATTGCCAATATAAGGCGCATCGGATGATTCTCCAGCCATTTTATCTTCAAGATTTTTCGAGCCAGTACATTAACAGCTCCCGATTCTGTAACGGCACCCGTAAAAGCCATAACCCAAATAATCTGCTGGATGGTGGTGTTTCCGAACCAACTTTTTAACAAATCCCCCGCACTTGAGAAACCGCATACGACCATGGCAAAAAGGCCGAGAACCGCAGGCCAAAATGTCTCATTCGTAGCGATTGTTGCAATGAGCACACCAAAAAAGATGCCAAGAATGTTGACACCCATTTCAGTAATCCCCGCAAAGGGCTTTACGACAATCCCAAATAAAAACATAAATGCGACAGAAATAGCCATCCAGATAAAATAGGATGTCTGATTCTTCTTTACTCCTGTTGTTTCATTACCCATTGTAAACCTCCTTGGGCAAAATCGAACTGAAGAATAGTAACTTACCTTATACTAAATATATCTTGCAAGATTAGTTATTGCAAGCTTTTTTTTCTACAGTTTTAACTCATGCATTATTATTTATAATACAACATATTATCACATCGAGTATTATGGCTTTATGCAAAAAAAGTTCCAGCTGAAGCAAATCAGAGAAAGAGTCGCACGTAAACTTATGGAGGGCGGTAACACTATAGGCTCAAAAGGGAAATGTGCCGTTTCGCCATGCGGGGACAAGGAAAGCAGACGGCTCCAATACATGGTACCACTTTTCTTTACCGGCAGGCTTGAAGATAGTGCACACCCATTCGGCAACAAGTGAGAACGAGCCGATGAGCAGGTTTCTGCCGGGAGAATTGAACAACAAAGAAAGATTCAGGATTATCGTGTTTAGATTAATATCCAATAGAAACAGGGAAAAACATCAGGTCAATTTCCAAAAATCAGCACATGTTTTCGTTCATCAGGAGATTGTACTCAAAACTTTTTCAGTCAACCTGTCGGCATTTGACTGCAAAATCTCGCACACTTTCTCAGAATTTCCAGATTCGGTTTCTTTGATTATCATATCAAAATCCTTCAAATCCGCATCTCTGTTCGCACCTGCCCGTGCATACATGTTTCTAAGAAGAAGTTGGAGCCCCTGGATGGAAATCATTGTATTGTCCAACCTTTCATTTCCACAGTTATGGTAGAACACACCCACAAATTGGTTTACTGCAGAGACCTCCGCTTCAGGACTCTTCGCTTTGGAAAACGCATCTCGATATTTCTTTAGTTCAATCACAATAGCGGTATGGTCCCCACGCAATAATGCATATTTTATTGCCGCACAGTGTAATGTCATGGCTAGTTCCTGAATTGATTTCACATCATGAGGCCCAATAGAAAGCACCTGAGCACCAACTTTGTTTTTGTAAGTAATCAGACCTTCTTGCTGCAGACGGTTTATCGCTTCACGAATAGGCGTACAACTAACCTCAAGTTCACTTTGCAGTTTGTTTACATTGATTTTTCCGCCAAAGGGATATTTCAAGGAAAGGATATCCCTCCTCAAATCCTCATAAATCAAATCCACCAGGGATCTTTTATCAAAACGGGGCATATCTCTCCTCCATTTATTTGTTCTTGCAACTTACAAGATACAAATAAAAGTTCTTTATGTGAAGAAGATTTCCAACAATTATTTTGGAGTCAAAAAATGTGAAATTGTTCTATTTACTGCGGAGGTACTCATTCACAAGTTCACAATCGAACAAGTTTTTGAACCCAAGTGTCTTATAGTAAACATCATATATAATTTCGGCTCTTTAAAATAATGACCACAAGGTCGAGTAGGCAAAGGGAATTTCACCCCAAGCCTCTCACGGAACCGAACGTGAAACTCTCGCTTCATACGGCTCTTCTTATTCAGCCTAACCTCCCAGCCTTTAGGAGTATCCCTCTTTGCCAATGATAGAACATGGGTTCCCTTCGTGCAACTTCCCTTAGCCATGCAGGCTATGTAATGATGCTTCGCTCGGAAATGCTTGTATTTCCTTTTCACCCATCGGGTCAACATCAGGTTGAAGTCATCCATTATCCCTCGGATTGAATTCCAGCTATGCTTCCTATAGTAGTTCATCCATCCCCTGAGAATCGGATTGACCTTTTCCGCCACCATCCTGAGGGTGGTGTGTCCTTTCGACTTGAGGTCCCATGACCTCATGGTGTCCTTCATTTTCTTCTTGGACTTCTCGCTCACCACGGGAAGGAAGGACGTAAAGGCTTGTCCACTTCTCCTGTTCCTCGTCTTGCAAGGCTTGAACGTGTGCCCAAGAAAATCAAATGTCACCACGGGATAATCTTCCTTACGGTTGCTGTCTTTGCAATAGACAATCTTCGTCTTCTCTTCATTGAGCCTGAGTCTGCAATCGGAGAACCGGGATACCAGCTCTGCCTTCAGCCTCAGGGCTTCCTGCAGGCTCCGGCAGTGGCAAACACTGTCGTCGGCATAACGGGCGAATGGTATCTCGGGATGCCTCCTGCGCATCCAGTTGTCAAAGCAGTAATGCAGGAACAGGTTCGCCAGCACAGGCCCGATGACACTCCCTTGGGGTACTCCCATCGTCCTCTCAAC
>Ga0268263_1002957_pt1 | contig 10163 bp, 5 predicted proteins | sample Biomet5_FD_190358 | JGI IMG/M metagenome (GOLD analysis project Ga0268263, IMG submission 190358) | Microbial communities from bioreactor (seeded with sewage sludge) at LBNL, California, USA - Biofuel metagenome 5 (SPAdes) (version 4) | ecosystem: Engineered > Bioreactor > Anaerobic >... | reverse complement strand
TTTAACCTCAATGCCCGGCAGTACACGGCCGACTGATGCGTTTTTCATGAGTTTAGCGCTGTCCGGGTTCAAAGCCACCAGAGGTGAGCACTCCGTCAGACCATAGCCCTGCACCGCAGGTATGCCGATGTTGTTGAAGAAGTCCAGGACCTCAGGATTGATTGCGGCTCCTCCGCAGATGATCATCCTGATTCTTCCGCCAAAGAATTCAATGATTCCCTTGGAGAAGTACTTGGCGATCTTATGGCCCATCTTCTTGCCTTTGCGGCTCAGCTTCTGCAGTCTTTCCAGCATCTTGTCCTTGCCGTCCTTGCTTGCCGCCTGCCAGATCTTCTTGTAGAATGCCTCTATGAGCAGGGGAACACCCAGTATCATCGTCGGTTTGACGTCCTGAAGATCCTTGACTATGTATTTCAGTCCCTGACAGAATGCCACGCAGGCTCCGCTGTACAGCACTATCAGGAATCCTTCAGTGCATTCATATGTATGATGTACCGGCAGCATTGAGAAGAATACGTCGTCTGGACGAACATCCATATATGCCAAAGTGGCCATCATATCGTCAACAATGTTTTCATGAGAAGTCATTACGCCTTTAGCTGAACCTGTTGTTCCCGATGTGAACAGGATTATGCTCATGTCGTCGGCAATGATCTCCGCGTCAAGGAACTGTCTGTCTCCTCTGGCGATCTCGCCCTTGCCTTTTTCAATGAGTTCTCCCCATGCGTATATGCCTTCATCTTCAACTTTTTCAAAGCAGATGATTGTATCCAGTCCTGTTCTGCCCGCTGCCTTCATGTCCTTGAACATGTCAAGCCACTTCTTGCCGCAGACAACTGCGCTGACTTCGCCTGCTTTTACCATCTGCTCCAGTTCGCCTCTGCCAAGCTCCTTGTCCAGAGGCACTACTACTCCTGTACCGCAGACAACCGCCAGATAGGTGGATTCCCACTGATAGCAGGTGTCTCCGATGACTGCAACTCTCTTGCCCTTAAGGCCCAGATTGATTAGAGCAGTTCCCAGTCCGTTGACATCGGCCAGCATCTGTTTATATGTTATTGGTTTGTATGGTTCATTTTTATCGAATTTCTGCATGAAGGCAACGTTGTCGCCGTAAAGTTCAGTGCTCGTTTCGATCATATTCTTCAGGTCAATGATCGGTCTGCCGTTCCAGTGTTTGACAAACTTATCTCCGCTCTCCGCCAGTTCAGTAAGTTCCTTAGCCTTAGCTTTAGCTCTGCGGATCTCCATATCGCGGATCTCCTGATAGTCTACTCTTCCTTCTTCTGGCAGTTTCTCTTCGACTGCATTCCCAAAGCGTTTTATCTTTCCTGTCGTCGTCTTCTCAAAAGCATCGTTTCTGATGATAATGCGTTTTACGTTCTTATATGGCGGCAGTTTCTGATTGATCTCGTCAACCAGTTCTTTATAGAAATGGTATGTGTCGCTGCTGTTCATCTTCCCATGCATCTCTTCCAAAAGGCTGTAGTTAGGGAAAATGTCTGCAGTGATCATGACGTTGCCGACTCTTTCATCGACTACTCCATGTACCAGCACTTCCTGTATAAGTTCGTTTTCCAGCAGCACGGACTCCACTTCTTCTGGGTAGATGTTCTTGCCGCCCTTGGTCACGATGACCGTCTTGGTGCGTCCGGAAACGTATAGAAATCCGTCTTCATCAAAATATCCAAGGTCTCCGGTATACAGCCATCCGTCTTTCAGCACGGCTGCCGTAGCCTCAGGGTTGTCATAGTAGCCCATCATGACTGACGGACCCTTGCAGACTATTTCTCCAACGCCAAACTCATCTGGATCATCGATCCTGACTTCTGTGCCTGGCATAGGTTTTCCAACTGATGCCGGTTTGCTGTATCTGTCCTGGTTAACGGCGATTATTGGAGCGTTTTCACTCATGCCATATCCCTGGATCATCGGCAGGCCCATGGCCTCGAAATCTTCTATGACTTTTGGATCGATAGCCGCACCGCCCGCTATGAACAGCGACATCTGGCCGCCGAAGCTTTGATGTATCGCCTTGAAAAGTCTGCTCATGAGAGCCGGGTTGTTGTACATCTTCATACGGCGCGACAGGTCGATAGCTTTTCTGAGCTTCTCACCTTCGCCGCGGCTTTCGGCCTGTTTCCACATGCCTTTATACATCTTTTCAAAGACTAGCGGAACGCCAAGCATGATGCAGGCGCCGACCTCGACCATGTTTTTCTGGATATATTTGATGCCTTCGCAGATAGCGATCGTCTGGCCCTGATAGAATGTGGTCCAGATGTCGCAGGTCATCTCGTAGGCGTGGTGTACTGGAAGTATCGAAAGCACAACTCCGCCTTCAGGGATGTGTACCAGTTTGGACATATTGTATACGTTGGCAGCAATGTTTCTCTGTGAAAGCATTACGCCCTTTGCCAACCCTGTGGTCCCTGATGTAAACATGAGGGTAGCCATCTGTTCCGGATCGACGTCTGCATCGATAAAGTCTCTGATGCCTTCATCTACCAGTTTCAGTCCCTCTCCTATGAGCTGCTTCATTGACAGGCATTTATCCGAATGATCTTCCTCATTCATTGAAATGAAATACTTCAAGTCATAAGGTTCGCTAAACAAACCTGCAATGCTCTTCTCTGATCTCTTGGAATAAACCAGCGCTTTGGCGCCTGATCTTCTGATCAGATTTGCCAGTTCTTCCGCCGGAAGATTCTTATCCAGAGGCACGATTGCACCAACTCCGCATACTGTCGTAAAATATGTCAAAAGCCAGTAGTAACTGCTTTCGCCAATTACCGCGATTTTCTCGCCCTTAAGTCCCATGTCAACAAGGCGCGTGCCAAAGGCGTGGATGTCTTTTCTAACCTGTCTATATGTTATCGGACGGAAGCCCTCGTCCGGCTTGTCTTTAACCAGATATGCCGTGTGGTCTCCGTATAATTCCGTGCTTTTCATTACCAGATCTTTCAGGTCTGTTACCTTTCTAACTGGATAATATTCGCCATCATATCTTGAACTATTCATACAACCTTCTTCTTTCTACTGCTGTGTGTCCCTCTAAACGATGCCCTTCTCAACTCTCTCCTGCCGTGCCTTGCTGAATTCAGCCGCATAGCCGAAATGAGTCAAACAGAGCGCTCGTTAATAATTAATTGTATCATTTTTGTCTGTGAATGGCAAATATAATTGAAATATATGTTGAAAAACCTTGCTTTCTTTACTATAATACTACTGTTTAAGATAACCAAAGGCATTAGGAAGCGAGGTCCTCAATGAACAAAAAGAAAATATGCATAATTTACACGGGCGGCACTATCGGCATGATCCCCACAGACCACGGCTACGCGCCAAAGTCCGGCTACTTTGCCGACGCCCTTTCCAAAATAGATGAATTGTCCGCCGAGGGCATGCCAGCATGGGATTTCATAGAGTTTGATCCTCTCCTCGACTCGTCCAATATCACGGTCGCCCAATGGAATCAGATCGGCCGCGCAATTCGCGACAACTACGACAGCTACGACGGGTTCGTCGTTCTCCACGGGACAGATACCATGGCCTACACTGCCTCTGCCCTTTCATTCATGCTGGAGGGGCTGACAAAACCTGTGATCCTGACCGGTTCCCAGATCCCTCTCTGCCGGCTTCGCAGCGACGCCCGCGACAACCTGATAACGTCAATCGTCATAGCCGGTTCCGGCATCGTCAGCGAGGTATGTCTTTACTTCGGTGACAGACTGATCCGCGGCAACCGCTCTACCAAAGCTTCGGCGGACGGCCTCATCGCCTTCGCCTCGCCAAATTATCCGTATCTGGCGGAAGCAGGGATAGATATCAATTATAATAGAAGCGCACTGAGAGAGAAAAGCCTGGACGGCGCGAAAAGTCCGGAGTTCGCGGAGAACCTGGGCGACGCGGAAAGCCTGAAGAGCGGGAAAAGCTTGGGTGGTGCTGCGCACTCGGAAAGCCTGGACGGCGCGCTGCGCTCAAAGGGCCATGAGGGTGCGGGCGACCTGGACGGCGCGCTGCGCTCGTCTGACGCTCATTTCCATCTTACCGAATTCAAACAGACGTCGATCGGCGTGCTGAAAGTTTTCCCCGGCATACAGTTCAGCCTGTTCGAGCCTATAATGACCGAGGGTCTCAACGGAATCGTGCTGGAAACCTTCGGGACCGGCAACATTCCAAGCTACGACAATGCTCTGCTTCCGATAATCAAGAGAGCTTTCGATAACGGAACTATTGTAGTCGTCTGCTCCCAGTGTCCGCAGGGAACCGTCCGTCTGGGTGCCTACGAAACCAGCGCCGCACTGACTTCTGCCGGTGCTGTCAGCGGTTACAACATCACAACAGAAGCTGCAGTCGCCAAACTGTACTACCTCTTCAGCAAGAATCTCAGCCGTGACGAGATCAAAGTTCTCATGGAAAAGGATCTCCGCGGCGAAATGACGGTGCTGTAGGAAACACTTTGGCGTTTTCATAAGAACCCCACCCTGCCGCGAAGCTAATGCTTCGGGTGAATCACCGGGAACCTTGTTGTCTACGACAATAACCGTTTTGCATCAATCAACTTTTTTTGATTGTTTTGTGTTAACTTTTTCCGATTGCGGAACACCGTGATCGGATTTTTAATTTGTGAATGATGTTCAGAATCCATATGAGAGAATGGCGTGCTTTCCCTCTTAGAGTGCCCGAAAACTGTATCCGAATACAGAAATCCAGAAATAGTTAACACGAACGAGCGATTTTTTTGCGATTTGTGCAAAACGTTTATTGGGATGCCTTTCAATGTCTGCTGAACTTTGCGCAAAAGGATGATTCTTCTATTCCCTCAGGCTAAACTCGGGAACCCTTTAAGCGAAACTTAAAAAATGAAAATATAAATGTGCAATCCTTTCTATATTGTATTGGTTCATATTGAACTGACGTTTCTTCTGACCGAAAAGACTATGGTTACTTATTATGCTGCTTTCTCAATATGTAATCCATTTCAATTTGGATATCTCAGGAAATGTCAAATCGTTAATTGACGATTAGTGATCACTTCTGCAGTATTTCTTTCTTAAAACGCACTTTTTCTAGTAGGCCACTGATTCCTGCGCTATGACTTGCCGATTATGGTTAATAACTTGTCATCGCAGACCTATTTTTCGGTCAGCTATTAAGCTTTAAATCAAGACAAGCAAAGAATCGACATTATTTATCCGCGAAATACCGCTGTTGCCAAGGAAATCATGCTGCTGTTACTGTTCTTCAGATAACCTCAGAAGCTCACTGCGGAAAAATGTGCGTTTTTTATGGCAAAAAATCAGCTTTTGGTCACAAATCGTAATTAGACGATTTAAGATTTCGGTGGCGGCTGGAACGCCAAAATGAGTACTATCAGGAACGGGAAAAGCTGCTCCCAATTCTGAGAGCAGCTTAAGTATATTGACTAGATGAATTTTACACCAATTTAGAATTTCTCTAAACTCTTCTTATTACTTACTGCAATGAAAATCCAAGGTGCCCTTTAGAGGAACACCTTGGAGATTTATTTATTGCTGTTGTTGAAACTTTTCCTGTGCACGTTTTCCTGAGGTAACAATAATAGGAATGAGTATGATTTGAATTATCGAAACTCCAAGTGCCAAGTACAGACATGGAGTATAAGAACCAGTATGATCAAAAATTTGTGCATACAGTAAAAATGATACACCACCAGAAAACAAAACCGCAGTTGTGATTCCGGAATAAATTTTTTCATATTCTCTCAAGCCAAAGGCTTCCTTTGCAATAATCGGGTTACCGATAGTAAGCGGTACAAAACTAAAACTAAAGCAGACTACACCAATATAGAATGCTACAGGACTTTCCCCTTTGGATAAGATAATTGTGATCAATCCAACTGCAGTGATTGCCCAGCATGTCATATTGCCGATCTTTCCACCGGCTAGGTCTATAAACCAGCCAGCCAGAGGCCCACGGGGTAGATTGACGATAGATAATATTGAAAGTGCGAAGGCTCCTGCTGCAGCCCCAATGGGAACCGTTGCAGAATAGCTTGGAAGCTGCTGATTTAGACTTGGAACCAGTACTGTTAAAAACCCGAACAATATCATAAGATAGTAGGAAGGAGTTTTTAGCGCGGCCTTTATTGTCAAACCTTCACTTTTGTTCAGCGATGGTAATTTGCTTTTTCCTTTTTTAGACGACTCAGACTCTTCGTAATCTGAGAAGAAAGGCTGCATTCCCATTGTCTCGGGTTTGTTGCGTACAAAAAGCACTGTTAGACCGGCACACAATATCAATATTATGAAGCCTGTATAGAAACGTGCAGTTCTCCATCCATCAGTAGTGATGGTTTTCTGAATTAGAGGGCTTGCAAAAAAGCCTAGAATTCCAGTAACTACGCCCGTTAGAGACATCATAAGGGCATTTCTTTTTGCGAACCAGCGATTGACTAAAAGTGGTGTAGGCAAATACATGAAAAAGCCGCCGCATATACCGTAGACAATTCCAAATACATTCCACTGCCATAATTTTGTAAAGTGTGCACTTGTCATATAGCTAGCACAGTAAATTATTACAATGCATGTTAAAACCCAACGCATATTGCGCTTCTCATAAACTTTTGCTACTAGCGGCTGGATCAGCGCGGCTACCCAAGCAAAAATCGTCATATATAATGATGCCTGGGTCCTCGTCCACTGGTATTCCTCCATAACGGGGGTTAGGAATAAGCCAGCTGTATTGCCTAAAACTGTTATTAGGATTGCACTGCATCCGCAGCATCCTAGGATAACATAAAACCAATGGTAATGGTTTTCTCCTAATTCTTTACCCATTTTACTTCTCCTTTAAGTTTTCCAGTGCATCAATGGCAAATTGAGCATAAAGAGCAGAGCCCAAGGTTAATGCAGTATCCTCAAGTTGAAATTTTTCGTTATGTCCCGGACCATTGCCTCCCATACCTAAAAAGACAAATGCAGCAGGAGCAGTTAACGAGTATACACCAAAATCTTCGCTTGCCATAATTGGCGGCATTTGTTTTTTTGTCTTTTCCACATCAACCAGCTTACCAGCACTTTTCCAGAAAACATCAAGTGCTTCAGGGGAGTTGACGACAACGTCAGTATCTTTACAGAAGTTGACTGTTGCAGTCGCACCATAGACTGCTGCAGTGTTTTCTGCAATCTCCTTCATCCACTTTATAATTTTCTCTTCAAAATCACTATTTAAGAAACGGCAAGTCCCTGTAATCTTTGCATAATCAGGAATAATATTCGGTAAAGTACCACAATTAATAGTTCCCACAGAGATTACGCATGAATCCATTGCTCCTATCCTACGGCTGACAATTGTTTGCAGATTGTTTACAATTTGACTTGCAGCAAGGGCAGCGTCTATACTGCATTCCGGAGTGGCGCCATGGGCAGCTACTCCATGTACCTCTATTTCAAAAGTAGCACTAGCCGCTAAAGCATTGCCTGGGCAATAGCATAATGTTCCTGCTTCAATTCCAGGACAGGCATGAAGGGCGAAAAACATTTGTACGTTTTTCGCGGCGCCTTGTGCAATTGCCAGTTTTGCGCCGGCAGCGATTTCCTCTGCAGGCTGAAAAATGCAGTGTACACTTCCCTTTATCTTATCTCTGTTTTTATCCAGAAGTTTAACTGCCCCCAATAACATAGCACAGTGTGTATCATGACCACAGGCATGCATTACGTTTTCAACTTGAGACGCGTAACATAGACCTGTTTTTTCCTGAATAGGAAGTGCGTCTATATCAGCCCTTAGTCCAACACAGCCTCCTTCCTGCGTACCTTTAATTTCAGTCATTACACCTGAAGGCTCAAAACGTGTATATGACAAGCCCATTTTTTCCAGTTCTTTAATGACTTGATTGGTTGTACGAAATTCTTTTAGGCTTAATTCAGGATTCTGATGCAAATCATGACGAAAGTCTATAATAAATTGTTCCATTTCTTTGGATTGTTCATACATTGTTTTTTCCATATTATGTATTCCTTTCTGATACGGTTATACCATACCCGCTAAAAATGCAGAACAAATGCTGGCAACAAATACAGATACAAATGTGACAGTGGTAAATCCTCCTATCAGCATTTTGGTCAGCATATGGCTTGATACAACAGCCTTGGTTTTTTCATCGGTAATAACACTGTTAATGGCTTCGTTTGTGAGAATAATATTGACAGGAAAACCATGATAACAAGTTAGCATAATACCCATGCACATGTAGAAAGATTCATCTTTAAATATCTTGCTGGCAAGCATGGCAAATACCCACATGCCGACAGTTACAATAGCTGCGATCACTAAAATCTTAAAGAAATATAAGAAGAAAATTTTTGCTGTAACTGCTGAGAACATGGAAAATAGATATGCGATCATAAAGGTCATACAGAAACCATCGGCGTTTGCTTTCTCTAGAATGTTTGGCTCCAAAAATCCTACTGCAGAACCAATATATCCCACAATGAGGCAGAAAATAAGGGCGGAGACTTTACCATCCACGCAGTTGGAAATTAAAGTAGAAATCAATGCTATTACTGCAAGCTTAAGCAGTAAGACTGATGGGCTGCTAAACTTCTGCAATTTTATAAACGGCGCCCAACCTCTGCTTTTCTCTTCACAGGATTCAACCTGTTCAAGCTGCCCTTTTTCTGTTAAATCTTTCAGTCGAAGAGCTTCTTTTTTTAAAACAACGTTAGTTAACGGATAACCTATTAGGATCTGAGCATTTCCTGCAATTAGCGCCATTACAACAATTGTCGGGGCACCTAATTTCTGTGCGGTTTCCTGCATTACCATAATAGCTCCAGCACCGCCTGCAAAACTTGGAATGGTTGATAAAACCATTTTCCATCCGAAAATTGCAGGGGCTATTGTAAGTCCAGTGAGGCAGATTCCTAATATACCCATTATACCTATAATAACCGTTTTCCATTGCCGTTTCATTTCAGCAACAGGAATTGCAGTCGCCATATCGGTAAGTATGAAATAGCTGCAGATCGTATAGACCTCTGAAGTTATTCCCGTTTTTGACATGATATTCTGCGGAAGAATTGTCCAAAAGCCGAAAATAAACATTAAGGCAAGTATCAGTACCGATGGGATTTTTCCCTTCGTCAGTTTTGAGATAATCTCAGAACCACCTACAATTAATAAAATAATTGTCAACGACATCATTTGGCCCATTGTGAAGCCTCCTTTTGAAATAGTATTAGAATATATTCTAGAACATATTCTAATACTGTCAAAATCTTTTGTCAACTGCTTTATTGCATGCGAGGTAAAGTGAAGTGACTTGACATAGATTGCATTAAATCGTTATAATGAATCCTGTATAAAAAAGGAAAGAGGAGTTTAGGATGAAAGAATTAACTGCACAACAAAAAAAAAGTCTGCAAACACGGCAGCGGATTTTTAATGAGTTTTGCAAACTGGTTGAACAGAACGGAACTAATGTGACGGTGCAAGACATCTGCAAAGGCGCCAATGTGTCAGTGGGCTCATTTTATCACTATTTTGAGAGCAAGGAAGCGGTGTGCGGAGAGATTTATAACAGTATTGATCAAAGAATTTCAGAGATGAAATTTTCAACTCATCCGCGCCTGCGAATTGAAGAAGTTATGCACGCACTGTTGAAAACATCGATGGATATGGGGAATGACCTGATGCGAATTGCAGGCGTATATGAATTTTCTGCCCATACCCCGGTAATTGACAAGGAATCTGCCAGTTGGACACTCATTAGCGAAGCGCTTTTGCTTGGAGAATCGCAAGGAATATTTAGTCTTAAGGCTGAACCCGGCTATTATGCGGACATGATGATATATCTGTTTCGGGCTATATTACAGTTTTGGGTTGTTCATGACGGTGCAATTGATGCTGAACAGATTCTTTCTAAATATGTAGAAGAAATTCTGGAAATAGTAGATCGATAGAAAAATTAGTAAACGATTAAATAGAAATCTTTAGTATAAGCAAATAGCCTTCTATGATTTTATTATCATAGAAGGCTATTTTGATCAGCTTCTGGAGATGGCCTTCGCCTCTTCATTATCTATGGCGGCGCGCATGTTCTCGCATAACTGTTTTGCCAGTTCGTAAGGCATGATGATCGTTGCGACCTCCCTGCCCGATGCGTCCTGGAACTTTCC
>Ga0268263_1002954_pt1 | contig 10169 bp, 9 predicted proteins | sample Biomet5_FD_190358 | JGI IMG/M metagenome (GOLD analysis project Ga0268263, IMG submission 190358) | Microbial communities from bioreactor (seeded with sewage sludge) at LBNL, California, USA - Biofuel metagenome 5 (SPAdes) (version 4) | ecosystem: Engineered > Bioreactor > Anaerobic >... | reverse complement strand
GTGGGAGAAGACCCGGCCGGTGGTCAGGTTGGAGTAGCGGTTGAGATCCTCGTCGATGAACCGCTCATAATGGCCGAGGTCGAGGTCGGTCTCGGCCCCGTCGTCGGTTACGAAGACCTCGCCGTGCTGATACGGGCTCATGGTGCCGGGGTCGACGTTGACGTAGGGGTCGAGCTTCTGCGAGGCGACCTTCAGCCCCCGGGCCTTCAGCAGCCGACCGATCGAGGCCGCGGTGATGCCCTTGCCTAAACCGGAGACGACGCCTCCGGTGACGAACACGTATTTTGCCATATCTCTCCTTTTGACGCTCAGGTCAGCTGCTTAATTATGTCGTGGGCCACGTCGTTGACGGGCCGCGATGAGTCCATGCTCTGCCGCTGCAGGAAGCGATGCGCCTGTTCCTCGGTCATGCCGCGTCTTTCGATGAGCAGCCTTTTGGCCTGCCACAGCGCATCATCGGCCGGGGGCGGCGGCGGCAGGGTCGTGGCGGCCAGGGCCTTGACGGCGGTCACCACGGTGCTCGAAGTCGTGGGCAGCGCGATCAGGCGCATGTTGGGCTGCGGCCGGGTGACCTGGACGGCCTTGGCCATGACCAGCACGTAGCCGCGTCCGGCCACCCGCTGGGCCAGCTGGCCGGCGGTCATGTCGGTCAGGCGCCAGCCGGACACGATCAAAACAGGTTCGGCCTGGGCCAGCCTGACGGCCTCATGGCCGCTGGCGCAGCGCAGCCGCACGGTGAGGCCATGTCGTTCGAGCAGTTGCGAAAGCCGGTCACGCCATGCTTCCTCACTGAACGCCACAATAACGACCATGGCCAGCCTCCCGGATAAAAAATCTACTGACTATTCTATACCCGTGGGCCGGCCATGACAATGAAAGTTTTTGGAAATATCCGTCCGGGGACGGGATGGCGCCTCAATACAGGACCATGTACCTGTCGAGCTCCCAGTCGGTGACCTGGGTACGGTAGGAGTCCCACTCCTTGAGTTTGCCGGCGAAGTACTTCTCGCAGACATGGGGCCCCAGGGTGTCCAGCATCAGTTGGTCGCCTTTGAGGGCCGTCAGGGCCTCCATGAGGTTGCCGGGCATCGAGGCGATGCCGTGGCTCAGCTGGGTCTTGGCGTCCATCTCGAAGATGTTGGAGGTCTCCTCGGCGGGCGGGACCATGCCTTTCTCGATGCCATCCAGCCCGGCGGCCAGGCATACGGCCAAGGCCAGGTACGGGTTGCATGTCGGGTCCGGGCAGCGCAGCTCGACGCGCGTCGTCTGACCGCGCGTGGCGGGGATGCGGATCATGGCGCTGCGGTTGGAGGCCGACCAGGCCAGATAGCAGGGGGCCTCATAGCCGGGGACCAGCCGCTTGTAGGAGTTGACCAGCGGGTTGGTGATGGCCGCCATGGCCTGGACGTGCTTCAGCAGGCCGGCGATGAACGCATAGGCCTGCTTGGAAAGGCCCAGCGCGTCGGACGGATCGGCGAAGACGTTGACGCCGTCATGGAACAGGGACATGTTGGTGTGCATGCCGCTGCCGTTGATGCCGGCGATGGGCTTGGGCATGAAGGTGGCGTGCAGGCCATTCTTCTGGGCGATCGTCTTGACCGCCAGCTTGAAGGTCATGATGTTGTCGGCGGTCTTCAGCGCGGGGCCGTACTTGAAGTCGATCTCATGCTGGCCGCGGGCGACCTCGTGATGGGAGGCCTCGATCTCGAAACCCATGTCCTCCAGCGCCAGGCAGATCTCACGCCGGGTGCCGTCGGCCAGATCCAGCGGACCCAGGTCGAAGTAGCTGGCCTGGTCGGAGGTCTGCGTCGTCGGCCGGCCTTTGTCGTCGGTCTCGAACAGGAAGAACTCGCATTCCGGCCCGACGTTGAAGTCGAAGCCCATGGCCTCGGCCTTCTTGATCTCCTGCTTAAGCACGTAGCGAGGATCGCCGATGAACGGGTTGCCGTTGGGGTCGTAGACGTCGCAGATGAAACGTGCGATGCGGTCGGCCTGGTTATGCCACGGCAGGATGGTGAAGGAGTCCAGGTCCGGGTGCAGGTACTGGTCGGATTCATGGATGCGGGTGAACCCGGCGATCGAGGAGCCGTCGATCATGACCTCGTTGGCCATGACCTTGTTGAGCTGCGAACGGGTGACGGTGACGTTCTTCAGCTGGCCGAAGATGTCGGTGAACTGCAGGCGGAAGAACTCGACGCCCTGTTCGTCGGCGATGCGGATGATGTCTTCTTTGGAATGCTTGCTCATGATGATCCCCCTTTGGCGTTGGTGCCTTGAATAAAAGAAAAGGTGTCGCTCAAACGCCAAGCAGCACCTTTGCCAACTCACGCGAGAATAATACGTTCAGGCTCCGGCGGTGTCAACAGCTTTTTCGGGAAATATCATGGGAAATGAAATTGGCCGGCGGCCGCGGGCGGATGCGGTAGAATGATGGGGAAGGGAGCTGATATCATGACCGATCGCGTGTCCGCCTTCGAGGCGCTCCGTTTCGGGATGTTCATCCATTTCGGGCTGTACAGCCAGCTGGGGAGGGGCGAATGGATAAGGTATACCGACGCTAAGGTGCGCCAGGACTACGACCGCCTGTTCTCCGGCTTCGATCCCACCGGGCTGGATTGGCCGGCCGTCATCGGCGCGGCCCGGCAGGCCGGCATGCGCTATGCCGTGCTTACCACGCGCCATCACGACGGCTTCAGCCTGTACGACACGCACGGGCTGTCCGACTACGACGTCACCCACACGCCTTATGGACGGGACATCGTCATGGACTTCGCCCAGGAGTGCCGCCGTCAGGGGCTGGTGCCGTTCTTCTATCATACGATGCACGACTGGCACAATCCCCTGATGACCAGCGACTTCAGCGCCTATCTGGCCTACCTGCGGTCCTCCGTCGAGCTTCTGTGCACCAACTATGGTCCGGTGGGCGGGTTCTGGTTCGACGGCATGTGGAGCGACCGCGGGGCCGATTGGCAGCAGGACGAACTCTACGGCCTGATCCGGCGCTACCAGCCCGACGCCATCATCATCAACAACTCCGGCCTGTCCAGACGGGGGGAGCGCGGCCATCCGCAGCTCGACACCGTCACCTTCGAGCAGGGCAGCCTGGCCCCGGTCGACCAGTCCGGATTCGAGCGGCACCTGGCCATGGAGGCCTGCCAGACCATGGACCGGCATTGGGGCTATGCCCGCGCCGACCTTGACTACAAGTCGCCCCGGACGCTGATCGAGATGCTATGCCAGTGCCGCAAGGCGGGGGCCAACTACCTGCTCAACGTCGGCCCGGACGGCCAGGGCCGGCTGCCGGCCATCCAGCAGGCGCTGCTGGAGCAGATCGGCCTCTGGACGGCCTATGCCGGTGAACCGTTCTACAAGGGTGCTTTGTCGGCGGTGACGGCCACCGACCGCGACTTCGTGCTGGATCATCAGGGCCGGTCGTATGTCTTCGTCCATGGCCTGGAGATGGTCGGGGTCAAGAACGTGGTCGAGACGGCCGACCAGCAGACCCTGCGGCGGGTGCTTTCCGGCGTCGGCCGCCGCGTCCGGACGATGTCGTGGCTGGACGATGGCCAGCCGGTGACCTTCGAACAGTCCGGCGCCACGCTCAGCTACAAGCCCGTCGGTTTCCCGTACGGCAGCCAGCTGATCGTCAGGGTCGCCGTCATCGAATACGAGTGAGCCTTCCGGGCGGGGGATGCCGCCGGGATGGATGAAAGATCCCCATGGTCCGCTGCCGGTCCATGGGGATCCTGTTTTCAATAGCCTTTTTCCTGGTACTGCTTCTGAAGCCGCTCGTTGTACTGCCGGTTGGGTTCGTAGTTGACGCTGCGCAGCACGCCGGGCTGGATGCCGCGGGCCAAGAGCTGATCGGCAAGCTGCGCGCTCAGCGCCCACAGGATGTAGACGGCCGCCAGGCCGCTGGCCGGGATGAAGGGGGAGTCGAGGCCGTTGACCTTCAGCATGGCGTCGCCGTAGGGGGCGCAGTTGTCGATGACGCAGTCGGCCAGCTCGTACAGGTGCTTGCCGCAGGAATGCATCGACGGTACCTGGCTGGAGTAGGTGACCGAGGTCAGGGCGATGACCTTGACGCCCATGTCGCGGCAGGCCAGGGCCAGGTCGATGACGTTGACGGTCTTGCCCGACACCGAGCCGATGATCATGGCGTCGCCGGGCAGCACCTGCCCTTTCTGCAGGGCCAGAGCGGCCAGGCCTTCCTGGCAGCCGGTCTTCTCCTTGGCGGTTCGCTGCGGGCGGGGGCGGGCATCGGAGCTGACAGTCAGGTCGTAGCGGAAACGGCGGTAGAACGTGAAGCCGCCAGCCCGGTTGAGCAGTTCGGAATCGACGATGTGGCCGGTATCGAACAGGTGCACGCTGCCGCCTTGCGCCACGGTGGCGGCCAGGATGTCGGCCGCCTGCCGGATGGCAGGCAGCTGGCCGGCCCTGATGTTGTCCTGCAGCTGCGCCACGGCTTGGAAATACTGATCGATGATCATTGGATGTACCTTCTTTCTTTATCCATAATCATATCATCATGTCCGGGATGCCGCCGCAGACAATGATGCGATGCCGGCCATCCCGATGCCGACACACGACAGCGGCCGCCGGTCCTGCAAAATGCATGTTGTTGTTGTAAATTGAAAAAAGTATGTTATACTATTAAAGCGCTGTAAGCAGGACGAGGCGGCAGATTGACGATAAGTCCTGCGATCAGTGCGTACCAACATGGTTTGCGGCCGACGGGCCGCAGCCTGGTCCTGCACCCTTAGCTCAGTTGGTAGAGCAACTGACTCTTAATCAGTGGGTCCGGGGTTCGAGTCCCCGAGGGTGCACCATATCTCGACAGCTTCCCAGCCATTGCTGGGTTTTATTTTGCCGCGGAGCCATGACATACATCGCATGTGATAAAATATTATCATCGTGATAAGGCCTTCTTGACGATAAGCGGACATATGCTATAATGGGGTCAAGTTAGCATCAGGGGCCGTGGCGTCGTCTCAATCATCGATATCATGGCCGCCTGGAAAGGCAGAGATATGGATGAGAAGGAACTGATAGGGATAATACGTGCCGAATGCGTGCCGACCGCGGGCTGTACCGACCCGGGCTGCGTGGCCCTGGCGACCGCCACGGCCCGTCATCAGCTGGGACGGATGCCGGAGACGGTGCGGGTGACGGTCAGCCCCAACATCTATAAGAACGGGGTGAGCGTCGGTATCCCGGCCACCCATGAACACGGACTCGATTTGGCCGCGGCGCTGGGCGCTGGCCTGGACTGCTGCCAGGACGGTTTAGCCGTGCTTTCTCACGTCACACCCGCCGCGCTGGACGCGGCCAAGGCGATGGTGGCGCATGGAAACGTCACCGTCGAGGCGCAGCCGTGTCCCGACCTGCTGTACGTCAAGGCGGAGGTGGAGGCCGCCGGGCATCGGGCCACCGCGGAGATCGCCGGCGACTACACCGCAGTCATCCGGGTCACCCATGACGGTCTGACCGTTGCCGAAAGCGCGATACCCGAGCACAAGGTCGCCGATAACCCGCTGCTCAGATATCCTGTCAGGGAGCTGTACGACATCATCGCCGCCTCCGACGGTACCGGGTTCTCCTTCCTTAAGGGGTATGCCGAGATCAACTGGGCGGCTGCCGAGAGCGATCTGTCCGACCCGGCGATGAAGCTGGGACCGGTGTTGCGGGCCAGTCTGCCCATGACCAGTGCCGAGGATCTTGTCCAGGCATACACGGCGGCCGCCGGTGAGGCCCGCATGTGTGGCAAGAACGTCCCCATCATCGCCATCACCGGCAGCGGCAACCATGGCATAACCGACTTCGTCGGGGTCTATGCCGCCGCCAAGGCCCTGGGGGCCGATGAGGAGCACACCATCAAGGCGCTGGCCATCAGCTCGATGATCACCGTCTATTCCAAGGGCTACCTGCAGCGCATGACCGCCTTCTGCGGCTGTGCGGTGGCGGCCTCGGCCGGGGTCGCGGCGGCCGTGGTCTACCTGCTGGGCGGCAGCTACCAGCAGGGTGTCCATGCCGTGCAGTCGGTGATCGGCTGCCTGGGTGGCATGTTCTGCGACGGGGCCAAGGTGTCCTGCGCCTACAAGCTGTCCACGGCGGCGCGCATGGCCGTGCAGTTCGCCCGCCTGGCGGTACAGGACTGCTACATACCGGAAGCCGTCGGCATCATCGGCCCGACCCTTGAGGAGACCTTCGCCAACATCGGCCTGATCAACAACCCGGGGATGATCGATACCGAAAAGGAGATCGTGGCGGCCATCCGTCGCAATCTCGGCCAAGGGAGGCGACATGATGGATAAACGGATAATCGTCACGGACAAGGCCCCCGCGCCGGTCGGTCCCTACGCGCAGGCCGTGCGCTACGGTGACCTGATCTTCATCTCCGGCCAGATCTCGGCCGACGTGGCCACGGGACAGGTCATCCGGCAGGACGTGGCCGGCCAGACGCGCACGGCCATGGACATCATCAGGGCCGTACTGCAGGAACAGGGCAGTGGCATGGACAAGATCCTGAAGGTAACCGTCCATCTGTCCGACAGCCGTCACTTCAAGGCGATGAACGAGGTATACGCCAGCTTCTTCGACCACGGCTATCCGGCCCGGCTGGTGGTGTACGGCGTGCAGATGTACGACGGCGTCGACGTCGAGATCGATGCGATCGCCGGCGTGTGAGTCACTAGGAACAACCATATATAGGAGATATATGGAAAAAGGAGAAAGGTATGGATAAGGAAGGGAAGAAGAAGGGCTTCGAAAGGCTCATGGACCCCAACACCGCGCTGCACAAACTGATGACTTACGGCGTGGCCATCGTCATCATCGCGGCTTGCATCCTGCTGTCACCGGGCGGGACGGCCGTCAATCCGGCCTGGGGCTGGCTCATCATCGCGTTTTTGCTGTACTACGCACTGATCTCACGGCGCATCCTGGAGACGCTGATCTTCGGCACCGCCATCGGCGTGGCGCTGTATTACGGCCGTGATTTCCTCAGCGGCCTGTCGACGACGGTCTTCAAGACCATGGAGCTGGAGGATTTCGTCTGGATCGTGCTGCTGTGCGGACTGCTCAATGTCTTCAACAAGCTGCTGAGCCGGGCGGGCTCGATGGAAGCCTTCGGTCGCATCATCAAGAAACGTGCCAAGACGGGCAAACAGCTCAACCTGCTGACCTGGCTGCTGCAGTTCCCGCTGTTCTTCGACGACTACATGACCATCGCCGTCGGCGGCAGCATCGTCATGCCGATATACGACCAGAAGAAGCAGCCGCGCGAGGAAGGGGCCTTCATCGTCCATTCGCTGGCCGAGCCGCTGCGCGTGCTGCTGCCGATCACCTCATGGACCGCCTTCATGTCGGGCCTGTTCGAGTCCGGCGGGCTGGTCGACGCCAATGGCAGCGGCTTCGGGTCGTTCGTCAGGACGATCCCGTTCAACTTCTATGCCTGGGTCGCCCTGATCGGCACGCTGCTGTTCGCTCTGGGCGTGTTGCCCAAGATCGGGCCGATGAAGAAGCCCGATCCGTCGCTGTACATGCCGCTGGATGAGAAGGAGGAGGACGACGGCCAGACCCGCAAGGGCAACCTCATCGATTTCTTCCTGCCGATCATCGGCATGATCGTGGCCGCCTATTTCTTCGGCTGGGACCTGGTCCCGGCGCTGCTGGTCGTCGTGCCGCTGGTGTTTGCGTACTATATGATCCGCGGCATCATCACCACCAAGGATGTCGAGGGCTGCCTGGTCGACGGCCTGAAGGACTTCATGTACCTGGACGTCCTGTTCGTCACCAGTTATGCCCTGGGCGGCATCCTGGAGACGGTCGGCTACATCAGCTACCTGGTGGCCATCGCCCAGCAGACGGTCAACCCGACGCTGCTGCCGGTGATGCTGTTCGTCGTATTCTGCATCAGCGAGGCGGCGATGAGCCTGAACTGGAGCCTGCTGCTGATCGCCTTCCCGGTGGTGCTGCCGCTGGCCCAGGGCATCGGCGCCAACGTCTATCTGACCGCCGGGGCCGTCATCTCGGCCGGCTGCTTCGGCTGCAACCTGTGCTACATCTGTGACTACACCTCGATGACCGCCAGCGTCAGCGGCCTGCCGTCGGCGCGCCATGCCTCGACGTGCGTCCCGTATTCCCTGGTCTTCGGCGGGATTACCGCGGTGCTGTTTTTGATCGGCGGGCTCATCTTCCATTGAGCCATGACATCGATGAAGGAGGTTCAAGATGCAGATATTGCGTGACAGGGTGCTGACCTTCTCCAAGGACAACGCCCCGGCGGCCCACGCCGCCGTCGGCGAGACCGTCGCGTTTGAGATGATCGACGGCTGGGCCGGACAGATCCAGCGCGAGGATCAGCTGGTGGAAGGCATCGACTTCGACAGATGCAACCCGGTTACCGGCCCGTTGTACGTCGATGGGGCCGAGCCTGGCGACGCGCTGGGGGTCGACATCCTGAGCATCGACACCGCCGACCATGGCGTGGTCAGCACCGTGCCCGGCATGGGCCCGCTGTGGCCCAGCTGCGATAAACGGACCCACGTCGTGGCCATCAGTGATGGCTATGCGTCGTACAAGGACATCCGCTGGCCGATCCGTCCGATGATCGGCACCATTGGCACCGCCCCCGACGGCGCCGGGCTGCCATCATGCTTCGTCTTCGACGGCGGCGGCAACATGGACAGCCGCAGGATCGTCGCCGGCGTGACGCTGTGGATGCCGGTCCGGGTGCGGGGCGGCCTGTTGGCCATGGGCGACATGCACGCCTCCATGGGGGACGGCGAGGTCGTCGGCACTGGCATCGAGGTCAGCGGCCGGGCCATCGTGCGCCTTCGGCTGGCAAAGGGCTTCAGGCTCAACTGGCCGGTCACCGAGACGCGCCATGCCTGGTACGTCAACACGTGCGGCGAAAGCTGCGACCAGGCCATCGAATACGGCTACAAGGAGATGCAGCGGCTGATATCCCAGGCCTATGGCTGGGATATGACCGACGCCGCCATGTTCATGTCCGTGCAGGGCTTCCTGGAATCCAACCAGGCCTGTCTGACACCGGACGAGGGCGGGGATACCTTCCGTGTGGGCACTCCCAAGCTCAGCAGCAAGAGACCGTTGATCGGTTAAAGGAGACGTCATGCAGGTAATCAAGGATTGGACTTACAAGTTTTCCAAGGACAACAAACCGGCCGCCCATGCGGCCGACGGCGAGATCGTAAAGTTCGTGACGGTCGACTGCTTCAACGGCCAGATCCGGAAGGACAGCGACCTGGCTGGCGACATCGACTTCGACCGCACCAACCCGGCCACCGGGCCGCTGTATGTCGAGGGAGCCGCCCCGGGTGACGCCCTGGGCGTCGACATCCTGCACATCGACGTGGCGGACCACGGCGCGGTCTGCACGCTGGAGGGCATGGGCCCGCTGTGGCCCAGCTGCGTCAAGCGCACCCACGTGCTGCCGACCACGGATGGCTACATCACCTTCAAGGACGTCAAATGGCCGGTCGACACCATGATCGGCGTCATCGGTACCGCCCCTGACGGGGCCGACGTCTCCTCCGGCTATGTCTTCAACGGCGGCGGCAACATGGACAGCCGGAAGATCCGCCAGGGCGTGACGCTATGGCTGCCGGTCCGGGTGCCGGGTGCCTTGCTGGCCATGGGCGACATGCACGCCACCATGGGTGACGGCGAGGTCGTGGGCACGGGGGTGGAGATCAGCGGCGAGATCATCGTCCGGGTCCATCTGGCCAAGCACTGCCTGCTCAACTGGCCGGTCACCGAGACGCGCCATGCCTGGTACGTCAATACCTGCGGCCCGACATGCGATGAGGCCATCGCGGCAGGATACAAGGAGATGCAGCGGCTGATATCCCAGGCCTATGGCTGGGACATGACCGACACGGCCATGTACATGTCCATCCAGGGCTACCTCGAGAGCAACCAGGCCTGCCTGACCGCGGATGAGGGCGGCGATACCTTCCGCGTGGGCACCCCCAAGGTCGCCAGCAAGCCGCGCCTGATCGGCTGAGGGCCGGTGATGTCATGAAGAAACCGGCAGTCATGACCGTGACGATCATGGCTGCCGGTTTTTATCTGCGCCGTCGGTCTCTCATCTGAGCTTGCTGAGGTAGCGGTAGATGGTGGCTTCCGAGGACTGCAGGTAGCCG
>Ga0268263_1002953_pt1 | contig 10171 bp, 9 predicted proteins | sample Biomet5_FD_190358 | JGI IMG/M metagenome (GOLD analysis project Ga0268263, IMG submission 190358) | Microbial communities from bioreactor (seeded with sewage sludge) at LBNL, California, USA - Biofuel metagenome 5 (SPAdes) (version 4) | ecosystem: Engineered > Bioreactor > Anaerobic >... | reverse complement strand
TCTTCCGAGATCATCGACACCTGGGTCTATTCCGAGGGACTCGGGCAGGGAAGGTACAGCCTTTCCACCGCGGTCGGGCTTCTGAAGTCGGTCCTGAGCTGCTTCCTTGTGTTCGGGACCAACTCGTTTGCGAAAAAATGGGACAGTGCCTTATGGTGAGATCAAAAAGTGATACGGTTTTCGATTGCGTGGTCGTCGTGTTCATCGTGCTCGTGGGACTTGTGTGCCTGATCCCTATCCTCTATGTGGTCAGCGTCTCCTTGACGCCCATCGAGGAGAAAATGCGGGCCGGAGGGTTCCTGCTTTTTCCGAAGAAGGTCACGTTCAGCGCCTACAAGAGCGTCCTTTCCGGGAAAGAGTTCCTTCCGGCGCTCTGGGTCTCCTGCAAGCTCACTGTCATCGGTACGGCGATGAATCTGATCGCCACGCTGCTCTTTGCCTATCCTCTCAGCAGGACGAACCTGCCGGGACGCAAGGTGATCATGAAACTGGTCATCTTCACGATGATCTTCAACGCAGGAATGATACCGACCTATCTCGTCGTGAAACAGGTCAAGCTGCTCAACACGTTCTGGTCGATGATCATCCCGAGTCTGGTGAGTGTCTATAACTTCATCATCATGAAGTCGTTCTTTGAGGGACTGCCCAATGACTTGTTCGAGTCGGCGAGGATCGATGGGGCCGGGGAGATGACCATCCTGCTCAAGCTGGTGCTTCCCTTGTCGCTTCCCATCATCATGACGATCTCGCTCTACTATGCGGTGGACCATTGGAACACCTACCTCAGGGCGGTCCTGTATGTCTCGAAGGATGAGCTGCAGCCGCTGCAGGTCGTGCTGAGAAGGTTGCTGAAGACCAATGCGAGCGCCGATATCCTTTCGGAGGAGATCATACCGACGGAGACGCTCCAGATGGCGAACGTCGTTCTGGCGACGCTGCCAGTCGTGGTCATCTATCCGTTCATCCAGAAATATTTCGTGAAGGGAACGCTTGCGGGTGCGGTGAAGGGTTGAGAGGAAAGTGTGCGTGGCACAAATATAGTAACAGATAAGAGAAAAAGGAGAGAAAGATGAAGATGCAAAAGAGGTTTGCGGTTGCGATGCTGTTGTTGTCGCTCTGCGTGCCGGTGTTCGCGAACGGTACGGCCGAGAGCGCCGCTCCTGCCGCAGAAAAGAAAAGCGAGGCTACCGTAACGAGTACGGAGCCTGTGGAGCTGACGATCGCCATCATCGGAAAGAACAGCGGATTTCCGGAGAAGGCCGAGAATGACTATGTCTACCAGAAGATATTGGAAAAGACCGGGGTGTCGATCAAGTTCCAGGTAATCGATGACTATTATACGGCGTTGAATGTCAGGATCGCCGGCGGCGATTGCCCTGACCTTTTCCAATGCGACTCCCTGCACATGCGTGTGTTCGCCCAGAATGGCGACATCCTCGACATGGAGAAGTACAAGGACAAGGAACTTGCGCCGTTGATGAAGTGGATCGGATCGACCGACACCAATGCGTTCCGCTACGAGGGCGACCTCTATGCCGTTCCCAAGAACTATGTGAACGCCATGACCTACACGTTGCTCAACGTCCGTCAGGACTGGCTGGACAAGCTTGGCCTTTCCGTCCCGAAGACGGTGGATGACCTCTATGATGTCGCCTACGCCTTCACCTACAAGGATCCGGACGGGAACGGCAAGAACGACACCATCGGCTATTCCGGGAAAAAGCCGTATGGATTCGATCCCATCGTGAACGCCTATGATACAGCCTTTGGCAACTACGTCATCATCCGTGACGGGAAAGTCACCAATTCGTTGTTGCAGCCCCATATGAAAGAGGCGCTTGCCATGTGCAAGAAGTTCGTCGATGCCGGCGTGGTCGATCCGGACATCTTCACGACGAATCCGAGGGACAAGGCGATCTCCGGGACCCTTGGGCTTCTTTCTCTGGAATGGTCCGTCATGTTCAAGCAGTCCTATGTCGACCAGATCCGTGCGGTCAATCCGAATGCCCGCTGGTCCTACTTCGGCCCGCTGGGCACCAAGGTCGGAGCAGCCCCGTCGATGGTTCCCATCGATCCCGTAGAGACGGCGAAATTCCTCTGTGTCAGCTCCTCCATCTCCAAGGCAAAGCTTGCCGGATTGTTCCGCCTGATTGATTATCTGGTCAGTGACGAGGGTTCCATGCTGGTGAACTTCGGCCTTCAGGGCGTGCATTGGGAGTATGATGACAAGGGTGAGGCGCAAATGACAACGAAGGCGAAGGAGGCGAACTATGTCGCGACCTACCAGTTGCTTGGACGGGAGGACAAGAGTTATCTTGCCATCAAGTTCAAGGAAGCGAAGGACCAGATCGCCTATGCTTCCACGCTTCCCCGGTTCCTGGTGTACAACAGTCTCATCACCGCTCCCGATGGTTTCTACCTGACGGACTTTGAGAATTATGTCAACCAGCAGCTCATCGCATTCGTCTATGGCGACCGTCCGATAGAGGAATATGACGCCTTCATCAAGGAGTTGTATGACATCTACGGATTCGGCGATTACCTGAAAGCCTGCGACACGCAGATGAGGGCTTTCGGCTACATCAAATAGCACGAATCGTTTCATTCTTATGCAGAGGGTGCTGGAAGTGTGATACTTTCGGCACCCTTGCTGATGTTCAAACGAAGGAACCGGATACACCTGCAAGGTGACAACATCCATCATGTTGATGGAGAGCTGTGTCCTTTTCTCAAAATTGATATGGGTAACAATGAAAAACACATACTTCTTATTGCTGTCGCATAGGACAGTAAAAGAAGTAATAGTTCAATGAAATCTAATTGGTTACAAAACTGGTAACAGTTTTCATTAGTTGTGAAATAACTATATACAATACAACAAATTACTAATCGGGGCGAAAGGACTCGAACCTTCGATATCTTGCACCCAAAGCAAGCGCCATAGCCACTAGGCAACGCCCCGAAACGATGCAATCATACCTTGCTTGCCTTGAAGCGTCAAGCACGCTAGGATGGAAATATGGACAAGATGGAAAGGGTGGCGAAGATGCTCGATGCGGCGATGCCGCCGGAGATACGTTTCCTGGGGGAACGCGATCCGTTCCGCTTCCTCGTATCGGTCGTGCTCTCCGCCCAGACGACGGACGAGGCGGTGAACAATGTCGTGCCTGTGTTGTTTGGCGCATATCCGACAAGGCATGACTTGGCCCATGCTCCGCTTCCCGATGTGGAAAGGATCATCCACCGTTTGGGCTTCTTCCATACGAAGGCGCTTCATGTCATCGCGCTTGCATCCGCTTTGGACGGCAAGGAGATACCCGAGACCATTGATGGACTTACCCGTCTGCCAGGGGTGGGACGGAAGACTGCCAACTGCTATATCGGCGACATGCTCGGGAAGCCCGCCATCATCGTGGACACCCATTTCGGCAGGGTCGTCCGGCGTCTCGGACTTGTCGATTCCAGCGATCCTGCGAAGATAGAGATGGAAGTGAAAGAGAACCTTGATTCCTCGCTCTGGTACCGTTTCTCCATGACGGCGAACCTCTTCGGACGGAAAACCTGCCATGCGAAAAGCCCGGAATGTGCCGGTTGTTTCCTTTCTAGCCTTTGCCCGTCCAGAGATGCTTTTCCCAAAGCATCGACCACGTGACCAGGTTTCCCCTTTCCTTGATCTCCAATAAGGCGAGTCTGAAATCATCGATGGGTGGAAAGTGCGGCATGGCAGAGGGCGGCACATCCCCTATATAAAGGAAAGGGGGCATGGTTCCTCCGAGCGCTTCGCTGAGCGTGTCCAGACCTTCCACGGGAACGACGAGATGGGAACCGTCCTGTTTCGGTTTCCCGAACGTCGCGCAAGATCCTGGACATGGAGCATCATCGATCTGCACGTTGTCATAACCCTTCGCGATGAAGACAAGGGGAGGGAGAAGCCGGAGCGTCGTCTCCCCTGTCTCCCTGAAACGTTCTGTCCTGTATTTCCCCACCTGCAGGCGCAGGGCCTCGGGAAGCGTGAGTACGTACCAAAGTGTTCGCATGGATTGACCTTACACCTTTTTCCCAGAGAAGAACAGAAGGGGAAAATGGACGGGAAAACACTTTTTTTCCTTCCATCTCTTTACAAGCCCCCCCCTTATCTGATATGTTTCCATAGGTTACGCCCCTTTGGGTATACATTGGTATTCAAAACATATTATAGATAAGGTGGAAAGAGCTATGGCACGGAGATGTGATATTTGTGGAAAAGGACCTGGAGTAGGAAACATTGTCACCCGGAAAGGCCAGGCCAAGAAGAAGGGCGGTGTTGGTCAACACATCGGCGTTTGCACCAAGCGTGTATTCCGTCCCAATCTGGTGACGGTCAAGGCGATTGTTGATGGCAAACCCTGCACCCTGAAAGTTTGCACACGTTGTTTGCGCAGCGGTTTGGTCGAGAAAAGAATCTAAAAGGTTTTTTCCTTTTGACCACTGCTGAAGAAGAGCCCTCAATCGGGCTCTTTTTCGTATTCTGAGGCAACAAAGAAACAAATACCTGGAGGAGACCCATGAAAGATTACCGTTTGCACAGCGTGGACAGCGGAAACCTTTTTTCAACGGAAGGATGCGCACGTCTGTGTGACATCGCAGGCAGGGAAAGCGAGAAAGTGCAGTTTTTTGTCCTTTCCCCGATCACTGCGGACGGTTATGAGATGCGCTCTCTCTTGGAAAGCGCAAAGAATCATGATGAACGTCTCTGGTCCAGCATGGAGAAGCGGAGCGGCGCCTGGACGGCTCTCGTCGATGAGCTGCTCGACAGGCCGGCGACCCTTCCCGTGATGCAGCGCATCAAGCAAGGTTTTTCCGACATCGAGGATCTCCTGAAGGCCATCTGGCTCACCGGTTATGTGTCAAAAGGTTCCATCGCCTTCGTCGACAAGCTGCTCTCCACCTGGATATGCGATATCCTTTGCCATTTCTACATCCTTTCTTCCGGGAAGGATGCCGACATCGTCTCCATCGATGCGCTTTCCGCGCTTCCCAAACTGGAGAAAAGCGCATACATGGTCTACGGGGTGCTCTCCACTGATGACGTGGAGGAACGCACCGCATACCTGGCTTCCCTTCTGGATGCCAAAGGGGTGACATTCTGGAATACGGCCTCCTTGCTTCGGAGCGCCGACATCAACGAGGTGCCATCCGCGAAAGTCATTCCCTACCTGACCTACCAGGAAGCGACGGAACTCTCGTTCTTCGGAGCTCCCGTCATCCATCCCCATGCGCTGCTTCCCGCCATCAAGGCGAACATCGATGTGGCGCTCCGCTACTGGGGGGAACCGGAAGAAGCAGGTACTGTGGTCTCTGGCAAACCGGAAAAGAGGGTGGAGGAACGGGTCAAAGGCTTCTCCATCATCCACCGCGTCGCCCTGATCAACGTCGAAGGCGCAGGCATGAGCGGCGTCAAGCTGACGGCAAGCCGCCTTTTCACGGCACTCGGGGAAGCGGGCATCTCCGTCATCCTGATCAGCCAGGCGTCCAGCGAGTACTCCATCTGTTATGCCGTGTCGGAAGAGGAGTCGGCCCTTGCCGTACGGACCACCCGGTCCGTCTTTGCCAAAGAGCTTGAGGCCGGACAGATCCATCAGGTGGAAGAGAAGGAGAACATGGCCATCCTCGCCGCTGTCGGCGCACAGATGAGCGGGCAGATCGGAACGGCGGGCAAGTTCTTCTCCGCACTCGCCCAGGCGAAAGTCAACATTGTCGCCATTGCGCAGGGCTCGAGCGAGAGCAACATCAGCGTCGTCATCAACACCGATGACTCGAAGCGTGCCCTACGAGCCCTCCATGCAGGTTTCTTCCTGAGCCGCCAGGCGCTTTCCATCGGTCTCATCGGGCCGGGGAACATCGGCGGCACGCTGCTCACCCAGATCGCCCAGCAGAACGTCCGGCTCAACGACCAGTTCGGACTGGATATCCGCATCCGCGGCATCGCAAACAGCAAACGGATGCTGCTTGATGAGGAAGGCATCGACCTTTCTTCGTGGAAGGAGCGTTTCCAGGAGGAGAGTGAGCCGTTTGAGATGGACAGGTTCCTCAGCCACGTCGGCGCCACCTATTTCCCCCACAGCGTCATCGTCGATTGCACGACAAGCGCTTCCATCGCCGACCATTATGTGGAGTTCCTGGAACGTGGCATGCACGTCATCACGCCGAACAAGAAGGCGGGGACGACCCCCTATCCCTATTATCGGAAAATCTTCGAGACCTGCCGGAATACAGGCCGCAGGTTCCTCTATGAGACGACTGTCGGGGCCGCGCTTCCTGTCATCTGCACGCTGAAGGACCTGGTGCAGACAGGGGACAGCATCCATTCCATAGAAGGCATCGTCAGCGGCACCCTTGCATGGCTTTTCAACAACTATGACGGAACGGTGCCGTTCTCCATGCTGGTAAGGAAAGCGAAGGAGATGGGCTATACCGAGCCTGATCCCCGGGATGATCTCTCCGGTATGGATGTCGGACGGAAGACCGTCATCCTCTCCCGGGAACTCGGGTTCCACACCGAAGTCTCCGATGTGCCAATCGAGAGCCTTGTTCCGGAAGAGATGCGAGGCGACTCTGTCGACAAGTTCATGGAGAGGCTCTCCGAGCTGGATGAGCCGATGAAAGAGAAATACCTTCAGGCGAAAGAAAAGGGCATGCGGCTCCGCTATGTGGGCAAGGTGGACGCAAAGGGGAACTGCAGCGCGGCGCTTCGTGAGTATCCGCTTTCCCATCCGTTCTCCCAGGCGACGGGGACGGACAATGTGATCCTGTTCTCCACGGACCGTTACAACGAGCAGCCGCTCGTCATCAAGGGACCTGGAGCGGGAAGGGAAGTGACCGCCGGAGGAGTCTTCTCGGACATCCTGCGGCTTGGGGCCTATCTTGGAGCGAGGATTTAGGAGGAAACCATGAAATTCATATCGACCAGAGGAAAAGCGAAGGAAGTCAGCGCCAGTGAGGCGATCATGCAGGGGCTTGCGGAGGATGGCGGGCTGTACGTGCCCGAGTCGTTCCCGACACTCCGTTCCCTTCCGATTGGAGAAATATCGAGTTATCCGGAGTTCGCTTTCGAGATGCTCGCGCCGTTCTTTGAGGAGGACATCCTCTCTTCCGACCTTGCGGAGATCTGCATGGACGCATTCGATTTCCCCCTTGTCCTCCATCCCATCGAGGACGGACGGTGCGTCCTTGAGCTGTTCCATGGGCCAACCTGCGCCTTCAAGGACTTCGGGGCGCGGTTCCTCGCCTGCTCGATGGAGCGCATCCTCTCCAAGCATGGCAGGAAACTGACCATCCTTGTCGCCACGAGCGGGGACACCGGGGGTGCGGTCGCGGCGGCGTTCCATGGGAGGAAAGGCATCGCCGTGAAGGTGCTGTTCCCGAAGGGGCGGGTGAGCGAGCGGCAGAAGAAGCAACTCACCTGCTGGGGCGACAACATTGAAAGCTATGAGGTCGATGGATCTTTCGACGACTGCCAGAAGATGGTGAAGGACGCCTTCATGGACAGCACTCTCGCTTCCTGGGGGCTTTCCAGCGCGAACAGCATCAACCTGGGGCGCCTGCTGCCACAGAGCGTCTATTATGCCTACAGCGCCTACCTGTTCCAGGCGGCCTATGGCAAACGGCCTCTCTTCATCATTCCTGCCGGAAATGTCGGGAATTGCACCGGAGGCTATTGGGCGTTCCAGATGGGCGCCCCGATAGACCGGATCACGCTTGCCCTCAACGCCAACAGGACGGTCGTGGATTATCTGGAGAGCGGAGGGAAGTATACGCCGAGACCGAGCGTCGCGACGCTTGCCAACGCCATGGATGTCGGTGCCCCGAGCAATATGGAGCGACTGGTCAACCTCTATCCCTGCTTCGACCATTTCAAGAAGATGGTGAGCGCCACCTCGGTGAGCGACGATGAGATACGGAGGACCATCAAGGAGATGTATGACGAGTGCGGCTATATCCTCTGCCCCCATACCGCGACAGCGGAAAGGGTGAGGAGAGACCATTTTGCGAAGGACCCCACCATCATCGTCTCGACGGCCCATCCCGCCAAGTTCAACACCATCGTCGAGCCTCTGGTAGGCACGACGGTTCCTGTTCCCCCGGCGCTTCAGACGTTGCTCGACAAACCCTCTTCCTGCAAGGAGATCGGCAAGGATTACCACGAACTGTTCTGCTGAGAAGGAGAGCCTATGAAACAAGCCAAGATTGTACTGGACAAGGATTATCGTATCGGAGACGTGGATGACCGGCTCTTCGGCTCGTTCATCGAGCATCTCGGTCGTGCGGTCTACGGTGGCATCCATCAGCCTGATTCCCCCTACAGCGACATGGATGGGGACAACAGGGAGGTTCTGATGCTTGTGCGCTCTTTGCATCTTCCTCTTGTCCGGTATCCCGGCGGAAACTTCGTCAGCGGCTACAACTGGGAAGACGGGATAGGACCGGTGGAGACACGGCCCCGTCGCCTCGACCTTGCCTGGAAGAGTGTGGAGACCAACAGGTACGGCATCCATGAGTTCGCCCGGTGGGCGAAGAAGGCCGGAACGGACATCATGATGGCGGTGAACCTCGGCACCCGGGGCGTCGACGCCGCACGGAATCTCGTCGAGTATTGCAATCATGACGGGGGGACGTGGTACAGCGACCTCCGGAGGAAGAACGGTGACAAGAATCCGTTCGGCATCAAACTGTGGTGTCTCGGCAATGAGATGGACGGCCCCTGGCAGATCGGTCACAAGACGGCGAGGGAATACGGACGGCTCTCCGATGAGACGGCCAAGGCGATGAAGACAGTCGACCCTTCCATTGAGGTCGTGGCGTGCGGATCCTCAAATTCCGGGATGCCGACCTTCGGTTCCTGGGAAGCGGAGGTGCTTGGCGAGGCGTATGCCGATGTCGATTATCTTTCCATGCATCAGTATTACCGGAACGAAGCCGGGGATGCGGCGTTCCTCTCCTCCAGCACGACGATGGACCGCTTCATCGATTCCGTCGTCTCCACCTGCGAGTATGCGCGTACCTTGAAGAGGACCGACAAGAAGATGTACCTGAGCTTCGACGAATGGAACGTCTGGTTCCATTCCAACGCCCAGGACAAGAAGATACCGGACTGGACGGTCGCTCCGCCCCTCTTGGAAGACATCTACGACGCTGAGGACGCACTTGTCGTGGGCACGCTCCTCATCACATTGCTCCGCCATGCCGACCGGGTGAAGATCGCATGCCTCGCGCAACTCGTCAATGTCATCGCGCCGATCATGACGGAGAAGGATGGGAAGGCCTGGGTGCAGACGATCTACTATCCGTTCCTCCATGCCTCCCTGTACGGAAGGGGCACAAGCCTGCTTCCCATCGTCAAGGGTGACACCTATGGATGCGAACAATATGCGGATGTGCCCTATCTCGATACCGCGGTTGTCCAGCATGATGACGGCACCTTGGCGGTCTTTGCCGTGAACAAGTCGCTTGAGGAACCTATGGAGTTGTCGCTTGACCTGCGCTCGTTCGGCTCTTACGGCATCAAGAAGCGTATAGAGCTCAACTGTGCTGATTTGCATTCGGTGAACGGGCCGAAGAAGGAGAGTGTCAGTCCAGTGGAGACGGAAGGGGACGGCACGCTCCGTTGTCTTCTTCGACCGAAGAGCTGGAACGTGCTGTTTCTCGACCAGGTCTGATCAGAACTCGTATTCGACGGAAGCGGAAGCGAGGAAACTGAGGAGCAGGAAGCTCCATTCCGCTTCCAGACGCACTCCAAGCGCCGACTGGTTCGGGAGGCGGTACCTCCACCCGGCCTCCAGAATCGTGGAAGCCGAGAACGCCGGTCCGAATGCACCTTTGTCGTCCATGGTGAACCCGCCGGAGCCCTTCAGGCCAAGACCGATGTCGAAGGTGGAATGGGGCAGGTCGAAGACGGCGGCAGGTACGGCGGCGAGGCTGAAGAACATCAAGAATCCCTTCCGGGGAGCGGTGAGATCGACCGGATAATAACCGATTGAGAAGGGATACCCCATGCGGAAATGTCCCCACTGGTCAGTTTCCCTGACTTGCATCTGCGCTCCCGACATGATTCCTGAAGGCTTTTTTCGAAGCATAAAGTGTCCTGATGTGTACAACCATCAACAGGGGTGGTAAAATGAAGATATGGAAGACG
>Ga0268263_1002952_pt1 | contig 10173 bp, 12 predicted proteins | sample Biomet5_FD_190358 | JGI IMG/M metagenome (GOLD analysis project Ga0268263, IMG submission 190358) | Microbial communities from bioreactor (seeded with sewage sludge) at LBNL, California, USA - Biofuel metagenome 5 (SPAdes) (version 4) | ecosystem: Engineered > Bioreactor > Anaerobic >... | reverse complement strand
CTGCGACATTTCAAAGCCGTTGTCATAGACCACGCCGTAGGGGGTGACCCGCCCGACCTCGCCGTCGAGCAATGCCAGCGCTACCGAGCGGAAGTCCTTGCCCTGCATTTCCTCCATGGACGCCCCGCCGCCCAGCGTCAGGTAGTGCCTGCGCCCAAGAGATTCCAGATTGTTGAAATCCGTGACCACCGTGGCCTCCTGACAGCAGAAGGTCAGGTTGATGAACTCATCGATACCGTGGAGATCCAGCCGGGAGGCCATACCCTGAAACTCTGTTTTCTCATAATCGTCGAAGCTGTCCAGCCGCTTGGCCAGGTAGTCCAGCTCATCGAGGTTGGTCTCGCTCTGCTCCAACTGCTTGAGCGCCGGAAAATCCCCTCTGATTTCTTCCACGCAGCAGTCGCGCTTGACCGCGTCGCCGATCTCCAGCGGTTCCAGCAGCGCAATGGTGTTGTCGTATTTCGCTCTCGGAATCGGGAAGGGCACTGTGACCACACCGGATTCCGGGTGATGCTGATTTGACAGTACTGCTTGAAATTGCATATCGCGTCCTCCTTATATTCTCATTTCATAATCCATTTTCACCACCGATATAGTAGAGACGATCACTGCCGTTTAGACGGGTGATGGAATCTTCTTCCCAACGCTGGATGCTGTGTTCTATGAGCGACTGCCAATACTCAAGTTCTCTTATTTCCACTGTGCTTTCCCGCCTTTCTCTGAACGATTTTTTGCATATCCGTGCGAAGGCAGCTCTCATTACGATTCCAGCAGATAAAGCCATGCCGGGGATAGGGACAGCTTTTACATTGCTCGAACAAAGTACAAACGGGACGTTCCTCCCGCACAGGCGGATTTTCCGGTGCAGACAGGGGCTGACGCCTGCGTCGGTTATATACATGCTCCACTGTGATTTCCTTCCTGAATGCAAAAAAGCGCCGGAGTCTTCATGATGAAAACTTCAACGCTTTTTATGCAATTTTATTTTACATAGTCGGCTCTGTGAATGCAGATTCCTCCTGCGGCTGCGCTTGTGCAATCCGCTGCTGCAAATCAGGCACGAGATCTGTGATTTGCTCCTGTATTTTGTAAAGGCATTCTTCCCGGTCATAGGTGAGATCATAAGGATGATCCAGCGTATCCTGCACGCATCGATATATTTGCGTGAGGTGCTCGGGGGAGAAGAGCTGTTGCTCCCGAACAAGGCCGCTGCGCATGGCGAAGTCCTTCTTAGCCTCTTCGTAATGGTTCGACATATAATGTCCCTGGGATACGCCGGTCCGCTCATAGTCCCAATCCCATGTCACGAACTGAACGCCAAGACGGCTTGGATGGCCGGCAAGGACAACACCGTTGAAATCGGCCAGCAGCCTGTACGTCTCGTCCAGCCCCTGCGCCTTGAGAAGCGGAGCCGCATCCATGAGCTTCATATACTCTGCCACAGTTTCCGCAGTCTGGGTTACTTCGTGCAAAGCATTTTCGCGCTCCGCGCTTCCGATATCCGCGTCCCGGTATCTAACGCTGCCGATCTCGCTGATCCGGCAGAGGGGAAGCCCATCTGCCGACACAGGCAGCCGTCCATTTTCAGGGGAGGAAGTATCATAGCCGTCTCGCCGCAGGGCGATGCCGACCTCTGAAAGAAAGCTGGTGTCTTCTTTTAAATTATTCTGATCCATAGTGCACACTCCTTATGTTTTGTTTTAGAAAAGAAAACGGCCGGCATTCGCAATGAATGCCGGCCATGGGTCAAATATATTGATTATATTTTGGTTAGTATCAAAATATGATACAGACCACTTGAACATGTCCCTACCAAAGGGGGATGGTATGAAAATATACCTTTTTGGCTTGCACAATGTGGTTACGGGAGCAGGAGTTGAATTTGCAGATTTGTGAAAACTCTGAATCCCCAATGGTTTTCAAGGGAAGGATGCGAACTGCTTGCTGGGTCTGATTCGCATCTTTTGGCCTTTTCAGCGCATTTCTCTTTTACACCGAATTGTGAATTTTCGGATGGTCTCACATCTCATTATTCAGTGAGTGTAACTGGGATGCGAACCGAGCGAGGTCCGTTTTACCGAAAAAGGCGGAAACGACGCGTTCGCAGGCCCTTGAATATTCAAAAAAAGTTATGAAAAAAAGGATAAATCATTCGATTTATCCTTTTTCTTGGCAAATGATTTGTATTTCGATAGAACGCCTTAAACGGGGTGCAAATGACATTTTCGAACAATGCCATCACTCCGTTAATCGTGGTAAATGCCTCGGTCAAAGAAGATGTTCTTACCGGAAACTGAAAGCGGGACGCCCAACCATAGTACATCCTCATCGCTATACGGGAGTCGCATCGCAGTGTTGCCGATTGAAAACATAATGCGGCAATCAACCTGCTCCGCGGCGGCCAAAATGGCGGAGGAAACCGCAATTCCAAGATCGATATAGGCATACGCGCAATTGGCACCGGCCTCTTTGCAAGCAACGCAATTTGCAAAGCCACAGTACCCACAGTTCGGAACACCGCGATATTTTTTTGCTGTTCCGATCAGCACGACCGCATTGGCAACACGCACATTGTTTGCATCTCTGCCATACCAGGTATTCGCTTTGTCCCCCATCAGATCATTGCCGAGCGACTCCATTTCCTTTGCCAGATTGTCCTTATCATCGCCGGTTAAAACAAGGGCATGGATCGTATCTTTACCATGGGCTTTGGGCGCAGTCCGAGCTGCAGCGCACATCCGTGCTGCTGCCTGCAAAACGGCCTGTTCCTCCATTTGCTTACTCTCAACAATCATATTTTTCTCCTTAAATATCCAGCAGCATGGTCACAGCGCAATACACCAGAGCCAGAGCCATAACTGCATTTACGATCTTACTGTATTTCTTAAAAAAGCGGTCAAAGGCCGCGCCAAACATCGCCCAGCAGCAGGTACCCACAAATCCGACAAAAGCCAGCACTACAACAAACAGAGCGATGCCTGTTGCACTGCGGTAGTATGGGAGCACGAAGGATGACATGGCGGTTATCCCATAGAGGATCACTTTCACATTGATAAATTGTAGCACCATTCCTGCGATAAAGGTGTTTGTATGAGAAAGGCCTTTCTTTTTGCCGTGGGGCTTATCACGCCATACCGTCCACGCAAGCCAGAGAATATAAGCTGAGCCAATGCACAACATGACCGGCTCGATGGTGGGAATAAAATCGTACAGCAGTGCAGAAAAGGCCGCGCAGCACGACATGACGATCAGAAATCCCGAAAAAATGCCAAGATTAAACGGGAAGGATTTTCTGAAGCCATACTTCCCCGCATTGGACATGGACATGATGTTGTTAGGGCCGGGTGTAAAAGCTGTGAGAAAAATGTACGAAAAGAATGCGGCAAAATTCATTGTAAATACCTCCAACGCCATAAGTGACCTGCAAGAAAAGACTTGCTTCTGCTTTGTTCATGTGCTATCCTACCATCAAAGAACGGTTTTGTATAATTGAATGTTTTACATTCTTAATTCGATACTATTGAATATTGCGGAGGGATTGCCGTGGAATTGAAATATCTGAACACTTTCAAAACAATTGTTGAGGAAGGCAGTTATATCCGCGCAGCGGAAAGGCTGAACTATACCCAATCTACCATCACCTTCCAAATCGGCCAGTTAGAACAAGAACTTTCCACCAGTCTCTTTGAAAAGATTGGGCGGAAAATGGTGCTCACCAAGGCTGGTGAGCATTTGATACCGTACGTAAATGAAGTACTCGTCTCCGTGGATAAACTGCGGAATTTTGAGGATGATCTTGCCGAATGTCAAGGTGATCTGCGCATTGGCGTGGGGGAAACGTTGCTGTGCTATCAGCTGCCCACTATTTTGAAAGAGTTTCACAGGCAAGCCCCGAAAGCCCGATTGTTTCTGCGTTCTATGAACTGCTACGATATCCGCGACGAGCTCATGGCCGGCACACTGGACATCGGCGTTTTCTATGACTGTGTGGGCGGCTTCGGCACCAGTCTCACGACGTATCCATTTGGGACGTATCCTCTGGCACTTGTGGCGTCACCGGAATTGAAAATACAGCATCCGGATTTTATTACGGCCGATCAGCAGATCCCTGTGCCGTTTATCATCAATGAACCAACCTGTGTGTTCCGTCAGATATTCGAGCAGTATCTCCGGGAGAAATTCATCATGCTCGATCACACGATTGAGCTATGGAGCATTCCGACCATCAAGAACCTTGTAAAGAGTAACGTGGGAATCACTTTTCTTCCACGCTTTTCAGTTCAGGCCGAATTGGATAACGGAAGCCTCGTGGAGATACAAACAGAACTGACCGATACAACCATCTCGGCCGTTTGCGGGCATCACAAGAACAAGTGGATTAGCCCGTTGATGCAGTTGTTTATCCGCATTTGTTCTGATGAACGGTAAAATAATCCCAGCCCCAGGTGACAAACTGAACGCTATACCGAGTGGCATGGCCGGTAAGGACAACGCCACTGAAATCCGCCAGCAGCTGATAATTCTCCTCCAACCCATCGGCTTGCAGTATCGGTGCCGAATCCATGAGCCGCTTGTATTAGGCAACGGTTTGCACTGTGTCCGTGACCTGGTGGAGCGCGTCTTCGCGCTCCGCATTGCCAAGGTCTGATTCACGGTATCTGACGCCGCCATTATCTGTGATTCGGCAGAGGGGAATTCCGTCCAGAAAAACGGGCATAAGGCCGTCTGTGGGCGGCGGCGCATCAAATCCGTTTCGCCGCAAGGCGATGCTGATCTCCGTAAAAAAATCAGTCCTATTTTTCGAAGTATTCTGTTTCATTCCGTTCACTCCTTAAATTGCATTTTGATAAAATAAAAAGGCCAACATTCTTTGCAGAATATTGGCCTTGAGCACCCTATTGTACTTCTGTGAAAAAGTTCAATATTTCTTGATATTGCAATACTTTTCGGAAATTTGGATGCGAACCGAGCGCTGGGTATGGTTCGCAACTTCTGAGGTTTTGGGGCTGTTTCGCCTACGGCATTTTGTGGATGGCTTTTGAGTCGATTCTATCCCTCTTTTTCACATGGGAAAATAGAATGCGAACCGGGCGGGGGCAATTTTGCAAAAAAGCGTGGAAACGGCAGGTTCGCAGGCCCTCAAAATCCTCCGAAAAGTTATAAAAAAGCCACAAAATCATAAGATTTTGCGGCTTTCGTGGTGGAGACGAAGAGGATCGAACTCTCGACCTTACGGATGCGAACCGTACGCTCTCCCGAGTGGCCCGCAAAGCGGGCCCTTTTTCTTATCCTCAAAATCAGCCGTTTTCGGACGGGGATGCGAACCGCACAGCGGAAAGACCGCGCATGGTTCGCAATTGAAAATCTCAGGAATTGCAGAAAGGCTACTCAGTATTATCACAATATGTCGTTTTTCTACACTTTAAGATAAGCGTTTGACACAATTGCAAGCTTAACGTTTTGACCATTCTCTTTTGCCGGTTTAAGCATATAGAGCATCGTTTGACTGGTTATCGGCGTAAGCTTTGTCTGTAGATGCGAATCGCTCGCTGGGTCTGGTTCCAAGCTTTTGATCTTTTCAAAGGTTTTTTCCAGGAGTATATTTGAGGCCATTGCAAACACATTTTGATCTTACCGTACGGCAGGCAAGGGAAGGATGTGAACCGTGTGAGTAGCGGAGTGTTCGCACGTCCCCGCTACTGGAAGATGTTACTCTTGACTGACGGTGGCCTCAATCTTGCGGGAATTCTTTTGCGCATACATCTTCTGATCGATTACTCTGAAAAATGATTCCGCTGTTCTTCCCATAGAGAGGTGATACACCGCATGGCCTAAACTGAAGCTGAGTTTGTATGGTTTGTTTTCGCTCCGGTTGAAATCGGAAAGATTACTGTTAATTCGATGTATTGTTTCTTCAACCGTCCTGAAATCATCGCTTTCAAGAATAATACAGAACTCGTCCCCGCCGTATCTTGCGACAAGATCGCTGCATCCTACAGATTCACGCAGAACGCGAACAGCATTCCTTAGTGCAATATCACCTTCGAAGTGGCCGAAACGGTCATTAATGGATTTGAAATCGCCTATATCGAGTAAAATTGCGGAGAACGTCCTTTGATTTGTAGAGGCATCAATCTTATGCTGCATATAGCTATCGAGTATTTGTCGGGTAAAGGCTCCGGTCAGATAATCCTTGTCATTATTGCGGTTCTGGATATTCGTGAACAGGATCAATGACGCAAAGGTAATGCCGAGCAGTGAGAACGGAAGCCCGAATATGAAAAGCTGCAGCGCCCATCCTATAAGCGGCGCAAGAAGAAAGAGTATCAGCGACCTGAAGTAATTCGCTTCGATTTTTTGCCTCTGGCTGATCAGGAAACCTTCAATAATAAGCATCATAATTAATTGCATGGACATCGGTATGAATAAGAGCGGGCCGCGGTGGTAAACACGGGCGCTGTCAAAATAGAAAATCTGTCCTGTAAAAGCCGTTGACACGACCGTCGCCGCGCACAGTAAGGTTAAACTCAAAAGAACGAGATACAGGTTCCGCTTTAATGACGCATTCAGTCCGGAAATCTGTGTGCAGATGTAGCGGTAAAAAATCGGAATGAGCGCCGTGCTAAAGATAATCTCGGCATAAACGCCGGCAACGGAGAAGGGGAAAAACCAATCAGGTACGGAATTAAAGCTGCTCATGATATCCGCGACAAAAGAAAACAACGTGATGACGAGCATATGTATGAAGTATCTTTCATTCCCGGTCCGTGCATTGCGGCGACGTTTTTCCATCATGATGAGAAGTCCCAGCTGGAGCATGCAATATATACAAATGCAAAGATATGCTACAGAAAACATACTAATTTCTCCGATTCGGCAAAGTATCTGATTATTAAACCAATTATAGCATAATGATGGAAGGCCTGATACAATATCAGTTGAAAGGTTTTGCTTTGCCTAATTGCTTGCCCGCAACAGAAAACCGTGGGCAAGGAACCACTCCTACAACCAAATCTATATTTTGATAATCAATTGTTTTAAATCCTCGGGCATCGCCCTCTAAACATATTAAGGAACTTCATCTTTTCCTGATTGCCAGACAGGTGTCAATTTCCCGTATAGCGCATATCTTGCGTTATTGAATTCATAGGAGCAGGTACATAAGGTGACGATCTGGTCATCAGCCTCTACAATCGTGTTGGATTCAAAAGTTGACATCTTTTTGAGTGAATCAATATAGCTTTGAAAATCATGATCATTTTTAAAATCGAATCGGATCGACTCATAATTTCCATCGACAATGATTCCGGCAAACAGCTCAATTTTATAGTCACCGTCGGGGGTATAAAGAACCATGGCTGGGTAGCTATCGTAATAGTTTTGATTCTTATACTTTGTTAAGGAAGAAAACATTGAACCGTCTTTCATGTTATGCCCATATATGATTGTATTTTTATCTGAAAAGTCCCCATGATTGCGGTAATCGATAAATATGGCCCCCAGTTTATTGCGTTCACCAGTAAACAGGTGTCGCAGATAGTAATCGTTATCTGTGCCCAACACAACGGGATAATCGATTTCTGTACCTTCACAGGTAAGCCATGCTACCACATCCGGGTTAATTTCCTCCAGAGACGAAAAGTCAACGCTATCGTTATGCTTATCCTGTTTTTCTTCTATTGATACTTCACCGGCAATCTGTGGCGGCGCATTGGTCTGATTTGCCGCTGGTTCCGACGATTCCCGGACCTGGCGAACTTGCTGGTAGGCGGCATCCCCCTCGGCATACTCTCGATTGTCGGAAATCAGGATAAAAGTAGAATACAGAACGCCTGCTGCACACAGCACCATCAGAATATGCAATATCCGGCGCGGATTAGATTTTTTTGCGTACTTCAACCTGAACTCCTTTTATTAAGCCGGCAGCGGGGGGTGTTATGATCCCCGCTGCCGGCTTTCCTTTGGGTTATTTGCGGTTTCTTTTCCTGGAGTATTTCTTGCGCAGGGCAATATCAGCAGTGGAGAGAGCTACGAGAGCCGCGGAGAAAAAGAGTAATCCGAGCTTTGCAAGACTGCCGGCCTGGCTGTCTCCTGTCTTTGGCATGCTGGATTCTCCGCCGTTCACAGACCCTTGCGGGGTATCTCCATCGCCAATATTATCGGCAGGGTTTCCAGGCGTGCCGGGTTTACCTGGAGCACTGCTCAGGTCGTTCGTAAACGATGCTGTCTGCAAAGTATCAGCAGAGATGGTGCCGGCTGCTCCTGTGCTGGTGGAGGTATATCCGGCTCCGGTATAATCGGCCTCCGTCACAGTATATTGCGTGCCCTCCGGTAAGCCGGTAATGGTGATGCTTTCGCCACCGGCAAGTGAAATGCTATCGCCGCTGCGGATGGTTCCTGTGGCTGCGCCGATGTAAGGATAGGCATCGGATGCACCGATAAAGGTAACTGTGAAGGTAAACTTCTTGGTGAGATCCGATCCCTCGCCAGTGACCGTTTTACTGATGGACAGACTGCCTGTGGAAATCGGCAGCTTTGTGTTGGTAAAGGCGGCCGTGCGATCCTGGGAAGAAGAAATAGTGCCTGAGCTTCCCGCGCTCTCAACAGAGTAACCCTGCGCGGAAGCAGTTTCTTCGGTCACATGGTATGTCGCGCCAGCGGGCAGACCCGTGATAGTGATACTTTGTCCGTGAGCGAGGGAAATCGTATCCCCGCTCTTGATCGTTCCGTCCGGGACACCATTTCCCGTGTAATGATAGGAGGCGGATGCCACGCTGAAGGTTACTGTAAAATTAAACTTCTTTGCGGTGTCGGCGCCAACTCCGGCGACCGTTTTACTGATGGTCAGATTTCCGGTATCGGGAGAGGGATTCGAAACATTTCTTGTATTGGTGAAGGATGCTGCTTGTGTAGTATCTGTCACAATACTGCCGGTCGCGCCTGTGCTGCTCATCGTGTACCCACCGTCGGAGTAATCCGATTCAGTTACCGTATACGTTGTACCCGCCGGCAGGCCAGTGATGGTGATGCTCTGGCCATGAGCAAGGGAAACATTATCCCCGCTTTTGATCGTCCCGTCTGGGACGCCATCGCCGGTATAAGCATAAGGGATATCGGCCGCGCCGTTCAACGTAAGCCTGAAATCAAACTTTTTTGAGGTATCTCCGGCATTGCCTGCCACCGTTTTGCTGATGGTCAGATTCCCGACCGTTCTCGTATTGGTAAATGACGCTGTTTGCGTAGCGTCGGCTACGATGCTGCCTGCCGCGCCTGTGCTGGTCGGCGTGTACCCGTCGCCGGAGTAGTCCGCTTCGGTCACCGTATAGGTTGCACCTTTCGGCAAGCCCACGATAGTGATGCTCTGGCCATGGGTGAGAGAAATTGTATCCCCGCTTGCAATGATCCCTCCGGGCATCCCATGGCCGATATAGGTGTAGGTGCCGGTTGCACCATTCAGCGTCAGTGTAAAATCAAATGACTTTGTGATATCTGCGCCGTCACCAGCCACCGCTTTGCTGATAGTCAGATTTCCAGCCGTATCTTCCGAAAAGTTCTGGATAGTGATGACATTGGAATTCGTTCCGGTCTTCCCGTCAATCGAAGCAGTAACCGTAGATCCGCTGGTTGTGACCAGCAGAGAATGGGTCACACCTTCCAAAGTATATCCGGCAGGCACCGCTGTTTCTCGGAGAATGTATTCACCGTCTGGGATTACCTTTAGCTTGACGGCACCGTCACTCCCGGTGACGCCTTTTTTGATGACAGTAGTACCATCCATCGCGTATAGTGTGAATTCAGCACCGGCAAGAGGGACGCCCACTCCATCGGTTTTCGTAATACTGATCCAGCCATTCCTCAGCAGGCTGGCGCTGCCATCCGAAGCTGTAATAACATAAGGCTTGGACGTTTCTTCCTGCTCCATGCTGCTCCCAAGCAGGGACACTTTGTTTGTAACAGTTCCCGGCTCTCCTGTGATATCAGTGATATAGCTGAAGCGGTATGCCTTCGTATTGTCGGGGATGATGAAGCTTAGGACCCGCGTCGCATTATCGTAGCTCACGTTTGTCCCCAACTCCAATGTAACGGGGCTTCCTACCGTATAGCTTCCGTCCGCGTTGAGGGTCATCTCATTGGCTGTAATATTTCCGTCAAGCAGCAAAGCACCGTTTGAAT
>Ga0268263_1002950_pt1 | contig 10174 bp, 5 predicted proteins | sample Biomet5_FD_190358 | JGI IMG/M metagenome (GOLD analysis project Ga0268263, IMG submission 190358) | Microbial communities from bioreactor (seeded with sewage sludge) at LBNL, California, USA - Biofuel metagenome 5 (SPAdes) (version 4) | ecosystem: Engineered > Bioreactor > Anaerobic >... | reverse complement strand
GCTGTCCGACAATTATTGGTAGTAATAAAAAAGTGATAAAAAGAAAGCAAATGAGACCTTTAAATCAAAAAAGAAGGAATTCTTTTATTACCGAAGGTAATTGTCGGACAGCCTCTAAAGAATGGGGTATTCGTGACCCTCTGCGCTCCCGTTGTAATAAAAGGAAAAATCAATAATATTCAGCAGGATCTTGACAATTTGGTAAAGATTTCAAATGACGTTGGCGGTAAAGAAAGAGAATGCATTAGGGAATTCGCATCACAGATGCTTGAGCTTATGAAAAAAGGAGATTCTGAAGCTTTAAAGCGTTTCAGTGAAAAGATTGTTCAAAGTAGTTCATCTATCACAGAAATTATAGAAGCAGCAGAGATTCCTGAAAAGAAGAAAGCAGAAATAAAATTTAACTCGATGATCTCAAAAAGATACCGGGAATTTTAAAGGAAAAAACGAAATATTTCAGTGCAGATGTCACAAAAGACGTAGTAGTAACTTTGACTTCTAATGAAATTATTAAGTTGCTTACTTCGGTGCCATCAACCTCAATCTTTGGTGTACCGATACCATCTCAGGTTGTTGAAATACTGCGCGAAGCGATAAGAAACACATGAATTTTTAAATCTCTGCTCTGTTTTTAGTTTTGAAACCCTTTGTTTTTGTGTTTTTTCGGTCTCCGCCGTCGGAAATTTCATAAACGTTTTCACTCCTGTGGAACCTCGTTGAGTTTGTTAGAGATTACAGACCCAAGGAAAGTGATTCAACCCTTTTCGCAGTAAATTTTCGAAAATTCATATTTTTACCGCTATCACTTTTCAATCAAACGTGGATTTATTGGACTTTTATGTAGTAGGTAAAAGCAACTATGTGGTGTATTTAGAGGCAAAAAACGATATCACTCAATTTTCACCAAATGCCACTAAAAATCCAAATTATTTGCACCTGTTCCAAAAACGCTATCAGGAAAAATATTGATTTTCGAAAAAATACTGCGGAATGTAGGATTCAAACTTAGATATCTCTTTTTAAACTTTACATTACAATTTCAGATTCATTTATAAATACTAGTGCTTCGATTCCAAAATCAACTCCTTATTTCCTGGAAAAATCCGTGATCTTCGAATCTATTAAAAAGTCAAGTTTTATGAACTTACTTTGGAATCCCAGTACTAGTAAAATGCCAACGAAAGCTATATAAATAAACTTTTAGATCCGCAGCACAAGGTTTCCAAGAATTCCAAAAAATTATACCTTCCGGTACTCAGTCTTTCAAAAAATCTATTCAAAAAAACCACCCCACAAAAATAAGTTCACCGTCCGGCTCCCTTCCAGACAAAAAGTCCGCCGCCGGAAATGAGCCCTAAAAAATCATGAATCCGGCAGCAGTTTGAGTGAAGAATTATCGTTCTTCACCCAAGAGTGTTATTCAGTCTTCTTTATTTTCTTCTACTTCATCCTCTTCTGCTTCATCCTCTCCTATTTCTGTGATTTCCTCGGTTTCTTCTGCTTCGTTGGAAGCTTCAAAGTCTTCCAATTCGTCAAACTCATCGAGATCTTCAGCTTCGCCCTCCGGAACCTCGGCTTCCTTTCCAGCCCCAGTTACTTCTGTGGTTTCTTTACCTTTGAAGGCTGTGAGTTTCAGGTTCTTTTCGGCTTTTCCGTTTTGAATTCTTGCTACACCTGCGACTTTGTCGCCGGGTTTGAGATTAATGATCCTTACGCCCTGGGTGTTCCTGCCCTGGATAGAGATATCTTTCGCAGGGATGCGGATAATGATGCCGTCAGCACTGGTAAAGATAAGTTCATCGTCATCAGCTACGGATCGGACTCTTGAGACCGGGCCATTCCTCTCGTTGGTAATGATTGTTATCACGCCTTTTCCGCCACGGCGGTGCGCAGGGTACTGAGAGTACTCGGTTCTCTTGCCAAAGCCGTTTTCAGTTACGGTCAGGAGAGTCGTGGTTTCACCGACAATATCCAGACTGACAACCTCATCGTCCGAGCCGTCAAGGGTCATACCACGGACCCCTCTTGCAGTTCGGCCCATTGGGCGGACATCTTCTTCAGAGAAGCGGATAGCTTTGCCTTTCTTTGAAACCATCAGTACTTCTTTTTTCCCGTCGGTAAGGAGAACTCTTACGAGCTCGTCATCTTCATCAAGGGTGACTGCAATTATGCCCGCTTTCCTCGGGTTCTTGAACTCCGAGAGAGGAGTCTTTTTAATAGTACCTGCCCTTGTTGCCATAAGCAGATAGTGGTTTTTGTCAAACTCCTTGACCGGGATCATTGCATTAATTGTTTCGCCTTCCTTAAGCTCCAGAAGGTTTACTATGGCTTTGCCTCTGGACTGCCGGGAGCCTTCAGGGATCTCATATACTTTTTCCCAGTAGAGCCTTCCAAGGTTTGTGAAGAAAAGGATATAGTTATGGGTTGAGGAAATAAAGAGATTTTCCACGAAGTCTTCTTCCTTCATTTCCATGCCGATTATACCCCTGCCTCCACGGCGCTGCATGGTGTAAGTCCTGAGTGGGATGCGCTTTATGTAGCCTCCATTAGTAATCGTGACAACAACTTCCTCTTCATGAATCAGATCCTCTTCTCTAACTTCGGCAGCAGACTGCACGATTTTTGTCCTGCGGGCATCTCCATACTTATCCTTGAGCTCCAGAAGTTCATTCCTGATTATTTCATACTTGAGCTCATCGCTCTCAAGGATTTTTCTAAGTTCACCTATCAGCTTTACAAGCCCTTCCAGCTCCTCAAGCACCTTCTGGGTTTCAAGTCCTGTCAGGCGCTGCAGGCGCATATCAAGGATGGCTTTTGACTGAATCTCGTCAAGAGCAAAATTCTCCATTAAGCCCTGCTTTGCTTCATCAGCGTTTGCCGAGCCTTTTATCAGAGCGACTATTTCGTCTATGTTATCCAGAGCGATCTTGAGCCCGTCAAGGATATGAGCTCTCTCCTCGCTCTTCTTGAGGTCATAAAGTGTCCGCTTCTGGATAATTTCCATCCGGTATTCAAGATAGATCTCAAGAAGTTCCTTCAGGTTCAGCTCTTTTGGTTTTCCGTCAACAAGAGCCAGATTAATTACCCCGAAAGTGGTCTCCATTTGAGTATGCTTATAAAGCTGGTTTAAAACAACCTTTGGGTTTGTACCTCGAGAAAGCTCGATAACTACCCTGATTCCTTCCCTGTCAGACTCGTCACGAAGATCGGAAATTCCCATGATTATCTTATCCCGAACCAGCTGGGCAATATTTTCAATCATTCTGGCTTTGTTTACCTGGTAAGGAAGCTCGGTTACGATAATTCGCTGTCTGTCTTTTTTAAACTCCTGAATCTCGGCAACGGCCCTAATTTTTAAAGCCCCTCTTCCGGTCATATAAGCCGATTTTATGCCTGCTGTTCCAAGAATATGAGCACCTGTAGGAAAATCCGGCCCTTTGATTACGGTCATGAGCTCAGGAATTGTGATGTCAGGATTTTCAATAAGCATAAGAATGCCGTCAATGACCTCCACGATGTTATGAGGGGCCATGTTTGTTGCCATCCCTACCGCAATACCTGTGGACCCATTTACAAGAAGGTTCGGAAGTTTTGCAGGAAGGACTTCGGGCTCTTCCATTGACCCGTCGTAATTTGGCATGAAGGGAACTGTTTCCTTGTCGATGTCTACCAGCATCTCTTCTGCGATTTTGTCCATACGGACTTCAGTGTAACGCATGGCAGCAGCCGAGTCACCATCTATTGACCCGAAGTTTCCCTGTCCGTCAATTAAAGGATAACGAAGGGAGAAATCCTGGACCATACGCACAATAGTGTCATAGACTGCAGTATCCCCGTGAGGGTGATATTTACCGAGCACGTCTCCTACCACACGGGCTGACTTCTTGTATGGTTTGTCATGCGTGATCCCTGCCTCTTTCATGGCAAAAAGAACCCTGCGGTGAACTGGCTTGAAACCATCCCTTGCATCGGGAAGAGCTCTTCCAACAATCACACTCATCGCATAGTTGATGTAAGAGCGTTTCATCTCATTTTCGATAAGGATGGAAGTAACCCCACTCTGACCTGGCTCTATACCTTTGTCTTCTGGATCGTCTGAAGCAGGGCCTGATACGTTTAATTCCAGTTTTTTGCCCGAATCTTCCTGTGTAAGGGCGACTGAACCGTCCTCATTTTCAGACTCTTCATCTTTATTTTCGGGGATAAGGGTAGACTGATAAGATTTTTTCAATTCATCTTCAGATTTCTTCTCGTCTTCATATTTTGCCATTTTTAGCCACCTCAGATGTCCAGGTTTACGACTTCTTTTGCATGCGCTTCTATGAAGTTCCGGCGTGGCTCAACCTCATCTCCCATGAGGACTCTGAAGATCTCATCAGCCCGAATAGCATCTTCCAGGGTCACCTGTAAAAGAGTCCGGCTCTCAGGTTTCATGGTGGTTTCCCAGAGCTGTTCGGGGTTCATTTCTCCAAGCCCTTTATAACGCTGGATTCCAAGTCCTTTTTCCCCGAGTTCCTTCTTCTTTGCTTCCAGTTCCCTGTCAGAGTGTATGTAGTACTCAGCTTTGCCTTTCTTTATGCGGTAGAGAGGAGGCTGGGCAATGTATACGTATCCCTCGTCAATCAGAGGCCTCATATAACGGAAGAACAGCGTGAGAAGAAGAGTCCTGATGTGTTCTCCGTCCACATCAGCATCAGTCATGATAATGACCTTATGGTAGCGGGCACTTTCCAGGGTGAAGTCCTCACTGATTCCTGTTCCAATGGCAGTGATTAGGGAAATGATCTCCTCGTTTTTCAGGATCTTTGCAAGTCTGGATTTTTCCACGTTCAGGATCTTACCTCTGAGAGGTAAAATAGCCTGAAAACTCCTGTCTCTACCCTGTTTTGCCGAGCCACCTGCCGAATTACCTTCCACAATGTAAATCTCGCAGGCTGCAGGATTCTTTTCCGAGCAGTCCGCAAGTTTTCCGGGAAGGGTACTGACTTCGAGAGCATTTTTTCTTCTGGTCAGTTCTCTTGCTTTTTTTGCAGCCTCTCTGGCTTTCTGGGCAAGGAGGGCTTTTTCAAGAATAACATTTGCAACCTTGGGATTCTCCTCAAAGTATTCCGCAAGCCCATCAGTTACAAGGGAGTCCACAATTCCTTTGACATCACTATTTCCAAGCTTTGTCTTGGTCTGCCCCTCAAACTGGGGTTCCATTAGTTTGACGCTGATGATTGCAGTCAATCCTTCCCTTACATCATCGCCTGTGAGCTTTATGTCTTCTTTGGAAAGCTTGTTAGCTTTAATATAGTCATTTGCGACCCTTGTCAGTGCGGTCTTGAAACCGATAATGTGAGTTCCGCCTTCGTGGGTATTGATGTTGTTTGCGAAAGAGTACACATTTTCGGTATAGCTGCTTGTGTACTGCATTGCAATTTCTACTACCATGTCGTCCCTTTGCCGCTCAAAATAAATCGGGTCGTGAAGAGGCTGCTTTTTTGCATTCAGGTACTTCACGAACTCCACAATTCCCCCTTCATAGGTAAAAGTTTCAGCCTGCCCTTCTGGTGTTCTTAAATCCTTGAGGCTGATAGTAAGGCCTCTATTCAAGAAAGCGAGTTCTCTCAAACGGTTTGACAGGATCTCGTAATCGAAATCCAATGTCTCAAAAATTTTTGCATCCGGTTTGAAAGTAGTCTTCGTACCTGTAGTTTCTGAAGTTCCGATTTCCTGGACGTCAGCCTCAGGTTTTCCACGAGCATAGCGCTGGAAATACTTCTTGCCGTCTCTTGACACCTCAACTTCCAGCCATTCCGAAAGTCCATTTACAACAGAAACCCCTACTCCGTGCAGTCCCCCTGAAACCTTATAGGTGTTCTTGTCGAACTTCCCTCCTGCATGCAGAACAGTCATTACAACTTCAAGAGCTGATTTTTTGTGAAATGGATGGAGGTCGATGGGTATACCTCTTCCATTATCCAGGACTGTCACACTACCGTCCGGGTTGATTGTAACATTTACCCTGGTACAGAAGCCTGCAAGAGCTTCATCAATACTATTGTCTACTACTTCATAGACTAGGTGGTGGAGCCCGCGACCATCCGTGCTCCCTATATACATGCTGGGACGCTTCCGGACAGCCTCCAGGCCTTCCAGCACCTGGATGTGCGAAGCATCGTAAACCTGTTTATCACTCATCTTAGTTGATTCTCCATAAAAATCTAGTAGAGTTATCTAAATCACGTAACATTACATTTTTTTTAAAAAATTCGCGGGGAAACTTTTGTCAAAATAGATCTTAGAATTCGTATCAATCCAATAAGACTACAGTTTTTATTTACTGCTTTTTATATATCAATTTTATCTTTTCTACCACGAACCAAATTCAATATGCGCTCATACATTTTAAGCCTTTAGATTCCCTGAAAATTACACAAGATTTTTCAGTATCAATCCTCTCAAAACAGGTAATTTTTAGCATAATTTTATGCCCAAATATGCGCTTTTCATACTAATTTTTTAATACGTCTTTAGTTTAAATTAATATTTGCTGTTTCGCTCGCAAAATTCGTGTCTCAAAAGGATTCAGGGCAGTAGTCGCGGCATTTACACTGTTAATCAGCAGATTTTTACATATACAGTTCCAGGGTATCTTTCCAAACTCAAAAAGCAATTCCCAAATAAAATAGCAGTTTGGAATGCTTTTTAGTTATCATGATGTACTGCCTGGATATCCTGATGTACCATCCCCGATCGGGTTTACTTGCATTTTTAAAAACAATATCTTCTCACGTTAGTTTATAATGTTTCTATATAAACTTAACCAGCAAGTATTGGGCTTCAACTGTTAACCCACAACTATTGAGTCAGTTGATCGAGACGTCACGACGTAAGACTTTTTAGGTGTAGCCGTGTTTTTCGCTCAAGCCTTTAAAAGAGGGTTGTAACCACGCCCACCACATAGTCTAAAACGGAACTCGGGTAAATCAACCTGAGCCTCGTTGAGAATGTAGCCTTTCTTATCCCTAATTCATCCCTCTTGAGCGAAGCGTAGCGTAGCGAAAAGGGCACCGTCCTCCCGAGACGGAACTCGGGTAGTGAAAAAGGCACCGTCCTCCCGAGACGGGACTCGGGCGTTACAGCATACCCATATCTTTGAGCCTATTGGGCAGGTATACCTCGGTTACGAAATCAAGTCCTTTGCCTGCAAAAGCCTGCTGTTCGGCCTTTTTCCCTATATCGAGCTGGAGCTGGATTTGTTCTTTCCAGTAGTCGGATTCGAAACGTGGGTCGGAAAGTTCGCTCCGCAGTGCATTTATATCCTGTTCGGTAAGCTTGTCGGTCGAGAGCTCGTATTCGACTATGTCCGAGGGCTGGAGACCAAGGAACTTGGCTGCGGGAGTTGCCATAAATTCCGAAAGATGAGCACTTTTTATAGCTCCGTAGGCAACCGAGGCATAGATCCTGTAAGACCATGGGTCGCCGTCCGTAAAAACGGCTACAGGGATACCTAATTCCTCATTCATGCGCTTGATAATCCTGCGGGTTGACCGGGCAGGCTGACCTTTAAGGTGGACAAGGATCGCATTGTAGGCTTCATCAAATCCGTTTTCCATCAAACGTGCGTACATACCACCGGTTTCTATGGCGATTATAATGCTTGCATCATGGGCTTTGAATTCAATATTTTCCACATTGAAGGGGATCTGGTACCCTCCTTCTCCCACGTCCTTCTGGCAGTGGATATTCCGTTCTCCGCGATTTGTTTGCTCTGTAATTTCAATAGGCCCGAACATGGTAGCTCCGTCTTCTTCAGGGCGCATATGGAAATACTCTCTCTGAAGGTTTGTGAGGAGTTCAAGGTCTTCGATCAGACGGTCACTCTCAGCCTGTTCTTTGAATTTCGCAGCTTCCCAGCCTTCCGAGATATAGTAAAGTTCTCGAAGCGTTGAACCGCGGCTCTGGGCAAGGTGCTCGTTTATGAGAAATTCGGTGGCGTAAGTAGTTTTCAGGAGCTGGAATGCTCCTTTTACGGTTTTTGCACTCCTCTCGCTTTCCCGGTCTCCATAGACCCAAACATCGCTCTCGTCGGAATATTCCAGATTTGACTTTGTCCGGCTTGGAAGGCTGATGCTTGGGACAACCTCATCTTCAAACTGGTTGTAAATCTTCTCTGCAAGCCCAAACAGCTTTTCCCTTGCCAGGACATCTCTCTGAGCTTTTTTATTATTTATTTCTCTGGCCATTTTATACCCCCTTAAAGGCTTTTGCCCCGGTTACAAGCTCTTCTTCAAGCCCTTCCACAACAAGGTCAGGAAATTTTCCAAGTTCTTTATCGGTTGCATCTTCTATCCTGTAGCTGAGCACCTTTGAAGACCCAGTTGCTGCGGAGATATCCCATACATAATCGTAATCATTGCCCAGAGTCACAACCTTTGGTTCGGGCTTTGCTCCGAGGATCGTCCAGGGCAGCATCTCGTGAACCCTGAAAGAGTAGGCAGAGGTTCCGAAATTCTTGACCTTTATTACAACGTCTGCAGTCCCATCCTCGTTTCTCTTCACTTTTCTGTGTACTAGCAGGTTTCCCATAATCTTTGCAACAACTGGATTAATGTCAGGGACATCTTTTTCCAGGATATTAGCAACCTTTACAGCCATCTTCGGGAGTACCTTTGTAATTATAATCTCTTTTTCCCGTCGCTTCTTGAGGTTGCTCTGCTTGCTCAGGTAGTGCTTGAGCTTTCTTGCAACATCTTTGATCGCAAGGTCAATCTCGTCCTTGATTACAGGAATGTCAGCAATAGCATCTTTTGATTCTGAAGTGAAAGGCACATTAATGGAAGCAACATGTATCAGAAGAATAGCCGGTCCTACAGGAACTCCTCCTCCGGGCTGGTTTAAACCATACTGTTTCCATTTAATGTCTTCTACGGCATGTGTGGTCACACAGCCTCCCTGCTGGTAAAGCAAAGGCACACGGTTAGCAAAACGCATTATGCTGATCTTTTCTTCTTTTGGAAGTTTTCCTCCGTAAGCGAGTCCCACTTCCACCACAAAAGGATTTCCTGAATATACTGCAGGTTTTCGTGTGCTTGTGGCAATGAAATCCACATTCGTTTCTTTTTCAAGTCCCCTGTAAATCAGCTCTTCTCCTATTGGGGACAGACAGTCTGTGGGAGGAGTCATGATCTTTACCTTCTCAAAAGCCTCAATTAGCTTTCTTGCCTCGTGGCGGCCAAGGGCATGAGGGTCGATCTCAGGGTCAAGCCCTGAAGCTTTGCAGATTTCCTCGGCAGTTAACAGCCCAATTTTGCAAAAAGAGTATCGAAGGAACGGGGCAAGTTTCTGGCGCTCAGTGTAATGGAGCATCTTCATTAGAGTGCCAAGTTCTATACCTTCAGGATGGGGAAGGATTTCTTCGGCTGGCTTGGGCATCTTATCCGTAGCTCTTTCAAAAACCTCTTCATTACCGTCAGGTTCTATAAGTGTAATTCTTGCATGGGGATTCACAATTGCAGTAGCTTTGAGGTACTCGTAAATAGACTGCCTTCTTCCTTTTACGTAGGCAGCCTTCATTTCCAGCTCGATCTGAGTCCCGTGCGGGCGGAACCAGTCTTTTATCTCGTCTTTCAGGATATCGGGCTCATTCGTGCTGGTATTGATCATAAGCTCGTAATAATGTGCAGGGTTACCAGAGCCGGTTTTGGAGAGAATTTTCGTCTGCCTTCCCGCAGTCATCTGGGAATAGAGCACGGCTGCAGAAATCCCTATTCCTTGCTGTCCCCTGCTTTGCTTGAGGGCATGAAACCTGGAACCATAGAGAAGCTTTGCAAAAACTTTGGGAATTTGCTCTTTTATAATTCCTGGCCCGTTATCTTCTATAATAACAGTTACGTAGTCCTGTCCGGTTCTTTCAATCTGGACAAGAATATCGGGCAGAATTCCTGCTTCTTCGCAGGCGTCCAGTGCATTGTCAACAGCTTCTTTTACAGTTGTTATGAGGCTTCGAGGAGCCGAGTCAAAACCCAGGATCTGTCGGTTTTTTTCAAAAAATTCTGCAACGCTTATTGACTTTTGATTTTTGGCAAGTTCTTCTGCAATGGTGAATTCCATGAAAATTTACCTCAGGTTGAAAAATCAATGTAACTTTATATCGCTTTAAATATTTGTTACAAATATCTAAAGCAGG
>Ga0268263_1002949_pt1 | contig 10181 bp, 8 predicted proteins | sample Biomet5_FD_190358 | JGI IMG/M metagenome (GOLD analysis project Ga0268263, IMG submission 190358) | Microbial communities from bioreactor (seeded with sewage sludge) at LBNL, California, USA - Biofuel metagenome 5 (SPAdes) (version 4) | ecosystem: Engineered > Bioreactor > Anaerobic >... | reverse complement strand
CGCCTTCAAGCAGTTGCAAGCGATGCGTGTCCGGGAAGGCGAAGCGCTGGCGGCCGACCTGACCGGTAATCTGGAACAGGTGGAAACGCTGGCGAAACGGATTGCCGCTCTGGCGCCGATGGTGCCCCAAACCTACCGGGAGCGGTTGGAAGCACGGCTGAAAGAATGGAATCTGCAGGGGGCGGACCCACAACGGGTTGCGCAGGAAATCGCACTGGCGGCGGATCGTTGCGCTATTGACGAGGAACTCGCACGGCTTCAGAGCCACTTTCTCCAATTCCGGGTCTGTCTGAACGCAGAGGACGAAGTGGGCAGGCGGATGGATTTTCTTTTACAGGAGATGAACCGTGAGGTGAACACGATCGGCTCCAAAGCGTCCGATGCGGAGATAGCGCACTGCGTGGTAGAAATGAAATGTCTGCTGGAAAAACTGCGTGAGCAGGTGCAAAACGTATTATAACGGGAGGCATGTCATGAGGCTCATCAACATTGGTTTCGGCAATATGATCGCCGCGGAACGGATTGTGGCGGTGGTCAGCCCGGACAGCGCACCCGTGAAACGTCTGGTACAGGAGGCGCGGGATTTGAAAAAGATTGTGGACGCGACGCAGGGACGTCGAACACGTGCTGTAATCGTAACCGACAGCGGACATATCGTACTTTCCGCCATCCAGCCCGAAACAGTCGCAGGGCGCTCGGGCAGCCGCGATACTGCGGTAATGATGGAAGAAAAGGAGATATAAGGATGGGCGTAATCGTCAAACGAACGGGCATGCTGCTGATCATCTCCGGCCCGTCGGGTACGGGAAAAGGTACGCTGGTGAAGAGGTTGATGGAAAACGACCCAAGCATAGCCTTTTCCTGCAGCGTAACGACACGGGCCCCACGGCACGGGGAGACAGAAGGAATCGACTACCATTTCGTAGACGATGCGGAATATGACCGAATGCTGGCCAATGAAGAGTTTCTGGAGCACGCGACAGTGCATGGGCACCGTTACGGTACGCTGAAAGCGCAGGTATGCGATCTGCTGGCCAAAGGGAAAAACGTTCTGCTGGATATTGACCCACAGGGCGCCATCGCGGTGATGGCAAACGCCAAAGACTACGTAAGTATTTTTATTTTACCGCCAAGCTTCAGCGCTTTGCGTGTAAGGCTTCACACGCGCAATACCGACGACCCCGTGGAAATCGAACGGCGGTTGCGTAATGCCCGCAAAGAAGTGCTGAATATCAATAAGTACCAGTACGCTGTGATTAACGATGATTTGGAGCTGGCGGTATCGCAGCTCACCAGCATCGTGAATGCCGAAAAACAGCGCACGATCCGCTTTATCCCGACGATTCTGGAAGACTGAGGAGGAGAATGGAAATGGCTATTGTAAATCCGACGATCGTAGAACTGTGTGAGAAGGTGGACTGCCGCTACACGCTGGTAGTGGAAACGAGCAAACGTGCGCGGCAACTGGTGGGCGGCGCTCAGCCGCTGATCGACGCAAAGGAATTGAAGCCCCTGGGGGTTGCCGTGGAAGAAGTAAACCGTGGATTGCTGACCTATTCCCGCAACCCGGATTTGGAGGAGTAAGTGACTGCGAACATCGTAGTAGGCGTATCCGGCGGAATCGCCGCCTACAAAGCGGTCGAAGTGGTTTCCAGGCTGACAAAGCTGGGGGCCAATGTTGATGTGGTGATGACGCACAACGCGACGCAGCTGATCGCTCCCGCCACGTTTGAAGCCATCAGCCATAACGCGGTGTATGTGGATACGTTTGTGCAACAGAATCACCACGAGATCGGGCATATTGCGCTTGCGCAGAAGGCGGATCTTTTTATTGTGGCACCTGCGACAGCCAACACAATGGCCAAGATAGCCTGCGGGATTGCCGACAACCTGTTAACCTCCACCCTGCTGGCCACGAAAGCGCCTGTACTGATCGCCCCTGCGATGAACACCGGCATGTGGGAGGCGGAAGCGACGCAGCAGAACCTGCGCACATTACTGTCGCGGGGTGTGCACATCGTGGGGCCGGGAAGCGGCATATTGGCCTGCGGGACCGTGGGCGCGGGCCGGATGAGTGAACCGCCGGAGATTGTGGAAGAAGCGTTGCGCTTAATAAACCACCGGCACGATCTGGACGGATTGCGCATACTGGTAACCGCCGGCCCGACCCGGGAACGGTTGGACCCCGTGCGCTTTATGAGCAACGATTCTTCGGGGAAGATGGGTTTTTCGCTTGCAAAAGCCGCCATGGAACGCGGCGCGATTGTTACGCTGGTGGCGGGGCCGACGAAGGAGAACCCGCCTGAGGGAGCAAACCTGGTACTTGTAGAAAGCACATTGGATTTGCTTGCCGCCATGGAGAGCAACTGTGATTCGCAGGACATTATCGTTCAGGCTGCGGCTCCCGCAGATTATCGCTTTGCCAACCCAAGCGAACAGAAAATTAAGAAAACTGGCGGTGCCCCGCTGACATTGGAACTGGTCGAAAACCCAGACGTTGCCAGGCAAGTTGCCGCCCACAGACGCCCGGGACAAACACTGGTGGGCTTCGCCGCCGAGACGAACAACACGCTGCCCAACGCACGGGAAAAGCTGGCTCGAAAAGGACTGGATCTGATCGTGCTGAACGATGTGACACAGGAAGGCGCCGGATTCGGTACCGATACCAATATTGCGACACTGATCACGGCCGGAAGCGAGACGGAATACCCTCTGATGAGCAAACGGGAGCTGGCCGATATTATCCTGGATACGGCGCTGGCATTGCACCGTGGTGAAAAAGCCTGACAGATCAATGCTTTCCCCGCCATATCCACACCAAAACGGGGAAAGCGGTTTTTTTACGGAAACGGTGATTTTTAGCCTTGACAAAACGATGAATCGAGGTTATGATATATCACGTCGCCGCGCTGAGAAGCCTTGCGGCAAGGAGCTTCGGAGCTCGGTGTACCAAGGGAGCATAGCTCAGTTGGGAGAGCATCTGCCTTACAAGCAGAGGGTCACAGGTTCGAGCCCTGTTGTTCCCACCAATCCATATGGCCAAGTAGTTCAGTTGGTTAGAATGCCAGCCTGTCACGCTGGAGGTCGAGGGTTCGAGCCCCTTCTTGGTCGCCATTTTGCCTTGGTAGCTCAGTCGGTAGAGCAGGAGACTGAAAATCTCCGTGTCGGTGGTTCGATTCCGCCCCAAGGCACCAGGTGTGCGGTAGTAGCTCAGTGGTAGAGTGCCACCTTGCCAAGGTGGATGTCGCGAGTCCGAATCTCGTCTACCGCTCCACACTCCCTTTCAGAAGCGATGAAGTATCATCGCTTCTCTAATTGGTGCCATAGCCAAGCGGTAAGGCGAAGGTCTGCAAAACCTTTATTCCCCGGTCCGAATCCGGGTGGCACCTCCAACGGTCACGAAAGCTCTTCTGAAAATCCAAAGCGGTTTTCAGCTTTCCGGAAAGGAATGCGAACAGAGCAGCAGATCGTCTAAAAATCTCCTGTCTAATCAAAGACAGGAGATTTTCTATGCGTCTAAACCATTCAACACATCAGTGAATATGCCAAACCAACCTGCTTAACCCCACGTGGCTGGTGGCTCCCGACGAATTTGTCATTCGGTCATAATAAGTATGCTGGACGGCTTCTGGTCGCTTCAGACGGCGACTGATGGGAACCGGATCATGAAGGGTTCTCCTCTTCGGACAGACGCGCCATCACGGCTTTAAGCGCCCGGTAAGCATCCCCATAGGCATAGCCGCGACGCTGCATCCCGGGAAGCGCCTTACGGATCGCATCCGAGGGTGTGAGGCTATGATAACGGCGCAGCAATTTTTCTGCTACCGCCAAGGTTTGCTGATCCTCTGCTTCAGAATCCAGCCCTGTCAGAGCCGTTTCCGCAGTTGCACTGTCCACGCCTTTCATGCGCAGCTCCTGCCGGATACGCGCCCTGCCGATTCCCAGCCGGCTTCGGGCCTGCGCCCATACAGAGGCGAATTCGGCGTCGTCCAGTAACTTTTCTTTTTCCAGTTTGTAGATCACCATTTCTACGGTGTCCGGCAGGCAACCGCGAAGCTGCAGGGCACGTTCCACCTCGCGCCGACTGCGCGGGCGAATCGCCAGCAGCCGCACAGCGCGGTTCAGCGCGTCCGGATACTGGATCAGCAACAGGCTTTTCTGATATTCTGCCCAATCCAGTGATTGGCCTTCCCGAAGGGGAAGTTCGCGCATCTCGGCTTTGGACAGGTGGAACGTATCGGTATCGTTTACCGTTATCTGATAACCGTTTCGTACTTCTGTCATGCGGGTCACCAAATCGTTCATGAGGTTTCACCCACCTTGAAGAAGCGAATCAGATCGCGGTTCAGGCAGCTTAAGTGGCCGACACGCCGTTCACTGGCACCGCTGTTTAGGGAAACGAAGCCGTTGCCGGCATCATCGAAGAAAACACCGTTTACCGCGCCATAAGCAAACCCCTGATGTCCGTACAGCGGGGCCGGGCTGATCCGGCGATCCTCCAGCGACAGCAACCCCATGCCGTGGTTCATCCGGATTTCCTGTTCCGGCCAGATACCCTGCGGTGTTTTCATGAGAACAACGGTTTCCGGTGACAAAAAGCGATTTCCTTTGTGGCACCCGCCGTTCAGCAGCGGCAGGGTGAGACGCGCCATCGCTTCCGCCGTAAGGAACAATCCGCCGGACGCCAGCAGATAATGATGCTCGGGGTCCGGTGCGTCGAGTGGGGTTGTGTTTTGAATCCGTATTTCTGCGGAAAATGAAGGGTGAGAAGAAGCGGGGAGTACACGGTAGCTGTTCGCAACCTGCCCCATGGGAAGGGAAAGGAGATCAAATGAAGCGCTCATGCCCAGGGGCAAAAAGAGTTCACGCTGCGCCAGCGTTTCCAGCGATTCGCCGAAACGCTTTTCCAACAGGCATCCAATCAGCCCGGCCGCAAAGTTACTGTAGCGAAAGACTTCTCCGGGTCTGCGCGCGGAGAAGCACCCTCCGTCTGAAAGAATATCGCTAACGCTCACCGGGTTTTGATAAGACTGAAAATAGAGCGGGGAATCGAGCAAGCCCGAGGTGTGGCTTAACAGCGCGCTTAACGGGATCGGGGTCTCAGGGCAGAACGGGTTACGTATCTTTTCCCCCCAGAAGGCGGAAATATCCTCGTTTACATCCAAGCGGCCTAGGGTTTGCAGGCGCATCACCAACACGGCACATACCATCTTGGCAACGGAGGCGGTCCGAAAATACGTATCAGCCGTAACCGATATTCGAGGCGAGAGCGAAGCGTAACCAAACGGATAACATTCGGTGAGCTCACCATTCCGAATGCGCTGGATACAGCCACCGACCACATGATGGCCTCGGCAGATGCCCGCTAGTTCCGGTATAATTTGTCCGTCTGCCGTAGAGACGGCCTTCCAATGGCTGTTAAGACCCGCGAAGGGGAGCGCCAACGCGTACAGCGCATTTTTATATTTCCCGATGGGCATACTCCACCTCCGGTTGCGCCGCCTGCGTCGGGCTATCCGTCAGACGGGTATAGGGCAGCGCCAGATAAGGCGGGATGGAGAGCCCCGCATAAACAAAGTATGGAGAATGCCACAGCCAGCCGTTCCCCGACAGCAGGACGACAAGATAGACTGCCAGATCAATCGCCAGCCAGCATTTTGCCCAGAGAGGTGAACCGGGCATCCGCAGTAAACAGATGCCGGAAACGGCGAACAGGGCGAAAGTCAGGATGAAGCCTACCGTGGTCTGCGGCAACAGGGGCCGTGCAAACGCCAGCAGACATCCCGGCAGAAACGCAAGCCATTTCTGGCCTTTTTGCTGCTTTGCCAGCCGAACCAGAAAAACCGTCGCTGTAACCACACAAATCAGCAGGCTCACATACTGGCTGGCGCGATACCCGAAAAGGTATAAACTGTCCGTGCGCAACTGTTCGACAAGGAAACGCCCGCAACCATACAGCGCCATATACCAGAGAAACAGATCGCCGCGACGTTTCATACGTTTGCGAATCGCCCATAAAACGAGGAATACGCCCAGGTCCCATACGGACTCATAGAAAAAGGTGGCCACATGCCAGATCTGTACGCCGCTTTCCGTAATCAGAACCCCGGCGGGGAAAAATTGCCATGCCGGGTTGGTGATCACCGGTCCGAATGCTTCACGGTTGAAATAATTCCCCCACCGACCGATTGCCTGTGCCAACACCAGACCGGGGGCGATAATATCCAGCAGCGCCGCGAAACTGCGCTTGCGGATGCGGCAATAAATCCATACACCCAGCGCGCCGCCGATAATGGAACCGTATACCGCAATGCCGCCTTCCCAGATATAAAAGATGGAAATCGGATTTTTTGCAAACTGATCCAGCGTCATCAACACATAATACAAACGCGCGCCAACGATCCCGCAGGGAACGGCGACCAGCACCATATCCAGCATGGAATCCTTTGGCAGCCCGATCCGTTTTTCTTCCCGCGTGCCCAGCAGGTATGCAATCAGGATGGCGGACACCATCAGAACGCTATACCAGGGCAGAGAACCAATAATGAAACGGCTGTAAGGTATCGCCAAAGTATAGCCCTCCCATACCGCAAACGCTGCAGTTTCGCCACTGCGGGTGTATTGCTGCTTTAAACATTATAGGCGTTTGGTTTCGGAGCGTCAAGAATACCGCCCTGCGAGTCCGTTATGGTGAAAAATCATGTCTTCATCTTGCGAAATCTCCGGTTTCCATGTATAATCAACAAGATGTAAGCAGGATCAGAACAGAACAACTGTGACTGTCCTCAAAACCAAGGGGAGGAAGGCAAACTCATGACCAAATATGTATACCTGTTCAAAGAAGGCAACGCAAGCATGCGCGAGCTGTTGGGCGGTAAGGGCGCAAACCTTGCCGAAATGACCAACATCGGGCTGCCCGTGCCTCAGGGTTTCACCGTCACCACCGAAGCCTGCACGCGTTATTACGAGGACGGCAAAGTGATCGGCGACGATATTATGGCGCAGATCAACGCCGCATTGGCCGAAACCGAAAAAGTCTGCGGAAAGACCTTCGGTGACCTGGAGAACCCCTTCCTGGTGTCGGTCCGTTCCGGCGCGCGCGCGTCCATGCCCGGCATGATGGATACCATCCTGAACCTCGGGCTTACCGATGTTGCAGTAAAGGGCCTGACAAAGCAGACCGGCAACGAGCGCTTTGCGTACGACAGTTATCGCCGTTTTATCCAGATGTTCTCCGACGTTGTAATGGAGATCAAGAAGAGCTATTTTGAAGGCGCGCTGGACGAAGTGAAAGCTGCCAAGGGCGCCAAGTTTGATACCGACCTGAACGCCGATGACCTTAAAGAGGTTGTGAAGAAGTTCAAGGCGATTTATCTGCGCGAAAAGGGCGAGGAATTCCCGCAGGATCCCCGCGTACAGCTGATGGAATCCATCAAGGCTGTGTTCCGCAGCTGGGATAACCCCCGCGCGATTTACTACCGCCGCATGAACGACATCCCCGGCAACTGGGGCACTGCCGTGAACGTGCAGAGCATGGTATTCGGCAATATGGGTGAAGACAGCGGCACCGGCGTTGCGTTTACCCGCAACCCCTCCACCGGCGAAAAGAAGCTCTATGGCGAGTTCCTGATGAACGCGCAGGGCGAAGACGTGGTGGCCGGCATTCGTACCCCGCAGCCCATTGCCACACTGCAGAGCACCCAGCCCGAAGTGTACGACCAGTTTGTGAAGATTGCCCAGACGCTGGAGAACCATTACCGCGACATGCAGGATATGGAGTTCACCATCGAGCACGGCAAACTGTTCATGCTGCAGACCCGTAACGGCAAACGCACCGCGGGCGCGGCCCTGAAGATCGCCGTTGACCTGGTGGATGAAAAAATGCTGACTCCCGATGAGGCAGTGATGAAGGTGGAGCCCAAGCAGCTGGATACCCTGCTGCACCCCAACTTCGATCCCGCCGTGCTTAAGAAAGCCGTTCCGATGGCCAAGGGCCTGCCCGCTTCCCCGGGCGCCGCAACCGGTAAAATTTACTTTACCGCCGAAGACGCTTCCGCCGCCGCCGGCAACGGGATCGCTGTGGTGCTGGTGCGTGAGGAAACCACGCCGGAAGACATCGAGGGCATGGACAAGTCCAAGGGTATTCTCACCTGCCGTGGCGGCATGACCAGCCACGCCGCCGTTGTGGCGCGCGGCATGGGTCGCGCCGCAGTTGTCGGCTGCGGAGAGCTGCGCATCGACGAAGAAGCCAAAACCCTGACCGTAGGCGATAAAGTGTACCACGAAGGCGATGATATTTCGCTGGACGGTTCTACCGGTAATGTATACGGCCAGCAGCTGCCTACTGTGGAAGCGGCCATGACCGGCGATTTCGCCCGCCTGATGGCGTGGGCGGACGCAACCCGGACGCTGAAGGTTCGCACCAACGCGGATACCCCGCGCGATACCAAGCAGGCGGTTTCCTTCGGCGCGGAAGGCATTGGCCTTTGCCGCACCGAGCACATGTTCTTTGAGGCTGACCGTATCGCCGCCGTGCGCGAGATGATTCTGGCCGACACTGTGGAACAGCGTGAAAAGGCGCTTGCCAAGATTCTGCCGATGCAGCAGGGCGACTTCGAGGCGATGTACATCGCGCTGGAAGGCCGTCCCATGACGGTTCGTTATCTGGATCCGCCTCTGCACGAGTTCCTCCCCCAGAAGAACATGGTGGATGAAATCGCCGCTCTGGCTAAGGAACTGAACACCACCAGCGAAAAGATCGTAGAAAAGATTGACGCGCTGCACGAGTTCAACCCCATGATGGGCCATCGCGGATGCCGTCTGGCCGTCACCTTCCCCGAAATCGCCCGCATGCAGACCCGCGCGGTCATTCAGGCGGCGATCAAGGTGAACAAAGAAAAAGGCTACGACATCGTTCCGGAAATCATGATCCCGCTTGTCTGCGAAGTCAAGGAATTGGCTTTCGTAAAGAAGATCGTGGTGGAGACCGCGGAGAAGGTGTTTGAGGAGCAGGGCGTGAAGCTGGACTACCACGTCGGCACCATGATCGAGATTCCGCGCGCGGCTGTAACCGCAGACGAAATCGCGACCGAAGCGGAGTTCTTCTCCTTCGGCACCAATGACCTGACCCAGATGACGTTCGGCTTCAGCCGTGACGATGCGGGCAAGTTCCTTGGCAGCTACTACGACACGAAAATCTTCGAAAGCGATCCCTTTGCCAAACTGGATCAGGATGGCGTTGGTAAGCTGGTGAAGATGGCCGCGAAACTTGGCCGAGAGACCCGCCCGAACCTCAAACTGGGCATCTGCGGCGAACACGGCGGCGATCCGTCCACGATTGAGTTCTGCCACAATGTAGGCCTCAACTACGTGAGCTGCTCTCCGTTCCGCGTACCGATCGCCCGTCTGGCTGCCGCGCAGGCCGCCATCAAAGCGAAAAAGAAGTAAACCATAACCTTTACAGCACCGCCGGAAGATTTTCTTCCGGCGGTGTTTTCGTATACGAAAAAGCGGCGTCCACCTATCGGGTGCGCCGCCTCTTGTGATATAATAAAACAAAACGTAAGAAGCGTATCCGGTGTAACTCCATCAGGCGGGGAGGGGCGGTCATGAATACATTTTTATTAAAGGGAATGTTACTGGGCACCGCCAGCGCGGCTACGCAGGTGGAAGGCGGCGCGCTTGACCACAGTTGGGCAGACTGGGCCGAAAAAGGGCATATCAAAGATGGTTCTCATCCCTCGCGAGCATGCGACCATTACCATCGCTGGCTGGAGGATGACCAACTGATGTCGGATCTTGGCATGCGGATTGCACGTATTGGCGTGGAATGGGCACGCATCGAACCGCGAGAAAACGAGTTTGACGAGGATGCGGTTACACATTATGTTCAGGAAGCAAAATGGCTGAAGGCGCACAACATCCGCCCACTGGTGACGCTGCATCATTTTACTAACCCGATGTGGTTTGAAAGCAGCGGCGCGTTTGAAAAAATGGAGAACATCCCCTGTTTTCTGCGCTTTGTCGAAAAAATGGTCACCTCGTTTGGCGATACGGTGAACGAGTACATTACGATCAACGAACCAAACGTATACGCAACCAACGGATATTTCTTCGGCCTGTGGCCGCCGGGCGAGAAGAATATGGGCCGAACGCTCCGTGTGATGGAAGTCCTCGCGGTC
>Ga0268263_1002948_pt1 | contig 10187 bp, 12 predicted proteins | sample Biomet5_FD_190358 | JGI IMG/M metagenome (GOLD analysis project Ga0268263, IMG submission 190358) | Microbial communities from bioreactor (seeded with sewage sludge) at LBNL, California, USA - Biofuel metagenome 5 (SPAdes) (version 4) | ecosystem: Engineered > Bioreactor > Anaerobic >... | reverse complement strand
TTCCTGGATAAACTTGACAAATTCATTTGAACCCCTGGGGATAAGGAGGTCTACATAGGCATCAAGACTCAAAAGGTCCATTATCTCTTCTCTGGTTTCCATAAGCTGGAAAGCCCCTGCTGGCATGCCGTCTGTGGATTCTATGGCTTTTACAAGAATCTGAAAAATAGTACGATTAGACTCCCGGGCTTCACTCCCTCCTTTGAAGATGGTCGCGTTCCCGCTCTTAAGGCAAAGGGACATAACCTGAGGCACCACGTCAGGTCGAGATTCAAAGATGACACCTATAAGGCCAATTGGACAGCTCACCTGGTAGAGAATAAGGTCTTTGTCCAGCTCAAGAGTAGAGAGAGTGTCTCCTACAGGATCTTTGAGCTTAATTACATCTCTGATTCCTGCAATCATTCCATCGATCTTTGAGTCACTTACTTTAAGCCTGTCTACAAGAGCCTGAGTGAGCTTCCCTTTCTTTTTCAGTTCCGCCGCAGCTTCAAGATCTTTTGCATTTGCATCCAGAATGGCTTTCCTTTCCTTGTCCAGAGCCTGAGCCATGGCCTCAAGCGCCAGGTTTTTTACTTCCGTACTCACACTGGAAAGTTCAATCGATGCTTTTTTTGCCTGTATTACTTTGGATTTAATATCTTCAGCCATATAATTACCTTCTAATATAATGATTCCTGTACGCCTTAATTAAGGAACTGGGCAGCCAAACCTGTTATTGTATTATTCAATTTATAGAAGATTCGGCGTTACTCGATAACAGATAGAAGTAAGATCCTACTATTGATTACAGGTAACGGTCTTATTACTAAATTACAGGTAATGATCTTATCATTGAATTACAGGTAATGATCTTATTACTAAATTACAGATAACGGTCTTATTACTAAATTACAAACAATAGGACTTACTATTGAAAGTGCTGAACTTAGATTGAATATCAGAAATAAACTAAAGATCATTTTTTCTTAAAATATCAAGGGTATATCCATAATTCTAAAGATGTATTAATTCTTCCGCTGCATTTATAAAGTAAACACGACGAAAAGAAAGAGAATACAGTTGTGTAATACCTTTTGATACCTTATCGTACGCTATTTCGGTATATGATATAGAGAAGTCCTAAATAAAAGATGTCATTTTATCAAATAACATTTTATTTTTGATATTTTAGTTTTAACATTATATTTTCAATATTTTATTTTATAATATATAACTTGCAATATATAATTTAGGGTTTTAATTATGGAAATTTAATCTGATAACTTGATATCAGGAGCGCAAGTTTGTTAAAATATTCATATTTTAAATTCACCTGAAATAAGTCTCTACCTTATTAAAGTTTATTTTAGACTCCATAAAAATTGACAATTAACCTTGAGTAGTGTAATATAGGAGATAAAGTTACTCTAGTTTTAATTATGTCAAAGTTGAAAATTTATAGTAACATTTTATGAAATTTATTCTCCTGATAGATATATATAAAAGGGATAAAATTCAGATAAAAGTACCTGTAAAAGAGAAGATCAAAAAAGCTTTTTTACTTGAGAAATAAAACTTTCTCATTGAAAGATATTATTTCAAAACGAATATATATACGATGAATATAAGTATAGAATACACGACTCCATTACCTGGAAGCGTATACTACATCTGAAAAAAGAAATTGCAAGGTACCCTTATAATTTTTGAAGATCTCTTAGATAAGAGAAATGAAATTTTACAGCCTGGGGACCAGACCATATATAGCGCCGTAAAAGCGATTAAAAGATCATAAGAGGCCTGAAATGCCCGAAAAGCTGGCTGTTCAGCATCTTTCATACACAAAGTTTATTATAGGGGTAAATCCATATCAAAATGGGGATAACTTCAGTATATTGGTGGTGTGTAAAAAATGAAATCATTCGCGCTAGTCCGAGCAGACGACTCGGATAAAGTAAAAATAGCCTTACATGATCTAGAACGATACGGACATATTCAGTTTTCAGCTACTCCAAAATGCATAGAACCAAACTATGCTGATGAACTTCTTGTTAGTGTAATGGGCGTATCCCTCAAGTCAAAATGTAACTCTGCAGCACTGGTAGAGTTGAATAATCACGCAGGGGCGGCAATTAGTAGACTGAAGAAAATTCATCCTCCTGCTCACATAATCATCATTAGTCCAAGACACAAAATGTTTGAAGAGCTGGCTGGTAATTTTCCAAAGTATCCGGAATTCGATCGAACATTCAACCATCAGAAGACTCCACAGAGTATGGAGATAATTCAGGAGAACGCAGAACCTAATCCCATGCATAAAGAATAAAACAAGTCCGTCAATTGTTAATGTTAACTTTAATATTTGGTTTTAATGATAACTTTAGTGTTTGTTTTGAACAGTGGTTATAATATTAATTTTAATATTAATTTTTGAACTTGACCTTTAAATTTCATTTTTAAGATTTAGACTTATTGGAAATCCTGCTTTGAACAGGAGCCAGTTTTCAATCTCAATCTGGAAACATAAGTGTAGAGGCTTTCTACATCTTTGATTTCCTTCTGAGAGATAAGTCGGAGTTTGTTTCTGATCTCAAGTTCGGGTTTCAAACCGAAACTCTGAAAGTATCCTGAAAGTTTTATAGCCAGAATGTCACCTCGTCTGTCCCAATCAGTTAGTATAACTACTTCACTACCAAGCCGAGAAATTTTCTCAGAGAAATTAAAAAGAGATTGATGGGTTGCAAGTTCAAAATTGCCTTCAATTCCAAGTCTTTTCAGTGAAAGGACGTCTCTTTTTCCTTCAACAATGATAATTGCTCCCCTTCCAGAATATTCAGAGAGCTCCAAGAGCAGCTCTTCAATTCTTTCAAGCCTTTTTCTGTAAATTTCAAGATCAGCCACGTTTTCTGCAACCTTTTTAGTAATTAAAACTTTAAGAGAACTGCAGTTTACTTATAGACAGTTTACTTATAGGCACTTTACTTATAGGCACTTTACTTATAGGCACTTTACTTATAGGCACTTTACTTATCAGGAAACAAGGAAATAACTCTTAAAGTTCGGTTGTTTTCAAATGTAGCTTTTAAATTTCGGGGTTATTTTTTTAAACGCGCTCCAAAAACTGAAACTGCCTGTTGATATGAAACTCCTTTTAACAATAAAGACTTCTTACTGCTTGTTGCCCCACTGTTTATGAGAATATCCGAACTGTTAATTGCAAAGAGCTCAGCAAGGCATTCTACCAGCTGTTCGTTTGCCTTTCCTTTCTGGGCATTTTTGGTTAGTTTTACTTCAATTCGCTTGCGCCACTCGTTATAACCGCTTGGAACCGAAATCGACCTGGAGCCTGGAGTAACCTCTATATCAACAATTACACCTGAACCCAGATCTGTTATTGCCTCTTCGAAGGACATATCTTTTACCTTTCTGGAGGGATTATATAAATCAATAACGGACTGACCCGTTAAAGAAAGAAACTAAAGAAACAATCGGAAACAATAACAACATAAGATTAAAAGTTTAAACAAATGAAATTTTAAACAAGTAAAAGCTTAAACAAATAAAATTTCAAGCAAATAAGATTTTAAACAAAGAATGATTCAAATAAGCAAAATTTAAAGTAAATAAAGTTTAGGTTCATTGTTTAAAGAACGTCTGGAAAGACTTTAAAAGACGGAGAAATAGTGCTGTAGCCCTTGCGCACTAACTCCGAAAGCTCATCCTCTGGTTTTCCGCAGTCACTTTCAGTTACCCTCGTGCAGGGCAGTGTTACACTATCAATGTACCGCATTGGGGTTGTCTATACACTCACAGTCAGGATTTTCCATTACCTCGTGCAAGGACCTATACAATGCGACGAAGTCATATTATATACATAGTAATATATAAAAATGTCGGCAAACTAGGAAATTACTACATTGTATATATATTAAGAAGATATTTATATTAAAAACCGATTTATCTTAAGAGAACTGATTGCGAGTATAAGGGCAGTATAAGAACCTGATAATCTGGATAAATAACTTGAAAGAATGCAGAATTAACTGCGAACTGCAGATGATAGATATCATAAAAAATGCAGATGGTAAACATCATAAAAAAGCTTTAAAAACAAGGAAAAAGTAGTGAGTGATATTCTTTACAAAATTACACTCTCAAAAAAACTGTGTTTTTAAAAAGTTAAATTTTAAAGATTGGTCTATCCTGAAAGAATTGTAATGTAAAAAATCTGAAGAAAAACTTATATATTATGTATATGTTTGCTCTTCCACAAATTAAGCATATGTGCTTAATGAGTAGCTGAGGTGCGTATATATGTACGGCACTGAACGGATAATTCCCGGAACAATTATTGCAGGCCCTGAACTAGAACCTATTGAGGGGTATATCTGCGTAAAGAGAGGAATAATTACGGAGATTGGGGAAGAGCATACACTCTCTAAGAACATAATTGCTCCCTGTTTTGTCAATGCACATACTCACCTTGGAGACTCGGTATTCAAAGACCCTCCTCTGGGAAAAGTTTCAGGATTTCGGACTCAAAGAGACCTGGATGCTCTTGTAAAACCTCCTGACGGGTTAAAACACAGGATATTAAGAGACACGCCATACAAAGCCCTGATCGAGGGCATGAGAAAGTCCTTACTGGACATGATAGAAACCGGAACCTGTGCTTTTGCGGATTTCAGGGAAGGGGGCGTTGTAGGGGTTGCAGCCCTGAATAAAGCTCTCGAAGGACTTAAACTCCATTCCATGATACTGGGCAGACCTACAGAACCTGAACTGCCACTTCAGGTTGTACTGGCAGAAGTAAGAAGAATTCTTCTACATTCTACTGGACTTGGAATGAGTGGGGCAAATGACCTTGATCTCAAACTATTGGAGAATATTGCTACCTGCACACGGCAGCATAGAAAATTCTTTGCGATCCATGCCGGAGAAAAAGATACGAGCGACATAGAAAAAGCATTGTCACTTGAGCCAGATCTCCTGATTCATTTGACAAATGCCACAAAAAAAGATCTTGAAGATGTGGCTGATGCGAAGATTCCGGTTGTTGTCTGTCCCAGGTCTAACCTAATTACAGGAGCCGGAATTGCACCTGTTGCCGAGATGCTGGAAGCTGGGATAAAAGTAGCTGCAGGAACGGATAATGTAATGTTAAATTCTGTAAATATGTTTGCTGAAATGGAATTTATGTCTAAGATTTTTTCCATTGATGACAGGCAAGTATTTAAAATTTGCACACTTAATGGTTCCTTTGTAATGGGATCTGATTCTACGGGTTCGATACAAAAGGGGAATAAAGCTAATCTCATGATCCTGAATGGGAATTCCAATAATCTTGCAGGGATAAAGAACCCCATAAGTGGAATCACAAGGCGGGCAAGACCCGATGACATACTATCAGTACTTCATTCGTAAAGCAAATGGAGAACAACATGATGAGCGAATTTTACCGGAATATAGTGATTGCAACAGACGGATCCGAGAACAGCCTTAAGGCTATTTCTTACGGTATTGAGATTGCAAAACTCAGCGGGGCCACGGTTCACGCTCTCTACGTAATAGATATAACTTCTTTTTCTTCGATACCTATGGATGCGGGATGGGAAGCAATGTATGATACTCTGAGAGAAGAAGGGGAGAAAGCGATATCCATGGTAAAGGAACGCGGAACGGTCTCAGGGGTTGAGGTAAGAGAAGTGCTGTTGGAAGGTCACCCGAGTAATGAGATTATAGATTTTGCAGAAAACAATAACGCTGACCTGATAGTTGTGGGCACCCTTGGAAAAACCGGGCTCGACAGATTTCTGATGGGAAGCGTTGCAGAGAAGGTAGTGAGAAGCTCAAAAGTCCCGGTCCTGGTCGTCCGGAGTGAGAAACAAGGTTAAGACTTTCTGCCAACTGGAAGCCTTGTGAGAAACTAGACATAGGGGAAAGAAAACCAGGATTCAGAGTATACAAAGGGTAGATTACATGCCAAAAAACATCTTCATTGAAGATATCATGGTAAGGGATGTAGCAAGCGCAACCCTTCCAGGTTCAAGGGATGAGGTTCTTAAAATTCTTAAGAACAAGCACATTTCAGGAGTTCCGGTACTTAAAGACTCCAAAGTTGTGGGAGTTGTAACAAGAACAAACCTTTTACAAAACCCTGAAGAGGAACAACTGGCTCTTCTTATGACACGTGATCCGATAACCATATCCTCCGGATCGGATCTGCAGACTGCAGCACGCTTACTTTTGGAACACCACATAAGAAGGCTTCCGGTGGTCGATGATGGGAAACTTGTAGGGCTTGTAACCGTGGCAGATATTATAGGCACAATTGCGGACATGAACATCGATATCCCGATAAAGGACTATGTGGAAAAGGAAGTCGTTGCGATCTACAGTGAAACGCCTCTGCCTGTTGCTGCCAGGATTATGGAACTCGCAGGTGTTAAGGCTGTCCCGGTACTTGATTCAAACCTGGAGCTTATAGGAATAATCTCGGATCGTGATGTTATTGCTGCCAGCATAATTGAAGACAGTGTAGAGATGTCAGATATGTCTGCAGGCCAGGACGACGATGCCTGGACCTGGGAATCGATGCGAGATACCATGAGCATCTACTATAGCGTCTCAAGGATTAAGGTTCCCAACCTGAGTGGCAGCGATATAATGATCAAGGAACCAATCACAGCTACGTATATTACGTCCGTGAGCGACTGTGCACGGAAAATGAAACGGAACAGGATTGACCAGGTTCCAATTATCAATTCAAACCGGAAACTTCAGGGACTTTTGAGAGACCACGACCTCCTGAAGCCTCTAATAGAAATAGAATAAGTTAAGATTAAATCTCGCTTCTAAGAACCAAACGTTTTTAACGTGAAGCGAAGAAAAAATAATATTATTTAAAAAATAGGGTTATTTAAGGAAGATAAGGCTATTAATGCCTATTCAAAATTTATTCCAGTAAAGAGGCTTTCTCCCCAGAGACGCCTCCGAAAATTACTTTTTTCAGGAGCCAGAAAAATGGACAAGCCTTTTGTTTTTATTAATTCTGCTATGTCAGCCGACGGCAAACTTTCAACAAAAGAAAGGAAACAAGTCCGAATCTCCGGAAAACTTGATTTTGAAAGGGTTGACGAACTCCGAGCCCAGGCAGACGCAGTTATGGTAGGTATAGGAACTGTCCTTTCGGACGATCCAAGCTTAACCGTAAAGTCTCCAGAGAGAAAGGCAGCCAGGAAAGCCGCAGGAAAAAACGAAAATCCAGTAAGGATCATTGTGGACAGTTCAGCAAGGACTCCGCTTGATGCCGATATTTTCAAAAAAGGAGACGGGCTCAGGATAATTGCCGTTTCAACTTCTGCACCTGACGAAAAGATAGAAAAACTGGAAGAAAAAGCTCTCGTCATTAAAACAGGAACCTTTAAAGTTGACCTTACCGAGCTTGCAGCAAAATTAAAGGAAATGGGAATAAACACCCTCATGGTTGAGGGAGGGGCAACCCTGAACTGGGGTATGCTCTCTGCTGGTCTTGTTGATGAAGTCTATACTTTCGTTGGAAACCTTATAATAGGAGGAAAAACAGCCCCGACTTTTATGGACGGGGAAGGATTTTCTGAAGCCGAAATCCCTGAGCTAGAATTGCTTTCAACCGAAAAAATAGAAGAAGGAATACTTCTCAGGTGGAAAGTAAAAAGTAAGGCAAAATAAAATCAAATTGCCAGTCCAGATATACCATGTTGTTAACTGGTACCGGACTTAAGATCATATTTTTCAAACCCGCCCTTATAATATACAAAGACTTCAAGTTCGCACTTGCCTTTAAGAAACTCCCGTATTCTGCGGTCATATACGCTTTGAACGTGTTTCAGTCCGTTTTTTTGGAAGTGAGCCTTCACAGCTTCAAAAAACCCGATCATCTGTCTCAGGTAAGCCTCTTCATAAGCCCTTGTCTCCCTCGCAATTGCTTCACATTCGGAATTCTCTAATTCGGAATAATAGCTTCCATGCTCATTTAAGCCGCTTATCTGGCGCCAGTCCACATTGCCAGAGCCGTCAGCTTCCCGATGAAGCATGTATGGATAAACCCTGCAGATTGAAGGACGCCTGTCATAAATTTTGCATCGCTTATTTTCAAGGAAGATGCAAGAGCCATCTGATTTTGTTTTCAAGGCATAGCCTGAGACATAAAACCTGCCCTTCTGGTCACAAAACTCAGGATATGGAGCAGGAGTAACTGAATCCGGATTTATCTGCTTTATAACGGCCAGGTCTGCATCGAGCAGAAAAACATGATCATTAAACTCTTTTGTGCAGCAACGTGCACAAAGTTCACATCTGAATCCCAGCTCTTTAATAATGCCTACAAATTCAGGGTCAGGAAATTTCGTTACGCCTGCAAGTTCTTCCCTTGCATCTGCAAGCCTTGTTTCAATGTTATTTTTTTTTACGTTAATCACCTTTTTAAGAAAAGAATAGTGCAAGTCTACCTTGTTTTAATTCCATGTCCGTAACATTTAATTACTAGCATTTCTTTTTATCATAAACTCAAGGCTTGATGACATTTATAATTTCGCACTTTCAGGCTTCAAGGAATATTAGATATTTTTCAATAATCATTGAGAATTATCGATTTAACACTTAACGCTATAGAACCAGGGAACACCTGTTTAAATACCTGTTTATTGAGACTCTGCCGAGGAGAAGAAAGAATCCGCGGCAACCGGCAGTGTCCAGTAATAAGTGAATACCTGGATATACTACGTGATAAATTACAAATAAATTCAGAGAAAATTAAGATTAAAACTTAACGAGGAATGATAATGGGCAAAACCGGCAGCATTGATTGGGTAAAAGTAAAAGGCAGAAAAGGCAGAGTAATTAAGGTCCAGAAGTCACAGGCTCAAAAAGCACACCCAGGACCTGCGCAGCGCTTCAGTTCTTCAGGTCATAAGAGGCGCTTCATAAGAAGATCTGCAAAAGCTCTTGTAAAGTAATCATAAGGGCTTTTAAATTTATTTTTTTGAATTTACTTTTTGAATTTACTTTTTGAATTTACTTTTTGAATTTACTTTTTTAGATTTTGTAGATCGATTTTTAAAAATATCTGTTTTATAGGAGAATACTTTCCTAGAATAATACTTTCCAGAGAAAATTTTTTTACCCAGCTTTCTGTATTAAACTCACAAACTCTGGGCTAGGTATGCGATACTTACCCCTGCAAGGCAGAGTACAACGTTAAGAAAGATATTCAGGAAAAAGGAGAAATTTTGCCCTTCTTCAAGCAATTTAAAAGTTTCATATGCGAAGGTAGAAAACGTGGTAAAGGAACCTAAAATTCCTATATTTACGAGATAGACCATAGATTGGGGCTCAGAAGAAAAAGTGAGAAAAGCAAGTACAATGGTCCCTAAGAGGTTCACGGTAAGTGTGCCTGCAGGGATATTCTTAATCCTGGGGACCTGGCTTGAAACCGTATATCTAAGGCATGCCCCAATAAAACCTCCTGCACCTATTAAAAAGAGTTTTTCCATGCTTGGAAAAGAGAGCATCTCTTTATACCTCACTGCCTGAAAGGGCTTTTATTGTACTCCTGCCCATGAACACGCCGACCAGGGCAAGAAACAGGTTAACACTGATGTTTTCCAGAGCAGGGAAAAAGGGCATGGTAAAAGACTGGACTGCAAACGTCGAAAATGTTGTGAATGCTCCCATAAATCCGGTCCCAAAAGCAAGCTTTCCTTTTGGACCTATAAATCCAATATACTCAGTGTCGTACATTATCAGGCCGAGCATAAAACTTCCGAGTACGTTTACCGAAAGGATACCGAAATGCGATTCCATGAGCTCACAGAGTGAAAATCGGCATATTGCTCCAAGGAACCCGCCAGCTCCTATGAGAAAAATCTTATTCAGGTCTTTATGCGTGGAAGACATTATTTTACACTCAGGGAATCACTTAAAAATTTAGATTTTAACTTCTGAAGATTTTAGCTCTGAACATTTTAGCTCTCAACGTTTTAGCTCTGGTTTTCTTCGTTTGATTAGCCCTTGAAGTATAAAACTTTATCTCAGAAAGCAGTATCTCCGAATCACTGCTCTAATTTTTCCAAGAACTCCTAATTTAGCCAAATTATTTATCCTTTGTGTATATACATATTATATACCATGAAGCAAGTTGAGTTGGAACTCCAAAACCATCTTGA
>Ga0268263_1002935_pt1 | contig 10229 bp, 14 predicted proteins | sample Biomet5_FD_190358 | JGI IMG/M metagenome (GOLD analysis project Ga0268263, IMG submission 190358) | Microbial communities from bioreactor (seeded with sewage sludge) at LBNL, California, USA - Biofuel metagenome 5 (SPAdes) (version 4) | ecosystem: Engineered > Bioreactor > Anaerobic >... | reverse complement strand
AATCGCAGGAGACGCCGATCTTCTTCTGCTGTTCGACAATGCGGTGGCCGTATGTGTTTTTCCACTCCCAGACACGCTCCAAAAACTTTTCTCTTCCAAGATCGTAGCGGGTTTTGCCCTCCTTGCGGAGCTCCTCCTCCACCTTGATCTGCGTGGCGATGCCCGCGTGGTCGGTTCCGGGCAGCCAGAGCGTGGAATAGCCCTGCATCCGCTTAAACCGGATGAGGATGTCCTGAAGCGCGGAGTCCAGCGCATGGCCCATGTGAAGCTGGCCGGTCACGTTGGGAGGCGGCATCACGATGGAAAACGGGGGCTTTTTCGGGTCGGGGTCTCCGCTGAAGCAGCCGCCGTCCATCCACATCTGGTAAATGCGTCCCTCGACGTTTTTCGGGTCATACACCTTTGGCAATTCTTGGTTCATAAGTGTTATCTCCTTATCTGAAGCATGAATTTTTTCGTTTTGGGAATCCGGCGGACCGGCTGTCCGGTCCTCTTTTCCAAGAACGCGCGGAACTCCTCCGGCGTTCCGGTCTGAAAGCTGTCCTTGCGGAGAATGGGCACCACGTTCTGCTTTGTCATCAGGAAAAAGTGCTCCTCATCCTCCAAGACGTTCAGCAGGTCATGGTAGCTGTATAGCTGCTCGTTGCTCCCGACCCGCTCCGCGTAGGGCTTATTCTCCTCAAAAAGAAATCGGTGCCGCTTTCCCTTGTCCTCATAGTTTCTCCAGGTCCGCCGGGCCAGGATGTGGCTGTCCTGCCGTCCCATCAGCAGGTAAAGTCCCACGAACAGGAACAGGATGCAGGGAAAAAGCATGCTCAAAACGCCCTTGTCGGGATTCACATACTTGCTGTTCCCCATCAGCAGCTGATAAAACCCGTTGGCGGAGAGGAGAAGGCAGCCGATGCCGCCCAGCACGTAGACGGCCCGCTGGAACTTTGGAAATCGCTGCGTGATCTCTTTTTGGTACCACACCGCACGGATCATAGCGGCAAAATCCTGCTCCTCGTAAGTCTCCTGTACTTCAAATTTCATTCCGTCACCTCAGCATAAAAATGCCCTGAGCCTTTCGGCTCAGGGCGGACAAAGGTCCGTGGTACCACCTGAATTCGGGAAAACCCGCACTTAACGACCCACGTCGTTCTCCGATAACGGTGGAAACCGTTGCATCCTACTTGTTCTTCAGTGCAAAGCTCCGGAACGACTTGAGCGCGGCAGCCCGGGAACTTACACCATCCGTTCCCTCTCTTCGCGTCTGCCGGACGCCTACTGCTTCCCATCATTGCCTTTTGATATGATTGCCTATTATAGAGTTTCTGTCAAAAAAAGTCAAGTGTCACGAGAGGCGAAGGATCTCCTTTTTCAGGCGTGAAATAATCCGCTTCTCCAGCCTCGAAATATAAGACTGCGAAATGCCAAGCTGATCAGCGACCTCTTTCTGCGTCTCCTCCTTTCCTCCCTTCAGGCCGAAGCGAAGCGTAATGATCTGCCGCTCCCGGGGGCTGAGGATCTCCAGCGCCGCCGACAGCAGCGAACGATCCACGTCCTCCTCGATGGGCCGCATCACCGTGTCGCTCTCCGTTCCCAGAATATCGGAAAGCAGCAGTTCGTTGCCGTCCCAGTCCGTATTCAGCGGCTCGTCAATGGAAATTTCGCCCTTGCGGGAGGCGTTTTTCCGCAGGTACATCAGAATCTCGTTTTCGATACAGCGGGAGGCGTACGTCGCCAGCTTGATGTTCTTGCCGGGGCAGTAGGTTCCTACCGCCTTGATCAGACCGATGGTCCCGATGGAGATCAGATCCTCCAGGTTGACGCCGGTATTCTCAAAGCGCCTGGCGATATAAACGACCAGGCGCAGGTTGTGCTCGATCAGAAGCTTTCGGGCGTCGGCCTCCCCAATCCGCGCCGTAAGCGCGGCCTCCTCCTCCCTGGACAGCGGCGGAGGAAGCGTATCGCTCCCCCCGATATAGTGAATTTCTCTGCCGGGCAGCAGGTCCAAAAGGGCCAGCAGCTTCTCAAACAAAATTTTTACGATCCGCATGTTGCTTCCTCTCCCCAGAGAGCTGAAAATCCGCCGCCAATCTCCGTCGGAGACAGGGCGATCAGCAGCCCGTCGTACCGTTTTCCCCCAATGGTCGCAAAATCACTTCGAAAAGCCAGCAGCAGTCCCTCGGAGACGCCGACGGCGCTGTACGGGATCAGGCGAAACCGCGCAGAGGCCCTGTTCAGTTTTTCCAGCACATCCGCCGGAGCACTCAGCGCCTGCTGCGTCAAAAGCCCGCGCAGCTCCGGCGGCCACAGGGCGTCGAGTTCCCGGCCGCAGACAACCAGCAGCGGGCGGTTGGTGACGGGGTCCACCAGAGCGTTGCCCGTGTCGCACAGTCCTGTCAGCGCCGCGCGGCGGGCCCCGTAGGCCACCGTCACGGCAACCAGCGTATGCCGGACGGCGTGCCGGGCGCACGCGCGAAACACCACGGAAAAGAGGATATAGACCGCGCCCGCCGCGGCCAGCAGGACCTTCGCATCGACGTTTGTGTAAAAGATCCCGCTGCGGGACGGGATTCTGCTTCCGGAGAGGAACCCAAGCCCCAGAACGCAGCCGGCCAGCCCGCAGGAGACCGCAAACATCAGCAGTGTCAGCCGCAGAAGGTGCCTCTCCCCGCCGAACGCCGTCAGCGCCAGCAGAATTCCCGCCGCCAGCTTTACAGGCCAGGCGGAGAGAAACGCGCAGCCCGGAAGAAAAACGCAGACCGCGTAAGCGCCTCCCAGCAGAGCGCCGAGAAGGTAGCGCCGGCGGCGCAGCGTGACGCCGGCAAGCCGGGCCGTTGCCAGCAGCAGAAGGTAGTCCATCAGCGCGTTGAGCGTAAAAACGCTGTCTATGTATACGACCGTCACTCTTCCGCCCTCCCGCGCCGTGAGCTTTCACACGGCTGCTCTCTCTGTTCCCCCGATAAAGCCGATTATAGGGGATGCTCTCCGTAAAACCGGTCGTAAAAAAAGAGACGGACACAAAAGTGTCCGCCTCACCGGCCAGGCGCGCAATTTTACATCATATACGGCAAAACGACCGACGCCAACAGCGCAATCACCATGACGACCACCAGAATCAGCGCGATCACGCGCATTTTATTACTCATGTTTTCCCTCCCCCGCCAGAATCCTGCGGATGCTTTTTTCTGCCCGGCTGCGGGGCAGCATCAGTTCGTGCCCGCAGCCCAGGCACCGGAGCTTGATGTCCATTCCCACGCGGAGCACCTCCCATGTCGTGCTGCCGCAGGGATGCTGCTTCTTCAGTTCCACCTTGTCGTGCAGGTGCAGATCCATATTTGTTCCTCCTGTCAATCTGCCGGGAATGGGCGCATAGGATAACAATGTCAACACGAAGCCGCAAACGCGGCAGTAAGGATGGTTTGATATGCCGGAAAACAAGGTTTATCTGCCGGAGGGAATGCGCAGTCAGTCTGGTCTGACGCTGAGCGCGCTGATATCCGCCATGGAGAGCAGGACGATTCTCGACGGCACGGTCCTCCGCTGCGGTGCAGACCAGACGCTGCATGTGGCGCTTGGCGTCTACGAGGGAATCCTGCCCCGGGAGGAGGCGATTGCTCCCTGGATCAGCGGGGCGGGACGCGACATTGCGCTGCTCTCCCGGGTCGGAAAGCCGATCTCTTTCTTCGTCACGGATGTCCGCGCCGACGAAAAAGGCGCGCCGCAGATTTTTCTCTCCCGCCGACTGTTGCAGGAGCAGGCCAGGGACTGGTTCCTCGCCCACCTCTCGCCCGGAACCGTCATGACGGCATGCGTAACGCATCTGGAGAATTTCGGCGCGTTCCTGGATATCGGCTGCGGCGTAATCGCCATGCTTCCCGTCGCCAGCATCTCGGTGGCGCGGATTCCGCATCCGTCCGCCCGGTTCCGGGTGGGCCAAAAGCTTTTTGCCGTTGTGAAAGCCATAGACCCCGCGCTTCCCCGTTTCACCATGTCACACAAAGAGCTCCTGGGCACATGGATGGAAAACGCAAGCTGGTTTGAGCCCGGTGAAACCGTTCCCGGCATCGTCCGCAGTGTCCGGGAATACGGCTGCTTTGTGGAGTTGACCCCCAACCTATCCGGTCTGGCGGACTGCAGGGAGGGAATCACCGAGGGCGACCGCGTCTCCGTCTACATCAAGAGCATCCGCCCGGAGCGGATGAAGATCAAACTGCAGATCATCGAGAAACTGCCGCCGGAGCGGGTCCCCGCTCCCCTGCGCTATCAGATCACTGACGGACATCTGGAGCAGTGGATCTACTCTCCGCCGAATTATGAACGGAATCCGACAGGCACCGTTTTCACTTCCGTCCCTTGATCTCGCTCCAGTAGCGTTCTGCCGCCTGCTCCGTCCGATTCTCCCCGTATTCATAATAGCGGGCATTTTTGATCGGATCGGGCAGATATTGCTGCTCCACCCAATGGTTGGGGTAGCTGTGGGGGTATTTATAATTCTGCCGGTTATCGAAGCCGGTGGTGTCGGCGTGCACATTCTGGAGCTGGCGGGGAATGTCTCCGCTCCTCCCCGCCCGCAGGTCCGCGCGCGCGGCATTGATCGCCTTACAGGCGGAGTTGGATTTTGGGGCCGTGGCCAGAAGAATCGCCGCCTCGGCCAGAGGAAGCTGCGCTTCCGGAAGTCCCAACTGCACCGCGGCGTCCACGCAGGCCTTTGTCACAACGATCGCCTGAGGATAGGCAAGGCCGACGTCCTCGGCCGCGATCACCAGCAGCCGTCGGCAGGGAGAGAGCAGGTCGCCCGCCTCCAGCAGCCTCCCCAGATAGTGCACCGCCGCGTCCGGATCCGAGCCGCGGATGGACTTCTGAAGGGCTGAAAGAATGTCATAGTGGGCATCCCCATCTCGATCATAGCGCATCGCGCTGCGCTGGGATACCTGTAAGGCATCTTCACTTGTCAGTATGAGCTTGCCGTTCCGAGGGGTCGCCGCCTGGCAAAGCAGCTCCACGGCATTGATTGCCTTCCGGACGTCGCCGCCGCAGGCGGTGGCGATCCGTGCCGGGACGTCAGCCTCCCACTCCAGCGGCAGCACGGCGCGGCGCTTCTCAATATCCAGCGCGCGGAGGACCGCCGGCTCCGTCTCCTCCGGAGAAACGGCCTTAAATTCAAATACGGTGCTGCGGGAGAGCAGGGCGCTGTACACATAAAAATAGGGATTTTCCGTGGTGGAGGCGATCAGCGTCAGTTTTCCGTTCTCCATGAATTCCAGCAGGCTCTGCTGCTGCTTTTTATTGAAATACTGGATTTCATCCAGATACAGGAGGATGCCGCCCGGAGCCATGATCGTATCGACATCGGCGATGATGTCCTTGATGTCCTGCAGGGAGGCGGTGGTGGCGTTCAGACGGTACAGGGTTTTATTGGTCCTCTCTGCGATGATATTGGCAATCGTGGTCTTTCCGGTTCCGGACGGACCGTAAAACACCATGTTGACAGAGGTACCGCTTTCGATCAGCCTGCGGAGAACGGCTCCCTCCCCCAGGAGGTGCTTCTGCCCGACTACCTCGTCGAGCGTTTTGGGCCGGATCTCATCGGCCAGAGGACGATCCATCGCCGCCGCCTCCCTTCAAAAAATCATCGTTTTGATTTTATCACATCCCCAAAGGATTTTCCACGTTATTTTCACTCGAAATCCGTCGGATTATCTGCTATACTTCTATTATTCCACATGAGAGGTGAACGATATGAAATCCAAAGCAGCCGTCCGGCGGATTCTGAATTCCTTAAAGCAGCTCTACCCGGCGGCCCTGTGCTCCCTGCAGTATGACAAGGACTACGAGCTCCTGTTCTCCGTCCGCCTGTCCGCCCAATGCACCGATGCCCGGGTCAATCAGGTGACTCCGGCTCTGTTCGCGCGTTTTCCCACTCTGGAGAGCTTTGCCCAGGCCGACCCGGAGGAAGTGGGCAGGTACATCCACTCCTGCGGCTTTTTCAACGGGAAAGCCCGGGATATTGTCGCCTGTGCCCGGCGGCTGCTGCAGGATTTTGACGGAAAAGTCCCCGGCACCATGGAGGAACTGCTCAGCCTGCCGGGCGTCGGGCGGAAAACCGCCAATTTGATTCTGGGCGACGTCTTTCACCAGCCTGCCTATGTCTGCGACACGCACTGCATCCGGATCACCGGCCGGCTGGGGCTCACGGACGGCAGCAAGGATCCCCTGCAGGTAGAACGCCAGCTCCGGGCCGTGCTGCCTCCGGAGGAGTCCTCCGATTTCTGCCACCGCATGGTTCTCTTCGGCCGGGATGTCTGCACCGCCCGGTCCCCCCGCTGCGCGGAATGCCCGCTGGCCCCAGAGTGCGCGTTCTTCCAAAAGAATGTCTCCGCCTGAAAATTTCCGAAGAAACCCTGCGATTTAAGGACCGCAGTTTTTCGCGGAAGATCCATCGTGCCTGTCGAATCGCCCTGATCGGCTCTCCGGCAGGCACGTTTTTTTCTCTTCTTTCATATACTGCATTGAAACGAAGCATTCACGCGTATGATTTGGAGGGGTTTTATGGATGAGAACACCAGAGCGATCATGGACTCGCTCAAAACAAATCCGGCGGCCGTGCAGACGCTGTTCCGGTCCCGGGACGGTCAGGAATTGCTGCAGCTTCTGACTCGGGACGACCAGGGCGCCTCCCTGCAGCAGGCGGCGCAGACGGCTGCCCGGGGCGACACCTCGGAAATGCTCCGGCTGGTCGCCAAGGTGGTCAAAAGTCCGGAGGGCGCCGAGCTGATCAGCAGGATCAACCGGACGATCCATCCCTGAACCGGCGGCAAAAGCAAGCGCGCTGATTCCAGGAGCTGTTTGTCTGCGTTGTTCCCGCGCGGGTCTGAGGAGAGGAGGCCGGACAGCGTGCCGGAGTTTGACGAAAAGCTGAACGCGCTGCTGTCCAACCCGGACAGCATGGCGCAGATCATGCGGCTGGCGCAGTCCCTGTCCGGTCAGGCAGGCGAAAGCACCGGCAGCGCCGCAGTGCCGCCGGAGCCCGGCCGGGTTCCCCGCGACGCGGTGCCGCCGGAGCCCCAGCCGTCCAGGGCAGAGCCCGACCTGCTCTCCTCACTGACAAAGGGGATCGATCCAAAGCTGCTCTCCCGCCTGCTCCCTCTGCTGGGACAGTTGGGCGGAGAACGGGACGGCAACGCCCGGCAGCTGCTTTACGCCCTGCGGCCGTATTTAAAAGCCGAGCGACAGGAAAAGGTAGAGCGCGCGCTCCAGCTTGCGCGCTTGATCCATGTGGGAAAGCAATTGCTGTCCACCTGGGAGGGATGACAGGTGTATAACCGCTATATCCGCAACGACCGTGGCATTTACGCCCGCGTCCCCGAGGAGGAGCGCCGGGTCCCGCCGGACCGCCCGGAGGCGGATTCCGGGCCGCCCCCCCGCGTCCCCCCCGGCGGGGAACCGCCCCCCCTGGGTGAGGATGCCGTCGGCCGCCTCCTGCGGCGCCTGCTGGACCGGTTCCATCTGGAAAATGTGGATACCGGGGATCTGCTCCTCCTGCTGCTGCTCTTTCTTCTCTTTGAGGAAGATGCGGACGAGGAGCTGCTTTTCGCGCTGGGGCTCCTTTTGATTCTGTAAAATCACAAAGACCGGGAGCGCCGCGCGGCTGCTGAGCCGCACGGCGCTCCCGGCTGCTGTTCATTTTTCTTTCCGCTCCACCATCTGACAGATCAGATCCACCGTTCCGTCCAGCCCGAACACACTGGAATCCAGGCAGAAATCATAGCTGTCCACGCTTCCCCATTTCTGAGAGGAATAGTATTCGTAGTAAGAGGCGCGGCGCTTGTCGGTCTTCACGATCAGCGCCTTTGCCTTCTCCGGCGAAAGCTTCTCTCTCTCCGTCACCACCTGAATCCGTTTCTCCAGGGGAGCGTCGATAAACAGCCGAAGCACGTCGGGACGATCCGCCAGCGCATAATCCGCGCAGCGGCCGATCAGCACGCACGGGCCCTTCTCCGCCAGGGCGCGCACCGTATTGTAGGTGGCGAGGTAGACCTGCTGCTCCAGGGAATCCGCGGTGCCGGTTCCCGGAAGGGAGAACAGATAGCTGTCCATCGCAATGGAATAGAGGAGACTCTTTGGCTGCTCATCAAAATTCTCAAAGATTTTTTCGCACAGTCCGCTTTTTTCTGCCGCCGCCTTCAGCAGCTCTTTGTCGTAAAACGGAATGTTCAGTCTCTTTGCCAGACGGATCCCGATTTCCCGTCCGCCGCTTCCAAACTGCCGTCCGATTGTAATGATGGTTTTCATGGAGACTCCCTCCTTTTTTCTCAGTTTATTATAATGCTTTTCCTCGCGGCCGTCAAATGCGGGAAAAGCCGGAACCGCAAAAGACGGTTCCGGCTTCCGGTGCGGAAAATCAGGACGGCGAGGAAGGTTCGGTCCACTCTTTTCCCAGCCGCCGGTACATGGTCTTTTTCACCGCCCGCAGAATATTCTGATAGCCCGTGCAGCGGCAAAGATGTCCGGAGAGCAGCTTGCGCAGCTCCTCGTCGGTGTACTCTTTTCCGGACTCCAAAATCTCCACTGCCGTCAGGATAAAGCCCGGCGTGCAGAAGCCGCACTGGATGGCGGCCTCGTCCACAAACGCCTGCTGGATGTCGCTGAGCTCGCCGTTGGGACCCAGCAGCCCCTCCAGCGTGCGGATGTGCTTTCCCTCCGCCCACACGGCCAGATAGATGCAGGAGTTGAACGCCTCACCGTCGATCAGAACGTTGCAGGCGCCGCATTCCCCCACCTCGCAGCCCTTCTTCACGGAAGTCATGCGGAAATCGTTCCGCAGCAGGTCGGTCAGGGACGCCCGCACGTCCACCGTGCGCTCCACGTCCTTGCCGTTCAGGTTGAAATGGACGGTCTTGTACTGCATCACGTGCTTCTCCGCCATCACAGCTCACCTCCCGCCAGTCTGACGGACTCCACAAAGGCCCGCTTTGCGCTCTCCACGGCGATGTGCTGCCGGAACGCCCGGGAGGCGCGCCAGCTGTCCCGGGGATTGATATCCTCCAGGACGGTTTGGGAAAAGGCCTCCGCCAGCTCCGGGGAGACCGGCTGAGCGTTGGCCGCGGCTTCCGCGCGCGGCGCGCGCATGGGAACGGGGCCCGCGACGCCAAAGGCAATCCGGCACCGCTCCACCGTCTTTTTGTCCGGGCTGAGCCGCACGTTTACGGACGTCCCCAGCGTGGCGATGTCCATGGCGCTGCGCATGGCGTATTTGATATAGTGGCCGTAGGTGTTCTCATAACTTGCCCTGGGGATCAGAATGGCGGTCTGGATCTCGCCGGGGCGGAGATCCACCTGCCCCGCCCGGATATAGAAGTCGCGGATCGGCTCCCGCCGGATGCCCTCCGGCCCGGTGAGCTCGATGACAGCCTCCCAGGCGTGAAGCGTGGAGGCAGAATCAGCCGAGGTAACGCCATTGCAGGTGTTGCCGCCGATAGTGCCGATGTTGCGGATCTGGGGTCCGCCCACCTGATCCACCGCCTGACCCAGTACGTTGATGTACTTCTGAATAATGGGATCGCGGGTGATGTGAGAAAAGCTGTTCAGAGAGCCGATGCGGATATTTTCCTGCTCGTCGATGGAGATGCCCCGCAGCTCGTCCAGGCCGTAAATGGAGATGAGCTCCTTCCCGGCCCGCTTGCCGCTGCGCATCTGCACCAGCACGTCGGAGCCTCCGGCGATGATCTGCGCCTCCGGGTGCGCCAGGCGGAGGGCAACCGCGTCCGCCACGCTGGACGCCTCGTAGAGTGCTTTCATGTCGTACATACGGTTTCCCTCCTATTCCCGAATGAGTCCGGCCTCTTGGAACTTCTCAAAGAGGACATGGGGCGTGATGGGACACTGGTCCACCGCCACGCCGGTGGCCTGCAGGATCGCGTTGCGGATCGCCGGCGCGCCGGAGCAGGCCGGCGGCTCGCCCAGCGCCTTCGTCCCAAAGGGACTGGTAGGCTCCGGATTCTCCACGAAGCGGGCCTCGAGATCCGGGTGATCCAGGAAGGTGGAGAGCTTGTAGTCCAGCAGATTGTCGTTCAGGACCCTTCCGGTTTTCTCATCGAACTGCAGCTGCTCGGAAAGCCCGTAGCCGATGGCCATGCTCATGCCGCCGTGGACCTGAGCCTCCGCCAGCGCGGGGTTGATGAGGGTGCCGCAATCGTGGACGTTCACCAAGTTCAGCAGCCTTACCTTGCAAAGGGGAATAT
>Ga0268263_1002934_pt1 | contig 10232 bp, 5 predicted proteins | sample Biomet5_FD_190358 | JGI IMG/M metagenome (GOLD analysis project Ga0268263, IMG submission 190358) | Microbial communities from bioreactor (seeded with sewage sludge) at LBNL, California, USA - Biofuel metagenome 5 (SPAdes) (version 4) | ecosystem: Engineered > Bioreactor > Anaerobic >... | reverse complement strand
CTAATTGGAGACTCTCTGCACTTAATACCTCGGATTGCCGGATTCATAAGTTACCTCTCAAAATCGGAATACCAAGGTTTGAAAAAGAAAAAATAGATGTAGAGTTCCTTATTTCTTGTTTCTAATTGCTAGTTATTCATTGAACAACCAGGAATCAGAAACCAGAACCGACCGAAGGGAGCTCAGCGAAGCTAAACCAGAAACCAGAAACCAGAACCGACCGAAGGGAGCTCAGCGAAGCTAAACCAGGAATCAGAAACCAGAAATCAGAACCGACCGAAGGGAGCTCAGCGAAGCTAAACCAGAAATCAGAAACCAGAACCGACCGAAGGGAGCTCAGCGAAGCTAAACCAGAAACCAGAACCGACCGAAGGGAGCTCAGCGAAGCTAAACCAGAAATCAGAAATCAGAAACCAGAAACAACGAATGACCGACCAGCAGACCTCCTACCGCCAAATAATGAAAGCCACCTCCATCTTTGGTGGGGTGCAGGTTATAAAAATTATTATACTGATAATTCGTTCAAAGGTAGTTGCAGTATTACTAGGGCCTATTGGTATAGGTGTTATGGGCCTGTTAAATACTACAATTGGCATTATTGGTGGCCTTACTAATTCGGGCTTGGGAACTAGTTCAGTAAAAAATGTTGCCGAAGCCAATGTTACAAATGATTCACGCAAAATAGCCCTTATCGTTACAGTGCTTCGAAGATGGGTTTGGGTTACGGGTTTAATTGGCTTATTTATAACCTTGATATTTTCATCTTGGCTAAGTAAAATAACGTTTGGCAACAGTAATTATACTTTGGGTTTTATCTGGATTTCCCTTTCATTGTTATTTAACCAAATTAGCACTGGACAACTTGTCCTGTTGCAAGGTATGCGCAAGCATAAATATCTTGCGCAAGCCAATATGTATGGTGCTTTACTGGGATTATTGGTCTCATTGCCTATTTATTACTATTGGCGTCTCGATGGGATTGTACCCGCTATAATTTTTACTTCGCTCGTTACGATGCTTTGCTCGTGGTATTTTGCCGGTAAGGTTACCATTGAAAAGGTGGATGTTTCGTACCAAACAACATGGTTGGAAGGCAAAGAGATGCTTCGAATGGGGCTTGTAGTTGGATTGAGTGGTTTAATTGCCATTGGAGCCTCTTATATTGTTAGAATTTACATAGGACGTTCAGGCGGGTTGGCAGATGTAGGGCTTTATACAGCGGGTTTTGCTATTATTAATACCTATGTTGGGTTAGTATTCACCGCAATGGGTACCGATTTTTATCCGAGATTATCCGGAGTTGCCCACGATAATAAGGAAGCGACTATTATGATTAATCAGCAAGCGGAAATTGCTGTTTTAGTATTGGCTCCGATTTTAGCAATGTTTTTAATTTTTATAAACTGGGTTGTTGTGCTGCTCTATTCTTCACAATTTACCCCAGTGAATGGAATGATACAATGGGCTGCACTGGGGATGTATTTCAGGGCGGCAAGTTGGTGCATCGCATTTGTATTGCTAGCAAAAGGTGCTTCGAAACTTTTCTTTTGGAATGAGCTGATTGCTAATGTCTATTTGTTAGTTTTAAATATTCTGGGTTATAAATATTTTGGGTTAACCGGATTGGGATTCTCTTTTTTGCTTGGCTACTTTTTTTATGCGATACAGGTATATATGGTAGCTAAGTTGAAGTATGCATTTGCTTTTGACAACTCATTCTATAAGGTATTCGGCATTCAGATGGCTTTAGGAGTAGCTGCTTTTGTGGTTATAAAAACTACCATCTCTCCGGTTTATTATGTGGTTGGAACATTATTGATTATTCTCTCTACACTCTACTCTTTAAGGGAGTTGAATAAGCGAATTGGATTGAAGTCTGTTTTATATGCGGCAATGAATAAATTTGTTAAAAACAATTAATTATAAATGAAGAATAATCAAAAGCCTATTGTTTCAGTTGTTGTAATTACTTATAATCAAGATGGAACAATTAGGAAGACACTTGATAGTATTTTTAGCCAATGTTGTAATTTTCCATTTGAAGTTGTGGTTGGGGATGATTGCTCTAACGATAATACACAATATATTCTAAAAGAGTATAAAAATAATTATCCGGAAAAATTTCGATATTTTGTGAATGAAGAAAATCTAGGTTTGGTTGCGAATTACTATAAGACAATTCATAACTGCTTTGGTAAATATATTTCTCAATGTGCTGGGGATGATTATTGGATTGATGATTTCAGATTGCAAAAGCAGGTAGACTTTTTGGAGAATAATCCGGATTATGGATTAGTTCATGGCGATGTTCATCATTTTTATGAAAGAACAGGTAAAGTATTATATGCCTACAATAAAACAAATAATATTAAGATTCCAGAAGGAGATATCTTTGAAAACTTATTATTGCCATCACATATCATAAAGGCAATGACAGTTTGTATGCGACGTAATTTAGTATTGGATCATTATATATCGAATAAAATATCAGAAAAGAATTGGTTACTTGAAGATTTACCTCTTTGGCTGGAGGTTTCTCAAAAAACAAAAATCCACTATATTGATGATGTTTTTGCAATGTATCGGCTCTCAGATGATTCAGTTAGTCGATCTCAAGATCCCGTAAAACGATATCAATTTCATATTTCAGTTTTTGAAGTTAGAAAATATTTTATTGATAAATATGGTTGTTCAGAAAGGACAAAAAAAGCGGTAGCGATTCAATATAATAAAACAATGCTCGCTGATGGGTTTGCTTTATCCGATTTTTCAATTACAAAGGCGGCAATTAGTAATTTGAAAACTACAGGTGCTGGTTTAACAATAGTTGATAGGATATATTATATAGGATCAATGAATAGTATTTTACAAAAAACGATACGAAAAATATTAAGTTTGATAAGGTGTTGATGTGAAAAATATTTATTTTAAAATACCTCAGCACTTGTAAGTTTAAAAACACGTTTATGGAAGTACAACTGTTAAATATACAATGCATTGAACGATTAAGATCAAAAGGACATGAATTTGTAGTCATGATTTATAGAATTTTATTGGAATAGGATATATATTTACAATACTACTACTATGATAAATAAATTCATTGCAAAAACTGTTGTTTTACTCTCTATTGTAATTCTGTTGTTTAATTTGTTGTTTTTTGGTGATGATTCATTTGGAATTATTTATTCTTTAGGTAACTTATTCGTTGTTTTAGTATGTATGGGATTGTTTCTATATGCTATGCATTATTATATTCGATTGCCCTTGCGTACTTTTATGAAACAAATTTTTTGGTTTAGTTTTATTTTTCGTATACTCTCCATATTAATTGTTTACCTTATACTTCATTATATAATTGGTGGAGATTTATCTATTGAAGAATATGATACCGTTTTTTATGATCATTATGGTAGGTTGTTGGCTACCTTTTATAAAACAGGTATTGCTAATTCGGAATATACTTCATTCCTGCACAACGTGGAATTTGATGATAAGGGATATATATTCATCCTTTCAATTGTTTATACTGTATTTGATAATGTTCTTTTTGCAAAGTTAATACAGGGTCTTGTTGATAGTTTTTCGGTTTTACTTATTTGTAAAATTACCTCAAAAATATATGGGGAGAATATTGGGAAAACGGCAGCTATTTTATTCACTATTTTTTTCCCATTAATTGTGATGGCCTCTTTACAGGCGAAGGAGGTTTATTTAGTTTTCTTTTTATTAATAGCTATTTACTATACGATTAAACTTACGGAGAGACGATTTAAATTTAAATATTTATTATTTGTTACTATCGCATTAGTTGCAATTTTTTCAATGAGAACAATTCTTGGCTTTATAGTTCTTGCGTCTGCTACAGTATATGTATTTGCAAATATAAAGTATTCATTTATAGCAAAAACCATCATTCCTTTAATATTGTTTTCTTTGATATTTTATTCACTAAAAGATATTGGGAGTATATATGATATTCAAGATCAGATGAAGGGTTATTTCGGAATAGATACAGGAGATGAGACTATTGTTAGCGGTAGATCGGTAAAGGAATATGAAAATAAAGGGCAATCGTATGCTCAATATGCAACAGCATTATTTGTGGTGCCACAAGTTATTATTACTCCCTATCCAAGCATGGTAAAAACGAATATTAAGGAATATGGTACAACGATGCAGTGGTTTTTTACTGGTGGACTTCTTATATGGTCATTTATGTCTTTCTTCTCGTTTATTGGTATCTACCGATCTATAAAGTTTAATTTTAAAAGAAGTTCCCTAATATTATACATATTGTTTGCATATATACTTGTTCTTGTAGTTTCTGTTTATATTACCTCTACGCGATTTAATATACCCAAATTAGTTCTATTGTTGATTTTTGCTGCTGTTGGATTAAACTATGAATTTGCTGCTCGCAAGCGATATTTTATTATTTATGCTGTAATTATGAGTTTTGCAATTATAGGCTGGAATTTTATAAAATTATCAGGCAGAGGCCTTATATAGTGCCATAGGCAATTTAAAGGTTAAGATTTTGAATTTTTTCTTTAGTTGATAATGCTTTATTGTTAATGAAAATATTGCTTTTTGCCATAGTTCCACAAAACCTTGAGAATGTGAGAGGCGGCGCAGAGGCTGCAACCTTAAATCTTTTGGAAGGATTTAAAGGCAAGAATATTGAAGTTTTGGTTTACTCTTTGAGCAAAAATAGAAATGAGTCTGTGAATTTTAGCTCTAATATTGTAATTCAATATGTAGGTATAAAGTCATTTTTGCTGGAATACCTTTTTTTTGGTCGGAACAGGTTAATAAAAAACGTAAATAAATTTCATCCCGATTTAATTCACGTGGAAGGTAATGGACCATATCTAAACATTTTACGGAAGATTAAGAACATACCTGTTGTTGTTACACCCCATGCTATATTCAGTGAAGAAATAAAATATCAAAAGAGACTATTGGGAAGGTTGAAATTTCAGTTCAAACTTATTGCCGAGCAATGGCTTTTACCCAAGTTCCGTAACATAATATTTATTTCAAACTACAATATGGATTATTGTCTTAAAAACAGGTTGTTTGCTGGCAATTCCTTTGCTCTTATTAGAAATCCTGTTTACTCAATTTATTTTGAACTAGAGCTACTGCCTCACTTCAATAATACATTGATTTATGTGGGTGCGATTACACGACGCAAGAATATTTTGGAATTGCTTCAAGTGTTGGTGGAATTGCGTGATGATGGTTCAACTATTAAGCTAAATGTATGCGGGGGCTTTACTGAAGCAGAATACGCCAATGAGGTAAGAGAATTTATTTCCAAAAACCATCTTTCGGGATTAGTAACCTTTCATGGCTTCTTAAGTCCTGCAAAGGTTGTTGAAGTTTATCGAACTAGTTCAGTTATGGTATTGCCATCTATGCAGGAAACCCTACCCATCAGCATTTCTGAATCCTTAGCATGTGGCAGGCCTGTTATTGCTAGTAGTGCAGGTGGAGTAAGCGAACTTATAATGCATGGTGAAAATGGCTTTATTTATCCGGTTGGTGATAGTGAGGCGTTGAAGGGATATTTAGATCTTTTCTTTCAACAAGAGATTAGCTATGCTGACATGGCAAATAGTGCCAAGGCATTTGGCTACGAAAACCTTCACTCTTCATCTATTGCCGACGAAACTATATCCTTTTATTCAAAAGTGATGAAAACTAATACTCTTTAATGAAACGAATTGCAGTTATTGGATTAAAAGGTCTACCTGCATTTGGTGGTGCTGCGGCTGTAGGTGAAAACTTGATAAATGAACTTAAGGATAGGTTTCAGTTCACAGTTTATTCAGTTTCCTCCCATACTACTCTAGAAACAGGTGATTATAATGGAGTTAAACAAGTTGTTTTCAGGAAGATCCCCAATAAAAAGTTAAATATTTTAGTCTACTATCTTCGCAGTGCAGTAGCCGTATTATTTCATCGTTTCGACATTGTACATCTTCACCACAGCGATGCTGCATTTATAATACCCTTAATTCGTATAAGACATCCTCTTGTTCTTACAACTCATGGTACATTCAACATCACTTCAAAATGGGTAAAATGGTCTTTCTATTTTAAACTTCAGGCAAGGTTGTTTGTTCGAATGGCCACAATAGTTACCTGTGTTTCCAAAAAGGAGAAGCGTATTTTTAAGAGTGATTTTAATATTGATACCGTTTACATACCCAATGGAGTGACTGAGAATAATAATTTCTCATTACAAAAAAAAGGCCAGCTATTGTTCGCTGCCGGGCGACTGATAGAAAGTAAGGGGTGTCATGTTATGCTTGATGCTCTAAATGACCTAAATTTTAAAGGTCGTTTATTGGTAGTTGGTGACTATACCCAAAGCCCTGAATATTTTGCGATTCTGAAGCAGAAATCAATGAACCTGGATTGCACATTTGTTGGACTTATTAAGGATAAGCAGCATCTGTTTGAAATTATAGGGGAGTCGAGTTTGTTTATTTACCCCTCTCGCCTCGAAGCCATGTCGATGATGTTATTGGAAACTGCTTCCATTGGTACGCCAATAATATGTTCCGATATTGAGGGTAACTTAGACACATTTAATACTGATGAAGTTCTTTTTTTTCAAGATAACAGCAGTTCAGATTTGGCACTTAAGATTCAATTTGCTTTGGAGAATGCAACAGAGATGAACGAGCGGGCAAGGAGAGCGAAAGAGCGGCTATTAAAGGAGAATAAGTGGAGTCACATAGCAAATTCTTACGCGGCAATATATCAAAACATTGGTTGATTTTTTAGAGAATTATTTCTAATGCTGCAGAGTGGGGTATATATCCTGCTTTATCGGAGCTACCAAAACACAGAAAAACCTCTATTCTTTAACTCCAATTCCTCTCTGAAACTCCATGTGCCCACCGTGTCTGCTCAGTGTCGCAAAAGAGTGTGAATACTGTAGCGGTGCAAAGACATAACCATAGCAGTAAACTTCGTCAGTAACTAGACCCAATCTGTCATAGGCCGGCAAGCTGAGCGGAGCTAACCGCTCACTAAGAAGAGTGCTCCAGAGCCGTTTTTTATGCCTGGCAGCACCAAACACCACCCATTTTTGCGGTGGCGTTTTTTTTGTAATCCGCTGAACCCCTTTGCTAGGGAGGGTAAAACTTGCTAAGGAGGGGTAAAACTTGCTAAGGAGGGGTAAACTATTGCTAAGGAGGGGTAAACCATTGCTAAGGAGGGGTAAACCATTGCTAAGGAGGGGTAAACCATTGCTAAGGAGGGGTAAACCATTGCTAAGGAAGCCAAAAACTTCGCTTAGGGAGCCCAAACCATCGCTTAGAACGGCCAAACCATTGCTTAGAACGGCCAAACCATTGCTTAGAACGGCCAAACCATTGCTTAGAACGGCCAAACCCTTGCTAAGGAAGCCCAAAACCTTTGTTGGGAGGGGTAAAAACTTGCAGGGGGCACGCCAGTCAAGGGATTTGACTGGCGTTAGTGATACCCTATCAAGTTTAAAAAAATAGGCTGCGGATTTTGTCTATGCTCTTTTACAATTTCTATTAAAACATCATTATTAATAGAGTGAATTGTTGATGTGGTATTGTGGTCCGGTCTCGGGAGTTTTGTAAACGTTAATGGTTGTTTGTACCTCGGTACTGGAGCATCCTGTAGTGCTGTTCACCACCCGCAGCTTGTAAATGTAGGCTGTATTTACGGCTGGTCCTATCCACGGTAGGTTAGCGGTAGTATAGTCGTGAGGGTTGAGTGGTGCGGCTGTCTGATTTAAGTTAACAATGCTTGCATCGGGCAGGGTGAGATAGTAGGTGTAGGTAGTACCGGCACCACTTCGGCCAAGATGGAGCGTAGCCTTATCATTTTCGCATAGTATACCTCCACCATCGGCGGTTAAGGTGGCCGTTGGAATGGAATTTATTACGATGTTAATCGATTGAGCGGCGCTGGTTCCACAACCATTAGTTGCTGTAACACTTAATAAACCACCGGTGGCATTGCTTGCAAAATCGAAGAATCTCGAATTTCCGCTACCGGTAATGGTTGCGTTTGTTCCCGTATAGCTCCAGGTGTAGGTTACCGAAGGATCGTTGGTTACACTATATAAAACACTTGTTGCGCCTGGACAAACCGGGTTGTTACCCAAAATTGCCGTTGGCATGAGCGGTAGTAGAGGAAAGCTAATAACCACGTCGTCGAAGGAGCTACATCCTCCATTGCTAATGGTCCAGCGGATAGTATAGGTTGTTCCTGGAGTTCCATTAAATACGCTGCTGTAATTGGTGGGGTTGAGCACCGTACCTCCGCTACCCGAAATAACGGTCCATAAACCCGTGCCTACAAGAGGATCGTTCCCCGCCAGGGTTGCCGTAACGGCTCCGCAAAGGGATTGATTAGCACCCGCATCGGCAACATCCGGAATGGTATAGGAGGTTACAATAGATGGATCAACCACCCCCGTTATAATCGGGGCGGAGTGGGGCGGATTATTGTAGGTGAAGCTGGTAAGCTGATAGGTGTTTCCCGTGGCATCGGTGGGTAGGGTGTAGGGCAACGACGATACGGTTACGGCTGGTTGAGCAACGCCACCCTTTTTGTAGTTTAAGATGAAATTGAGGTTCGATGAGGTTACACCGGTAAATAGAACGGGAATACCGCTGCCACCGCATATTGGCGACGACTGATTGAACCTTGCCCTTGGCTTAACAATATTTATGCAGGCCAGCGTATAATCGCTTGCTCCTGCTGCCGGAATGGTAACGGTGTTTGTGGTAGAAACTGTTCCGTAATTGTTGTTGCCGGTTGCATCCGAGGCTACATCTACCCAATTACTGGTGCCGGTGTCGTAGTTTGCCACCCGCATATCGGTTAGCCCATTTTGGGTCATCAGTGGTGTTAAATCGCTCGTTGGATCCCAGTCCAAATTTATTTTGGCTTGATTTCCTGCTGGGGCACTTATGGTCCAGTAGTCGTGTGAGTTTACGTACGACAGTGGTGAGGTAAAGTTGGGGTAGGTGGGGTTCGGTGAAAAGAACTCTGCGGTCCATAGCTGCGGTCCGGTTTGGGTATCGGTTAGGGTAAACCTGTTTCCTAACACGGTTCCCTTACCAAGAGGATACCAGAAGCTCTCACCCTGGTTAATCTTTTTTGTTAGGGGACCATCTACGTATGAGGAGGCGCTACCGCCCGAAGGAACAACGCAGCTAACACCGGTATTGGTAATGGTTAATGCATTTGCAGAGGAGGTGGTTATATTGCCGGCGGTTAGCATTAAGTTGCCGGCTACCTCCATGGCACCTCCCGTGTTAACGGTAAGTCCACTGCTATTGTTTATGGCAAAGTGGTTAAACTTATTTGTTCCGGTAAAATTGCCCAACGAACCACCAATGGTTTGAGCAGCACTTCCCTCGAAGCTAACAATTGCATTGGTTCCGGTTCCGCTCAAAAATTTTCCGGTATTGTATCGTTCCATGGTGCCCTGTATGGTAAGCTTTCTATTGCTTACGCTGTTGTCGAGCGTTGGGCCGTCAATTAGCAGTCGGGTACAAATGGTCAAATCTTTATTGGGCAGCGTTCTAGTGCCGGTTCCTGTAAAGTAAAGCTTTGGAATGGAGGAGTAGAGGTCGGAAATCAAGGTATAGTCCAGCGTTCCACCATATTCCAGGGTAGCATTATTGGCACAGCTTAAGAAATTGCTATACCGACCTGCAGGGAAGGTGGCATTTTCGAGATAGAGGGTGCCACTTCCTTCAACGGTACCAAAGTTATTACCCATGTAGGGGTACACAACCTTCAACGTTCCATCAATGGTCATTCTGTAGGTAAAGGCATAGTTGGCATCGATGGATACCGAATCGCTAGCACTTATGGTTACTATAAACCCATTGGGGCCGCTAGTAAGCGTGTAGGGATCGCCACCAGTTTGGAACCAAACGGTTGGGTCGTTCCAATTTCCATCTTTTATGCTCTTAAACTGCGGTACCTCATTGGGCAGCGCTGCATCAATACCGCAGGTATATTCGCCGCTAAGGCTGTTGGAGTTGGGAAAATCGAATTTAACCTCATTCACTAAGTCGTAAACATTGTCGGTTAAGTCATTCCCCCCAGGGCCTGCTTTTATCCAGCTGGTTCCGGGAATAAGCAGAGCCGCAGCAATATACTCTGCTTCGGTATTGACACCGGTAACCTTAACATCTTCCTGTAGGTAGTTAAAAACC
>Ga0268263_1002933_pt1 | contig 10234 bp, 6 predicted proteins | sample Biomet5_FD_190358 | JGI IMG/M metagenome (GOLD analysis project Ga0268263, IMG submission 190358) | Microbial communities from bioreactor (seeded with sewage sludge) at LBNL, California, USA - Biofuel metagenome 5 (SPAdes) (version 4) | ecosystem: Engineered > Bioreactor > Anaerobic >... | reverse complement strand
CAGGCCGCCCGGGCCTGCGCCATGCTGGCCGATGCCGGCATCCCCCTTGGCAACCAGAGCGTGCTGCTGAAGGGGATCAACGACGACGCCGAGACCATGAAGAGGCTGGTGCTGGGCCTGGTGCATATCCGTGTCAGGCCTTACTACCTGTATCAGTGCGACCTTAGCCGCGGCATCGGCCATTTCCGGACGGACGTGCGCACGGGCGTGGATATCGTCCATGGCCTGCAGGGCTTCGTTTCGGGTTTCGCGGTGCCCAAGTTCGTCATCGATGCCCCGGGCGGGGGCGGCAAGGTGCCCGTCAACTACCCGTACGTCCATTCCATCGACGACCGGCAGGTCGTGATGGAGAACTACTGCGGCAAGATATATACTTACCCGCAGCCGCCCAAAGACGGGGATTGAATCATCGGAAGCCTGCGCCAAAGCAGGCTTTTTTGATGGTTCGGGCTTGTGGCAGGCGGTGATGTGAGTCTATAATTGAAGCAGATGCAGTTTTTTATATGCCATAATGGTAATGGAGGTATGCGATGACAAGGAAGATCGTGACGGTCGCCATCGTCATAATGATGGCGGTCAGCGGGCTGTACGCATGCGCGGTCGGTGACGACGTCAATCCAGCGCTAGACACCAGCAAGGAGATCACGCTGACGGTGGCCGGCGGCGCCGAGGACCCGGTGGGCATGGAAGCCATCGCCGAGTCGTTCACCAAGAAATACCCGAATTGCCACATCGTGTACGAGTACATGCAGGACTATGGCAACACGCTGCCCAAGCGGCTGGCCAGTGCCGATTCAGGCATCGACCTGTTCATCACCAGCAACATCCAGGCGGATTCACCGAATCTGCCGTATGCCCTGGAGCTGTTCAGCCATGCCGACGTCCTGGACCTGTCCCAGACCTTCAGCGGGCTGATCGACAACTTCACCTTCGTCGCCACGGACGCTAATGCCGCCAAGCAGATCTATGCCATCCCGCTGGGGGCGGAGCTGCGCGGCATGTACGTCAACAAGACGCTGCTGGCCAGCTTGGGCCTGCAGGTGCCGACCGATCGCGAAGAGTTCATGAACTGCTGCCAGGTCCTTCTGGAGCATGGCTACGTCCCCATCCAGGGCAATCCGTCGACTGTCGGCCAGCAGCTGTTCTATCCGTACATCTGCAACCTGGTCGCCAACGCGTCAGACTATGACACCGTCCACGCGGCGGTCGAGAGCCGGCAGGCATCGGCGGCCGAGTATTTCCGCGAACCGCTGCAGCTGCTGTACGACATCGTCAAGGATGGCTATTACAACTATAAGCACGTGGAGACGGACCTGGGCCTGTTTGTCGACGGCAAGGTCGTCACGTCCACCTATGACTTTTTGAACATCGTCAAGGGGGCTGACGGCAGCTACAAGGCCGGCTCCGACGTGGGGCAGGTGGCCTTCATGCCCAGCATCATGTCGCTGAACAGCAACCTGGCCCGGGCCAAGGAGGACTACCACAGCGCCATCGATTACGAGTTCATCCTGTCGCCGCTGGGCCCGGACGGCGGATATGCCTACATGTCGCCCGCCGACGGCATCGCCATCAACAAGAACTCAGCCCATACCGACTGGGCCTTGGAGTTTCTGGATTTCATGTTCAAACCGGCCAACAACAAGGTCTTCGCCAAGGAACAGGGCCTGACACCCAACGTCAAGGATGCCTTCAGCCAGATCAAGGAGCGCTTCAGCATCGCCGACGACCGCATCTCCCAGCTGGGCAGCGTGACCTTCAGCTACAACTTCTTCAGCATCTGCAAGAAGACGCTGACTGACATCAGCAAGGCCAACAACCCCAAATACATGATGACCGCGGCCGACGGGTCGGTTTCAATGTATGGGTTCGACTATTATATGGAGATCTTCACCGCCCGGCTGACAGGGGCCTCCGACTGACGGGGAAGAGCGATGGACAAGGATAAGAATCGACATCAGCGCTACAATTGGATCATCATCGGCATAAACGCGGTATGCGTCGTCTTGATCGTGGTCCTGTTTTTGGTCTATGCCAAGAGCAGCCGCGACCGTTTCTACAGCCAGAACGTCACCGATATCGAAAACCTCAACCGCTCGGCGGCCAACGTCGCCGAGGCCCTGTTCAGCAACCAGGACCAACGGCTGGGCGACATCGCCAAGTACGTCCATAACCAGGGGATGACGCTGGAGCAGACGCTTGACTACATCTACCTGTCGGATGCCGGCCGTCGGGGCAACTTCGAGCTGCTGGACACCGACGGGAGGGGCTATGGGATCGTCAAGGGCGACGACGGCCGCTACATCCCGCTGACCTATACGCAGAACAGCTACCGCGACCTCCATGACCTGATGGCCGCGGCCACGGCCGCCGGCGAGGGCGTGGTTTCGTATACCCCTGAGTTCACCGACGCCTATACCGCCTTCAAGAGCTTCGCCTTTTATACCACCCTGGTCATCGCCGGACCGGACGGCGAGGAGTGCTGCACGCTGATGGACGTGGTGCCGTCCAAAGACTTCATCGAGCTGATCCACCCGGACAGCAGCTATGCCGATCTGGCGACGATGCTGATCGACGGCTCCGGCAACTACATCATCGGCGACGCCGACTTCAAGTCCAACAACCTGTTCAGCTATCTCTACATGTACAACGGGCTGACCATGGAGGAACGCATCGCCATCGCCGACCAGGTCCTGCAGGCCGCCGACGGCAGCATCACCTATGACGACAGCATCGGCCGGTCATGCATATACGTGTTCTACCGGCAGCCGGAAAGCAATTGGTACAGCGTGACATGCGTCCCGCTGTCCAATTTCCGCATCACCGACCATGGCTCGCTATTGGCCGTGCTGGAGACCATCGTGCTGGCCGGCATGCTCATCATGGACATCGTGTGGCTGGAGAGGGTCAACCGCAAGCTGACCGTCAGCGTGACCAGCGAACGGTCGGCCAACGCGGCCAAGACCGATTTCCTGTCGCGCATCAGCCATGACATCCGGACCCCCCTCAACGCCATCCTCGGCTTCACGGCGATCGCCCGCGAAACCCCAGGGCTGCCCCCGGCGGTCGATGACGACCTGTCCAAGATCGATTCCTCGGGCCGATACCTGCTGAGCATCCTCAACGACGTGCTGGACATGTCAAAGATCGAAAGCGGGCGCATCGAGCTCCACATCCAGGAGGTTGAGCTCAAGCCTTTTTTGGTCGAGGTGGCTGATACCTTCGCCGCCCAGGCCGAGCTGAAGGGCATCGAGCTGCGGACCGACTTCACGGTGCCGAAGGACACCTGGGTCGCCACCGACCCGCTGCGCACCAAGCAGATCTATGCCAACCTGCTGTCCAATGCCATCAAGTTCTCCAAGGCGGGTTCGTCGATCGACTGGTCGGTCACTGCCGTAGGGCAGGATGATGGACGGGTCAGCGTCGCCTCGCGCATCACCGACCACGGCTGCGGTATGAGCCCGGCCTTCATGACCCATCTCTATGAGCCGTTCAGCCAGGAGGCCGGCCGGCAGGCCGCCGACGTGCAGGGCACCGGCCTGGGGCTGGCCATCGTCAAACGGCTGGTCGACCTGCTGGGCGGCACCATCCAGGCGGAGAGCACGCTGGGCAGCGGCACAACCTTCACCATCACCGGCTCGATGCCGGCGGGCCATGCCGCCCCGCCAGCGGCCGCCCCCGTCGATACGGATGCCGACGACCGGACGCTGGCCGGGAAGCGCGTGCTGGTCGTCGAGGACAACGTCCTCAACCAGCAGATCGCCGTGATGCTTTTGGGCTCGCGGCACATGATCACCGAGCAGGCCACCAACGGCCAGGCCGCCATCGACATGTTCGCCGCCTCGCCGGTCGGATACTACGATCTGGTGCTGATGGACATCCGCATGCCAGTCCTCGACGGCCTGAAAGCCACCGCCCGCATCCGGGCCCTGGAGCGGGCCGACGCCAAGACCGTGCCGATCGTCGCCATGACGGCCAACGCCTATGATGACGACGTCGACGAATCGCTGAAGGCCGGCATGGATGCGCATCTGGCCAAGCCGATCGAACCGGCCGCCATGTTCAAGGTGCTCAGCAGGCTGCTGGGCCGTACCAAACGCTGATGTTAACGTCACCCTGCCTAGTCGGGCGGGGTGTTTTCTTTCCAAGGGCTGTTGTGATATACTTTTGATGTTTACGATAAAGGTACAAGATGAAAAGGACATACATCGCCACCGCCCGTAAGGACAAGCTGCTCATCGTGATATTGGCCGCCGTGATCGTCATGTTCACGGTCTTGGCGTTGTTCTTGAAGGACCGCAAGGGCCTGGGGCTGAGCACGGCCGAGCTGCAGGCGGCATATAAGAACGACATGACCAAGCTGGTCATTTCCGAGGTCATGTCCAACAACAACGGGGTCTGGGTCAACGCCAACAACGAGAAGAGCGACTATCTCGAGATCTACAACGGGACCGACAAGGACATCAACCTCAAGGGCTACGGGCTTTCGGATCGGATGACGAAGGTCAGATGGCGGTTCCCTGAATATGTGCTGGCCGCCAAGTCCTACCTGGTCGTCAGCCTCTCCGGCGTCTCCGACGGCGTCATGACGGCCAACTTCAAACTGACCAGCGCCGGCGGCGAGACGATCATCCTGACCGATGACGGCGGCCACATCCTGGATGCGGTGGACACCGTCAGCCTGGGCAACGGGCAGGTCATGATGCGTCAGGGCGACGGCAGCTGGGCTGTCTGCGACAGCGGCACCCCGGGCTTTGAGAATTCCGACGCCGGTCTGCAGGCCTATATCGCCTCGCTGCAGTCGACGGACGCCGATCCGGTGGTCATCAACGAGTACATGCCCCATAACGAGGGCAACTTCACCCTGGACGACGGCCAGCAGCCGGGTTTCATCGAAGTCCGCAACACGGGCAGCACGGCCGTCAATCTGGCGTCCTACCGCCTGAGCGACAGCAAGTCCGTGCCGTTCAAGTTCGAGCTGCCTAACGTGATGCTGGACGCCGGCGAGGTCTATGCCGTATACACCGGCTCGGCCGACTACGGCACATCCTACACCGGATTCAACATGAACGGCGGCACCGGCGACGTCGTGCTGTCCCGCAACGGGAAGATCGTCCAGTCGCTGTCATATGACGGCCTGCACAACGGCAGCGCCTATGTCCGCAGCGACCAAGGCGTGTATTCCGTGACGGCCGCCGTCTCCCCAGGCTATCCTAACGATGCCGACGGCATCACGGCCTTCCAGCAGCGCTACCTGGCCAACCCCAAGGGGCTGATCATCAACGAAGTGATGAACGACAACACCAAGTACCTGGCCCAGAACGGGACCAACTACTATGACTGGGTCGAGCTGCGCAACAACTCGAGCGCGGCCCTCGACCTGTCGAAATACTACCTGACCAACGACAAGAACGTACCGACCAGGTATCAGCTGCCGGCGGTGACGCTGCAGCCGGGCGAATACTATGTCATCATGTGCAGCGGCAACACCGCCCTGACCAACAACAGCTACCATCACGCCGGGTTCAAGCTTGGCGACAACGAGGGCCTGTACCTGACTGACGGCAGCCGCATCGTGGACAGCGTATACGTGTCCGACGTGCCTCTCAACTACAGCCTGGGGCGCGGCGACGATTCGGGGTGGCTGTACATGGCGGAGCCGACCCCGGGCCAGGCCAATGGCGGCGGCTATCGGGCCGTGGCCACCGCGCCGCAGTTCGGGACCACCGGCGGCGTGTACAACAGCGTCGCCAACGTGACTGTCGAGATCAAGGGAAACGGGACCATCTATTACACGCTGGACGGCAGCAAGCCCACAAGCCGCTCCCGTGTGTACTCTGGTCCCTTGGTTTTATCTAAGACCTCCGTCGTCAAGGCGGTCTGCCTCCAGAAGGGGATGGTCGCCAGCCCGCTGGTCTGCGACTCGTACATCATCAACGAGGACCACACGCTGCCGGTCGTGTCGGTGTCGCTGGACCCGGACGACCTGAGCTATCTGAACAGCCACGCCGGGGTCCGGGGCATCGAGGAGGCCGCCTACGCCGAGATGTACGAGGACGGCGGCAGCTTCTCGATACCGTGCTCGATATCATGCTTCGGTGGCAATGCCCGCTACCTGCCCAAGAAGTCGTACACGCTGCGTTTCGACCGTCGCTGGGGGGCCAGCGAGCTCGACTATCAGGTGTTCAAGAACCGCGACTGCAGCGTCTATGACGCACTGGTGCTGCGCAGCGGCTCCACCGACTACTACGATTCCATCTTCCGCGACGTGCTGGGCACCTCGCTGGTGGACGATTACACCGACATCGACGTCCAGGCCTACAAGACCGTCATCGTCTACCTCAACGGCCGCTACTGGGGTATCTACAACATCCGGGAGAAGGTCAACTCGCATTTCGTCATGGACCACTACAACGTCTCGCAGGGCTCCATCGACCTGGCCCGCATCGACGGGCAGGTCCGCTACGGCTCCTACGACGGCTACCGGCAGCTGCGGGCCTACGCGCGGACCCACGACATGTCGGTGGCGGCCAACTACGAATACATGCAGAGCCAGATCAACATGAGCGCTTTGGCCGACTATTGGATCGCCGAGACCTACGTCAACAACAACGACATGCTCAACAACCGGTTCTTCCGCTCGCCGGAATACGACGACGGGCGATGGCATTACGTCTTCTATGACCTGGACTACGGCTGGTACAACTCCGGCGTGAACTACTACACGCAGTATCTTACCAGCTCCCGCGGCCTGGGCCTGCCGGGCAGCTACGTGTATGAGAACGACATCATCAAGGCGCTGTTCTCCAGCAAGACGTTCCGCCAGCTGTGGATCGAGCGGCTCACCTACAACATGCACAACACGTGGAAGAAGGCCAACGTGCTGGCCCGCATCGACCAGCTGGAGGCCCTGTACCAGCCGGAGATGAAGCGCAACCAACAGCGCTGGGGCCTGAGCTATGACCACTGGGAGGACTCCGTGCAGGCGCTGCGCGAGTACGTCAGCGCCCGTGACAAGTCGCTGCGTTCCCAGACCAAGTCGTTCTTCGGCCTGACCGACGCCCAGGTGTCGGCCATCTTCGACGATTAGGAGGCCCCATGCAGGAATACCGTTATGAGCTGAAGTTCATCATCACCGACGACATCGCCGCCGTCCTCAAGCACCAGCTGGCCATGGTGATGGAGCTCGACAGCCACTCGGTCGCGCAGGATTATTCCTATGACATCCGCAGCCTCTACTTCGACGACCCTTATTCGACGGCCTTCTTCGAGAAGCTCGCCAGCGAGGAGTACCGTCAGAAATACCGCATCCGCATGTACAACGGCGACCCGCACCCGCTGATGCTGGAATGCAAGCACAAGGACCTGTACTTCACCTTCAAGGAGGCCCATCCCATCAGCATGCACGATTACCGGTGCCTGATGGACAGCGACTTCGACGGGGTGGACGGCAGCGATCCGTTGGTCAGACGCTTTCTGACGGCCTGCCGCGCCACGCCGCTGCGGCCCTCGACCATCGTCGACTACCGTCGCCTGGCGTTCACCTATCCGCTGTCGGACACGCGGATCACCTTCGACCAGGACATCCGCTCCGGACGCTACGCCACCGACATGATGGATGCCGACCTGCCCACCTTCCAGGCCATCGACACGGGCCAGATGGTGCTGGAGGTCAAGTGCAACGAGTTCATCCCCGAGCACATCCTGTCGGTGCTGGAGTCGGTCCCGCTATGCCGCCAGTCCCTCAGCAAGTTCGCCCAATGCCGCACCCGCGGCGTATACTACTAGAGAAAGGGAAGGTCATCATATGAACATCATCGATTCGATTAAGGACAGCCTGGTCAACCAGTTCACCGGCTACATCTCCGTGGGGGACATGGTCCTGTCGCTGGCCGTCGCCTTCGTGCTGGCCCTGTTCATCATCCTCATCTACCGGCGCACCTTCACCGGCATCGTGTACACCCGGTCCTTCACGCTGTGCCTGATCCTGCTGGCGATGGTCACCTCGATAATCATCCGCACGGTCAACTCCAACCTGACCCTGTCGCTGGGCATGGTCGGGGCGCTGGGCCTGGCCCGTTTCCGTACCGCGGTCAAGGAGCCGGTCGACACGGTCTTCATGTTCTGGTCGATCGCCGTCGGCATCATGTCCGGCGCCGGCCTGTACATCCCGGCTTTGATCGGCTCGCTGGCCCTGGGACTGCTGTACTACCTCTCCTATGCCATCAGTGTCAAGAACAAGAGTCCGTACCTGCTGGTGGTCGTCTACCAGGCCGAGGCTGAGGACGGGGTGGCCGCCTGCCTCAAGCCCGTGGCCCGCAAGCGCATCAAGAGCAAGTCGATCAACGACCAGCACCAGGTCGAGGCCACCTATGAGATCGAATACGGCGCCGACACCGACAAGCTGATGGCCGCCATCCAGGCCGTGGCCGGCGTCCGCCATGTCAACCTGATCACCTATCAGAACGATTTCGGCGTCTGATTCGGGTTTGACACGGGCACGTGGTTGGTATACAATTAATCACGCGCTGGGGACGTAGCTCATCTGGAAGAGCATATGGTTCGCAATCATAAGGTGGCCGGTTCGAGCCCGGTCGTCTCCACCAATTGGCATCATGAGCCCGGTCATCCGGGCTTTGTCTTTGAAAGGAGCATCCGCAATGATCAGGCTGGCGGCGTTCGACATCGACAACACCCTGTTCTCGCATGCGACCTATACGGTGCCGGCCAGCGCCGTGACGGCGCTGGATCAGCTGCACCGCTCCGGGGTGACGGTGGTCCTGTCGACCGGCCGGCCCTGGTTTACCGTGGGGGCCGTGCTGGCCCAGGGCGTCAGGCCCGACTACCTGATGGCCAGCGATGGCCACACCGTCCATGACGCCGCCGGCCGGCTGCTGGCGGCCCGGTTCTTCGACCAGGGGCAGATGGAGCGGCTAACCGCCTACTGCCTGGCCCGCAACTTCATCCTGTATTACAAGTTCTTGACGATGGGATGCGCCTACAACCGGGGGGCCGATTTCGCGGCCCGCTACCCGATCCTGGTGCAGCCGGGCGTCTATCAGGACTGCCCCGGGCGCGACTATCATCAGCCGGGACGGATGCCGACCGGGGCCCTGGTGGCCATGCCCCGGGAACGGGCCTGGGAATACGGCATGACCGTCGACCCGACCGTCCGGATGGTCGCCTTCGCCCCGGACAGCTACGACGTGACGCTGGCCGATGCCTCCAAGGGCACGGCCCTGGCCGCGCTGATGGCTGAAAAGGGGATAGCCGCCGACCAGGCCATCGCCTTCGGTGATTCCGCCAACGACATCGAGCTGCTGCGGGCCTGCGGCACCAAGGTGGCCATGGGGCGGTGCGCCCCGCAGCTGGCGGCGATGGCCGACTACCTGACGGCCGACATCGAGCAGGACGGTCTGGCGCGCGGCCTGGCGCATTACGGCCTCATCCCGCAATCTTTCAATTGACATCCCTGTGAGATGATTGTAAAATTGATAATGCGTCTGGGGGCGTAGCTCATCTGGAAGAGCGTCTGCATGGCATGCAGAAGGTGGTCGGTTCGAGCCCGATCGTCTCCACCAATAGCAAAAGAGGATACGGCGGGTGCCGTATCTTTTTGTTCCGCCGGGGGCGCGGGCCGGTGCTATCATGATGGCGGAGGACCATGACGATGATAAAAGAACAATGGTATGCGATCCTCGACGCCCGGCAGCTGCCCGTCCGCCGGCCGATTGGCGTGACCCGCTTCGGGGAGAAGCTGGTGCTGTGGCGGCCCGCCGCCGGGCAGGTCGCCTGCATCGCCGACAAGTGCTGCCACCGGGGGGCGGCGCTGTGCGGGGGCCGGCTGGTCGGCGGCCGGGTGCAGTGCCCGTTCCACGGCTTCGAATACGACCCCAGCGGCCAGGTCGCCTTCATCCCGGCCAACGGCAGGGCCAGCGCGGTCGCCGGCAACTACAAGGTCCGCGGCTACACGGCCCGCCAGGCGCACGGCTTCATCTGGGTGTGGTACGGGGCCATGGAGACGGCCCCGGCGGACATCCCGTTCTTCGAGGAGCTGGACGAAGGCTTCTCCTATGGCCAGATCCACGAGAACTGGGCCGTCCATTACACCCGGGCCATCGAGAACCAGCTCGACGTGGTCCATCTGCCGTTCGTCCATCGCACCACCATCGGCCGCGGCAACAAGGCCCTGGTCAACGGCCCGGTGGTGACCTGGCAGGGCGACCGGATGACATAT
>Ga0268263_1002932_pt1 | contig 10237 bp, 10 predicted proteins | sample Biomet5_FD_190358 | JGI IMG/M metagenome (GOLD analysis project Ga0268263, IMG submission 190358) | Microbial communities from bioreactor (seeded with sewage sludge) at LBNL, California, USA - Biofuel metagenome 5 (SPAdes) (version 4) | ecosystem: Engineered > Bioreactor > Anaerobic >... | reverse complement strand
CCGTTTCGGCTTGCTCCGGCACTACCTTGAGGTTTCCGTCCTCGCCCTTATCAAAACCGAGAAATTGCGAGTAGCCGACACTGACCTTGCCATCCGAAAAGCGCTTGCGTTGTCCCCATGTGACATTCTCCGAAATGGAGCGGCTTTCTTCCTGTGCTGTGACCGAGCCGTCAATACAATTTTATTTTTCATGGTCAGGGGTATTCAAATTTACCGTAGGGGTATTCAAAATCGAACAGGGGTATTTAAATCGCTGTAAGCGCCGTAGAATGGGCGTTTTCCAGCGCTTGCTTGCTTCGCTCATTGGCGGCAGCAGAAGGTGTAGATACAAGAGTCCGGGTAATCCTTTTATACCGATTCGCCCGGAAACAGGAGCAGACCATCAGCCCGGAAGCGGAGTGTAACTATGAAATTTGGCTCATAAATCGGCCGAAATCAGCCCAAATTTTGATGCCAGGCCTTTGTGGTGGGGCTGCATTAGAAGATGAGTGTGACTAGAAATTTGCACGCGATATAGGTTTCGTTATCGCAAGTATAAATAGTTTGCGGGTGTCAGCCAGCGTTAGGTTTTGCGGATAAACTTGCGCCAGCGACGGCAAACATCTTTTAGAGGTCCATCGAGATATCGCCAAGCCTTATCCTTGATCCAAGGGGGAACGCCATAAGCGGCTTCGGCGATACCCCCAGTTATTGCAGCAAGTGTATCACTGTCGCCACCGAGAGATATGGCGTTTCGGATATCATCCGTAAAGTGGCAGTCGTCACGAAAGAACGGAAATTCTTTTATTTTGATATTGTGCCATTCGTAAACAGAACCTACGATGTCGCCAATTATAGCGCCCAGCATTATTTTCGACCTCCTCTTCGTTTATAGTCCTTCTGTATGGCATTAGATCGGACGATTCGATGTGGCAACGATAACCGAGAAAGTGTGTATTACGATAGGCGGTTATCGGTTATGTGCGATTTCCATAACGGTTCGGCAAATCTGCATAGTTGCAGGTGCCGTGGCATCAAAGTAATAACAGCTTCCACTCTTGAAATACTTAGCTCCGGCAGATCTTGACAATTCCTTTTGCGTCTTTGTCTTTGGCTCAACAGGTAAGTATCCGAAGGGAGCGAGTATTGTTTTTATCATGCATCCCACAACTGTTCTGCGATGGTCATTAGTTAAATCGAAATCGGTAGATTTGTTTCTGTCGTAATAATCTTCCACATCTGAGTATGTGGCTTCAATAGCCGGTCTCCCTGCTTCGGAGGCGTCGATCATCGCAATGATGTTTCTATCGGACGATAATAAAAAAAATGTTGCCTGCGCGTGTTGATTTGAAATAAGGTCTCTCCCGCATTTTGGATTTTCGTCAAGAAAATCTTGATAGGTTGCTTTCATTTTGTTCTCTCCTTAAATATTTATAGCATCCGATATTGGATGCTATAAATATAAAGCATCCAAATTCAGCTGTCAAGACTTTTTATGATTTTTTGTGATGTGTACAGTGGTGAAAATTAATAGTGGCTTTTGATAGCATATTCATAGAAGGAAGGGGAACACAATGCCAAGTAATAATTCAAGTAGCTTCAATTGAACGCACTCACAGGTGTCCTCATCGATTGTGGCGGGGTGGCTAAGATGTGACTCTGAAATTTGGAAGAAAACAGTCGCATAGGTTCGGTCGTGATGGTATGAAAAAGAGCCGGCTTCCCGACTCTTGTTGTGTGTTATTATTGCTATTCAAGCATTACCATTCGATGGTTTTTCTCTCGCCTCCGCGCTTAATGAACCACATTTTTTCTGGGATGTTGTTCCTATCGATGATTACATCAGGGATAACATCTGTTTCGTCCTCTAAAGTGGAGTGTTTTTCTTCGGTAATGAACTTGATAGAGGAGAACATCACAGATCCGTTATCATCATAAATAGGCTTGTCCTGATTGAACATTCTTCGAACGATGATTTCTTCCTGGCCGACAAACTTAATACAAAACTTGCTGACGCTCCTCGAAATCTCAATCACTCGTTTATACAGTCTATCGAAGGCATCGTCTATAATTCCTAAGAGCCTGTTGTCATCTTCGATACTTCCCGATAACCTAGTTCCACCGAGGAGCATATACATCAGCAACAGCGTGTTATTTCGGATACACTCGACATTCCGAAAAGCCTCAATATTGTCCTTATGAAAATGATCGTTTCGGCATTCACTACCATATCTGAGTAAGAGCTGATGTATCTTTTCTTTTTCTGAAATATGATACTGGTAATTGTCATGTAAAAACCAAGTCATTGGTGCTAATGTGATATCAAAGAATTCTTCGTTTTGGGGCATGAACTTAACTTGCGGCTTATTGGTCACAGGATTTAGTCTTGACATTATGCTATAATCTTTTTTGTTTTTGGGATAAAATCCTTTTATCCAATAATCCTCGCCGGCATATTTCTGTAGGCTAATCTGCATGATTCGGTAAACCAGTTGTTCAATCGATTTTAAGTATCCGCTTACAACAGAAGTGTAGTCAAAGCTATTGCCTTCCCGAAAAATATGGTACAAGTATTCAGCGGTAATAAAACATTTCGCAAACTTTTCTGTACCAATCAGGGCTCGGTACAGTCCGTTTTCTTTATAATTGGAATCTAGCAAATCGTAGTCATCTTTTGAAAGGGCTATATTCTTGAATCCTTCAGACCTCGGATTTTCGGGGTCAAGGACCATATATCTCAGTTTTCTGTAATCTAGTCTATATAGTTCTTCCGTCAACTCGCTCTTGAAGCTTGATAAATAACGCAAGGACAATCTCGGGATAGTTTGAAATCCGATTTCTGCATTCGAATTTTCCACGGCTTTTCTTACTTTGGAGATATATATACTATACAACTCATCAGAGAAAAAAGCGGTGAAAAAGTGCTTTGCCGACTCGGAATAAACCTTATCACTACCGCAGCCTATCGCAGCGTTTCCGAAGTGCTCTGCGGTTTCATCAGCCCAGTCCAAAATAATGATTCGGTCCAGTTTGTAATCATTTATGAGTTTTTCAACCTCATTACTGGCTAATCCCGTGTATCTATATCCTGTGCGTGTATCATCTCTTGCTATGATAAACTCAAACGGGTAAACATCTTCTATCCTTTCATTGCTGTATCCGGCATGAATTGTTCTGTTTGTATCCGGCCACAGGCACTCAACGCCGCTAATAGAAAACAGTGACCCCAGTATCGCATTGACAAGGAAGTCGCGAATATACCATTCCAAACTTTTTTCATAAAATGAATATTGATAAAACTCGTCATTGGCGGGTTTAAACATAGGAAAACCCGGAGTTGTCTTTCGTGCTCTTTTGAATGGACCTATTTCAGAGAGGCTACGTATTTTTTCATTAAATTCTTTTATGCGTTTATCTAATACAGTTTCGGCTTTGATAATGAAATCAGAATTATATTGATTGTTCATACGAAGCCATCCTCCTATTGCTTATGTTTAAAAAGGCACATAATCCGAGGATTACGTGCCCTGACGTGATGTCGGAGCTTACTGGTTGCCAAAAATGGCAACCAGGCTCTCTTTGGCAGCATCAACCATATGGTTGAACGCTTCCTTGGCATCGTCCGCGTCCATTTTCAAGACGAAAATGGAAAGGACAAATGTCCCACCCAGGGCAACAAAGACTTTCCAGTCAAAGACCTTAGAGTCCATAGCCGTACCTCCTTTCCGGGACTTGCGCCCCAAAAATAAAAATGGTCGACTATGTTGCCCAACGTCCATAATATTATATAGCAATATTTTAAGCTATTCAATGTACAAATGTAAATTTATTCTCTATAATAGTGCTTTTTGTGATCACACCGTCAATCTCATCCCACCAAGGAAGCAGACTGTCAGCTTACCTTGCGGGGTGACTTCTAGAGCATATTCCGTACTAGCATTTTTATAGCGTAATCCTTATCCCGGCAAGAAAGCAAACCGACAGTTTCCCGTTTGGATTCACCTCAATGCGCTCAAGTGTCTGCAAAGTCAGTGGGTAGTCGTAGGTTTGTATTTTCCCCACATTGTCAATTATCAGAATCAACTGTTCGGCGCGATACCGAGTCAAGGCGTTTGTTTCGGTTTTCGCAATACGCTTGAGTGACGCCTGGTATCTCAGCTTTTTGCTTACGAGTAGATTCCAGGCGCTTACGAAGGCTTTCTCCGGCTTTCCGCCATCGACAGAAATATCGGTACAGAGCATTTGCCGCGGCTGGGGTAGTTTTCGTCGCGCTCGTTGGTATTTAATATGCTTCTGGGTTTCGTCAATATTCAATCTGAGCGGCTGCCCATTGGGCGTGAATGTATGGCCCTCAATAGGCGAGCCCTTGTTCCCGTGAAAAGAGCTACAGCGCCAGTACATCTTTCCATAGTTATCCCGTTGTTTAGATGACAGCATCTGATATGTGTTTCCGCAAACGCCACAGATGATGCGTGAAGAAAACGGGAATAGTTCGGAGCTGTTGGCATAATGGTTCAGACCATGTTTGCGGCAATACTCCGTTCGCCTCTGTTCCTCTGCGTGAACCAGATTCCAGACGATTCGGTCAACGATTGGCGGAAATGCAAAAGTGGCGTGATACTGCGTTAATTCGCCGTTGTTCTTTTTTCTTTGGTGCGTAAGCGGATTGACGATATATGATTTTTGGAACAACGAATCTCCCATATACTTCTCATTCCGCAGAATTTTCCTTATGACTGTTTCATGCCATACTGAATTCCCACGCTCTGTCGGTATTTCTTCCGCGGTCAGTTTTCCGGCTATTTCTGCGCTGTTCAGACCCATTAGGTACTCATCGTAGATTCGCCGTATGACCTCGGCTTCTTCTTCAATAATGGAAATAGTGTGGTTTTCTTGTTTATAGCCATAGAATTTGCCAAGTGGCAGACTTTCCGCCTGTCCTTTTTTATATGCTTCTCGCAACCCCCACTTAATGTTCTCGGACATAGATTCCGACTCAGACTCGGCAAACGCTGCCATAAGGGTAAGCAGCAGTTCTCCTTCCGGACTGATGGAATGCAGATTCTCTTTTTCAAAATACACATCAATACCGAGTGCTTTCAGTTCACGGGTATAGTAAAGCGTGTCCACGGTGTTGCGACCGAATCTGGACACGCTCTTTGTTATGATGGCGTCTATTTTTCCGGCACGGCAGTCCTCAATCATTGCCATGAACTGTGGGCGTTTCTTTGCCGAGGTACCGGTTATGCCCTCATCGGCATACACACCGACAAACTCGCAGGACTTATCGGCAGAGAGCATTTCGGTGTAGAATTTGACCTGTGCTGCATAACTGTGGAGCTGTTCTTCACTTGACGAGGATACTCGACAATATGCTGCCATTCGCTTTTTTGCCGTTTTCTTCTGCCTTGACGGTATTATTCGGACATCCGGCATAATTCCACCGCCTTTTTCTTTTTGTAGGTCTTGACTCCGGGGTTGATTACCCACGGCAGTTCCGTCCCGTCTCTGAATACGAACTTCACCGTGCAGTCTTCATATATAATCATATAATGAACGGCCGCTTGCCAGACGAGCGGATCGAACTCCACCAAGGCTTTCTTCTGTTCTTTCAGAAGTTGCAGGAAACCGCGAACCTGTACTTTTTTCGCTGCGCAGAGGGCGATTTTCGATGTTAGCTCCTGATGCTCTCTCTGAAGGATATCGTATGCGGCGGTTATCTCTTCACGCTCTTTTTTGAGCGGACTGTCCTCTTCGCAATCGTCCATCATGCGGCTCTCCCTGGTAAGGTTGTCACGCATTTTGGCAGCGAGGTCGGCACTCTGCTCCTCGATTTCTTCAAGCCGTTTTCTGTACGCGCTGTCATCGGTAATCGCATCCAGGCAGAGCTTGTAATTCCGTGCTATCTCATCTTTTTTGGCGAGGAGACTGTTAAAAGCGTCCACGAAGCATTTCATGATTTCCTCTTCCTTGACCGATGGTGTGGAGCAGTACGTGCGTTTGGTGAATTTGTTATTGCAATGCCAGACATACGTTTTGTATTTGCAGTTGCTGTGCCACACTTTTCGACCGTAAAACCCACCGCAGTCGCCGCACATAATTCTGCCGGAGAAAGGCGAAACGCAGGTGTAGGGACCGCCTTCTTTTCGTCTGCGGAACTCCTCCTGAACCATTTCGAACTTCTCCGGCGGTATGATAGGCGGGTGGTTCTGGCTTACGTAGAATTGTGGCAATTCCCCCGTGTTCTTTTTTACTTTTTTTGTAAGGAAATCTTCAACAAAAGTAGACTGCAGCACCGAATCGCCGCGATATTTAACATTTTGCAGGATACTTCTGATTGTAGAGTCCTGCCATTTTGCCTTTCGCATGGGAGTGGGAATGCCGTCGTTGGTAAGGCTTGTGGCTATATCATAAGGCGTGCCGCCGGCGAGAAACTCATCGTAAATCCTGCGGACGATTTCTGCCTGTTCCTCAACAATGTAGAGTTTGCCATCCTTGCCCATATCGTACCCGAGGAAGGAACTGTAGGCGAAGGATACCTTGCCGTCCGCCATGCTTTTGCGTTTGCCCCATGTGATGTTTTTGCTGATACTTCTACTTTCCTCCTGGGCGAGTGAGGCCATTATCGTGAGGAGCAATTCTCCCTTGGAATCGAGCGTGAAAATATTTTCTTTTTCAAAATAGACCTCCACGCCCTTATCCTTTAACTGCCGGATGGTGGTTAAGCTGTCCACGGTATTTCGCGCAAAACGGCTGACTGATTTCGTGAGGATGAGGTCTATTTTCCCGTCCAGAGCATCGGCAATCATGCGCTTGAAGCCCTCGCGGTGTTTTGTGCTTGTGCCGGTTATCCCTTCATCGGTATAAACCTCCACGAACTCCCATTCCGGGTTTCTCTTGATGTAGTCGGTGTAATAGCTGACCTGTGCCTCATAACTGTTCTGCTGTTCGTCCTTGTCCGTGGATACTCGGGCATAACCCGCCACCTTGCGCTTTTTTGCCAAACCGGGGAGCCCTTGCATAAAACCAGTCGGCTTTGCCGGTATGACTGTAATATTCTTATTGCCCATCTGCATTCATCCGCCCTTTCATTCGTTTTTGCCTTGCCGCCTCACGCATCTCATCTGTCCAACTCTCGGCGCGTGAGCGGTCTTGCCATACAATTTCTTTTTCCGTGCCATCCCTGAAAATCACAGACATAACATTGCAGGGCTTTGCAATGATACTGTCGACACTTTTTACGAAGTCATCTTCCATGAATGTTTCTCCACCAAGAGCCTCTGCAAGGCATTTCTTTAGGGTTTCCTCCGGGATGACCTTCGAGGCACAATACGCCTTGCCACGGGTATTGAAAGTGGAGCAGCACCAGACCGTGTTATACGGAGTGATTTTTCGCCTGTAGTTCTTCCCGCATATCGCGCACCGAATCTTCCCGGTCAACACGCTCGGTGAGCCGGAACGATGGTCATGCTGTTCAGCCCGGCGTGCAGCCTCGTTCTGGACTTCCGAAAACACTTCTCTGGATACAATCGGCTCATGGTCATCGGTAATATAGAATTGCGGGAGCTGCCCGGTATTTTGAATTATGCGTTTTGTAAGGTGGTTTTCTCTTAGAACCTTTTGCAGGAGCAAATCTCCTGCATATTTCTCATTGTGAAGAATACCGCGAATCGTGTCTGGATACCAAAACGGGATCTTTTCCGATTTGACGCCGTGTTCATTTAATGTATTTGCGATTTTCTGTACGCCATAGCCGGAGAGGTAAAGGTCAAAAATCTCTCTCACAACTTCCGCCTCTTCCGGCACAGGCGTGATTTCGCCGTTGACCAGGCGGTAGCCAAGCATGGTGCATGAGTTGGGCTGCCCCTGCTCGAATCCCTTACGGATTCTCCACTTGCAGTTTTCGCTGACGGAGAGGCTTTCTTCCTGTGCCTGCGACGCCAAGAGCGTGAGCATCAATTCGCCCTCCTCGCTGAGTGAGGAAATGTTCTGATCCTCAAAAAATACATCGATACCGAGTTCCTTTAGTTCCCGCACGGCACTTAGCAGCGTCACCGTGTTCCTGGCAAAGCGTGAAATTGATTTTGTTATCACCATATCGACCTGCCCCGCACGGCAAGCGGAGAGCAGTTTCTGAAATTGCTCTCTGTCAACTTTGGTTCCCGTTTTTGCCTCGTCCGCATATACTCCGACAAACTCCCATTCCGGGTTGCGGATTATGTATTTGCGGTAAAAATCAATCTGAGCCGCCAAAGAGTGGAGCATAGTGTCCTTTTCGCAGGATACTCTTGCGTATGCTGCCACACGTTTCTTTTCCATAATAGCGGTGCGGACTGGTGTGATGTCAATAATCTTTTTTTCCATGACTGAGTCCTCCTTTGGGTAGTGGACATATTACCGTCATTTCAGACTTATATCCAGCGGTATTTGATAACTTTTATCCACAAATATCGGCGAGTATTTACCCCGTAGGATTGTATCAATCACCCGGTAATCCTCCTCGGATATGAGGCTCTTTGCCAGCATGATCTTAAACGGTGAGAGGCTTGCCTGGTACAGCAATTCCGCGTTCATCTGTGCCGTTGTCATTGGAGCTCACCCCCAAATCGCGCCGTCACATAACAGGCATGAGAGCAGTATTTTCGGCTGTCTTTTCCATACGCAGCAAACGGCTTGCCGCAGCTTTCACATATAACAATACGGCTGGCTTTCGTATTCCCGTTTTTTGAGCAAGGATGTGCTGTCCACCACGCAATGCGGCACTCATCCGAGCAGAACCTTCTGCGCTTGACATGGCTTTGGTGAACGAGCGGTTTTCCGCATTGGCGGCAGTGGTCTTCATCAAACACAGTGGATTCCACAGCGACGATATTTTCTCTCCGGCAGAAGGACTGCACTGTTCCCACAGGCAATTCAAGCGCATGGGCAATTTTCTTATATCCGAGGCCCGAGCCCCGCATTTCTCTTATCGACTGTTTTTGGTTATCGGTCATATCCCGTTCCTCCGTTCCGAGGGTCGAACCCTTCACCTCGTACAGGACAGGCAGAAGCGGAAACCGTACCAAATAGAAAAAGCCCGCCGAAGAAAAATCCTCGACGGGCTGTGACTGGAGGTCAACGTCTTGACCTATGGTTTATGGACTTGTAGGTGAATGCGGCGTATCCTTTATTCGCCGTACTTGATGAATGCATCGGTGAACCCGGCAGCCTTGACCTTCTGGAGCATGGCGTCGGCATTAGCCTTGACTGAGAACGCGCCAAGCTGGACGCGGTAATACTTCTTCGGTGCGGTCGGTGTCTCAGGTGCAGGAGTTTCCGCAGCAAGCCCTGCCTTCACGTCAGCGCGGAAAGTGTCCATCGATTTTCCGTGCTTCGGAAACCAGTGCATGACGTCACCGTGGTTGGAAGCGATGCCCTGCTTGTAGCCCTCGCAGTGGCAGATAATATTTTTCTCCGTGAGTCCGTACTGCTTGCAAAGATACACGCAAAGCTCGACCGCTTCCTTGTAAACGGCAGAAAAATATGTGGGGTCGGAAAGTCCGTCCTCGCATATCTCGAAACCGATGTGTGTGTTATTGGAACTGCCGCCGCCATGCCAGCCTTGCATATTCCACGGTAGAGTCTGGTAGGTGGCGATGGAGCCGTCCTTCAGCTTGCCGATGAAAGCGTGAACGCAGACCTGACTGCCACCGGGAGTGGCGGTGTTCCAGTGGTTTCCGTACTGGTTCACGCCGAGCAACCCGTCATCGGGTCCGACATAGCGTTTCAGATTGGGATTGTTCGCACCGGTCGAATGTACCATGATGCCCTTTGGAACGATGGTTTTACCGGCTTTGTAGCAGTCATTGTTCGCAAGTAGAAGTTTGTGCAGATTCATTTCGTATCCTCCTTTTCGGCGCGGTCATGGAGTTGCTCCAGCACGGCCTTCAGCTTTGCGGGAATGGGCAGGCCAAGATGGCCAGCGTTCTCCAGCAGGGAAACACCCTCATTGGAGATGTAGAAGAAGATGACCGCCGTGCGAAGAACACAGCCGGTGCCAATCACCTGCGCGTCCAGAATGTTCGCTACCCCTACGAGCAGGAAAATGAGCACCTTCTTGAAGATGCCCCTGAAGCCAACCGCGCTGGAGAGCTTTTTGTCTATCACGGCGCACATGACGCCGGTGACGTAGTCGACGACCACGAAAGCAATCAGAGCATAGAGCAAGCCGTCACACCCTCCCAGAAACCAGCCGAGCCATCCGCCGATAGCGGCGAAC
>Ga0268263_1002928_pt1 | contig 10240 bp, 17 predicted proteins | sample Biomet5_FD_190358 | JGI IMG/M metagenome (GOLD analysis project Ga0268263, IMG submission 190358) | Microbial communities from bioreactor (seeded with sewage sludge) at LBNL, California, USA - Biofuel metagenome 5 (SPAdes) (version 4) | ecosystem: Engineered > Bioreactor > Anaerobic >... | reverse complement strand
CCTCCCGCGATGTCGGCCAGGGGTTGTCCTGACCCTCCCGATGACTGCCGGGAGCCAGTTCACAATCAGGATGAGCAACTGCCCTCCTGGAGTTTGTCCGGGCTGCCCTACACCCTAGAAAATGGGCCTGCCCGGGCGTTTATGGATCACGGCGCACAATGCGCTCGGTGGGTATCTGCGGTCTGCCAGCCATGGGGAATGACGGCAGCCCGGTTGAGGTTGGACGTGGGAGACACGTCAGGAGATTGGTCGGGGCGAGAGGACTTGAACCTCCGGCATCCGGCTCCCAAAGCCGGCGCGCTACCAGGCTGCGCCACGCCCCGAAATCATATGGACACCTCTCGGGCCCTCTCCCCAGGCAGGGCGGGATGGGTCAGTCCCCGCCCCTACCCGGAACCGTTATGGAGGGCGCGCCAGGCTGGCAGGGCCTGGGGCGAGAGCCCGAGTTCCGAGCTTGGAGAGGATGGCTGGCCGGGCGCCAACCGGCTTTCTGTTCCCCCCTGGACTGACTGTTCAGCAGTTGCGGACCGGGCTTTCATCGCTGGACGTCTCCAGCGCCGCAGCCATCCTCTCCAAGCTCGATATTCAAAGAACTGTTGATTCCAGCCTTCACGCGCCCTTGGCCCTTGGATTGTTCCGATAACGTGGATGTCCCCCGTCTAGCGGGCGCTTATCCCCTCGGCGCTTCCAGGTGCGCTCTGGCCCAAGCCGCCAACTCCTTCACCCTTGGCCCCGGGCCATCTGGCCGCGGTGCGGTTGGGTTCGTGGGTGGCGTTGTTGAAAGAAAGATACCAAACGGTATCTATATCGTCTAGATAAAAATACCAATTGGATTCATCAGGCAAAAAAAAACCCGCCGAAGCGGGGCTGAATGAATTGAGGCGGGGTGGTGCTTTGCGATCCGGGACTATTCGCCCCACCCGCCAAGGAGTGTCCTAGCCTTGCGGAAGTCTATGCGAAATCCCAACCGGCAGGCTGGGATCATCTCTAGGCTGTGCCGTCATCACCGAAGCCATCAAGCGCGGGCACAAGCAGTATTTTACCAATTGTTCTTAGCATAATTCGATTGAACATATGTTATGCTTGAACTCCATGAAACTGCTTGCGACGATAAAGACGCATAAACGCCTATAATTTTATTCGCTCCATCAAATTGAATTGTTGAACTTGAAAATAATGTCCCAAACCAATTGCTTAAATACGTTAGCTCAATTGCGCTATGACATTCTAAATAAACTTTAGCTGCTAAACTTATGTCTGCTGATGAAAATGGATATTCTTCACCCTTATATATAATATAAACACCACCATATTTATCTTTTTTTCCATCTATCCTGGTATCGATCTTAGTTACTCCATTCACAAAAATTAAAATATCTCCGGATGTAACATCCAAATATAACTTTGTTCCATAACCAAGAGTTAAAGAGTCAAAATAATATGTTCCAGATAAAAGTTCAATTGTCGAATATTGGCCTGTTGTAGCATCACCATACCATCCAGGAGCAATGGGGTCCTTCGGATGCCCTTCATACCCGATAGTAGGAAATGTCTTCTTTGTAGCCGTTAGGCCAGCTGGTGAAGTCGGGGGATTAAACGTGGTTAGCTTTGGATTGTCGTACTTGGTACAGGAAACTGGCAAACCCGATGGTGCAACATTTTTGTTTGTATCTGGAGGAGGATAGGCGGCGTTACTGATTGGCGTTCCAATATATATACCATTGCCGCTTGGAGCGCTGTTTGCAGTGACTCCATTCCCCCAAATGCTATTTCCGTATCCCATTGTAAGCGCCCCGCCAGCATAACCATTTGTCATGATAGTCCCTCCATGCGCGGACGGTTCCGCCCCAGAGGTCCACGGCGTCCCTCCTCCGCCCATAGCCAGAGCCCCTTTTGTGTAAGCACTCCCAACAACTGTTATCCCATAGTTCAGTGTGATGTTACCAGTTGCATCAATGTCTCCACCAACCCTAGATTGGTTGTCCATTGATACAGTTTTGTCAGAATAAATAGTTCCACCGACTGTATTGGCATTGGGCAAAGAAACATCAGAATTTGATTTTAAATCTCCAGATATAGTAGCTGCCTGTGCCATTGTTACCGTTCCAACGGAGCATAGGTTACCCTTAATCTTTTGATTATAATATAAATTTGTTGTGCCAAGTGACGTGACATTGCCCGTGATGGTAGCCTGGGAAACTGTCAATGAGCCAACATACAAATCACCCGTTATTACAGCATCGCCACTAATTGTAACATCTCCAGACGATATAATAACTTTACCATCATATGTATTTGTTGTTGTCGGTGTAAATGTCAAAGTATCTGTTGACGACACTTGAAATTTTGCTTGATTTGGACCAGATACAGTTTGCCCAGTTGAAGTTACCGAAAGTTTATAACTTGAGACATCACCCGAACAATTTGAACTAAGCGTAAAACTTCCAAGACCACCACCAATGTCAAATGTTCCATTCAAAGCAGAACATAAATCATCCGTAGTCTTGCTGCTAGAATTAATCATTGGTGTGTAATAAGCAACAATTCCATTTTTATATTCTAGACCAGAGTATGCTAAATTTTTAGCTTGGTTCGTTTGGTTAAACATTAATTCATTTACAACTGCGACAGATGATATTTTTTGTATCCCGATAGCAAGCGCACCAACAGCCAATATTGCCAAAATAACAAACAACAGCGTTGATCCGCAGCAGCATTGTTCTTTGTTTATTATTTTATCATCAACGGACATAAATAATCTCTTCGTATTTTTTCGTCAGGCTATTGGAAAAACTAGTTGTGATTTGTATATTCAATAACCCCGATCCCGATGTTGCTCCTGCGATCGGTGTAAAATTCGCAGAAAAGCCACTCCCAGCGACAACATTGTCAAGCAAAATATGGTTGGCATCATCTGAGGATGTATACAGAACTAAATTAGTGTCCAATAAGAAAATTGATCTGGTCCCGTCATATGTATATGATATAATATTATTCGTTGTTGACACAGACGATGCATTTTCCATTTCCCGCATGACTCGCACGATTGCAATTTGACATTTTTGGACCTGTGAATAATCTTGGTCAGAATTAACGTAAGATTTAATAATATTACTATATATCTTCATGGATGCAACCAGAAAAAAACCTACCAGCAAAAGGACGCATAGAATTTCGATTAATGTAAACCCCAACAAAGGTTGTTTCTTAATACGTTTGAACGGAAAAAACATGGCTCAAAGTCTCTTTAGTGCTATTATTTGTTATGGTAACAAGCACCGTTCCAGTAGAGGGTAGCTTCCAACCGCTCACTGAAGTTATATTTTGTACACTCGCTGTACAATTTGGACATTTTGTTCCATAGTTATCAGAAAAATTACTAACTTTTTCTATAATTGATGATGCATCTTTTGTTGATAGATTTTCATAATCAGAAACAACAGAATTCATTGCATTATTCAAAAAAGAGCTTTCTTTTAATCTTTCTATCGGAACGTAGTTTGAGGTAATCCCAGAAAAAAAGAACGGGATTACCATCGTTGAAAAAATAGCTATCACCACCAGCGTAAGAATTACTTCTACTAGGGTAAAACCTTTCTTATTTTTCCCCAAATTTTTCATAATCCTTCAAACCGTCAGAACCTAGTAGCCAGCATGTTCTGCAATTACTGAACAATAGGTATATTTAACCGCGTAACAATGCACTATCGCGCTTTAGAGACGCATTGTGTTTATTTTTTACCGTATATAGCAACGGAATTTGCATAACAATATTACATACAAAACTTGCCATTACATAAACTACCCCTTGAATATGAAAAAACATTATACATATTAAAGCGTGGAATGAAATAATTATACTTAAAGACACATATAAAATGCTTTTTTTAGCAAAAAAAATGAGTGCAGTTTCTCTGTTTAAAAAAAATAGTGGCAGTAGCGATAGCACTCCAACGATTATATAAAAAATGACAATATATTCGTATGCACTTTTAAAGAAAAAAGCTTCCTGGTATTTTTTAAAAAAATATATTGCCCCAAACAAATATAAGCCTGATATAACTAATCGAATTATCCTTTCATGACTCGTGATCATCTTGCCTTCACCTATCATACGGCGCCTCGATTATTTATAACGATTCGTATTTTCCATAAAAGTTCGAATATATCATTTGTCCGTCATATCCGAGAAGCACACGACCACTCGGCCAACTATAGCCTTGACAACGCTATCTTCAAAAGTTTCGTGAAAATCAAAAACCTTCGGGGGGTGGTTTGTGGCATCTTGCGAATAAAAAACGATATCAAGATTCCCTTTTTTACTTTCCTGAAAAATGACGCGCTTTATCATGACGCCACCCGGCGAATCAGGGTCGCGCACAAGATATATATTCCCCGGAGGCTTGGGGTTCTTCGGAATATCCTCTCTATCAACAACAACTATATCGCCGGGGTTCATAAGCCCCGTCATGCTTGTTTCCCCTTTGGCGATTCGTACCCCGATAAGATTTGTCCGTGTCCGGATAGAAGGATGGTTTTGAATTACCATTAGATAATTCCCATCTAGTTCAATCGGTTCGTCCACCCCTGTCCCTGCACCAGACCATGCCACCATGGGCACAGCGAGATAATTATGGGCAACAGGCGGGGGAGCCCCCTCCGGGACATTCACTAGCTTGGGGTTGGCGAAGACCACCTCCCTGGTCATCTCTTGTTGCGCGCCAGGGAAGACGATGCGGGCGCCGAGCTTATCTAGCACGTCGGCCAAGTCTTCAAATCTAGGCTTCCGCTCCCCAGCAAACCAGCGCGTAAAAAGATTCGCATTTTTCCCAAAAGCTTCGGCCATTTGTTTTGGGTTCTTATACCGCGTGGTGGACTCGGCCTTGAGCCGGTCCATGGTATCCCTAAAAATCCCCATACCAAACCCTCTGCCAAGATTTTTCAGGTCTCGCAAATACCTTCCGGGATTTTATTGACGAAAATAGATACCATTTGGTATTTACGCCTTCATGAACGCACTGCGAGAATTTATCGATGCCCAAGGACTTTCACTTGCCGAAGCGGCGAGGATTTCCGGGGTCAACCCGGTAAATGTTCATCGGCACTACCACGGTGAACGTAGAATCTCTTCCAATTTAGCCCTCAGATACCATCGGGCGTTTGGCATCCCGCTCGTTGACCTGCTTGCAGCGCCCACCCAGCCCCACCCCGACGAGGCCGCGTGATGCTGTTTCCCCAAGGAGCGTTGTAATGGATCCAGAAGTATATTTTTTCATCGGCTCAATCTTGGGTGCGATTATTTTTTACGCCGGTTTCTATGTTGGCATGCATTCCAAGGAGTAACCGAATGTCACGGTATCGCCCTCCTCGGCGCCTCCCCTGGTACGCCCAGCCCACAAAATATGAGGCTCGCATGCGGATTGGAATGACCCAGGGGAGAAGAAAGCGTTTGCTGGAGCAACACAATGCCGAGAGGAAAGCGGAACGCGAAAGGGCGCGTCTCTCTCCTGAAACTCCTCCGATACCCCAACCAGAGAAAGTCAAGCAGTGGATATTCCGTATGACGGAAGATCATTTTATGGAGCATGTAGTATTCCCTTTACTGTTCACGATGGCTTCACTTGTTTGGATTGCATTTTTTGTCGGAATATTCTTTGAGATTTTCCAATTGGGCGTGAAATAAGCCTACGGCCGTATCAGGATATCCAGGGGCAGCGGAGACAAGTGAGAAATATGCGTTCCAACATGCACAACTGGCGGGCAGTCCGCCAAGGAGGCTGACATGATCATCAAAGAATATGGAATGGGCTGGATCATCGAACCCGTCACCTCGGATGAGGGGCAGGCCCTCGAAAAGATCATTGAGGGCCTGCGCAGGCAATTTCCCAAGATCAATACGGAAGCTTTTGATCAAGCCAATCATTCACATCCTTTGGACCATAGCCATACCACGGACGTTTCAGGTTGATTATGTAAATGGTATCGTCTGAATCCATGTATGGTCTGAGCATGTTATAAACAGATTCTGGGGTAGAACTTGTCTCTATAGCATAACATGATTCTGAAAGCCTTGCCCATGAGAATGTTTTAATGGTTTTAAGCAAATCAGTGTAATCTTGGCCCGGTTTTTTGAGGTCATAAGTAACAAGAAGGACTGCCATATTTCATTCCTCCACTCGGTTAGAGTTTGCTGGGCACCGCAAATCTACCGGGTGGAGGGGTGAAAATAAAGAAAAACAGATGGACAATCTCAGCTTTATGAATTTCGACACCCCGGCCAACGTCGGCCGCGCGTTGTGGGCGCTCATCCTGGACCTTCTTTCCGGGCAGCCTCATCGACTGGATCTTCTGGCTCTGCCATCGGGAGAGCCTGCCGCCATTGGATGCCACAGCGACCGCCAAAGCGAGATAGGGCGTAGCGGATCATTTCAGCCTTTGCCTTTTGAACCGGCGTTCCGGCCGGGAAGGTCCGACGGCGCCAGATGACGAACGCCATGCCGACAACCCGGAGCGTGAGCTTCAACGCCTTGTCCCGCGCGCGCGTTTTCGCAGACACGTGCAGATGCAGCATGCGGTCAGGCATTGCCATAGGTGGCGGGGACCTCGCATTGCGACCAGGGCAACGCCCGAATGGCCTGCTGCAGCGAGGGCAACGATGTGGCCTCTACCCCGAGGCAGGACCTCTCTCCCGTTTCGGTGACATATCGCAACAGCACCAGCCCTTGATTTTCATCAAATACGGGCTCCAAAAATTCCGAAACGACGATCCCTCGCGTCATGAAGACGCCTCCTGCTGCGTTTCGACGCGGCGAAGATTGACGAGCACATTTTTCAGTGATGGTATCGCCGATACGGAGAAACGCAGGCTAACAAAGCCTTTTGGAGTTTTGGCCTGTAAAAATACTTCGCGTCCGTTGTCGGCAATCAGTTCATCAAATTGTACGATGTGAATCTCGTCCATATTTACCTCAGGAGGCTGTCATGGGTTGGTTAAAAAATCTATTCGGCACAAAAAATAAAAATCAATTCTCAAATTTTAATATCGATGAATTGTCAGACAGTGACTACAACGCTCTTAATGAGCATATGCTTGTTGCATTTCGTAAAAAAACACGGGGCGTTGTAAAATATGTATCTGTCAGCTTTGCCCTACTCCCTTTTGTCATCGACAGAGTCATCAAGCTCAGCAACGTCACTGGCGAAAGTCGATCAAAGATAGTCAGGGCAGCACTCAATTACGCACTGCAACACTTTGAAGACCATCCTGAATTGATATCTATGTTCGATAAGGACCCTGAATAATCAAATACAATTTCTGACTATCAAAGAACGAAAAATCAAGCGCTTATAGGGATTGATTGTGAACCAAAGCATCACCTGCCCCCACGGACGCGGCGAAACCAACCGGAACCAATGCCTGGACCGAATCTCCTGCCTGCTGCCGTATCTCGTGTGCCTGCGCTGCCCGGTGCCCGTAGCGTTGATCGCCGGCAACAGCCGCGACAACTTCAATCGGCATATCGCGGCTCGGCTCAGGGCACGCATCTCCTGCCCATGGACGCCACCGGAGAAGGCAGCCTTGGCCGCCATCGAATGCGCCCGACAGGCAGCAACGAAGGTGGGCCTCCCCTGTTCAACGTATCAGTTTTACAAGGTCATGCAGCGTATCGGCGCACCAGCTCTCTCGCCGGGACGTCGTGTCAACATCATCAGGAAGGCGGGATTCGTAGTCGCGCGGGATGGGGGAGGAATTGAACGCGTGATGAGGGTAAGAAACGGAGAGGTTGCAGCGTGACAGACAATTCTTACATGACGCCGCCGTATCAACCGTATTGGCGAGCCTGGTTGCGCTCCATGGGACTCGATGACGCCGCGCCCCATTTGTGGTCAAACCGCGAGCCCTGGCGTTTTATCCTTTGGATCAACGAACAGTGGCGTCAGTTCCGCGTGATTTCTGGATTTCGAACGATGCACGAACTGGAGATGAGTCCTGGTTACCAGACACGTTTCCAAGATTGGTTGGATCAAACCTTCCCCGACGGGCAACTTTTGCAGGGAGCTGCGTAGATGCTCTACCCCATTTTGAATGACAGAATCAGTCTGGAAGGGCCTAGGCGGGGAATGGTGGTGTCAAAATCCTTCGGGCATATGGACAACCATGCTGTCGATGAGGTGTTCGGCATCCTCAAGCCTGCCTTCTTGCACGAGCTTCAGGGCCTGTTCGGCAACGGGCTTATTGGCCATTACGTCTGCGACACAAACACGCTTAGATTCTTTCATGAGATAATCATGATCGTTACCTATTTTTTTAATTTCATAAATTTGCTGATCCATTTTTCCCGTCATCATATTTTTATTCAATTCACGCAGCCTCTCTGGTGCTTCACGAAGTTCATTCATGATTTTATTGCATGCATCAATTACATTGTTGGTCCTTATGGATGCATCTTTGAGCTTGGTAAGAATACGAATAGATTCCACTCGTTGTCTTTCTGCATGTCTTTTCCAGAAAAATCTTCCACTAAATCCCGCGATTATAACGATAATTGCAACAATAAGAATAACTTCCAACCGGCTCATAAACGCCACCTTGCAAAAAGGTTATCCAAAAGTCTGTATTTCGGATCGGACCGGTTGACAAGCCCCTCCATTTTGGGCGGTCGGGCGGACTGCCTCGTGGACCTCGCTGGCATGGATCGGGAGACGTTTTCGATGAGCTCCACGCCCGTGTGGATGGCTCCGGTGGTCGCAGCGCTGGCGGTGGAGACCATGGAGGCGGGGGCATGATCGACCTCAACTCCACCTCCGCCCTGGGCGACCGCATCAACGACCGCATCGATGCCGTCATGGCGGCGGCCCGGGACGCCGAGACACCCCGGGACTACCTCGGGGCCTCCATCCTCGGTGACGCCTGCGAGCGGGCCATCCAGTACCGGCACCTGCAGGTGGCGCCGGACCCGGGCAAAGGGTTCCCGCCGCGCGTGCTGCGCTGCTTCGACCGAGGTCGGTGGGCCGAGGACTACACGATCGCGCTCCTCAAGCGTTCCGGTTTCGTCTTGCTCGATCACGATCCGGACACGGGGGAGCAATGGGCGTTTACGGCCCTGGACGGCCGGGTCAGGGGCCACGCGGACGGCGTGCTGGTCATGTGGCGCGGCGAGGGGCCGTCGCTCATCCCCATGCCGGCGGTCTGGGAGTGCAAGTGCCTCAACAACAAGTCCTGGTCCAAGTGCAAGCGCGACAAGCTCCGCGTCGCCCATCCCCGTTATTTCGGCCAGATGCAGCTTTACATGGGCGAGATGCGCTTGTCGCAGGGTCTGTTCACCTCCCTCAACGCCGATACCATGGAGCTCCATCACGAGCTCGTGGCCTACGAGGCCCAGGCGCACCAGGCGTTGCTGGATCGGGCCCAGCGCATCCTCAACGCCTGCGATATGGGCGAGATGCTCCCGCGCGGGCTGGCCGATCCGTCTCGGGTGGAGTGCAAGTGGTGCGATTGGGCGCAAAGGTGTTGGGCATGAAGCGCCGTTGTCGTCATCAGGATCTGCGCCTCCTGGACCTAGTACCCGGACAGGTCGCTTACTACGTCACCCCCGGAGGCTGGGTGCCGGTCCACATTGGCGGGACAATAACCATCCTGGTCGAAACAATTCCAGATACCGCGTGCCAAGGCTGCCCCCTGGCGGCATACTCGCACATCCTGCGCGCTATCCCTGGGCAGCGCGGCGCTTACGAAAAGCTTTGCACGGTCCCGTTTTTGCGTACCGGCAAACTCGCCTTGGAGTCGCTCATGCAATACCGGGGCTGCGGCGCTAAGGACGATGATTACGTCAGGGCAAAGCAGCTCATCGAACGGAACAAGAAGGGCGCATGACCAACGTCTCGGAGGGTAACCCCATGGGCCAACCACGCCGGCGCGTCATCGACCTGAACCAGTACGCGCGCCAGGACGATCCCATGCCGCAGCAGGGCCGGCCGCAGCCCGTGAACGCAGCCGTTGAGGCGTTCCGGGATGCCATGGCCGCCGCCGGGCTGGGACGGCCGGAGATCGTGCCGGACGGGGCCCTGCACCGGTTTGACCTCCCCGATGAAGCGCGCGGGAAAAACACGGGGTGGTACAAGTTCCACCCGGACGGGACCCCAGCCGGAGCATTTGGTTCTTGGAAGCACGAGATATCCGAGAGGTGGTGTTCCAAGGCCAACTACGAGATGAGCCGCGAAGAGATCGCGGCCGTCAACG
>Ga0268263_1002927_pt1 | contig 10241 bp, 8 predicted proteins | sample Biomet5_FD_190358 | JGI IMG/M metagenome (GOLD analysis project Ga0268263, IMG submission 190358) | Microbial communities from bioreactor (seeded with sewage sludge) at LBNL, California, USA - Biofuel metagenome 5 (SPAdes) (version 4) | ecosystem: Engineered > Bioreactor > Anaerobic >... | reverse complement strand
GACACGCTTGCCCAGCAGGTTCTGACGGAAGCGGCCCTGCTTGCCCTTGAGGCTGTGCGACAGGGACTTGAGCGGACGGTTGCCGGCGCCGGTGATGGGCTTGGAACGGCGGCCGTTGTCGATCAGGGCGTCGACGGCTTCCTGCAGCATACGCTTCTCGTTCTGCACGATGATGGCCGGGGTGCCCAGCTCCAAAAGCTTGTTGAGACGGTTGTTGCGGGTGATGATGCGGCGGTACAGGTCGTTGAGGTCGCTGGTGGCGAAACGGCCGCCATCCAGCTGCAGCATCGGCCGCAGGTCGGGCGGGATGACAGGCAGCACCGTCAGGATCATCCATTCAGGCTTGTTGCCGGAGGTCATGAAGGCCTCGACGGTCTCCAGCCGTTTGATGAGCTTCTTGCGCTTGTCGCCGGCGGCCTTCTGCAGCTCCTGCTGCAGGGCCGTGTGCTCCTTGGTCAGGTCGACCTTCTCCAGCAGGCTGCGGACCGCCTCGGCGCCGGTCTTGGCGACGAACGCCGACGGGCCGTACTTCTCGGAGTACTGCTTGACCTCCGAGGCCGACAGGATCTGCTTGTATTCCAGGTTGGTGTCCTGGGGGTCGATGACCACCCAGCTGACGAAGTAGACGACCTCCTCCAGCTGCTTGGGAGGGATGTTCAAAAGCAGGGACATGCGTGAAGGCGTGCCCTTCAGATACCAGATGTGCGCCACCGGGGCGGCCAGGCTGATGTGGCCCATGCGCTCGCGGCGGACCGCCGAACGGGTGATCTCCACGCCGCAGCGGTCGCAGATGACGCCCTTGTACCTTACCTTCTTATACTTTCCGCAGTAGCACTCCCAGTCCTTGGTCGGGCCGAAGATGCGCTCGCAGAACAGGCCGTCGCGCTCCGGCTTCTGGGAGCGGTAGTTGATGGTCTCCGGCTTCTTGACCTCGCCGTGGGACCACTCGAGGATCCTCTCCGGCGAAGCCAGGCCGATCTTGACCGACGCTATGTTGTTTACGTTCATGGCTGTTCCTCCTTCCTCACTGCAGGTGACCGTCGTCGACACCGGCGACGGCCGCCTCCGGGACGTCATCGTCGCTGGTCGTCAGATCGGCGACGTCCGTATCGTCCAGGGCGACCTGCTGGTTGAAGTCGGGGCGTTCCGGCGTGCGCAGGTCTTCCTCGTCCTGCGTCATGTCGATCTCCTTGCCTTCATTGTCGTAGACACGGATGTCCAGGGCCAAGGCCTGCAGCTCGTGGGTCAAAACCTTGAAGGACTCCGGCACGCCCGGCTCAGGGATGGGACGGCCCTTGATGATGGATTCATACGTCTTGGTACGGCCGGTGATGTCATCCGACTTGACGGTCAGTATCTCGCCCAGCGTCGCGGAGGCGCCATAGGCCTCCAGGGCCCAGACCTCCATCTCGCCGAAACGCTGGCCGCCGTTCTGGGCCTTGCCGCCCAACGGCTGCTGGGTGACCAGGGAATAAGGTCCCGTGGCACGGGCATGCAGCTTGTCGTCGACCATGTGCGCCAGCTTGATCATGTACATCACGCCGACGGCGACACGCTCGTCGAAAGGCTCGCCGGTCTGGCCGTCGTAAAGGGTGGTCTTGCCGTCCGGCGAGGCGCCGGACTCCTTGAGGATCTCATTGAGCTCGTCGTTCTTGATGCCGTCGAAGACCGGCGTGGAGAACTTGCAGCCCAGCTTCTCGGCCGCCAGCCCCAGATGGATCTCCAGGACCTGGCCGATGTTCATGCGTGACGGCACGCCGAACGGGTTGAGCATGATGTCGATCTGGGTGCCGTCGGGAAGGAACGGCATGTCCTCCTCGGGCAGGATCTTGGAGATGACGCCCTTGTTGCCATGACGGCCGGACATCTTGTCGCCTTCGGAGATCTTGCGCTTCTGCACGATGAACACCTTGACGGTCTCGTTGACGCCCGGGGCCATCTCATGGTCGTCCTCGCGCCGGAAGATATGGACGGACTGGACGATGCCGGCGCCGCCGTGGGGCACCTTCAGGGAGTTGTCGCGCACCTCGCGCGACTTCTCGCCGAAGATCGCCAGCAGCAGCTTCTCCTCGGGGCTGATCTCGCTTTGGCCCTTGGGGGTCACCTTGCCGACCAGGATGTCGCCTTCCTTGACCTCGGCGCCTACCATGACGATGCCGCGGGCATCGAGGTTGCGGCAGGCCGCCTCGGAGATGTTGGGGATGTCGCGGGTGATCTCCTCGGGGCCGAGCTTCGTCTCGCGGCACTCGATGGAGTACTCCTCGATATGGATGGATGTATAGACGTCGTCCTTCACCAGCCGTTCGGACATGATGATGGCGTCCTCGTAGTTGTAGCCATGCCAGGTCATGTAGGCGATCTTGACGTTCTGGCCCAGGGCCAGCTCGCCGTTGTCCATGGACGGGCCGTCGGCGATGACCTCGCCGGCGATGACCTTCTCGCCCTGCCTGACGATGGGATGCTGGTTGATGCAGGTGCCGGCGTTGGACCGGCGGAACTTCTCCAGCTTATAGACATGCTGCTTGTCCTTGCCCTCGTCGACGATGATCTGGGTGGCGTCGACGAACGACACCATGCCGGGCTTCTCGGCGACGATGCCGCTGCCGGAATCCTTGGCGATGCGATGCTCGATGCCGGTGCCGACCAGCGGGGCGTGCGGGTTGAGCAGCGGCACGGCCTGCCGCTGCATGTTGGCGCCCATCAGCGCGCGCGAGGCGTCATCGTTCTCGAGGAACGGGATGCAGGCGGCGGCGATGGAGACGATCTGCTGCGGCGAGACGTCGACCAGCTCGACCTTCTCCTTGGGGAACATCAAAGTCTCGGTCTGATAGCGGCACACGCACTGGTCATTGACCAGCACGCCGTTGCGGACCTCATTGGCCTGGGCGATGACGTAATCCATCTCGTCGTCGGCCGACATATAGATGATCTCGTCGGAGACCTTGCAGCGGTCCTTGACGACGCGGTACGGCGTCTGGATGAAGCCATACTCGTTGACGCGGGCATAGGTGGTCAGGTAGTTGATCAGACCGATGTTCGGTCCCTCGGGCGTCTCGATGGGGCAGATACGGCCGTAATGGGTCGAATGGACGTCACGGACCTCGAAGCCGGCGCGCTCACGCGTCAGGCCGCCCGGTCCCAGCGCCGAGATGCGCCGCTTGTTGGTCAGTTCGGCCAACGGGTTCTGCTGATCCATGAACTGCGACAGCTGGGAGCTGGAATAGAACTCCTTGATGGCCATGGTCAGGGACCTGATGTTGGTCAGGTTCTTGGGGGTCAGCGTGGAGACCTCGGAGATCGACATGCGCTCCTTGACGTTCTTCTCCATGCGCGACAGGCCGATGCGGAACTGGTTCTGGATAAGCTCGCCGACGGTACGGATGCGGCGGTTGCCCAGCTGGTCGATGTCATCGGCCACGCCGATGTCGTCGGTCATGTTCAGGATGTAGGAGTACTGGGCGTACATGTCGCCGATGATGATGGTCTTCTTGAGGGTCAGCGGGTCGACGCCGATGACCTTGACGCCTTCCTTGTCCTCGGGCTTGTCCTTGACGAAGATGACCTGCTGGGCGGAGCCGACCAGGTACAGCGTATAGGTGGCGCCCAGCTTGACGGCGTCGATGATGGTCTGGCGGACGTCGGCCGAAAGCGTCGGCTCCTCGGTGTCCGGGATATAGCGGTCGATCAGCAGCTCGTCGTTGTCCTCGATGTCGCGGCCCTGCTCGTCGACCAGCCGGCCGAAGCTGAACAGGCGGCCGCCGTAGTTGAGCACGGAGACCACGTTGTTCTTGGTCAGCTCGATGCCCTGGCCGATGATGCCGCCATAGACGGGCACCATGACGTTGGCCCGGGACAGGGCCTTGCAGTCGGACGGCGACAGGACGGTGCCGGCCTCGAAGTAGCGGTTGCGCACCTCCAGCGAGGTGGCCAGCACGCGGCCCACCAGGGCCTTGCCATAGGCGGCAGGCACGGCCCGCACGTCGGGATGGGAGAAGGCGTATTTGTAAGGGAGCGCCGCCATGTACAGGCCCTTGTCCAGCGCCTGGCGGATGTCCTCCAGCTTTTGCTTGGTGACCAGCACGTTGGCCTTGCAGACGACCTTGCCGTTCTCATCCAGCAGGTCGTGGGCGAGATACTTGCCCTTGGTGCGGGCATAGGCGCCCAGCTTCTTGGCCAGCTTGTAGCGGCCGGCCTTGATGAGGTCGTAGCGGCGGTCGTCGAAGAACTTGGCGTTCATCAGGCTGTAGGAGCCGTCCAGCGTCGGGACCTCGTCGGAGCGCTGGTTCTCATAGATCGCCAGCAGGGCGTGGTCGGTGTCGTTGAGCTTGTCGGCGACCAGCGTGTTGGAGATCTCCTCGTAGTTGCCGAAGATGCCGGTATACATCAGCAGATAGGCGTTGAGGAACTCACGCTGCTCGTTGTCGACTTCCACGTCATAGACAGGCCAGTCCATGGCCTTCATGAATTTCTTGAAGTCGTAGGTGTCGAAGCCGTCCTCGCCCCTTTGCAGGTCCAGCGAGGCGCCGACGGCCTTGAACAGGATCGTCGACAGGATCTTGCGCTTGCGGTCGACGGACATGTTCATGATGCGGCCGTTGGAGTTCTTCTTGTCGTCGGTCATGAACTCCAGCCAGGTGCCGCGCGAAGGGATCAGTTCGGTGGAGTAGATGTCGGCGCCGGTCTTCTCGTCGGCCGACAGCTTGAAATAGGCCCCCGGGCTGCGGACGATCTGCGAGACGATGACACGCTCGGCACCGTTGATGATGAACGTGCCGGTGGGGGTCATCATCGGGAACTCCCCGAGGAAGACCTCCTCGTTCTTGGTCATGACCTCGTGGGCTTCGTCCTCGATCTCCAGCTCCATCTTGGCGCGCAGCGGGGCCGAGTACGTCGTCTCCTTGGCCTTGCACTCGTCGATGGTGTACTTGGGCTGGCCGAACTCGTAGCTGATGAACTTCAGCGTGATGTTGCCGGCGAAGTTGGATATCGGGTAGATCTCCTCGAAGACCTCCTGCATGCCCTCCTTGACGAACCAGTCGAAGGAACTGGTCTGGATCTCGACCAGGTCGGGCAGCTCCAGCGAGCCGCTGGCCTGGGAGTAATCCCGGCGGACGGCTTTGTTGCCGCTGTGCACTAGACGATACTCAATGGGTTTGCTCATGGTGACACTCTCTCCTCTCATGATGGTGATGATGCACGCCCCGTCTCACCGCCGTCGGCACTGCATGACCCAATAGCCGCGTTCCTTGCGGACGACGGCCACGTCACACAGGCCGCGCAGGTGGTCGACGGCGCTCTCGGCGCCCTGCGACCTGCGCATGACGATGTAAAGACGGCCCTGAGGTTTCAAGTGTTCAAGTGCGTCATCGAACAGGGGGTAGATGACGCTTTTGCCGGTGCGGATGGGCGGATTGGTGACGATGCAGTCGAAAAGCTCATGTATCTCGCTGAAACCGTCGGAGACGACGGTCCTGTTGTCCTGCTCCCAGGCGGCGCTGTTGACACGCGCCAGCCCGACGGCCCGCTCGTTGACGTCGCTCAGGGTGACGTCCAGGCCGGGATGGTACTTCTTGGCCAGCAGGCCGATGACGCCCAGGCCGCAGCCCAAATCGAGCAGCGAACCGGACAGGTCCGGCAGGGCGACGACGGTCTCGGCCAGCACGCGGCTGCCGTAATCGATGCCATCCTTGCTGAACACGCCGTCGGCGCTGGTCAACGACCCGCTGACGCCCAAAAACCAAAAGGTAATCTCCTTTTGGTTGACGGGCGCCAGCGGATCATTGATGAAATAATGCCTCAATAGTACCAGTTCCTTAAAGGGCGCAAAAGCCGAAATGGTTTCGGCTTGCGCAATTGTATGCAGTTTTGGTGGAAGGCTTACTTATACTCGACGGTGGCACCGGCCTCGACGAGCTTGGCCTTGATGGCGTCGGCCTCCTCGATCTTGACGTGCTCCTTGATGACGGCCGCCTTGTCAGGGGTGACGGCGTCGACGATCTTCTTGGCATCCATCAGGCTCAGGCCCGAGGCATCCTTGACGGCCTTGATGACGGCGATCTTGGTCAGACCGACTTCCTTCAGCATGACGTTGACCTCGGTCGGGCCGGCGGCGGCAGCTTCCTCGGCAGGGGCGGCGGCGGCGGCGGCAGGGGCGGCGGCCTTGACATCGAACTCGGTCTCGATCGCCTTGACGAGCTCATTGAGCTCCAGGATCGTCATTTCCTTCAATGACGCGATGATTTCTTCATTGCTTAACTTAGCCATTTGAGTTTTCCTCCTATTTCCTTTTTCAGGCTTGTGGCTTCTCTTCGGCAGCCGGGGCCGCGGGTGCGGCGGGCTGTTCGGCGGCGGCTTCGGCCGGGGCCTTGTCGGCCATCGCCTTTATGGTTAGGGCCAGCTTGACCAGCGGGGCCTGCAGGCAGCCCAGCAGCATGCTGTACATGCCTTCCTTGTTGGGCAGCTTCGCCAGTTCCTTGATCTCGTCCGCGTTCACCATCTTCGCATCGACGATACCGGTCTTGATGACCAGCTTGTCATGCTTCTTGGCGAACTTGGCCAGGATGCGGCTCGGGGTCACGGCGTCCGCCGAGAACGTCAGGGCGTTGGGCCCGGTCAGGCTGTCCGACAGCGCGGCGAAGCCGGCGGCTTCGGCGGCACGGCGGGCCAGCGAGTTCTTGTACACGGTCATCTCCACGCCTTCCTGATGCAGGGTGGCGCGCAGCTCCGTGACTTCATGGACGGTCAGGCCGCGGTATTCCACGACGACCGTCGAGGCGGCAGCCTTGATCTTGTCGGCGATGGCGCTGACGGTCTGCTGCTTTTGAGCCAGGATCGTTTGATTCATGTCTCTTCTCCTTTCTTTATTTGGAACAATATACCAGAAGATGAACACCCGGTCTGGTGCATAGACAGACCGGGTGTTTGAATTGCTTCTCGCTACCTCGGTGACATTTTTGAGCTTAACGCCGTCACTGTCTATGGTATATTGATTTCAAACTTCTGAAGAACTTATCGACGGATGGGATGCGGTCAGATGCCGTGCTCCATCTTGATGCCAGGGGCCATGGTGGCGGTCAGCACGACGTTGCGCATGTAGGAGCCCTTGATCGTGGCCGGACGGGCCTTGGCGATGACGTCATAGACCGCGTTGTAGTTCTCGATCAGCTGCTGCTCGGTGAAGGACGTCTTGCCGATGATGATCTGGACGTTGCCGTCCTTGTCGGTACGATAGGTGACCTTGCCTTTTTTGATCTCGCTGACCGCGGTGGCCACATCCATGGTGACCGTGCCGGTCTTCGGGTTGGGCATCAGGCCCTTGGGGCCCAGAACCTTGCCCAGACGGCCCAGCTGGCCCATCATGTTCGGGGTGGCGACGATGACGTCGAAGTCGAACCAGCCGCCCTGGATCTTGGCGAGCAGGTCCTTGCCGCCGACGTAGTCCGCACCGGCGTCCTTGGCTTCCTGCTCCTTGGGGCCGTCGGCGACGACCAGCACGCGCTGGGTCTTGCCGGAGCCGTTGGGCAGCACGATGGCGCCACGGATCTGCTGTTCGGCATGGCGGGGATCGATGTTCAGACGGAACACGGCCTCGACGGTGCCGGCGAACTTGGGATAGGCCGCCTTCTTGAGGATGGCGACGGCCTCGGCGATGTTATACTGCTTGGAACGGTCGACCAGCTTGGCCGCCTCGACATACTTCTTGCCGTGCTTGGCCATATCAGTGCTTGTCCTCCATTCCTTCGATGGTGATGCCCATGTTGTGCGCGGTGCCGGCCACGATCCTCATGGCGGCATCGATGTCATTGGCGTTCAGGTCCTTCATCTTGTATTCGGCGATCTCTTTGAGCTGATCCTTGGTGACCGACCCGACATGATCGGTCTTGGGGTTGGCGGCGGCCTTGGTGATGTTCGCGGCCTTCTTCAGCATGATCGATGCCGGCGTGGTCTTCAGCACGAAGTCGAACGACTTGTCGTCGTAGGCGGTGATGATCACCGGGACGATGTCGCCGTTGCGATCCTTGGTCGCGTCGTTGAAGGCCTGGCAGAACTTGGGCATGTTGATGCCCGCTGATGCCAGTGCCGGTCCCGGATGGGCTCCGCCACCGGGGAATTGAAGCTTGCAGACTTTTGCAACTCTCTTCATAAACTTCCTCCTATCTGTTTATGACGTGGTGCGAAGGGTTGCTCCTTCTTCCACATTAAACACGTGCGCAGGGCGCGCGTACTTCATATTTTAGGCGTGCCGGGGCACGTTGTCAATGATTTTCGGCGGCTTCCGGGGCCGCGGCGGCCGCCGCGATGCCGATCAGCCCGTATTTCTTCATGGCCATGGCCACGCCGTCCTTGGCGGCGACGTCGGTCACGGTGTCGGCCGCCTGCTTGACGGCCGCCGGGGCGTTGCCCATGGCGATGCCGACGCCGGCATATTCCAGCATCTCAAGATCGCTTTCGGCGTCACCGAAGGCGATGCATGCCTCGGGCTCGATGCCCAGGATGCCCAGCACGGCCTGCAGGCCGGTCTTCTTGTTGACCCCGCGCATGCCGATGTCATATTCCCCATCCATGCTGGGGATGACGTCGACCTTGGTGCGGAAATGCCTCATGAAGGCCTCGACCTGTTCAGGCGTGGCGCGCAGGCAGCCGCCGTTGGGGCTGCGGGTCGGATCGGGCTGGCAGCGGTAGTATACCTCGGTCTCATCGGCGAAATGCCACGGGTCGGCCGGGTTGTCGACCTGCACGAAGATGCCCTCGAGGAACTTCCAGAACAGGCCGATCTCATGGGCCGTGCAGTAGTCGCTGATGTCGCGGTACGGATCCAGCGGGATCTTCCGCTGCTCGGCGACGTAGCCATCCAGGTTGTATATCACATGGCCGTTGCAGGCCGCCACGATGTCCGGCTTCAGACCGGCGGCCGCCAGCTGCTGCATCGCGCAGCGCGGCCGGCCGCTGTCGATGATGAACTTGACGCCCTGCATCTGCGCCTGGTTGATCGCCGCCACGGCCGACGCCACGATCTGGCCGCTGGCCGCGTCGGTCAGCGTCCCGTCGATGTCGAATGCCACTGCCTTATAGCTGATTTCCATTTTCCTTTTTACCCCCTACTGGTATTCATGATAATGCTCGGCGGTGAACCCCCGCCCATACCATCCCGTCAGACGGCTGCTGAAGTCGACGTCCTGGCCGCCGGCATCGGCGGTCAGCGTCATGCTGTAGCCGCCCAGCGCCACGACGTAGCGTGCCACCGTGGCCCCGTCGCTGAGCCCCAGATAGGGGCCGTTGACGTAGGCGATCGATGAGAACGGCACGGGGAACAGATACGTCGTCACGGGGTTGTCGGCGCCCAGCGACGTATAGCCCGCCTGAGTAACATAATAGACTGTCCCATCGACGACCGTCAAGGCCATATAGCCCTGACCGTCGCCCACGGCATACTGCCCCAGGGGCTGCAGGCCGGGCAGGCTGTAGCGCTCGATGACGTCATCGCCGGTCAGCACGTAAAGCACGTCGTCCTGGGCCGCGACGGCCACGATATAGGTGTCGGCGTCGTACCGCCGGCCGCTGGCGGCGTCATAGCGTACGGAGGTGTCGTCGGTCCCGTTGGCCAGGTAGCCGGCCGCCGTGGCGTACATGATCTGGCCATCGACGCCGGAGAACCCCGCGACCGCGGTCAGACCCTTCAGGGATAAGGCCTGATAGCTGGCCCCGTCATCCACGGAATACCATACGGTGTCGGTGCCGAAGAATACATCGCTGACGTAGCGGCTATGACGGGCCGCCAGCTCGACGTCGTCCTTGCCCAGCACCAGCAGCTCCCCTTCGTCGGTGTCCTGCTTGGCCAGCACCACCACCGCCGTGACCTCGTCCAGGCGGTCGTCGCAGCGCCGCCGCAGCCATGTCAGACCGATGGCCAAAGCCAGGGCGCAGACGACGATGACCGCGGTCCTGGCCGCATCCTTGTTCTTCTTCATGACGTCTCCTTCCGATAGACCGACAGGGCGACCTGCAGCGTGACGTCCATGCTGGCGGCCCCCAGCAGCCGGGCGGTGGCGTCCGGGCTGGTGGTGTGGTAGTAGGGCGTCATCGTCCACAGCGCCTTTATGGCCTGGGTGTCGGGCAGATGCATACGCTCCTCGACCATGGTGCGATCCTGCAGCACGAACCCGTCGGGCGCCTTGTCAGGCTGCGGGTTTGCGTAAGGCTGCTCGTAGACGGCCTGCTTCATCTCCCACAGATGACGGGGC
>Ga0268263_1002925_pt1 | contig 10245 bp, 7 predicted proteins | sample Biomet5_FD_190358 | JGI IMG/M metagenome (GOLD analysis project Ga0268263, IMG submission 190358) | Microbial communities from bioreactor (seeded with sewage sludge) at LBNL, California, USA - Biofuel metagenome 5 (SPAdes) (version 4) | ecosystem: Engineered > Bioreactor > Anaerobic >... | reverse complement strand
TGAGCTGGTCCGAGGTCGAGCCGCCCTCGGGCTATGTGGCCTCGTTCGCGGCCAACAATTTCACGGGCGTGGTCAAGTTCCCGGACCGCATCGTGCTTTTGCTCGACATGGAACAGATCATCTGGGACTTGAACCCCGCCCTGGCCATGAAGACCGAGCGGGAAAACGCCGCCGCCGCCATTCCCGAACCCGACCGCTCGGCCTACAAGACCCTGGTGGTGGACGATTCCAACTCCATCCGGCGCCTCATTGCCACGTACCTGGAAAAGGACGGCTTCGAGATCGTGCAGGACGTCAACGGGCAAAACGCCTGGGAGCGTCTGCTGGAATGGAAGGAGGCGGCAGTCAAGGACAACCAGCCCCTGTCCACCAACGTCAACCTCGTGGTGACCGACATCGAGATGCCCTCCATGGACGGCCACACTCTGTGCAAGAACATCAAGGACGATCCGGTGCTCAAGGAATTGCCGGTGATCCTTTTTTCCTCGCTGATCAACGACCAGCTCTACCACAAGGGCCTGTCCGTGGGGGCCGATGACCAGGTGACCAAGCCCGAGGTCGGCACCCTGGCCGAGCGCGCCAGACGGCTTATCGAGGAGCGACGGGGCTAGCGGTTTGCCCGGAGGACATTTTTTCGTGCCTCCGGGGCACGGGATGGTTGCGCGGTTGGCCAAAGGGCTTTAGGAAGCCTCGAGCGTCCGTTGCGGAGGGATGGCCGAGCGGTTGAAGGCGGTGGTCTTGAAAACCACTGGCGGGGCAACCTGTCCGGGGGTTCGAATCCCTCTCCCTCCGCCATGTTATGAGCTTTATCACATTTCCAAGAAAAGCCTTCCCCCACACTATCCCCCACAGAGCCGGGCAAAATGCTGTTGCCCAACACGCGGGTTTATTTGGCCGGTTGTCCTACGGAGGCGCCCTTCCTGGCCAGTTCGATCAATTGGTCGGGAGTCAGCGACTGCAAGGGAACGGGCACGCCCTGTCCGTTGACGGTCACTGTGATGGAAACGTTGCCGTTGATGATAATCTGGTTGGCGCGGTCGATGACCGCTTCGGCCTTTGGACGTTTGGCGATGTGGTCCACAAGGTCAATCGACGCCAGGATGGCTGGCGGTATCGCGAGAATCAGGGTGGCAATTGCGGCGGTCATTGGGTTGAGGCTTTTTTCTCTTTCGTCCTGAGCGATCTGGACCATACGCCGCGAGGGCCGCAGATCCGTATCCTGGGTCAGGATGGTTTCCAGGGCCTCGGCGGCCTGGGCGGCAACCGTGCCGGTGATGGCAAATTCCAGCATGGCCATGTCAGTCCGCCTCTTCTTCCACATTGGGCTGGTTGGCGATGTATTCTTTGGCTGCCGTCAGAATTTCTTCTGTCTGATGGGCATTGTCTTCCCGTCCGAGTTGTCGGAATCCGTCGATGCTGCGCTGTAAAACGATGAGTCCTTCCTCTGGATGCCCATGAGCAATGAGTAACTGTCCGAAAATCTGCCCGATGAAGGCAATACCTTCGAGTCGCCCCATCTCTGAGACAAGGGAATAGGCTTCGACGATCTTGGGGGCCGCCGCCTCCAGATTGTCCTGGGCTATTTGGATCTGGGCAATGCCCCACAAGGTTGCGGCAATGCTGTCCCTATCGCCGAGCCTTTCAAAGGTAGGCAGGGCGTGCTGCTGGAGTCTTTCCATGGCCTCGTCGAGTTGCCCGCGCGCCTGGAGTATGTTGGCGATCTTGCCCTGGCAGACGGCCACAGAGCGCACGTCGCCGAGCTTTTCATAGACCGGGAGCTGAAGCTCCTGTCGGATGCGCATGGCCTCGTCGAGTTGTCCGCGCGCCTGGAGTATGTCGGCGATCTTGCCCTGGGTGACGGCCATTTCGCGTACGTCGCCGAGCTTTTCATAGACCGGGAGCTGAAGCTCCTGTCGTATCCTCATGGCCTCGTCAAGTTGCCCGCGCGCCTGAAGAATGTCGGCGATCTGGCCCTGGGTGACGGCCACAGAGCGCACGTCGCCGAGCTTTTGATAGACCGGGAGCTCTTGCTCCTGTCGGATGCGCATGGCCTCGTCGAGTTGCCCGCGCGCCTGGAGTATGTCGGCGATATTGCCCTGGCAGACGGCCAATTCGCGCACGTCGCCGAGCTTTTCATAGACCGGGAGCTCTTGCTCCTGTCGGATGCGCATGGCCTCGTCGAGTTGCCCGCGCGCCTTGAGTATGTCGGCGATCTTGCCCTGGCAGACGGCCAATTCGCGCACGTTGCCGAGCTTTTCATAGACCGGGAGCTCTTGCTCCTGTCGGATGCGCATGGCCTCGTCGAGTTGCCCGCGCGCCTGGAGTATGTCGGCGATATTGCCCTGGCAGACGGCCACAGAGCGCACGTCGCCGAGCTTTTGATAGACCGGGAGCTCTTGCTCCTGTCGGATGCGCATGGCCTCGTCGAGTTGCCCGCGCGCCTGGAGTATGTCGGCGATATTGCCTAACGCGAGGACTTTTTCACGGTCCAATCCCGCGGTGGCGGCGAGATCATGCATTCGGCGAAACCGATGTTCGGCCTCTTCTAGCCGGCCTCGTGTGTGTAATATTTTGCCAATCTCAAAATGGGGGGCCATGGCGTCGAAGACATCGACGTGCTCCCCGTTGGCTTGTGCTTGTTCCAGGCGATCGTCCAACGAAGTCAGCACGGCAATTGCCTGCTCGACCTCGCCGGCCGCGAAACAGGCCTGGGCAGTCAGGCGCAACATCATGACCGGCGCCTCGATCCCTTGCTCTTGGCACAAGGCCAGGGCCGCCAACCCCAGGGCTGCGGTTCGCGGGTTTCCAATCCGTGGCACCAGCGCTTTCAGGGCGTACCCGCCACAAGCAGCGACGATCGCTGCCTGTTCCGACAGCAGGCCGAGGCGGAAGAGTTCCATGTCGGTGCGTGTGGGCTTCCCTTCCCGATCCGTTCCGCCCCAGGCCTCGAAAAGCGCTTGCGCCACGATAGGAGCTACGCCCCTGGCTTCCGCTTCCGTCAAGGGTGGAAGTCGGGTGGCGGCCAAGGCGTTGACCGCCAGCGCCGTCACCGTGGGATTGACGCAATCCTCATAGGGTTCAAGGAGGCCCAGGCCACGGAGACGCGCCATGTTGCCTCGTGCGACCTTGTCGACCAGAAGCGTAAGGATACTCTCAGGGACTGGGACTTCAAAGAGCGTCGCGGCGCGCAGAAACGCTTTGTCTGTTTCCCCGGCCAGGGCGATCAAGGCGTCAAGCGCGATTTCTTCCAGAAACCGTCTCGATTTCTCCTCTTGCGGCAGCGCGCCTCCGGCAAGATAGGCTTCCATCTGATCCAGGGCTCTGTTTGCCCTTTCCTGTGGCACTGCGGGGTTCAAAACAAATTTGCCGACGAGCAGGTCCTGCAAGCCGGGATTGCCCCGGGAAACATCCAAGGCGCGTTGCACCAGGGCGCCCCGGTCTTCCGCATCGTTCTGCTTCAGGCCGGCCGCGCTGCGTTGATGCAGCAGCAGCTTGCGCTGTTCCTCATCCCGAAAGGCCGCCAGCTGGATGGTATGCAGCCTGTCTTCCAGTCCCCCCAGCCCGAAGGCGTAGCGGCTGGTGAAAACGAGCCGGCTTTTGGTCAGGTGCGGATCGAAGGCCTTCAAGACCGCCTGCAACACCGAGCTGTACTCAGGCTTCACCCGATGCGGCCCTTCGCCTCCGATGGGGGCCTCCAGAATCTGTTCGAGGTCGTCGAGGACCAGGAGCACCGGCTTGTCCTGGCGGCACGGGGCCTTGTCAGCGCAAATCAGCTCCCGCAGGGCTGGTTCCAGCGCCATGGGGTCCTGGAGCACCCTGGCTTGGTGCTTCTTGATGATATCCTGTGCTTCCAGACAATCGCCCAGTGCTTCGGCCAAGGCATCCAGGATGGCCGCAGCCCCGGGAAAGGCACCGAAGACCACGGCCAGGGCCAGATCCCGCCGCCGGTCGGCCAGGCGGGCCGCCAGACTCGATTTGCCAAGGCGCCCCATGCCCAGCAGTAGTAAGCCCGCCTTGTCGCCATTCCCCAGCACTCGAAGCCCTTCCTTGAGTTCCCGTCGTCGGCCCACAAACATCGCGTGCGAGGCCACCGGCACGGCCTGCTTCCTGTCCAGAAAGGCCTTGTGTCCGTGGGCAGCGGGCAGGAGCGAGCGTTCCACCATGCCCCCGACCACCACGCCTCCGCCTTGCCCTCCCAGCCACAGCCGGGCCAGATGCCAGTCGTTGGGCACAAGTTCCCTGTTTTCGAGAAGACAGTTGCGGGCGTTGAACAGCGCCTCTTCCAGGGACTGCCGGTCGGCCAGGGCCGTGTAGAGTTCTTTGGCGAACAGGGGTGCGGCCGCATCCCCGACAGAGCCGTTCCAGCCGAGCACTGCGGGCAATCCGGCCCGGGCCATGGAGGCGGCCAATGATTGGACCGGGCCCTTTTCCGGCGTTCCTGGCTGCTGGGCGGCAGTTAGACAGGCCGACAAAAAGAGCAGTCGGGGCATGGTGGCCCGGAGCTTTTTCGTCAGGTCTGCCCCCTGGGCTGGTTTGCAGTCGCCTTTTTCGTCCTCCAGGGCGAGAAAGGGCTGCGGTTTGTTGTTGCCATGACATGACAGGTGCAGCACGGTCATGGGCGTAAGACCGGCCAGCTTATGGCCCAACTCGTCCAGCTCGCCGCTTTCCTCCACCACGAGGTCGATGTGCTGTTCCCCAACCGCTCGAAGGATGGCGGCTTCCTCGGCCTCGTAATCGAGCATGTCCACGCCGCGCGGCGAGGCGGCCATGAACACCACCCCCAGGCGGTAGGTGTCGAGAGATGGCAGCGTTTGTGCCCGTTGCAGCCTGCGCACCGGCGAAAAGCCCAGGCCGACATCCTCCGCCAGAAAGCCGCCTGCATCCGCCAGGAGTTCCCACGGGGCTTCAAGCACGGCGGCTTCCAGCGGGCTCGGCGAACGCGACAGGCACGTGACCTCCAACACAAAAGGCGGCGTGCAGTTTTGTATGGCGCCCGCCAAGCTGCTAGTCTCGCCATCAAGCCAAGTAAAAAGCTCCCGGCCAAGGGTCAGCAACTCGGTTCGGTTCTCCTTCTTGGAGATGAGCGCGGAATAGCTTTCCCCGAAGCCGGTCAGGCGCGTAAGATCGGCATCCTTTAAAACGCGGGAAAAATACGGCGTGTTATTTTCAAGAAGGCTCAGGCGTGAATTGTCGATGAGCAGGGTGATCGGCATAAGGACCTCGTGGAGGAATTCGCGTACCGGGTACACGATAATTATCCAGACGCGAAGCGATGGCAATTGTCCTCCCAAGGGTGGGAAAACGATATTATGGGATAGATGTTTCACAACCCTTGGGTAGCCTATGCCTCCTGCTCCTCCCTCCTCTTGTACCCCCTGCAAAGCAGGCAAAGGGCTGGCTCCCATTCGGCAGGGCTACGGGTCCTTCCTGGGCTTGCCCAAACCCCGCGCACGTTGGGTGAAGGGGTGCGCGGATTTTTTCGGAAAATTATTGGCGGAAAAACGGAAATTCCAATCTATTCCGCTATGATGCGTCAGCTCCTGGCCTCGCTTCGGGTGTCCACACGGTGCGCTCTGGTGGGCGAAAGACTCAACCGTAGGCATGTTGCGTCCCATTGCTGCCCGGTCAGATGTTTGCACCATGCTCTTTGAGCAAGCGCCGCCAGCGGTTCACCGTGCTTTTGTTGAGGTCCAGAACCGCCGCAATTTCGGTGTCCCGCTCGCCCAACTTGAAAAGCAGCAACATGAGCGTGATATCTTCCGGGGGCATTTGCGCGCCGCTGAAGACCGTTCCGGTGAAGGCCGTAAAGCGGGCCTGGCAGGCCTCGCACTTCACCAGCCGTAGCGCGGCGAACCGGCGGCCAGCCCGAGGATCACCAAGCGTTTGACCACAGGTCGGGCAGACAGGCCCGGTCGGATGGAGCCGGGAGAGAAGCCAATCCCGGCAGGCCAGGGGGTTGAGCAGCCCCGGAATGTCATCCAGGGCATCCGGCAAAACCACCTTGGGGACTGTCGCATGTTCCATCTTGCCATATCTCCTTGGCGTAAGAGCGGCGCGCACTACTTCGGCCGCGAGGATTGCCGCACCACGCGGCCGACTTCGTGAAGCTCGAAAACAATGGTCCCGTCCTCGGCCATGGCCACGCCCCCAAGAATCGGGTTGGTCCAGGCCGAGGCCCAGGCAAGCCCCCATTCGCCGCAGGGGTAACGGAATCGCCCCGCCCGAAAGAGCCCGGGACGCGTCCAGCCATGGGCAAGAAGCCCGTCCAGATGGGCCAGAATCCAGCGCCGGCCTGCCTTGTAGGCCTGGACCATGCGAGGGGTTGGTTTTGATCCCCGGGGACGGGGAAGGCGTCTGTGCGGCTCGCTGCGTGGGGGCGTGGAAAAGGGGGCCAGCTCCATGTCGGTGTCGTGCTCCCATGCCTCGCCAGGGGGCAGCGGCGCTTCGGTTTGACCCTGGCCGTGCGCGCCCGCTTCTTGCCCGGCGGGCTCGTGCCTCGGCGCGGGGGCGGCGCTTTTGACCTGGCGCGCTAGTAGACAGGCTGGCGGCAGGCCGCCTTCGATCCAGGCGCGCAAATCCCAGCCGGCCCGCCATGCGTCCGTGGGGTCCTTGCCTTCGGGCACGGGCCAGACGCGGATTTTCTCGGGCGGGTAATGCGTGGTCCACCACGTCCAGGCCGCCTTGTCCCCGGCGTCGTCAGCATCGAGGGCCACCAGAATGAAGGGCGCGGCCTCAAGCCGGGCGTGGGCCTCGGCATCCGGACGCAAGGACGCGGAGCCAAGGGCCAGGACGTTGACCAGATCCCCCGCTTCCTGTGCCAGAAGTAGCCCGTCCAGCTCGCTTTCCACCACGATCCAGGCGGCGGCCGGTCCGGTGATGACAAGGGGGGCGGTGTTCTTGGGCTCGCTGGGCAGGTAAAGATATTTCGGCTCGTTCTCCCGGGGATTTGGGCGGCGAAATTTGATGCGCGCCGGCCTCCCTGCGGGGTCGAGAACCGGTAGCACAAGGCCGTGGGGGAGCCACAACATGCGGCGCTTGCCGTTCGGCTTGAATTCCTGGGACAGCCCCCAGGCGATGCGGTCGCGGTAAAGATCCTTGGGAAGCCAGCCAACGTGGAAACGGGCGGCCGTTTCGGGGATCAAGCCGCGTTCGGTCACCAGCCAGGACAGGGCGCCGGGCGTGGCTTGAAGCTGTCGCGCGGCCCACGGGATGAGTTTTCGCGCCTGGCCCTGCCAACGGGAATTGGGCAGTTCGCCGACCTTTGGCGTCCATGCCGGCGTGGCAAGGGCCGACGCGCCAGGCTCCCGGGCGGTTCGCCTGCCGGATGGCGTGGCCGGCGTCAGGCCAAGTGTGCGGCAAGCCTCGCCGTAGCCGAGGCCCTGGAACTCCCGCAAAAATTGGATGGCATCGCCCTGAAGCCCGCAGCCCCGGCAGTAGAAACGCCCCAGGCCGTGCTTGCCCTGGCCGCCACCCCAGATGCAAAAGCGGTCGTTCCCGCCGCAGGCCGGGCAAGGCCCGGCATATTCGGTCGCGGTCTTCTGTTTTGCCGTCAGCCCCATGCCCTGGTACAGGCTTAAAATGTCGTTTGACATAAGCCTGTTACCTCAAAAAAAACTGGGCAAAGTGAGGTAGTGACGGCAAGCGCGACTGTCGAAACTCGAAGGGGATAACCAGCTGTTTTTTAAGGATGTGCGACATTCGAGAGTTGCACATCCCTTTCTTATATATACACCACCCCCTTTTCCCTCTTTTTTTCTCCTATAGGAGAAATAAGAGAAAGACGAAGTCTCGATGTATTTGATTTTCTTGAGCGACTTTTTGCGAGACTTCGAGAGTCGAGGCCCGACTTTTCGCGGCGCTTCTTCCCCTGTCTCTATGGTAATCTTCTTATATTTCATGTGGTTAACCATTAAAATGAGCCTTGCAGTCGAAGCCCAAGGTAATAGTGGTATCGGCCGTCATCGTCTTTCTCGAACTTCCCGGCCATGGCCTCGCAAAACTTCCGTCTTCCCAACGGCTTGGAGTTTGAACCAAACTCCTCAACATGCCATTGCGAGTAGGCTTCATGCAGCGGCTTGGCTTGCTCGCGGTAATCCTTGCCGACAAGGCAGCAGGCGCGAACAAAGCTTTCCAGATAGTCTTCGTTAAGCCTGTAATTCTCCAGGGCTTCCCGAGACGAAAGCGGTGGGTTGAATTTCTGCCCGTTCCCTTGCCAGGCAAGGCAGCCCCGGACAGCCCAGGATAGGATGGCGCTTTTGACCTCCTCCTGGCGCAACTGGTCCTTGAGGTCCGGATCGATGGGCCTCTCGTGCGGCTTGGTCGGGTTGTCCTTGAAGGCATAGGGGAATTTGAACACGTGAATGCGGCCCCACATGGCGTCTTCGTCAATGCCGATCCGGGCGAGATGGTTGGACGCGAGAAAGAGCGTGTGCGTGGGTTCGAAACTGACGGGCTTGGCGAAAAGGCCCCGGGCTACCAGGGTGTCACCACCTGTCAGCCATTTCAGGCGGGCCACCTCGAAGTGATCCGATTTGCCCGACTCGGACAAGAAGGCCAGTCGCAATCCTTGCAGCGCGGCCAGTTCTGGCGTGGGGCCAAGGCCCTTGCCTTTCTTGTCCTCCATGAGCAGGGCCGCCGGGAGCATGCCGGCGTAGTTGCCGAAGACGCTTTTGAACGTCTCAAGGAGCAGGGTCTTCCCTGAATCGCTGAACTTGCTGAAGAGGATGGCGAAAGCTTTCCGTTGAATGCCGGTGATGGCGTAGCCGACAAAATGCTGTAGGTACTCGGCCATGTCGGCCGGAAGCAGGCTTTCCATGTAGGCGTTCCAGGCGGGGTGCTCGTATTGCAGGCCACGCCACACGGCCTGGCAATACTTGGTGCTCATATCTTCGTGCCGCCCCTCGCGGTCCTGGCCGGTGCGCCGGTCCACGCGGCAGTTGAGGCAGTGTAGCGCCCACGGGTCCCGGTCGAAGTCGGCATTGTCCCTGGCCAGGGAATCCCGGCCGGTGCGCATCAAGTCCGTCAGGTTGTCCAGGCTGTGCTTGTTAGGCAGGCGCTTGAGCGCGGAAATGTATTTTTTCAGGGCGGCTTCGGCCCGGCCCCGGTCCTCTTTGCTGGTGTCCTGCCGGTACGCCTCTGCCTTTAGGGCGTCCCTTTGCTGCTCAAGCTGGAATCGCAGGGCCTTTTGCAGCGCCACCTTAATTTGCCCGGCATGGTCCTCGGCAAAGTAGCCGCCCCCCGGGGTCAATTCGAGGAACACGCCGCGTTGCATGTCGTAGGCGAAGTGCTGTTTCAGGGCTTTCACCCCGAGATTGGCCAGCCCTACTTCCTCTTCCTCGGACACGGCGCGCCATAACTCTTCGACCGGGAAAACCACGTTTTTGGGCTTGGTCGGCGGCTTGGCATGCTTGGCTTTCCCCGCCTCGGCGCGGGCCGAGGTCCGGCGCGCCGCTTCCTTGGGGTCCCGTTTTTCTTTTGGCGGTGTCATCGGCCACGCTCCCAGGCTGCGAGAATCGCAGGTTTTGCGCCTGTCGGGTGCTTCATGGGAGCGGGCTATCCTTTCCGAAGCTCGGCCAAACGCTGGCGCGAAAGGTGGTAACAGGCCGTATTCACCAACATTTTAGGCAAGTCGCCGGCTTGTTCCGGGGCTGTGACTTCAACCAATCGGTAACCGTGAGTATTCAAAAGGCTCCGGTGCGAAAGGGGACAGTCCGCCGAAAACTGGTCATTGTCTTCGCCAAAACCGGGATGGTGGACATTGGGAAAATGGACAAGGCCGCAGAAGGGGCAACGGAAGGCCAATTGCCCCTCATACTGTCCAATATGGCTGTTGTCGCCAGGGCGAGGATAGTGGACTCGAAATGCTGGCAAGGTGCAAAGAATGCCATTTCCAAGGTCTTCATAGGCTATGGGCATAGCCGGCCTAGGCTTTTTCATTGTGTCGCTCCCGCCCTTACTGGTCTGCTTGAGGATCGATGCGGAACTTGTTTTGAAAAGAGAGGATATCCTTGAGCGAGTAGCGAACGCTTCGCCCGATCTTGTGATAGGGCAGGTCCTTTAAAACCCCCTTCTTGAAAGCCCTGGCGTTGCGCAGGGCGGACGTGGAGCAGCTCAAGAGTTGAGACTGCTGCATAATTCTCTCAAGTCGCTACGAGCCCCGTTTTTCAGGTTCGCGAGGCGGTGTCTTGGCTGAATTTTCTTGCGGCCCAGGATGTTTTCGCCCCGTTGGCGGCATTTGCCAGCCAA
>Ga0268263_1002919_pt1 | contig 10259 bp, 5 predicted proteins | sample Biomet5_FD_190358 | JGI IMG/M metagenome (GOLD analysis project Ga0268263, IMG submission 190358) | Microbial communities from bioreactor (seeded with sewage sludge) at LBNL, California, USA - Biofuel metagenome 5 (SPAdes) (version 4) | ecosystem: Engineered > Bioreactor > Anaerobic >... | reverse complement strand
GGCACAGGTCGGGGCGAACATCTCCGGCTACCGTGCCTACCCGCGGCTGGTCGGGGAGACCGGCGGCAAGGACTTCGTGGTGGCCCACCCGTCCGCTGATCCCGAAGCGCTGACCGCGGCACTGATCCGGGGCGCCTTCGAGTACTCCGGACAGAAGTGCTCGGCGGCCTCTCGGGCCTACCTGCCGCGCAGCCTGTGGAAGGTGATCGGCGACGACTTGATCGCCCAGACCGAGGCGCTGAGCGTCGGCGACGTCCGCGACTTCCACAACTTCACTTCGGCCGTGATCGACGAGCGGGCGTTCACCAAGTTGTCCGGCGCCATCGAGCAGGCCCGGTCGTCTGCCGATGCCCAGATCGTCGCCGGCGGCCGCTATGACCGCAGCGAGGGCTGGTACATCCGTCCGACGCTGATCACCTCCGACAACCCGAACCAGGACATCTTCGCCACCGAGTACTTCGGGCCGATCCTGGGTATTCACGTCTACGACGATGATCGCTACGCCGAGATGCTGACCCTTGTCGATCAGGCCTCGCCGTATGCGCTGACCGGGGCGGTCTTCGCCACTGATCGTGATGCGGTTCAGCAGGCATCGACGGCGCTGCGGCACACCGCCGGCAACTTCTACGTCAACGACAAGCCGACCGGTGCGGTGGTCGGGCAGCAGCCGTTCGGCGGCTCGCGGGCTTCGGGCACCAACGACAAGGCCGGCTCTTTGTGGAACCTGATGCGCTGGGTCAGCCCGCGCTCGATCAAGGAGAACCTGCTGCCGCCGGTGGGCACCAGCTACCCGCATATGGCCTAGTCGACGGGCTGGCGCAGGATCGTCCTCAGCTTGGCGGGGGCGGTCTTGGTGAAGTCGGACAGGTAGATCTCGTGATGGCGCCCGCGCAGCTGCAGGCCGTTGTCGCCGACGAACTGGGTGTGCAACCGGTGCAGGGTCTCTGCCTCGTCGTCGAACGGCCCCAGGTGCAGGATCTGGACGCAGCGTCCCTCGTCCAGGGTTTCCAGCCGGAGCCGATCGATCACCGGCCCGACCTTGGCCCGGACAGCCTCGCGGGCAGCCTCGAAGAGCTCGGCGGTGATCCACTCGGGGATCATCATCAGCAAGGTCCAGTCCCAGGTGGACTTGTCCACCGTGGTGGTGAAGTTCGCCGGGTCGTCCGATGACCACAGCCCTTCCAGCGGCATCACCGTGTAGTCGCGGCCCAGTTCCTTCTTGGAAGTGAACTTCAGTTTGTAGCCGACGCTGAACAGTGCCGGGATCGCCTCGCCGAACTCTCCACCGGCATTCGGATCGCCGTGCCCGTCGATCATCAGATACGTCAGCGGCGGCACGTCGATCAGCTCGAAGACCCCGGCGCGGGCGGTGTAACTGGGCAGCGACTTCTTGAAGTCGGTCTTCTCCATGGTGGCCTCTCTCTTGCGAACAGCAGACACCCTCGCCCGGCGTCAGAGTCAAGCGGACTCGGGCGGTTTGTCGACCGGCGGTGAGCCGTACGGCTTAGGCTGCGAACGTGTGGAGCATGAGGGTGGGGCAACGACGCCACACCGGTAGTTCTTCGGTGGCCGAGCGGCCGGTTCTCGGCTGGGTGTTGGCGGTGCTCGCCCTCGCCTTGGTCGGTTCGATCGGCTACATGCTCATCGAGGGCTGGAGCTTCTTCGACGCCCTCTACATGTCGGTCACCACGATGACCACCGTCGGCTTCCGCGAGGTGCACGAGCTGAGTCGGTCGGGTCAGCTCTGGACGATGCTGATGGCGCTCTCCTCGATCGGAGTGATCTTCGGAACCGTCGGCGTGGTGGCCGAGAACGTGATGGCCGATGTGGCCAGCGGCAGGAGGAGGGCCAAGCGGATGGACCGCATGATCGGCAAGCTGAGTGGGCACTATGTGGTCTGCGGCTATGGGCGAGTGGGATCGATGGTCGCCCGGGAGCTGGTCGAAGATGGCAACCAGGTGGTGGTGATCGACGTCGGCGAGGATTCGCTGCGCCGGGCCGAGGCCGATGACTATCTGGTGGTGCACGGCGACGGTGCTTCGGAGGCGGTGCTCCGCCAGGCCGGCGTCGAGCGGGCCAAGGGACTGGTCAGTGCGATCGACTCCGATGCCCACAATGTCTACGTGACCTTGTCGGCGCGGGCGCTGAACCCGGAGCTGTTCATCGTCGCCCGAGCCGGGGCGGAGAACGTGATCTCCAAGCTGCTGCAGGCCGGGGCGGATCGGGCGGTCTCGCCCTATGTGATGGCGGGGCGGCGGATCGTGAACCTGGCCCTGCGTCCGGCCGTTGTCGAGTTCATCGATGCGGCACTGACCCGGCAGAGCCTTGCCTTCGGGATGGAGGAGGTGCTCGCCAGTCCCGGCGGACGGCTGGTCGGACGGACCATCGGGGAGCTGCGCTCCGAAGGGGTGCTCACCATGGCGATTCTGCGTGAAGGTGGCTCCTACGATGCGACACCGTCCGATGGGCGAGTGGTGGAGGCCGGTGAACTGCTGATCGTCTCCGGTGCCAGTGAGGCACTGGAGAGGCTGGGGCAGGTCGCTCCGGTGGGTCGGAGCACACCGGGTCATCGGGGCTGGTGACCACTTGACGTAATCGAACAGACGTTCGATCATGGGTGAGTGAAAGCCGCCTTCGCCGTCCCGTCGTCCGCCACCTCGGCGGAACTGCTGGAGTTGCTGCGGGCGCGGGTGACCGCAGCTGAGGCTCGGGTGCGGCAGCAGCCCTTCGGATTGGATCCGGTATTGGCCGGTCTATTGGGGGAGTCGGGGCTGAAGCCGGGGGCGGCCTACTGCCTGGCCCCCTCCGGCGCGTTGCTGAACGTGCTGCTGGCTGGCGCGTCGGCGCAGGGGCACTGGTGTGCTGCGGTGGGGATTTCGACCCTGTCGGCGGAGGCTGCGGCCCTGGCTGGGGTGAACCTGGAGCGGCTGGTGCTGGTGCCCGACCCTGGCGAGCAGTGGCTGGCGGCGACCGCTGCGTTGGCTGAGGTGATTCCGGTGCTGGCGCTGCGTCCGCCCGGACGAGTGCGCGAGGCCGACGCCGCCCGGCTGGCCGCCCGGCTGCGGGATCGCGGCGGGGTGCTGCTGGTGGCCGGCGACTGGCCGCGGGCCGAGGCCCGGTTCCGGATCACCTCCCGCAGCTGGCAAGGACTGGGGCTCGGCCACGGGCATCTGCGCAGCCAGGAGTTGCAGGTCTCGGTGACCTCCAAGCGCTACCCGGCCGGACGCAGCGCCCGAGTGCTGCTGCCGGATTCCGACGGCACCTTGCGCGCCATCGAGACGCCGAGCCCGTTGCGAGCGGTCGGCTGAGATGGCCGAGCGATTCGGGGTGCTCTGGTTCCCCGGCTGGCCGGTGACCGCATGGGCGCTGGCCGAAGCCGAGGACGATTCGGCGCCGGTGGCGGTGCTGGTGGCCAATCGAGTCACCTCCTGCTCGACCGCGGCACTGACCGAAGGGGTGCTGCCGGGGCAGCGTCGCCGGGAGGCGCAATCGCGCTGCCCGCAGCTGCGAGTGATCTCGGCCGATGAGGCCAGGGACGCCCGCTGTTTCGAGCCGGTGGTGACGGCGGTGGAGCGGCTGGCGCCGGGGGTGCAGGTGATCCGTCCGGGGCTGTGCGCGGTGCGGTTACGCGGGCTGGCCCGCTATCTGGGCAGCGAACTCGAGGCCGCAGAGACCCTGCTGGAGGCGGTGGTCGGCGAGGTGGGGATCATCAGCGGACGAGTCGGGATCGCCGACGGTCTGTTCGCCGCGATCCAGGCGGCCCGGGCCGGTGATCCGGTGCTCCGGGTCGTCCCGGGTGGCTCCCCGGCCTTCCTTGCCCCATTGCCGGTGGCTCGCCTGGGCCGGCCGGAACTGACCGAACTGCTGCCTCGCTTGGGGATTCGCACGCTGGGGGAGTTCACAGCCCTCCCGGTGGCTGCGGTCAGGGAGCGGTTCGGCTCCGACGGGCTGCGGCTGCATACCCTGGCCGGGGGGACGGATCCGCAGCGGCTCCAACCGCGTACCCCGCCGCCGGAGCTGACGGCGAAGCTCACCTTCGAGCCGCCACTGGAACTCGTCGAGCAGGTGGCCTTCTCGGCGCGGGGGGCCACCGAGAAGTTCATCGCGAACCTCGCCGAGGCCGGGCTCGCCGTCACCGAAGTCCGGATCGAGCTGATCAGTGATGCCGGCGAAGTGATCGCCCGCACCTGGCTGGCCGCCACCGTCTTCGACGCGGCAGCCCTGGTCGACCGGATCCGCTGGCAGTTGCAGGCCGCCGCCGGAAACCAGTTGTCCAGCCCGCTGGTCGGGCTGCGGTTGGAACCGATATCCACCGACGAAGCCGCCCATCACGTCCCCGGGCTGTTCGGGCTGGGGCCGGACGAACGAGTCCATCACGTGCTCTCCCGGGTGCAGTCGCTGGTCGGTCCCGACCAGGTGGCCACCGTCCGGCTCGGTGGCGGACGCTGGCTGGCCGAGCGGCAACAGCTGGTCGCCTGGGGGGATCGTCCGGCTGCTGCGGTGCGGCGTGAGGAGCCGTGGCCGGGGATGATCCCCGCACCACTGCCCGGTTCGGTCTTCGCCGAACCGAAGCCGGTGCAGTTGCTGACCGCGTCCGGGCGTCCGGTTCGGGTGGACGAACGGGGCCGAGTCACCGATCCGCCAGTGGTGCTGGGCCTGGGGCAGCGCACCGTGGCCGTGATCGGCTGGGCCGGCCCCTGGCCGGTCAGCGAGCGGGGCTGGGATCCGCAGCGGGCCCGGCGGGCCGACCGGTTCCAGGTCGTCGACGGCGAGGGCACTGGCTGGCTGCTGTTCACCGACGCCGAGGGTTGCTGGGCAGAGGCCAGGTACGACTGATGGGCTTCAACAATCCGCCGATTCCCTGGTCGCAGCTGGAACAGACCCTCAGCGGCACCGGGAAGCGTCCGCTCGAGGCACCGTTCTCGCGCAAACGAGGCCCGTATCAGTCGCCGGTGATCCAGCGGCCCACCGAAGTGGTGCCGTATGCGGAGTTGCACGCCCACTCGTCCTTCTCCTTCCTGGACGGAGCCAGCGGGCCGGCCGAGTTGGCGGTCGAGGCCGAACGGCTGGGGCTGCACGCATTGGCGATCACCGACCACGACGGGTTGTACGGGATCGTCCGCTTCGCCGAGGCGGCCGAGCCGACCTCGGTCAAAACGGTCTTCGGTGCTGAACTGTCGCTGGGTCTGACCGAGCCGCAAGCCGGCCACCCCGACCCGGAAGGCAGCCATCTGCTGGTGCTGGCGGCCGGAGAATCCGGCTATCACCGCTTGTCGGCGGCGATCACCAGCGGTCAGCTGGCCGGTGGGGAGAAGGGGCGTCCGGTCTACGAGCTGGACGAGTTGGCGCAGGCAGCCCACGACGAGTGGGTGGTGCTCACCGGCTGCCGCAAGGGCGCGGTGCGCCAGGCGCTGACCGGCAGGGGAGCCGAAGCGGCCGGGGCGGAGCTGGATGCGCTGGTGCGGCTGTTCGGGCCGGAGCGGGTTTTCGTCGAACTCACCGATCACGGGCACCCGCTGGACAGTGATCACAACGATGCGCTGGCCGCTCTGGCTGCCGCCCGAGGCCTGCCGGTGATCGCCACCGGTAACGTCCACTACGCCACCCCGGCCCAGCATCGGCTGGCCCAAGCGGTGGCTGCGGTGCGGGCCAACCGCAGTCTGGATGCCCTGGACGGCTGGCTGCCGGCCTCCGGGACCGCCTTCCTGCGCTCGGGGGCAGAGATGGCCGAGCGCTTTGCCCGCTACCCCGGTGCAGTCGCCCGGACGGTGCCACTGGCCGATGACCTGGCCTTCAGCCTGCGCCGGGCCAAGCCGGCCCTGCCGAAACAGGAGGTGCCGGCCGGGCACACCCCGATGAGCTGGCTGCGGCACTTGGTCTGGCAGGCGGTGCCGCACCGCTATCCCGACCTGACCGACGCCCAGCGGGCGCGGATCGAGCGGGAGCTGGCGGTGATCGAGGCCAAGGATTTTCCCGGCTACTTCCTGATCGTGCACGACATCGTCGCCGAGGCCCGGCGGCGCGGGATCCTGTGCCAGGGCCGCGGCTCGGCGGCCAACTCGGCGGTCTGCTATCTGCTGAACATCACCGCTGTCGACTCGATCGGCTATGACCTGCCGTTTGAGCGGTTCCTGTCCGCACTGCGTGACGAGGAGCCCGATATCGACGTCGATTTCGACTCCGATCGGCGCGAGGAGATCATTCAGTGGGTCTTCAACCGCTACGGACGTGAGTGCGCCGCCCAGGTCTGCAATGTGATCCAGTACCGGCCGCGTAATGCCGTCCGCGACATCGCCAAGGCGTTGGGCTATAGCCCCGGCCAAGCCGATGCCTTCGCCAAGCGGGTCGAGCGCTGGGGGCCGAGCCCGACCGAGGCTGAGGAGGCGCTCCCCGAGCAGGTGGCCGAGTTGGCCACCCAACTGTTGAAAGCGCCACGCCACTTGGGGATTCACTCCGGCGGAATGGTGCTCACCGAACGCCCGGTGGCTGAGGTGGTGCCGGTCGAGCATGCCCGGATGGAGGCCCGCACGGTGATCCAGTGGGACAAGGACGACGCGGCCTGGATGGGCCTGGTGAAGTTCGACCTGCTCGGGCTGGGCATCTTGGCTGCGCTGCAGTACTGCTTCGAGGAGATCGCCGGGGCCACCGGGGAGCGCTGGGAGCTGGCCAGCATTCCCAAAGAGGAGCCCGGCGTCTACGACATGCTCTGTCGGGCCGACTCGATCGGAGTCTTCCAGGTCGAATCGCGGGCCCAGATGGGGCTGTTGCCACGGCTGCAGCCGCGGCGCTTCTACGACCTGGTGATCCAGATCGCACTGATCCGGCCCGGCCCGATCCAAGGCGGGGCGGTGCATCCTTTCGTCCGGCGCAAGCTCGGCCGTGAGCCGATCAGCTACGCTCATCCGCTGCTGGAACCGGTGCTGAAGCGGACATTGGGTATCCCGGTATTCCAGGAGCAGCTGATGCAGATGGCGATGGCGGTCGGCGACTGCTCCGGGGAGGACGCCGACCTGCTGCGCCGAGCGATGGGCTCCAAGCGCGGTGTCGAACGAATCGAATCACTGAAAGCCACGCTGTACGCCGGCATGGCCCGCAACGGCCTGGTCGGCGAGGTGGCCGACCGGCTCTACGCCCAGATCCAGGCCTTCGCCAACTTCGGCTTCGCCGAGTCGCATTCGCTGAGCTTCGCGCTGCTGGTCTACGCCTCCAGTTGGCTGAAGCTGCACTACCCGGGGGCTTTCCTGGCCGGGCTGCTCCGGGCACAGCCGATGGGCTTCTACTCACCTTCGACCCTGGTCTCCGACGCCCGTCGGCATGGGGTGAGGGTGCTGCGACCCGATCTGATCCACTCCGGCGTGCAGGCCGAACTGGAACTGATCGGCGAGTCGCGGAGTCCGTCCGGAAGGGACAGTTGCCTCGAGCGCAGCCAGCCGAAGCCGGGGGATTTCGACGCCTCCGCTCCGGACCGGAGCAGCGAGCATCGCCGCGATGCCGGCTTCGCGGTGCGCCTCGGCTTGGCCGGGGTGCGTGGGATCGGGCCGGAGGTGGCCGGACGGATCGTCGCCGAGCGAGCCAATGGCCAGTACCACTCGATGGAGGAGCTGGTGCGGCGAACCGGGCTGAACGCCGAGCAGTTGGCTGCGCTGTCCACAGCAGGAGTCTTCGACTGCTTTGGGCTGAGTCGACGTCAGGCCTTGTGGCGCGCCGGAAGTGCAGCGCTCGACCAGCCTGATTCGCTGCCGGGGACGCTGCTGACCAGCCAGCCGCCGCTGTTCGATGAGCCCAGCCCGACCGAGGCGCTGGCCGAAGAACTGTGGGCCACCGGAGTGAGCACCGGGGAGCATCCGATCGGCCAGTTGCGTGCCGAACTGTGCGCTCGTGGCGTGCTCAGTTCGGCCGACCTCGCCTTCGCCGAGCCGGAGCGCCGGATCGAGCTGGGCGGCCTGGTCACCCACCGGCAGCGTCCGGCCACCGCCTCGGGGGTGACCTTCCTCAGCCTGGAGGACGAGTTCGGCCTGGTGAACGTGGTCTGCTCCCAGGGGGTCTGGCAGCGCTATCGCCGGGTGGCTCGCAGCTCGTCGGCGCTGATCGTCCGCGGCAAGCTGGAACGCTCGAGTGAGGGAGTGGTGAACATCCTGGCCGACCGGATCGAAGCCTTGCCGATCCTGGTGCCGCACAGGTCGAGAGACTTCCAGTAGGAGTGTGGGTGTCGGTCGGGATGAGACGATGACCTCGCTATGAACCTCACCGAGCAGCTATCCATCGGCGACCAGGCGGATGCGGACGCGCTCTACGAGCGTTTCGTCGCCGCGGCCAGTGCCGACGGCATCAGCCTGTATCCGCACCAGGACGAAGCGATCATCGACATCCTCACCGGGGCGAATGCGATCATCACCACTCCGACCGGGTCGGGAAAGTCGCTGATCGCCGTCGCTGCGCACTTCGCGTCCCTGGCGGCCGGCGGCCGCAGCTACTACACCGCACCGATCAAAGCCCTGGTCAGCGAGAAGTTCTTCGCCCTATGTGCCATCTTCGGCGCCCACAACGTCGGCATGGTGACCGGGGACGCCGCGGTGAACGCTGAGGCTCCGATCATCTGCTGCACGGCCGAGATCCTGGCCAATATCGCGCTGCGCGAGGGACGAGCCGCCCGCGTCGACCAGGTGATCATGGACGAGTTCCACTTCATCGCCGACCGTGATCGGGGGTGGGCCTGGCAGGTGCCGCTGGTGGAGCTGCCGCAGGCCCAGTTCGTGATCATGTCGGCCACGCTGGGCGACGTGACCGAACTGGCTCGCAGTCTGGAGCAGCGGACGGGGCGACCGTCGTCGGTGATCGGGGGCGCCACCCGTCCGGTGCCTTTGATGTACTCCTGGGCGGTGACCCCGATCCACGAGACGATCCAGAACCTGATCGCCAGCCAGCAGGCTCCGGTCTACGTGGTGCACGCCACGCAGGGTGGGGCTGTCGATCAGGCCCAGGCGCTGCTGAGTTCGGGGATCGTGGATCGGCGCCATCGCAGCGAGTTGGTGGAGGCGTTGCGCGGTTTCCGGTTCGCCGGCGGCTTCGGAAAGACCTTGTCCACGCTGTTGCGCGCCGGGGTGGCCGTCCATCACGCGGGCATGTTGCCGCGCTACCGCCGCTTGGTCGAGACCTTGGCTCAACGCGGCCTGCTCACGGTGATCTGTGGCACCGACACCTTGGGGGTGGGCATCAATGTGCCGATTCGCACGGTGCTGTTCGCCGCCCTCTCGAAGTTCGACGGACGCCGTTCGCGGCTGTTGCGCAGCCGCGAGTTCCACCAGATCGCCGGACGCGCCGGACGTCCGGGCTTCGACAGCGTGGGTTATGTGGTGGCCCAAGCGCCGGATCACGAGGTGGAGAACACCCGAATCCTGGCCAAGTTCGCCGATGACGCCAAGAAGCTCAAGAGCGTGCGCCGCAAGAAGCCGCCCGAGGGCTTCGTGAACTACACCGAGGCGAGCTTCACCAAGCTGATCGAGTCGACCCCTGAGCTGTTGCGGGCGCGGATGCGGGTGACCCACGCCATGCTGCTGAATCTGCTGCAACGAGAAGAGGACACTGCGGCGGCCTTCGTCCACCTGATCGACGCCGGGGATCCCGACCCGACCACCAGGCGCCGGTTGATCGGCCGGGCGGCGGCCATGGGACGCTCGCTGATCGCTGCCGGGGTGGTGGTCCGACTGGCCGAGCCGACGGCCACCGGTCGGCGCTACCAGTTGGCCGTGGAGTTGCAGGACAACTTCGCGCTCAATCAGCCGCTGAGTGCGCTGGCCCTGGCCGCGATGGACGAACTCGACGCCGAGGCTCCCGGCTACGCCCTCGATGTGGTGAGTGTGATCGAGTCGACGCTGGAGGATCCGATGGTGATCCTGCTGGCGCAGCGATTCAAGGCTCGCGGCGAGACCGTGGCTGAACTCAAGGCCGACGGCTACGACTTCGAGGCCCGCACCGAGATTCTGGAAGAGGTGACCTGGCCGCGTCCCTTGGCCGAGATGCTGGAGCAGGTGCACCTGCGCGAGTCGGCTGCTCATCCGTGGTTGGCCGAGACGCCGATCAGCCCGAAGTCGATCGTGCGCGATCAGTTCGAACGGGCCATGACTTTCGGCGAATATGTGGGGTTCTACAAGCTGCAACGCAGTGAGGGCCTCTTGCTGCGCTATCTGTCGGATGCCTATCGGGCGCTGCGTCAGAGCGTGCCGGAGTCTGCGCGAACCGAAGAACTCGGCGACCTGATC
>Ga0268263_1002916_pt1 | contig 10262 bp, 8 predicted proteins | sample Biomet5_FD_190358 | JGI IMG/M metagenome (GOLD analysis project Ga0268263, IMG submission 190358) | Microbial communities from bioreactor (seeded with sewage sludge) at LBNL, California, USA - Biofuel metagenome 5 (SPAdes) (version 4) | ecosystem: Engineered > Bioreactor > Anaerobic >... | reverse complement strand
TCTTCACTGTATCTTTTCCCGTGATTACCCATATCTTCACTCCTCTTAAATAATAAAGCCTAAAAATATATTACTTTTTTAGGCTTTACTCTAACTCTTAACTGTCTAGTTTTCGGGGAGCAGGTCAACCGTATTAAAACTTTTTTACAAGGAAATTTATGACAGTATTTATAATAATAAAATATATTGGATAGAAAATATAAATATAATACAAGATTTAGGAAAAACTAAATATTATTCTGAAATTGATTCATATTTTTCTAATTTACTAAAAACAGATCCACAAATACTGGACAATATATTTTTTTTGATAAATCCTAATTATGAAACATATTTACTTAAGAAAAATACTAACAATAACGTCAGTAATACCAGCCACTATGAGCATACATATCTAGAAAAACGAGATAAACCTTTATCGAAAGACGGATATTTTTCAGTTTATTTTACTTATAATTTTGACAAAAAATTTCTCCCCGATCATATCATTGAAAAAGAAATTAACAAATGGGAAAATGATGATGAAAAAAGCAGAAAAGCAGATATTAATAAATTCATCCAAGATAACTCTGATAAAATCAACAGCTTCTTAGAATATATAATAAATCATAGAGACAGTATAAACCATAACATCTTATATTCAATTACAGTCACTATCTCGCAATTATCACTTATATTAGAAGAAAAGATAAATGATACTACAATACAATATTTCTGGACAATTTTATTTTCTCCAATAAATCACAATAAATATATTTTTGAGGATAAAGAATTAATTGATATATATAATGATATCACTTCCCCTTTACTTTTCCTCTCCACATATAATAAAGTTAAGCGTGACAATATTGATTATTCTATACACAGGAAAGGGAACATAATCAATGAAATATACCCTAGGATACGCGAACATATTATAAATAACCCAAAATTAATTTTAGATTACTTATATATATCTAAAAATAGGTATTTTTCTATTAAAAATATATATGCCTTAAAGTCAGGCGAGAATATAAAACAAGACGAAATAGACCGAGAAATAGTAGAAATTTTCAGTCACATTATAAGGAATAATTCAGAATATTTCTGGTATTTTATAGGTAAAACTTTAATTTCAGAATACCATGACACAAAACTTAGCTGGTATTTCGACACATGGGGAATTGATAATATACTGGATATGTTGAATAACATTAAAGAAAACTGCAAGGGGCAGCCGCATTATGAGGACAATGTCAAAATTCTCGAGGATGAATATTTCCTGAGTGAAGTCGATAAATATAAAAAACAAAAAAACAATGCTGCGGATGAAGCTAAAGGCAAAAACGTATAATATCCACAGACGGCGAACGACCGCAGCGGTATATTATTAAAATTTTTTCGAATTATTTCTCTAAGGAATGAAACGGGGGGCAGAGTGGTTGGACTGCCCCCCGCGTGAGGTACTCAGAAAAGGCTATTCTTTTATCTGGCCGCTGCCGTCTGCGAAGGCGGATAAAGTCTGAGTGGCGCTCTTATTTCTGTTTATAACTGCGTTGCCGCCGACGCAGCCGCCCTTACAACCCATAACTTCTATAAGATTACAGCCGGGACATGAGCCGGATTTCGCGTACTGTGACAGTTCCCGGATACTTTCTTTGGTAAGTCCGTCAATATAGTGCGGTTTTACGTCTTTTGCAAGAGCGCTAACGGCCTGCGCCACTCCTGAAGATATCCCGAATTTACGGCCCTGTTTCGAACTCTCCACGGCGAATTTTTCCTCGCCTTCGCTCATAACTTCTATATTTCTGCCTATGAACAAAGCGCCGAGTTCTTCGAAATTCATAACGTAATCTATATTACCGTCACGCGTCGCTTCAGTCCTTTTCGCCACGCACGGGCTTATAAATACGGTGACCGCCGACGGATCCTGTTTCTTTACTTTTTCGGCTATATAATAAAGCGGAGTTTTAGTATTGGAAACGTAAGGTTTTATTTCCTTCATATGCTTTTCAACCAGATTATTATAAGCCGCGCAGCACGACGTGGTCATGAAAGGAGCTTTTTCCGACATCCTTTCTTCGAATTCCCTGGCTTCGTTTCTGGTGGTGACGTCAGCGCCTTCGGCGACCTCGACGACGTCGGCGAAGCCGCATTTTTTTATGGCGGCCTTAAGCTGATAGACATTGCCGGGGAACTGCCCGACGATCGAAGGCGCTATCATGGCCACGGTTTTATGTCCTTTTTTGATATGAGTGAGAATGTCTATTATCTGGCTCACTTCGTGTATGGCGCCGAAAGGGCAGGCGCTGACGCATTTGCCGCAGGCTATGCATTTATTGAAATCTATCGTCGCGGCGCCTTTGCCGTTCTTGAATATGGCTCCGACCGGGCAGGAATCTTCGCAGGGCACGGATATTTTGGCTATGGCGTGATAAGGACAGCTCTGTATGCACATCTTGCAGTGCTTGCACTTGGCATTGTCTATGACGGAACGTCCGTTGACTATGCTTATAGCGCTGAATTTACAGGTGCTAACGCACGGTCTGGCCACGCAGCCCTGGCACAGATCGGTAACGTATACCCGGTTCGACGGACAGCCCTTGCAGGCCTCGCTGAGCACAGTAAGCGGTATTTCCAGAGGTTTCTTCCTTTCGCAGGCTTCTCGGGCATAGTCCCTGAGCGATTTTCTCTCGTCGTCTTCCTCTATCAGAAAACCCAAGCCGGCTATGGCTCTGTCTTTAAGTATGGCGCGCTCCTTATGTATGCAGCATCTGAAAGTGACTTCCGATCCTTTCGGTCTCATATCGAAAGGAATAAGGCGCGCGCCGCTTTCGAAATCTTCGGAAAAGAAGGCTTTCACGAGTCTTATCAGTATTTCTTTTTTTAAATGTGTGGCTGTAGTTTCTATATTCATATCAGGCTAATTTTCTGTCTATTTCCTTCAGTATCTTATCGACTGTCGCTTCGGATACGACCGTGCCGTCTACCGTAACGTACGGAGCCTTGGAATACTGCGCGTTCGCGGTGCACAGATTCAGGCAGGTGCTAGCCGTGACTTTTACTTTGTCCTGATATCTGGCTTTTATCGTTTCGGATATTCCCTGCAGGGCGGCTCCGCCCATAACGAAACAGGTGGTTCCCATACACACTTTTACTTCTACTCTTTTCATTATTTTCCTCACATATACTGAATTACCGTTTTCTTAAGATATTTATCCTGCAAAAGCCGCACTATTTTTTTCACTATATTCTTTCTTATCTCTATCTCTATCGGCATCGCCGGGTCGTAATGCGCCTGATTTATTTTGGCGCCCACCATGAAAGTTATGCAGTCGCTGTCCAGAAGGAAGTCCACCAGCTTCCCGGCCGCGTCTTCGGCATAAAGTTCACCTGCTTCGAGATTATCGCGCGCTTTAGTGAGCGTCAGCACGCCTTCGGTGACGAGGTCTATGCCGTCCATAAAAGCGACCGGAGGCAGTTTTCCGAAATTGAAACCCAGCTGCGTCCTGATAGGAATCTTCAGCTCGCGGGAAACCAGATTAGCCGTCGTTCCGCCGCATATGGCTTTCCGGCCCTTGAAATTAAAAAGCATTCCGGCGTAATAGCTGTCTTTGGCAGAATCGAAAGGCGGGCCGGTGAAAACCACGGCGTTCCTGGGATTTCTGAAATATATACATACGGAAGAAATATCGTCCATGGGCTTTCTTTCAGGCTCCACCAGTATGGCCTGCGTGGTTATGAACCTGCTCAGTTCCGCGCTGGAGATATCTGGAATATCTTTTATCCTTCCGAGAACGTAATCGATAAGACCTTCGCGCCCGAGTCCAAGTTTATATTTATCGCTCCCGAGAGCAGCCTGGGTGACTCCGTCGGAACAGAAAATTATTCTGTCTTCCGGCTCCATTTTTATCTTATAGACGTGCATCCTGCGGCCGGGGAATTTTTTAGCCGTTATTTCCCTGCACTCAGGCTCCAGCACCTTCCCGTGCCTTATCCAGAGGAATTTAGGGTTCCCTTCCTCGACTATCTTTACATTGCCGTCCTCGTCTCCGTCCATAGCGGAGAAGGTAGCGTATCCGATTTTTCTGACCTGGCATACCGGCAGGGAATTAAGTATTATGTCGCAGGCATTGCTTATATCTGCTTCGGCTTCTATGAACTTAAGCAGCATGGTGGCCGTCATGCAGGCGAGTATATTAGCTTTCACACCGCTCCCCAGCCCGTCGGAAAGCACGGCTATCAGTCTGCCGCTCTGCGGATACCGTTTGGAGACGAAATAATCCCCGAAAGCGTTCTGATTATATTTTTTCTCCTGGGAGCAGGCTATGTCTATGAACATTTATTTCCCGCCTTCTTCCTCATTATCGTTCTTTTCTTCCGCATAGTCCTCGGCTATCGAATTCAGCAGAACTTCAGTTTCCGACATATGCTCGCCGAGTATGCAGGCTATCTCCTGTACCTTGGCTATATTCTTGGAAATGACCTCCCTCGCTTTCTGGGCGATCTTTTCCCTGTCTATCTCAGTCTTAGTGACGTCTGTGATGACGGCGCCGACTATATTGCCCTTTTCGATAGTGAAGGCGTTTATATCGTAAAGTTTATTGCCGCAGGGATAATGTTCTTTATGAACGTCTTCGCCGGTCTTCAGCATTCTTTTGAAGATATCTCCGAAAGAAACTGTTTTTTCTATGCTTGCGCCTTTTATCCCCCCGCTGCGTTTGGAAAAGAAATCGTACATATCGCCACAGAACATTTTAAGGAAAGCGTCGTTCGATTCTATTATATTCAGATCCTTGTCCACCATAACCACGGCGTTCGGCATGCACCTAAGCATGGCGGCGGACTTTTTCATGGCTATCTTGCGCATATAGGACACGCACATGGAAGGCTCCGCGTCGCCGTCGATAAGCGCCTTCGCCAGATCACGGCAGGCGGAATAACCGCAGCCGCCGCAGTTGAGCTCGTCTTCTTCTTTGTATTTCCCTATGCGCTCCATGGCTTTGGTGATCTCCTCCGGGGAATACTGTCTCCCGGCGGAAGGATTGGCGCTGTATTCTTCGGCCAGAACGGTCCTTGGTTGTTCCGGGATATCGTCTCTGAACCTTACTCTGGACATTATATCGGAAATTATCATCACGCCGGATTTGCCGGTGGATTTGCAGGGCCCGTTCACGCAGCCGCTCTCGCAGGAAAGGGCTTCTATGAATATCTTCTTGTCCATATTAGCGGTCTGTATGCCGTCTATCGCCTTGCCGAAATTTCGCAGCCCGCTTATATTTATAAGCGAGGTGCGGCCGTCGACGCCTATCCTTTTGATAGTCTCGTTCATACCGCCTTCCACGGGATATATCGCGCCTTCGTAAGAACGCTCCGGAACGAAAGCGTTGTTCTGCCCCGCGTCTATTGTCTCCACGCTTATGAACTCTTCTTTCAGCCAGAGATTAAGTTCGTCGAAAGTGAGCGCCGCGTCTATAAGTTCCGGATGGCGGTCGGCTTCGTTTTTCTTGCCGATGCAGGGGCCTATGAAAACGACGGCGATATCGTCCCCGTATATCTGCTTAAGCAGTTTAGCGTGCGTGAGCGCGGGAGAAGCCACCGGCGTTATATTTTTTACGAAATCAGGCTTATAAAGTCTTATGAAATCCACTATCACGGGACAGGCGCTCGAAATGAAAAGTCCGGCCCCGGCGCTGTTGAGAAGTTTGGCCGTCTCTATGGAAACTTCCTGCGCTCCGACGGCGGTTTCGCTAACGGCGTAAAAACCCAGGGCCTTAAGCAGAGCGATTATTTTCTGCGGCGCCACATTATATATGCCGGCCCAGCTCGGAGCGAGCGAGACGAAGACTTTTTTCCTTTCGGCGAACAGAGCCCTGACTTTCTGTATATCCGTTCTTACTCTCTTGGCATTGGAAGGACATGCTATCACGCAGTGCCCGCAGGCTATGCATCTCTCGTTTATAACGGAAGCGCGGCCGTTCTGAATCTTTATGGCCTTGACATAACATTCACGCACGCATTTATAGCAGTCGTGACATTCGTTCTTAAGAGTATAGACCGGATATATTTTACTCATAATTTCAGGTCCGCGAGCAGTTTTCTTAATTTTTCTTCCGTCATGCCGGAATGACAGACCCCGTCCACATAGATATTAGGCCCGGCTCCGCAGCGGCCCTCGCATCTGCCGCCTGACAGTTCTATCCGCGCGTCCAGTTTTTTCTCCGCTATGTATTTCTGAAGCAGAGCGAGGTTCCGGTCATTGCCCCGGGCGAAACAGGCGCTGCCCATGCAAAGCTTTATCTTAATCGTCATTTCTTACCTCGTCGTTCACGATGAACTGCAAAAAATTACTAGTCAGATTCTCGTTCCAGACATGCACCCATTCCGGCACCTTCAGGACCACAGGAGAGAAATTCCATATGTATTTTATACCCGCGTTTATAATAAAATCAGCGCAGTTCTGCGCGCTCTGCCGCGGCACCGTAAGTATGGCTATCTTTACGTTCAGCCTGCGCGTAAGGTCAGGCAGTTTAGAGATATGGAATATCTGCTTCTTGTTTATAGTTATCCCGACTTTGAGCGGATCGCTGTCGAACATAGCCAGTATATTCAGTCCGTAATTGGAAAAGTCGTCGTATTTGCTTAGGGCCGAACCCAGATTCCCCGCGCCTATTATGAAGGCGTCCTTATTCTTTTTGAAACCGAGGGTGCGTTCTATGGATTCCTTAAGTTCCCTGACATTATAACCGACCTTGCATTTGCCGGTGTTATTGACGGCTTTTATGTCTTTCCTGACCTGGGAATTATCGATGCCGAGCAGAAAAGCTATCTGGGGGCTCGAAATGAATTCGAGCCCCGATTCTATGTACTGAATTAGGATACAATGATAAAGAGTCAACCTTTTTATTACTTTTTCAGTCAACACCTTTTTTTCTTGTTTCATTATATCTATATTTTACCACAGTAAGCGTCGATATATATCTTCCTGATCTCTTCCATGAGCGGATAGGCGGGATTCGCCCCCGTGCACTGGTCGTCGAAAGCCAATTCGACCATATGATCCAGCTTGGAATAGAAATCCTCTTCGCTTACGCCGAAGTCCTTTATGGACGCGGGCAGATTTATCTCTTTCTTGAGCCCGGTAACCGCGTCCAGCAGGAGCTGGACTTTTTCGTCGTCGTTTTTTCCGCCGAGGCCGAGTTCGTCCGCTATCTGTCCGTATTTTGCTTTGGCGTTAGGGAACTGGTACTGGGGGAAGATGCACTGTTTCCGCGGGCAGTCCGTGGCGTTATATTTAATTACCTGATTGATCAGAAGGGCGTTCGCCACGCCGTGAGGTATATTAAACATAGCGCCGAGCTTATGCGCCATCGAATGGCACAGCCCGAGGAAAGAATTGGCGAAGGCCATTCCGGCTATCGTAGCCGCGTAATGCATCTTCTCCCTCGCCAGAGGATCGTTGGCCCCTTCCTTATAGGAACGCGGCAGATACCTGAAGATCAGTTTCGTCGCTTCGAGGGCGTTAGAATTCGTGAAGTTGGTTGCCATGGCCGACACATAGGCTTCTATGGAGTGCACCAGCGAATCTATACCGGAAGCGGCGGTCAGGCTCTTAGGCATTCCGTCGACAAGGTTGGGGTCGATTATGGCCATATCGGGCGTGAGGGCGTAATCCGCTATCGCGTATTTGACATGGGTCTCGTCATCCGTGATGATGGCGAAAGGAGTCACTTCCGATCCAGTGCCGGAGGTAGTCGGCACTGCGATCATAGTGGCTTTTTTACCGAGATCCGGAATCTTGCATATTCTTTTCCTGATATCCATAAAACGCATGGAGATATCTTCGAAATTAGTTTCGGGCTGTTCGTACATGAGCCATATTATCTTAGCCGCGTCCATAGGGGAACCGCCGCCGAGGGCTATGATTATGTCAGGTTTATAGGATCTCACCATCTCCAGAGCCTGATTTATGGTCGCGAGCGAAGGATCCGGTTTGACGTCGAAGAAGATCTGGAAATCTATGCCGATGTCTTCGAGCACATTGGTTATGCCGTAAACCGCGCCGGAATCGAAAAGGAATCTGTCAGTCACTATAAAAGCGCGCTTCCTTCCTTCCAGTTCGCGCAGAGCCAGTTCCAGGGCGCCTCTCTTGAAATATATTTTTCTGGGGACCTTGAACCAAAGCATATTCTCTCTCCTTTCAGCCACAGTCTTATAATTAAGCAGATGCTCCACGCCTATATTTCCGCTCACGGAGTTTTCCCCCCACGAACCGCAGCCGAGGGTAAGAGACGGCTCGAGTTTGAAATTATACAGATCGCCTATCCCGCCCTGCGAAGACGGAGAATTCACTAGCAGTCTGCAGGTAGGCACTTTAGTGGCGAAATAATCCACTCTGTCCTGCTTTCTCGTGTCCGTATAGAGAGCTGCGCTGTGCCCGGCTCCGCCGAGAAGGACAAGCGCGTGCGCTATATCCACGGCTTCCTTGAAATCTTTCGCTCTGTAAAGCGCGAGGACAGGCGACAGTTTCTCGTGGGCGAAAGGATTAGTTTTTTCGAAACTCTTTTCCTCTCCGATAAGTATCTTGGCGTACTGCGGAACTTCCACGCCCGCCAGTTTGGCGATATCGTGCGCGCTCTGGCCCACTATCTTAGGATTTACCGTGTTTTTATCGGTAAGTATTATCTTGGATACTTTCTTCTCTTCCGAATCATTGAGGATATAGGCTCCTCTGTATCTGAATTCTTCCTTAACGGCTTCGTAAACGCTATCCACAACTATAACGGACTGCTCGGAGGCGCATATCATTCCGTTGTCGAAAGTTTTAGACATGACTATGGAACTTACTGCCATTTTGATCCCGGCCGTTTCGTCTATAATGGCGGGAACGTTCCCGGGACCGACGCCGAGCGCCGGTTTACCGGAAGAATAGGCCGCCTTCACCATTCCGGGGCCTCCGGTCGCCAGTATGCAGTTTATAAGAGGATGATGCAGAAGCTGATTGGACAATTCCATAGAAGGAACGTCTATCCAGCCTATTATGTCCTTCGGCGCGCCGGCCTTAACCGCGGCGTCGAGCACTAGTTTCGCGGCCGCTATCGTGCATTTTTTCGCTCTCGGATGCGGAGAAAATATTATGGCGTTTCTCGTCTTAAGACATATAAGAGCCTTAAAAACGGCCGTGGAAGTGGGATTCGTCGTGGGTATTATTCCGGCTATGACGCCGAGCGGCTCGGCGACTGTCTTTATGCCGTTGGCTTTGTCGATTTTTATTATCCCGCAAGTTTTCGCGTTTTTATGTTTATTGTATATATATTCGGAAGCGAAATGATTCTTTATTATCTTGTCTTCCACCACGCCCATGCCCGTGTCTTCCACCGCCATTTTAGCGAGCGGGATGCGGGCCTTGTTCGCCGCGGCGGACGCCGCTTTGAAAATTTTATCCACCTGTTCCTGACTGTAAGTAGCAAAAACAGTCTGAGCCTTCTTGACTCTCTCGATAAGACTGTCCAGGGCCTTCGCATTGTCCACTATACCGGCGCTGCCAGTATCCGCGGACGTGTTCTTTACCTCAGAGCTGATTGTCTTTTCTTTTGTTTGTGCTGTCATATATTTCTCCGAACTAAATAGTGATTTTTTTCCTCATTAATATGATACCATAAAGCCGGAACCGTGTCAACAGAGTTTTTACAAATGGAAAAACCCGCATATCGCCACCGACTTATCGTGATTCCCAGCGAAATATATTTACAATTTACAGGGCATTTTTCCCTAAGCAATCGTGATTATTTACACAAATAATATCGGTATTTAAAACTGTAAGAAGAAAAAGGCGGGATCAAAGGACGGTTATAAAAATAAATAGAAAATTAAAAAAACAGAAAAGGAAACGAAGGAGGCAGGAAGCGGCACCCGGCGAAAATACAATAAGCGCAAAAACAGGACCAGGAAAAAGGTACCTCCATGAGAAAAATAAGGGGACAGGAAAAAACTTATAATAAAAATCCCGCTTTTTTAAGGCGGGATCAAAGGACTGAGGAAAAAAGAGACTCTATTCGTTGAGGAAAGATTCTATGGCGGCTTTCTGCAGAAGACCGACTTTCTTCACGGCTTCTTTTCCGTCCTTGAACAATATAAGCGTGGGGATACTTATAATTCCGTATTCCGCAGCTAGATTAGATTCCTCGTCGACATTCACCTTACCGACGATTATTTTCCCCTCGTATTCTTTCGCTATATCCTCTATAATCGGCCCCAAAGCCCTGCAAGGACCGCACCAGGAA
>Ga0268263_1002909_pt1 | contig 10313 bp, 11 predicted proteins | sample Biomet5_FD_190358 | JGI IMG/M metagenome (GOLD analysis project Ga0268263, IMG submission 190358) | Microbial communities from bioreactor (seeded with sewage sludge) at LBNL, California, USA - Biofuel metagenome 5 (SPAdes) (version 4) | ecosystem: Engineered > Bioreactor > Anaerobic >... | reverse complement strand
GCGGCGGCTTTGACAGTGACGCCAACGGTAGGAGCGGCAGCGGCCTCAGCGGCAGCAGCGGCGGCTTTAACAGTTACGCCAACGGTAGGAGCGGCAGCAGCCTCACCGGCAGCAGCAGCGGCCTTTACGGTAACACCGACGGTGGGGGCAGCGGCAGTCTCAGCGGCAGAGGCAGCGGCCTTTACGGTGACGCCAACGGTAGGGGCGGCCGTGGCATCAGCGGCAGGGGCGGCGGCCTTTACGGTGACGCCGACAGTGGCGGCAGCAGCGGCAACAGTCTCGGCCGGAGCAGCCTTAACAGTTACGCCAACGGTGGCGGCAGCTTTTGTGACTTCCTCAGCCGTGGCGGTGCGAACGCTTACGCTGACAGAAGGGGCGGCGACGGCGCTGGCGGCGGGAGCTGTCGGCTTGATGGTGACATCAACGCTCACGGCCTCGGTCTTGCCGGTCTCGGCGGCCTTCTGCACGGTGGTTACAATGACGGTGACTGCCTGTCCGGAGACAGCGGCCTCGGCGGCAGCCTTTGCGATAACTTTAACGTCGACCTTGTCGGCGGAAGATGCAATAGCTTTATTGACAGCCTTTTCGACCACGGCGACATCGCCGGTAGTCTTTGCTGCTGCGACGGCGGCGTCAACGGCGGTCTTTACGATGACCTTGACTTCCTCCGGCGTAGCGGTGGAAACGGTAGCGGCGGTGGTCCTTGTAGTGACCTGCACGCCCGTGGTATCCGCAAGAGCAGACACGGCGCCGGTCATTATGACAAGCGCAGCCAAAAGTACCGCAATGGTTTTTCTCAGAAACATCCTGAAATAACCCCCCTTAAATATGTGGCCAGAATATAAATGCCTATTCTTATTATACAAAGAATCTATTAAATGTAAAGCCTTTGACCGAGATTTTCCCCACAGGCCGGGGCCAAAAATTGCGGAAAAATTAAAAAATCGTATCGTTTTGAGGACGAAAAGGGAAAAAATGTAAGCTATTCGAGATTCAGCCGGCGTTTCAATATGAAATATGTGACCAGATACATTGCGGTGGTGCGCACGGCCGACAGGGCGAGCCATATCCACAGCACGGTGAGGAGCGTGCCGTATTCCATCTGCGAACGGAACATCAGCCTGTCGAATATGGGCGAGCCGACGGAATTGAACAGCGCGTTGATCGCGAAGAAGGCGATGAACGAGGCGGCCGTCCTGAATTTGTTGAACACCGGGAGCTGTCCCACGGAGAGCGAGGCATATATCGTCAGCACGAGGGCAACGGCGGCGAGCACGCAGCACGAACAGAACAGCGCTATCAGTCCGGCGCCGGGCCTGACGCCGAAAAGCTCCTCGAACATACCGTAGATGGCGCGGAAGAAATCCATATATTGCCCGTTCTGCGCGTTTTTAAAATAGGAGGACGAAAGCAGTATCACGCCGGAGAGCCCGGCTGTCAGCCCGCCGCAGAATATCCACAGCAGAGAAGCGATGAGCTTTGATGCGACGAGGTTCCCCACTCCGAGCGGCAGCGTGAACATGAGGTATCCTTCGCTGCCGAGCAGGTTGCTGTAGAACCGCTGTATCAGTATGACTATCGTAGTCACGGCCATGGCCACGAGCAGCCCGAACAGCACCAGGAAACCGACGATCGTGGCGGCGTCGTAGTTGAGCTTCAGCAGCAGGGCGTTCGCGAACGAGACGAGGACCAGCGCGCCGTACAGCGGCAGGAAGATCCGCGCCGTGGCGCCGAGCTCATATTTGAGCAGTTTGCCTAACATTTGAACACCTCCCGGAACAGCTCGTCTATCGAAACGCCCTTCTTTTCGCGCACGGCGGCGGCGGAGTCGTAGAGGAGCACATGTCCGTTCTGCAGGAACACGACGTCGTCGAATATGTCCTCCACGTCGCGTATCAGGTGCGTCGAGATGAGGATGGAGGCGTCGCGGGAGTAGTTTTGCAGGATGGTCTTTATGATGTAGTCGCGCGCGGCCGGGTCCACGCCGCCGATGGGTTCGTCCAGCAGGTAGAGCTTCGCGCGGCGGCTCATCACCAGTATCAGCTGCACCTTTTCCTTTGTGCCCTTGCTGAGGGTGGAGAGTTTGCGGTTGGCGTCCACGCCGAGCTCATAGAACATCTCCATGGCGCGGCCGAGGTCGAAATCGGCGTAGAAATCTTCGAAAAAGGCGGCCACATCCTTGACCTTCATCCAGCCCTGCAGATACGTGCGCTCCGGCAGGTATGAGACGATGGCTTTGGTCTCGGGCGATGGGGCTGTCCCGTTTATCAGCACTTCGCCGGACGTGGGCTGCAGCAGCCCGCACAGGAGTTTCAACGTAGTGGTCTTTCCGCTTCCATTGGGACCCAGCAGGCCGACTATCCTGCCCGGCGGTATCGTCAGGCACACGTCGTCCAGCGCGGTCACGCTGCCGAACGACTTGCGCAGACTGCGAAGTTCGATCAGATTGTCCATGTTCCCCTCCATGTTCGGATTTCCAGAGAATGGTGTCTTCAGTCAGTATATTAAATCATTTAAGGCGGCCTTTGTCAACCGTGTTAAGCATATCATAAGGTAAGAAAATAATATGCCGGAGGCGTCAGCATGAGGTATACGGAATTTGGCTACGACAGGGAAAAAGCGGTGGCGTACGCGCACAGATGGGCGTATTTCAGGGATCCGGAGTATCATGATTTTTCCGGTCTCGGCGGGGACTGCACGAATTTCGCCTCACAATGCATTTTTGCGGGGGCGGGAGTCATGAATTACACGCCCACTTACGGCTGGTATTACGTCGGGCTGGATGACAGGGCCCCGGCGTGGACGGGGGTCATGTTCCTTTACAATTTTCTCGTGAACAACAGGGGCGCGGGCCCGTTCGGGCGGGAGGTGGGAATACGCGACGTCGCGCCCGGGGACATAGCGCAGCTGATGCTCGAGCCGGGCGGCTATCAGCACACGCCGGTCGTTGTTTCGGTAAACGGGCCGAGAGCCGATTTTGAGACGGTCTGCGTGGCAGCGCACTCTCAGGACTGCGACTGCCGGCCCCTGTCCAGCTACGAAGCCCTGGGGGTGCGTTTCGTAAGGATCGAGGGCGTGCGCGCGATGGTTCCCGACGGGCAGGAGCCGCCCGACGGCGCCGCAAAAGAGCAGGATGCGCGGTAAAAAAACTGATTCTTCCTTTACATTCGCCGCCCGATATGGTATAAAAGGATAAAAATATAAAACGGAGGTCGCGGTAAAATGACCCGTGCGATAGTTACAGTCGTTGCCAGGGATTCCGTGGGCATAATCGCTCACGTGACGGCGAGCCTGGCGAAAGAGAACGTGAACATACTTGATATAAGTCAGACGATACTCGGAGATTATTTTACGATGATAATGCTCGTGGATCTGAGCAGATGCGAGGACAGCTTCGAGGGCGTGCAGGAGTCGCTGAAGAAGTGCGGGGACGAAAAGGGCCTCGTGATAACCATACAGCGCCAGGAGATATTCGACGCCATGCACCGCATATGACGGGCGCGGGGTGGATAGATGATAAATACTGACGACATTATGCAGACCATCCAGATGATAGACCAGCAGCATCTGGACGTGCGCACGATAACGATGGGCATTTCGCTGAACGACTGCGCGGACCCGGATGTGAACACGTGCGCACAGAAAATATACGATAAGGTGACGCATCTGGCGGAGCGCCTTGTCCGCACGGGCGAGGAGATCCAGCACGAGTACGGCATCCCGATCGTCAACAAGCGCCTTTCCGTCACGCCGATAGCAATAGTGGCAGCCTCCTGCGAAACGGAGAACTACGCGCCGATAGCGAAGGCGATGGACAGGGCGGCGGAGACGGTGGGCGCCGACTTCATAGGCGGATTCTCGGCGCTCGTGCACAAGGGGTTCACAAAGAGCGACACGGCGCTGATAAACTCCATACCGGAATCTCTCGCCGGCACGCAGCGCGTCTGTTCCAGCGTGAACATAGCCACGACGCGCTCCGGCATAAACATGGACGCCGTGGCCATGATGGGCCGGACGATAAAAAAGGCGGCCGAACTGACGGCGGAGAGCGGCGGCATGGCCTGCGCGAAGCTGGTCGTGTTCGCGAACGCCGTGGAGGACAACCCGTTCATGGCGGGCGCGTTCCACGGCGAGGGCGAGCCGGAGTGCGTGATAAACGTGGGCGTATCCGGGCCGGGCGTCGTCGCGAGCGCGCTGAAATCCTGCAAGGGCGAGCCGTTCGACGTGGTCGCGGAGACGATAAAGCGCACGGCTTTCAAGGTGACGCGCGTGGGCCAGCTCGTGGCAATGGAGGCCTCGCAGAGGCTGGGCGTGCCGTTCGGCGTGGTGGACCTTTCGCTGGCGCCGACCCCGGAGATAGGCGACAGCGTCGCGGAGATACTGGAGCTGATGGGGCTGGAGAGCTGCGGCACGCATGGCACCACGGCGGCGCTCGCGCTGCTCAACGACGCCGTAAAAAAGGGCGGGATAATGGCTTCGTCACACGTGGGCGGGCTTTCCGGCGCTTTCATACCGGTGTCGGAGGACGCGGGCATGATAGCGGCGGCGGAGCGCGGCAGCCTGTCGATAGAGAAGCTGGAGGCGATGACCTGCGTCTGTTCCGTCGGCCTCGACATGATCGCGGTGCCGGGCAGCACGCCCGCGGAGACGATCTCCGCGATAATTGCGGACGAGGCGGCCATAGGCGTGATAAATTCCAAGACCACGGCCGTGCGCATCATCCCGGCGCCGGGGAAAGACGTGGGCGACCGGGTGGATTTCGGCGGGCTCCTCGGCTGCGCGCCGGTGATGCCGCTTAAGGGCTGGTCGTCGAAGGAGTTCATCGACCGCGGCGGGCGCATTCCGGCGCCGATACAGTCCCTGAGAAACTGAAAAACGATAAAAAAAAACGAGCACGCGCAAACGTGCTCGTTTTATTTTGTGCCGGTAAAATGTCAGATGAGGTGCCAGATCCTCCGCGCGTACTCCGTCACGGCGCGGTCGGCGAAAAATTCGGGCGAGGCGGCGATGTTGCACAGCGACATGCTGTTCCACGCATGCGTGTCGGCGTAGAGCTTTTCGGCTTTTTGCTGAGCGTCGCAGTAGGAGCGGAAATCCGCCACGGCCATGTAGTTGTCCACATTTTCGAGCATCTCCGCGATGTCGGAGAAGGACACGCCGCCGATGCCGCGTTTGAGCCGCTCTATCACGGCGGCGAGCTCCGGGTCTGCCGCTATGAGCTTCTTCGGCTCGTAGCCGGCGGCCCGCCTCGCGCGCACCTCGTCGGAGTCCATGCCGCAGAGGATGAAGTTTTCGGGCCCGACGGCGCGCATTATCTCGACGTTGGCGCCGTCCAGCGTGCCGACGGTCACCGCGCCGCTGAGCATCAGCTTCATGTTGCCGGTGCCGGAGGCCTCCGTGCCCGCCAGAGAGATCTGTTCGGATATTTCGGCGGCGGGCATCAGCATCTCGGAGGTGGTGACGCTGTAGTTCTCAAGATAGACGAGCTTCAGCCTGTCGCGGGAAACGGGGTTGCCCGCCAGCTCCTGTCCCAGCGCCCAGAGCAGCTTGATGATGCGCTTCGCGAGGTAATAGCCGGGCGCGGCCTTGGCCCCGAAGATGAACGTGCGCGGCGTCATCTCGCAGTCCGGGTCGTCGCAGAGCTTGTTGTACATCGCGATGATGCGCAGGGCGTTCATGTGCTGACGCTTGTATTCGTGCAGGCGCTTTGCCTGAACGTCGAATATCGAATCCACATCCAGCGGCTCGCCGGCCACGTCGCTGACGCATTTGGCGAACGCCTCCTTGTTGCGGTGCTTTATCGCGGCGAGCTCGTCGAGCACGGCGCCGTCGTCCTTATGCTCACGCAGCAGCGCCATCTTCTCATAGTTGTGCTCAAAATCCTCTCCGGCGTATTTTTTGACGAAAGTCGTGAGGCCGGGGTTCGCCTGGCAGAGCCAGCGCCTTGCCGCGATGCCGTTCGTCACGCTGGTGAACCGCTCCGGATACACGCGCGCGAAGTCGGCGAACACGCTCTCCTTCATGATCTCGAGGTGGTGTTCGGAGACGCCGTTCACCATGTGGCTGCCCGCCACGGCGAGGTTCGCCATGCGCACGGATTTGAAGAAGCGGATGGCCATGCGCCCGACCTGCTCGTCCGTCTGGTGGTAGTCGTTGTAAAGGCTGCGGCAGAGCCGCTCGTTAATCTCGCAGATGATGGAGTGTATGCGCGGCAGCAGCTCCTCCAGCATGTCCTCGTTCCAGCTCTCGAGCGCCTCCGGCATCACGGTGTGGTTGGTGTAGGTGAAGGTGCGGGTGGTGATGTCCCACGACTTCTCCCAGCTGTAGCCGCACTCGTCCAGCAGCACGCGCATCAGCTCCGGTATGGCGAGGGAGGGGTGCGTGTCGTTTATATGGATGGCCACTTTGTCGGGGAAGTTTTCCATCGTGCCGTAGTTCGCCATATGCCGGCGTATGATGTCGGCCAGAGAGGCGCACACGAGAAAATACTGCTGTTTGAGGCGCAGTATCTTGCCCTCGATGTGGTTGTCGTTCGGGTAAAGGATGGCGGAAATGGCCTCGGCCATGGACTGCTGCTCCAGCGCCTCGGAATAATCGCCTTTGTTGAAAAGGTCCATGTCGAGCCCGGGCGCGCTGGCTTTCCACAGGCGCAGGCGGGAGACGGCCTCGCTCTCGTAGCCGGGGATCACGATGTCGAACGGCGTGGCGCGCACGGTCTTATAATTTTTGTAGTTGACGTGATGATACCCGTCGCGCCAGAAGTCGTCCACCTGTCCGCCGAAATGCACGTCCACGGACTTGTTGTTCTGCTGTTCCAGCCACACGCGGCCGCCGGGGAGCCAGTTGTCGGGCAGCTCCGTCTGCCAGCCGTCCACCAGCTTCTGCGTGAAAATGCCGTACTCGAAGCAGATGGAGTAACCCATCGCGGGCAGGCCGACCGTGGCGAGCCCGTCCATAAAGCAGGCCGCCAGCCTCCCCAGCCCTCCGTTGCCGAGCCCGGCGTCCGGTTCGCAGTCGTAGAGCTCGTCCAGGCGCACGTCCCAGCCGGAGAGCGCGTCGGAAAAGGCGTCCGTCAGCGAGAGATTGTAAAGGTCGTTTCGCAGCGAGCGTCCGAGCAGGAACTCCATGGAGAGATAGTAGACCTCCTTTGCCCCGCGGGAGGTGACGTTGGCGTGGAAATGGCTGCGCTTCTCATTTATTATAGATCGAACTATCATGGCCGAGGCGTTGTAGAGCTGTTCATTGCTTGCGTTCTCGGGCGTGACGGAGTAATAAGCTGAAAGGATAGATTTCAGTTTTTCTGCTATGAACTCTTTGTCGTAATCTGCCATGTGCTACCTCGTTTCAGCATGAATATAAATATTATATGTGACCGAGCCTTTTTTTGCAACAGAGTTAGCCACGATTCTGGAAAATAACAAAAAATCTATTTGCAACAGCGGGGAAATATTATATAATGTAAATATCTAAATTAAAATGGCGCAAAGGGGTGCTGAAAGATGGAACTCAGCAAAAAAGTAAAAGTCGAGATAGCCGGTGCGAGCTATACGATCACGACAAGCGAACAGGAGGGCTATGTGCACGACCTCGCCGGCGAAGTGGGCACGGACATAGAGGGGCTCATGGAGCGGAATCCTGCGCTCTCAATGAACGACGCGCTGGTGCTCTGCGCCATTGGCTATCTGGACGCATATAAAAAGGAAAACGCGAACGCGGACCACATACGCGGGCAGCTCAAGGAATATCTGGCCGATACCGCGCGCGCCCGCATGGAGGTGGACGAGGCCAACCGCCGCGCCGACAAGCTGGACGCCGAGCTCAAGGAGTTAAAACGCCGTGGGTAATTTTCTGGTCAGGCGTTTGCGGCCCGACGCCAGGCTGCCGGAGCGGGCGACGGAGGGGAGCGCGGGGTACGACCTTTGCGCGTGTCTGGACGCCCCGGTGACTATAGCGGCGGGAAAGACCGTTCCCGTGCCGACGGGGATAGCCATTGCCCTGCCGGACAGCGGGTGCGCGGCTTTCGTGTTCGCGCGCAGCGGACTCGGGATAAAGCACGGCATAGTCCCGGCCAACTGTGTGGGCGTGATAGACAGCGATTACCGCGGCGAAGTGACAGTGGGCCTGCACAACACGTCGGGCGAGGACTACACGGTCGCGCCGGGGGACAGGGTCGCGCAGATGCTCATACTGCCCGTGCTGACGCCGGAGTGGCGGGAGGCCGGGGAGCTGCCCGGTTCGGCGCGCGGGGCCGGCGGTTTCGGCTCCACGGGCAAGTGACTTACAGAGGATATTTTTGCGATGCAGAGACGGAAAACGTCTCTGCATTCTTGTATAAGGGCGTGTAAATAAAAATTTATGCGGTTTCAGGATATGTTCACATCGCGTTCATTGACATGCGTAAATGTAACTGATATAATTACAATTACAAAAACAGCTACAGGAGGACACGCGATGAGATTCAGAAACCTGCTTTTGCCGCTGATGATAGTCACGACGGTGCTCGCCCTTACGGCCTGTGCCGCGGAGAACACGGAGAAGGAGACGAGCGTTATGGAAATAGAGACGCAGTCGGAGGAGAACCCCTGTGCCTGCGTGCCGCCGGACGGGAGCCAGGCCGAATACCATAAGCTGACGCCCGAGGAGGCCAAGGCCCGCATGGACGGGGAGAGCGAGATAATCATTCTCGACGTCAGGACTCAGGAGGAATACGACGAGAAACACATAGAGGGGGCCGTGCTGCTCCCGAACGAGGATATAGGCACGGAGATGCCCGAGCAGCTGCCGGACAAGTCGGCCGAGATATTGGTGTACTGCCGTTCCGGACGCCGCAGCAAAGAGGCCGCGGAAAAGCTCGTGGCCATGGGATATTACAATGTTTACGATTTCGGCGGGATAATCGACTGGCCGTACGACACGGTCTCTGAGTGACGGGGAGGTGAAAGTTTGACCGGAGAATTTACGATAGCCGTGCATGCGCTCGTGTACCTCAACCACAAAAGGGAGTACGTGAACAGCGAGGCGCTGGCGGTGAACGTCTGCACGAATCCGGCGCGCATACGCAAGATAATGGCGAAGCTGAAAAAAGCCGGTCTTGCTGTGACTAAAGAGGGCGCGGACGGCGGCTACGCCTTTACGCTCGACCCGGGGGCGGTGGATCTTCGCACGGTGCTCGAGGCGGTGGGCGACAGGGCCGTTCCGCTGGCATGGCGTTCGGGCGATCCGTGCGCGGAGTGTCTCGTCTCGTCCGGCATGGCCGGCATCATGGACGGGATAACCGACGAGATGGACGAGGCCTGCCGTGAAAAGCTCGCGGCGATAACGATCAAAGACATAAACGAAAAAATATTCGGAGAAAAGGGGTAAGGGATGGAGTACGCGGTCTCATTTCTCGAGGGCATGGTGACTTTCATCTCGCCCTGCCTCCTGCCCATGCTGCCCATCTACCTCGTGTATTTCGCGGGGAACGGAGCGGGGAAAAAGACGGGGCGCACCGTGCTGAATTCGGCGGGCTTCGTGCTGGGCTTCACGGTCGTGTTCGTGGCGCTGGGGGCGTTTGCCGCCACGCTGGGGAGCCTCGTTTCCGAGCACAGGACGGTGGTCAACATCGTCGCCGGAGCGATAGTCGTCGTGTTCGGCCTCAACTTCACGGGAGTCATAAACATCGGCTTTCTCAACGGTACCCACCGTCTGGAAAACTCCGTCAGGCCGATGGGCTTTTTCTCGGCCGCGCTGTTCGGCATGGTCTTCGCAGTGGGCTGGACCCCGTGCGTCGGCGCGTTCCTCGGCTCGGCGCTGCTTCTGGCGTCGCAGCAGGGTTCGGTGATAAAGGGCGTTCTCCTGCTCCTGGCGTATTCGCTCGGCCTGGGGGTGCCGTTTATTCTCAGCGCGCTGCTCATCGGGCGGCTGGAGGGTGCGTTCGACTTCATCAAGAAAAACTACAAGGTCATCAATATAGTCTGCGGCGTGCTGCTGATAGCCGTCGGCGTGCTGATGATGACGGGATTGCTGGGCGGGCTGCTTTCGTCCCTCAGTAAATAGGAGAGGAACTATTATGGGAAAGATATTAAAAACAGTCCTTATCGCGGTTTTGGCGGTGGCGCTGATGGCTCTCGCCGTGTATGGCTACAACGCGCTGAAAAGCAGAGTGGAGCCGCAGAACGGGCTCGCCGGGCTGACGGGCGGGGACGCGGACGAGACTTCGGCGGAGAGCTCCGGCCAGGCCGCGTCCGGCGGGAGTTCCGCTGCCGAAAACGGCTCGTCCTCCGGGAGCGGGGCGGCGCAGTCGCAGTCGGGCGGGGCCTCCTCGTCGGAAG
>Ga0268263_1002907_pt1 | contig 10320 bp, 7 predicted proteins | sample Biomet5_FD_190358 | JGI IMG/M metagenome (GOLD analysis project Ga0268263, IMG submission 190358) | Microbial communities from bioreactor (seeded with sewage sludge) at LBNL, California, USA - Biofuel metagenome 5 (SPAdes) (version 4) | ecosystem: Engineered > Bioreactor > Anaerobic >... | reverse complement strand
CCGGGAGCGGGCGGCCTATATCCACGGCGCGCCGGCGGAGGGAGCCGGAGGTCTGCCCGTCGGCAGCGGAGGGAAAGCAGTCAGTCTCCTCTCCGGCGGCATCGACTCCCCCGTGTCCTCCTGGATGATGGCCAGGCGCGGCGTGTGGCTGGAGATGGTTCATTTCCAATCCCCGCCCTACACCTCGCCCCAGGCGCTGGAGAAGGTGCTGACGCTGGCGAAGCAGCTGGCGCCCTGGTGCGGTCAGCTGGTGATCCATGTGATCCCCTTTACCGCGATTCAAGAGGAGATCCGGCGCAAGTGTCCAGAGGACTATTTCACCCTCATCATGCGGCGGTTCATGATGCGCCTGGCCCAGTCCGTGGCAGATAACTGCGGCGCCCGGGCGCTGGTCACCGGCGAATCCCTGGGACAGGTAGCCAGTCAGACGATGATGGCTCTGGGCGTCACGGAGGACGTTGTGGACCTCCCTGTCCTGCGGCCCCTGATCGGCATGGACAAATCCGAGATCGTAAAGCTCTCCCGGCGGATCGGCACCTTCGATACCTCGATCCTGCCTTACGAGGACTGCTGCACGGTCTTTACGCCCCGGCATCCCTGCACCAAGCCGTTTGTAACGGATGTGCGGGCGGCGGAGGCGGCGCTGGATATCGCCGCGCTGACGGCGCAGGCTCTGGCCGGGGCGGAGCGCATCCGCGTCCGGGCGGACGGGACGACGGCAAAAAGTTCCCCGCAGCGGCGCAGCGCAGAACCGTAAGACAAACTGCGGCGGACCTGAGCCGCCGGGCGGAGATCCGTTTCGCCGGGCGCAAAAGCTTCCGGGCCGCCTGGGGTTTTTCATTCTTGAAAAGAAGAAGGGCATTTTATGGCACACAGGGTAGAAATCATCGCCGTCGGCACGGAGATCCTGCTGGGCAACATCGCCAACACCAACGCGCAGTATCTGTCGGAGGAGCTGTCCTCCCTGGGAATCGGCGTGTATTGGCACACGGTGGTGGGCGACAACCCGGAGCGGCTGCGGGAGGCTCTGGAAATCGCCCGGGGCAGGGCGGACATCCTCATCACCATCGGCGGCCTGGGGCCGACCTACGACGATCTCACCAAGCAGACCACCTGCGAGGTATTCCGTCAGCCTTTGGTGCTGCATCCCGACATTCTGGAGAACATCCGCGTCTTTTACCGGGAGGCGCTGCACCAGGAGATGCCCCTGAACAACACCCAGCAGGCAGAGCTGCCCGTGGGGTGCACGATTTTTGATAACGCCGTGGGGACCGCCCCCGGCTGCGCCTTCGAAAGCGGCGGCGTCCACGTGCTGATGCTGCCGGGTCCTCCCTTCGAGCTGGAGACGATGTATGCGCGCTGCGTGGTGCCGTATCTGAAGGCTCTCTCCGGGGAGACGATCCTCTCCCACGATATTCTGTGCTTCGGACTGGGGGAATCCTCCGTAGAGGAGATTCTCCACGACCGGATGGTATCCATGGAAAATCCCACGCTGGCCACCTACGCAAAGCCCGCGGAAGTCCGCCTGCGGGCCACCGCCCGGGCGGCCACCGCAGATGACGCGGAGGCCATGCTCTCGCCGGTGGTGGCCGAGGTGCGCGCCGCGCTGGGAGACTATGTGTACGGAATCGATGTGTCCGGCCTGCCGGAGCAATGTCTGAAGCTGCTCCGGCAGCGGAAGCAGACCTTCGCCACGGCGGAGAGCTGCACCGGCGGCCTCATTGCCCAGAGCATCACGGCGCTCCCGGGAGCGTCCGATGTCTATCGGGGCGGCGTGGTGTCCTACTGGACGGAGGTCAAGGCCTCGGTCCTGGGCGTCCCGCGGCCGCTGCTGGAACAGTACGGCGCCGTTTCGGACCCCACGGCGCGGGCCATGGCGGAGGGTGCGCGGACAATCACCGGCGCGGATTTTGCCGTCTCCGTCACCGGCGTAGCCGGGCCGGACTCCGATGAGCGCGGCAATCCGGTGGGATTGGTCTTTGTGGGCCTGGCAACGCCGGAGGATACCTTCTGCCGGCGTCTGGACCTGGGCAGACGCCGCCGCGACCGGATCCGGAACGTGTCCTGCAACCACGCCTTCGACATGCTCCGACGCTGTCTCACCGGTCTGGATGTGGAAAAGCTGTGAGACTTTTCCGGGAACGGGGCGCTGCGCGCCGCTCCCTGCCCCCGGCGCGGGGTTGCATTTTCCGCGCGGATCTGCTATCCTGAAAGTGGTATCGGAAAAGTAAATCGCTCATATAGTTTCGCTGAGACTCGCCCCGCTGACGGGAGAGAAAATGGCGCGAAAGTTTCTACGGGGCCGCCCAAGGTCCCGGCTATGGGTGTCTGTACGGAAGGGGAGGTTCTCATCCGCGCAGGCGCCCCTTTTATTTTCGGAGGTGTTTGGAAATGTCAGTGACCATTTTAAAGGGAAACATCGTCTCCGCCCCCGCTCTGGGCAAGCTGGACATTACGGAGCATGGCTACCTGGCGGCAGAAGACGGCGTGATCGCCGGCGTCTTTGACTGTCTGCCGGAGCGCTTTGCCTCGGCCCCGGTGGAAGATTGGGGGGAGTGTCTGATCCTCCAGTCCTTCGCCGACCTCCATCTGCACGCCCCCCAATACCCCATGATGGGCATGGGGATGGATCTGCCGCTGCTGGAATGGCTGGATACTTACGCGTTCCCCGCCGAGGCGCAGTTTGCCGATCCCGACTATGCCCGGGACGTGTACCGGCGTCTGGCCCATGACCTGATCGCCGGCGGCACCACCCGGGTGTGCCTGTTCTCCTCGCTGCACCGCCCGGCCACGCTCATTCTGATGGAGGAGCTGGAAAAGGCGGGCGTCACAGGCTTTGTGGGAAAAGTCAACATGGACCGCAGCGGAGGAGCGGGTTTGCGGGAGACGACGGAGGAATCCATGCGGGAAACGCTGCTCTGGCTGGACGCATGCGGCGATTTTACGCACGTCCGCCCCATTCTGACGCCGCGGTTCACTCCCGCCTGCACGGATGAATTGATGGCATTTCTGGGTGCGCTGGCACGGGAGCGGAACCTCCCGGTCCAGTCCCACCTGTCGGAAAACCGGCAGGAGATCGAGTTGGTGCGGCGGCTGTGCCCCGCGTGCGGACAGTATTGGGAGACCTATGCCCGATACGGTCTGTGGACCGACCGGACTCTGATGGCCCACTGCGTCCACTCCGACGCGCGGGAGCGGCGGGCGATGCGGGATACCGGCGTGACGGCCGTCCACTGCGCCAGCTCCAACAACGCCATCTGTTCCGGCGTGGCCCCGGTGCGAGTCATGCTGGACGAGGGATTGAAGGTGGCCCTGGGAACCGATGTGGCAGGCGGCTGCTCCCTGCGGATGTTCGATGCGGTTGCTGACACCGTAAAAGCCTCCAAGGACCGGCGCATCCTGGACAGCTGGCAGACAAATTTTCTGACTGTGGCGGAGGGATGGTATCTGGGCACCACCGCAGGCGCGAAATTTTTCGGCGCCGGGAACGGCTTTGCGCCGGGCGACCGCCTCCACGCTCTGGTGCTGGACGACGGGGAACTGGCCGCGCCGGCGCGTCCTCTCACCGTGCGGGAGCGTTTTGAGAGGTGCGTCTACGTCCGCCAGCCGGACGCCATCCGCGCGGTCTGGAGCGACGGGCGGCGGGTGTTTGGCTGAAACGGTCCGAGCGGCGCGATCGCGGCAGGCAAGAGAGCGCCTGCGCCGGGCTCTGTCGGCCGCATGGAAAAGAATCCGTTCCCGCACGGGCGGGCGCCCGTAAAACAGCAGTCCGTCCGCTTGCATGTGCGCAAACGGACGGGGCTGTGTGCGCACGTCATGGCAAAGCCCCACACGGAAGCGCGCCATTGGTCGTGCTGCCGCTCCCCCGCCTCCCGCTCAGGAAATCGCTCCTTACCGCCAGTATATCACCGGGGTGAAATCCGCGAAACGAAAAATTGCTGCGAAGAATGTGTTCTTCGCAGCAATTTCTGTTTTATGGCCGCCCCGCATGTCGCGGGAGCCGCTTTTGATCGTATCCTGCCGCGGCCCGGACGGCCGCAGGCAGTCTTTTCCGGATTACAGCAGCTTCATCAGGTTGAACGCAATGATGAGTCCGGAGAACACGATGGAGACGGTAGAGCAGAGCTTGATGAGGATGTTCAGGGAGGGTCCGGAGGTGTCCTTGAACGGGTCGCCCACAGTGTCGCCTACGACGGCGGCCTTATGGCACTCGGAGCCCTTGCCGCCGTGATGGCCCGCCTCGATATACTTCTTGGCGTTGTCCCAGGCGCCGCCGGCGTTGGACATGAACACCGCCATCGCGAAGCCGGTGACGGACACGCCGCCCAGCAGGCCCACCACACCCTCGGTGCCCAGGAGCAGTCCGGTGGCGATGGGAACGATGATCGCCAGCAGCGCCGGCGCCACCATCTCATGCAGGGCGCCCTTGGTGCACAGGCTCACGCAGGCAGCGTAATCCGGGTCGGCCTTGCCCTCCATGATGCCGGCGATTTCCTTGAACTGGCGGCGAACTTCCATCACGATGGACTGCGCGGCCGTTTGCACGGCGCTCATGGTAAACGCGGAGAACACAAAGGTCAGCATGGCGCCGATAAACAATCCCACCAGTACCGTGGGGTTGGTCACCGACAGATTCATGTCCACGCCCTTTGCCTCCACGATGTTGACATAGGAGACCAGCAGGGCCAGAGCGGTCAGGGATGCCGAGCCGATGGCGAAGCCCTTGCCGGTAGCGGCGGTCGTATTGCCCAGGGAATCCAGCGCGTCGGTCCGGTTCCGCACTTCCTCGGGAAGTCCGGCCATCTCGGCGATGCCGCCCGCATTGTCGGCCACGGGGCCGTATGCGTCGGTAGCCAGCGTGATGCCGAGGGTGGAGAGCATGCCGACGGCGGCAATGCCGATTCCATACAGGCCCATGTTGTAATTGCCCTGGCCGCCCGCGGCGAAGAAGCTGATGACCACAGCCGCCGCCACAATCAGAATGGAGGCAACGGTGGACTTCATGCCCAGAGAAAGGCCGCCGATGATGACGGTGGCGGAGCCGGTCTCCGAGGAGGCGGACAGCGCCTGGGTGGGCTTATAAGTATCAGAGGTATAGTACTCGGTGAAGTAGCCGATGGCGCAGCCGCCGATCAGGCCGCAGAGGATGGACACATAAATGCCCCAGTTACCCACCGTGAAGTAGGTCAGGGGAGCGGCCGCAACGGCAGAAAGGATAGCGGCCAGATAGGTGCCGGTGCGCAGAGACGTCAGCAGGGATTTCTGGGTGGCGTCCTCTTTCGTCTTGACGAAGAAGGAGCCGATGATGGAGCAGACGATGCCGCACACGGCAATCAGCATGGGCAGCAGCATGCCCGCAAAGCCGTAACCGGCTGCGGCGCTCAGCGCGAAGGTTGCCAGAACGGAGCCGACATAGCTCTCATACAGATCCGCGCCCATGCCGGCCACATCGCCCACGTTGTCGCCCACGTTGTCGGCGATGGTGGCAGGGTTGCGGGGGTCGTCCTCGGGAATACCGGCTTCGACCTTACCCACCAGGTCCGCGCCCACGTCGGCGGCCTTTGTGTAAATGCCGCCGCCCACACGGGCAAACAGCGCCATAAAGGAGGCGCCCATGCCGTTCATGACCATGATGTTGCCCAGCGCCACCGGATCGGTGATGCCGAAGGCATAGTGCAGAAGATGATACCAAATGGAGATATCCAACATGCCCAGGCCCACGACAGTGAAGCCCATGACGGAGCCGGAGGAGAACGCCACGCGCAGGCCCTTGTTCAGGCCCTCCATGGCTGCCTGCGCGGTCCGCGCGTTGGCATTGGTGGCAATTTTCATACCGATGAAGCCCGCCAGCATGGACCAGATGCCGCCGGTCAGAAACGCGAACGGCGTAAACTTGGACAGCATCGCGCCGTTGGTTGCAAACGCCATGATCGCCAGCACAATAAAGACCACGACGAACACCTTAAATACCGTCGTGTACTGCTGCTTCAGATAAGCGTTCGCGCCCGCGCGAATCGAAGCCGCGATCTTTTGCATCTTCTCGGTGCCCTCGGAATAACTCATGACCTTTTTTGCCTGCGCAACGGCAAACAGGCCGGCCACCAGCGCCCCGAGGAACCCGATCCAGAACAGGTTTTCCATGTTTTTTTCCACTCCTCACAATCGTTGTGTTTCACAGTGCCTATCTATTTTAGCACAGGCTTTTGATTTTGCAAGAAAATATTACTTGATTTTGTGCGTAACATTTTGTGTTTTTGCGTATCTTGTGAACTGTTCCGATTTTGCGCAGCTTTTTCTATCGCTTTTTGTGCATTTCACCCGGCTGTTCGACTGGAAATTTCCGCGGCTCTCCGCCCGGCGCAGGAAACCGGCATTTTCACATTCCGCCGCATCCGGAAGCGGAAATCCGTGCGGCAGAACGCCTGTTCCGCGGTTTTTCCCCGGCGCGCAAAAAAAGCCCCGGCGCTTTAGACGCCGGGGCATCGAGCCCGCAAACGGGCGGCCGGTCAGTTCACAAGCGTAAAATCCGTGAAAACCCACCGGTCGTTGACAAACTGATAGGGAAAGGTAAAACACTCCAGCCCCGTGACTGTTTTCTGGTCCTCTCCCAGCATTTCCACGGCTACATTGATGTCGTACGCAGTCCCGGACACCTGCTCCACCGTCTCCGTGACGCTCCCGGCCGGCGGATTCCCGCCGCGGCCGGAGGGCCGCTCATACAGGGCGCCGCTGATGTCCCGGTAGAGCGGCAGCGTCTCTTCCTCCGGCATCAGCTTTTCCACGATTTCCTCGGAGAAAATGCTCCGCAGGTAGGTGCGCAGATCCTCCGCCGTATAGAACCCCGCGTAATCCACCCTTTGGTAGAGCGTCTCCCCGACCCTGGCCGTGTCGTCGGTGCAGGGCAGGGGATCTCCTGCAAACCAGCCGAACGCCGTAACGGCCCGGTTGTATGCGGAGAGAATCTCCTCCTCCGAAAGCGTCTCCATGGAGTTCTCTGTCCGGACTGCCGCCATGCTGCTCTCCGCCAAATCGGCGGAGGAGACGGCGGGCGCAGACTGAACCGCCTGCGGAGCTGCGCTCCCCGCAGGCAGTGCCTGCCCGGAGGATTCCGTCCGCCCGCAGCCGGATAAGAGCAGAAGCATCAGCAGCAATGGGAGCGCCCGCCGCTTTCTCATGAAAATCTCCCCTTTGACCCAGGGTTTCCGCCTTTTTTGCGTCATTCCCCGAGTATCCCTCAAAAAGGCACGTATTCCCTCTTTTTCTCTATCCTAAAATTACCATATTCCCTCTTAAAAATCCACAGAAAAATGAATTGCCGCAGCTAATATTTTTTTCCGTCGGGTCCGGCGGCATTTCTTCTATTTCAACGCGGCAAAACGCCGCGGCTGAATCCCGTTTCACACGGTCCGGTCTTCCCGGCCAGCCGGGTTTTTTGCTTTTCGGTTTTGCCCCGAAAAACAAAAAACCCACGCTTTTCAGCGTGGCTTCCGTCCGAACCGCTTACCGATCACTGGGAACCAGAACACACTTGCCGTAGATCAGGTCATCCAGGTCGTAAGCTGTGAACTTTTCGTTCGTCATGCTTGACATTCCTCCCTTCTTCTTTTTTACTGTGTCGATCATACCTGTTTTTTTGCAAGAGTGCAAGAGCGATTTTTGATATTTTTTACAAATAATTTTTATCAAATTTGTTCATTTTGCACTATAAACGGCAATTGTATTCCATCCTCTGCTTTTGTATAATTCACAGTATGAACTATTTTGCCGGAAACGGCAGGGGGGGACGGGCGATGGAACATTCCACACATTTCGCTCTGCGGGAGAGCCTGCTGGCCTCTCTGAGGAACATATACCGGCTCAAAGCGTTCGGGACCTTGGCCGAGCTGCTCCAGGGGGAAGCGCTGATCCTGCAGTATCTGAAAGCCGCCCGGGGCAGCGGACCGGTGTATCCTTCGGTGCTCAGCGAGCAGCTCCACCTGTCCCGCTCCCGGATTACCGGCGCGCTGAATTCCCTGCAGCGGAAGGAATTTGTGACGCTGGAGCCCTCGCCGGAGGACCGCCGCCGGGTCCGGGTCGCCATTACGGAGGCCGGATGCGGGCAGATCGACCGGCAGATAGAGCAGATGCTCGCCTATTTTGACCGGATGCTGGACGGATTGGGAGAGCAGGATGCCCGGACGCTGATTGCCCTGATGGACCGCTGCGTGGCGATCATGGGCGCGTGAGGAGGCGGCGATGGAAACACAGGCGTACGTCACATTTAAAGACGTGTCCAAGGTCTACCGGATGGGCGAGGTGACCATCCGGGCGGTGGATCATATCTCCTTTCAGATCGGCAGGGGAGAGTTCGCGGTGATCGTGGGGCCCTCCGGGGCCGGCAAGACTACCGTGCTGAACATGCTGGGCGGCATGGACCAGTGTTCCGAAGGCACCATCACCGTGGACGGGGCCGAGGTCAGCCGCTACACGCCCCGACAGCTCACCGGCTACCGACGCCACGACATCGGCTTTGTGTTCCAGTTCTACAATCTGATCCAGAATCTGACGGCGCTGGAAAATGTGGAGCTGGCGGCCCAGATCTGCCGCAGTCCGCTGGACGCGGGTCTGGTGCTGGACGAGGTGGGGCTGCGGGACCGGGCTGGCAATTTTCCCGCCCAGCTCTCCGGAGGGGAACAGCAGCGGGTCGCCATCGCGCGTGCCCTGGCAAAAAATCCCAAGCTGCTGCTGTGCGACGAACCCACCGGCGCGCTGGATTATCAGACCGGAAAGTCCATCCTGAAGCTGTTGGAGGACACCTGCCGGGAAAAGGGCGTCACCGTCGTGGTCATCACCCACAACAGCGCCCTGACGCCCATGGCCGACCAGGTCATCCGCATCAAAAACGGCACGGTGGCGGACATGCGCTGCAACGAGCACCCCACTCCGGTGGAGCAAATCGAGTGGTAAACGGTCCCCGGGCAAAATTTATCCGGAGAGGAGGAACGTCTCATGCGGGCGATCGATCGGGATTTCTGGCGGGAAGTGCGCGGCACCCGCAGCCGCTTTTTATCCATCTTGATTCTGGCGGCGCTGGCGGTGACGTTCCTATCCGGACTGCGCGCCACCGCCCCGGACATGAAGCGCACCTGCGACAGCTATCTGGACGCGCAGAACTTCATGGACATTCAGATCCTCTCCACCCTTGGGCTGACCGGGGAGGACGTTCAGGCTCTCTCCGCGCAGGAGGGGGTATCCGACTGCGAGGCCTCCTACGTGGTGGACGCCTTTGCCCACACGCCGGCGCTGGACATCGTGGCGAAGGTCTACTCTCTGCCGGAGCGGCTGAATCTGCCCACCGTGGAGCAGGGGCGGATGCCCCGGACGAACCGGGAGTGCGTAGTGGACAAAAATCTGCTGAGCAGTCTGGAACTGTCTGTGGGTGACCAGGTGCAGCTGGTGACGGAGGGGGATTTTGAGGGTGTGCTGCCCGGCGGCACCTATACCATCGTGGGAACGGTGGTCTCGCCGTGCTACATCAGCGTGGAGCGGGGTACCTCCACCCTTGGCACCGGCAGCGTCAAGGCCTTTGTCTATTTGCCCGCCGGAGCCTTCGACATGGACTACTACACCGCCGCCTACCTGACCGTAGAGGGCGCCAGGGCTCTGACGGCCTTTTCCGACGAGTACGACGACCGGGTCTCCGCCGTGACCGACGCGCTGAAGCCTCTGGCCAAGCAGCGGGCGGCGCTCCGCCAGAAATCTCTGGTGGGCGAAGCCAACGAAAAGCTGGATGACGCCCAGACAAAGCTGGACGACGCCAGGGCGGATGCGGAGCAAAAGCTGGCGGACGCCCGAAAAAAGCTCTCCGACTCGCGGGCCGAGCTGAACGACGGCTGGGCAGAGGTGAACAGCGCCCGGGCTACGCTGATCAGGGAAACAGCCGAGTCACAGAAAAAAATCGACGACGCCAAAAGGGATCTTTCCGACGCTCAAATCAAGCTGGATGACGGCGAGAGCCAGTATGCCGACGGCATCATCGAGTACGAGCAGGGGCTGCGGGATTATGAGGACGGTACGGCGGAATATGAGGACGGCCTCGCGGAGTATGAGAAAAACGTGCAAAAGCTCAAGGAGGCCGCTCAGGAGCTCTCCGCCGGCAGCAGCCAGCTGGACGCGGGCTATCAGGAGCTGACGGCCCGGCAGGGCCAGTTCGACGCACTGATGAGCACCGTGCTCTCCGCCGTCAATGCCCAGCTTCCTGCCGGGCAGCAATTTCCGGACAGCGCCGCTCTGCTGGCCGCCATGCGGGCGGATACCGCCGGCACCGGCGCAGCCGCCCTG
>Ga0268263_1002906_pt1 | contig 10322 bp, 8 predicted proteins | sample Biomet5_FD_190358 | JGI IMG/M metagenome (GOLD analysis project Ga0268263, IMG submission 190358) | Microbial communities from bioreactor (seeded with sewage sludge) at LBNL, California, USA - Biofuel metagenome 5 (SPAdes) (version 4) | ecosystem: Engineered > Bioreactor > Anaerobic >... | reverse complement strand
CAAGTTGTTTATTATATAAAAGAATATTACCGCCCGTTTCATTTTGACTGTAACGATTACGATACCTTGTATCGTCTGATGACACACGATAAGAAAAATGAAGGGGGAATTATTAACTTTACACTTTTATCTCAAATAGGGAATGTTTGCATTAACCAGCAGGTAAGTAAAGAAAAAATCTTGGAGTCATTGGATTTTTACCGTGAAAGTTTTGGCGTATGATCAAAATTGGCTACTTTTGCAGCCGAAAAGTAAAGCGGGATGTAGCTCAGCTCGGTTTAGAGTACGCGTCTGGGGGGCGTGGGGTCGCTGGTTCAAATCCAGTCATCCCGACTTGATTAATGATTCTGATAATGAGGCAGTTACTTAATAAAGTGGCTGCCTTATTTGTTTCTAATAGTTTATTTATTGTTAAATATATAGTACTTTTAAGCACATTTTAGACCTTTTGGATGCCTTAGTCGTGCCAAATCGCCCTTGGAACTATGGACGACTTTTAACTGCACAGTAAATGAATTGAAACGATGCATCAAGCATTTCAAAATATTCATCTACCCGTTTGATATCAAAAATTCATGTTTTAATTCTTAAAAGTACATTTGTATGTGGCTAAAAATATATTCGAATGTACGAACTGTTTTATTCGAATGCATTGAAGATTTCTTTCGAATGAAATGATAGTTTTATTCGAATAAAATATTATTGCTGTCCGATAAAATGTGTACTTTTACCCATGTGTACAAAATGTTTTTGTGGTGAAAACAAAGGAACACATTTAGGGCTGAAATCAGAAATGAATTCAGCCCTTTTATATTTGCCTCTCAAAATGTTTTATCGGACAAATGCAAGAAAAGGGTTGATTTATGTAGATTGATGGTAAGTGATTGAGAATATGTGAGAAATACGGATTATTGCCGTGTACTGCTTTGGTAGTTAAAGTGCAGAAAACGTGGATTTGTGCAGAAGATACGTTACCAAATCGTTAGCCAAATGTGTGTGGATAAAACGAGGTAACGATAAGCAGTTTGTACAGTGGTGGCTATTTCTACTATTATGATGCTTATGCATTGAACCACAATATTTTGCATAACAGAAAACGCTTCAAAAACGGGTAACTTTGCCCACAAAAACAGAAGCGTATGCAAAAAGAAAAAATGAAGGTGTTGCTCTACCTTAAAAAGAGCGGTTTGGACAAGTCGGGGCAGGCTCCAATAATGGGACGGGTAACCTACAATCGCACGATGGTTCAGTTTAGCAGTAAGCTGTCATGCAATCCTAAGTTGTGGAATGTGCGTGAGAGCAGGCTGAACGGAAAGAGCCGTGAAGCGGTAGCTACCAATGCAAAGTTAGAACAACTGCTGCTCTCCGTACAACGAGCGTACCAAACTCTTTGCGAGCGAGGCATAGAGTTCTCTGCAAAAGACATCAAGGAGCAGTTTCAAGGCTCAATGCTGAACCGCACTACGTTCTTGCAACGCTACGACCAAATGGTGGAAGACGAGAAGCAATTGGTTGGAGTGGAGATTACGGAACGCTGGCACTCGATGTATTACATGCTCCGAAAGCACCTGCAAGTCTTTATTCTGGAGCGATACCATACCGGCGACATTACCTTTGGGCAACTAACCGAGGATTTCTTGGAGGGCTTGCATCAATACAGCGTGGGAAAGCACGGTCATTCACAGAGTTATTACCGCAAGATGGCTTTGGCGGTCAAGAAAGTATGCCGTTTGGCTTTTCGTGAGGGTATTATAGGCCGTCCTCTCTTTGACCTTGTCAAGATAGACAGAGGAGAGAGTAAACTGCCCAGAGCCTTGGACAGGGCTTCTTTGGACAAGATAAGGCAAGTCCGATTAGAGGAGGAGGAAACAGAACTGACACTTGCCCGTAATCTTTTCCTGTTCACCTGCTACACTGGCACAGCCTTTTGCGATATGATGAATCTGCGCAAGGAACATTTTGTGCAGGATGATGCAGGGGCTATGTGGCTTAAATTCAGAAGACAAAAGACTAATACCCTTTGTCGGGTAAAACTTCTGCCCCAGGCCGTTACTCTGCTTGATACATACCATTCGGATGAACGGGACACGCTTTTACCGACTATCAGCTACAAAACCTACCGTTTCCTCCTGAAAGCCCTGCAACTGAGAGCAGGGATTGCCATTCCATTGACCGCACATATAGGACGGCATACCTTTGCAACATTGATAACCTTGGAGAATGGAGTGCCGATTGAAACGGTGAGTAAAATGCTTGGTCATAACAAGATTGAGACCACCGAGCGTTATGCCCATGTAACACCGAAGAAAGTATTCGAGGAATTTGGTCACTTTCTCTCTTTCACCGCCGATTTAACCCTTAGCCTTTGAGATTATGCGCAGTACATTCAACATTTTATTCTACATCAATCGCAGCAAACTGAAAGCAGATGGCACAACTGCAATCCTTTGCCGTATTACCATAGACGGCTCAAAAGTCGTGATGTCCACAGGAGAAAACACATCGCCCGGCGATTGGAGCGTAAAGCGACAGGAAACCAACGATAAGCAGCAGAACCAACGCTTGCATTCGTTTCGTGAGAAGATGAGCAGGGGTATAATATACTACTCCTGCAATTCGGCGCAGTGAGTGCCCAGTTTCTTAAAAACCACTTGCAAGGTGTTGGAGCAAATGCGACCACATTGCTTGCCCTTAGCTGGGAGGAATTGTCAATCGTTCAATCCACAAGGGCTTCAGGTACTTACCAAAGCTGTCGTAGCTATCACAGGCAGCTGGAACTCTTTGTGAAAAGTAAAGGTGAAACGGATATTCCTCTGACAACTCTCACAATGGAGTTTTTCGATGATTATCGCATCCATTTCAAACGAAAAGGGTATGCCTTATCAACAACGAAACAAAATCTCTTTTGGTTAAGTCGGTTGATGTATAGGGCGGTAAGTCAGCAAACCATTCGCTATAATCCTTTTGAGAATGGCAAGTATGAGCGAGTAGAGCGAAAAATTCGCTGTTTGGGCAAGACAGAGGTTGCACGTCTGTTGGCTATGCCCTTGCAAAACGATCAGGCAGAATTTGTGCGAAGGATGTTTCTTTTCTCCGTATTCACAGGATTGGCTTTTGCTGATGTGAGCAAGTTGCGGTACTGTGATATTGAGACAAACAATGCCGGAATACGCTATATCCGTCAGTACAGAAAGAAGACAGATGTAGAGAGCATCACGCCACTGCACCCGATAGCCGAGCAGATACTCTCGCTCTTCCCTCTAAAAGACAAGAAAGAGGATAGCTCTATCTTTACAACCTCGCAGAGTAGAATACAGATAGGTATGCACCTCAAGGCTATTGGTCTGGCTTGTGGTATTCGCCAATCCCTTTCCTTTCATGTAGCCCGCCATTCTTTCGGTACGCTGACATTGGAGGCTGGTATCCCGGTAGAGAGCATCGCCAAGATGATGGGACATTCGTCCATTGCCAGCACACAGATTTATGCTCAAATTACGGATAGCAAGATTTCAAGGGATATGGATAAGTTATTAGAAAAGAATAGAAAAGCACATTTATGGAATGTTTTAATCGAATAACTTGTAGTATTCTCCACTTTTTGTAATGTTAGTTCTACTATTTATAATTGACATAAATAGTAGAACTAACATTAAATAGTATCGTGGTATAAACTTCCATCAAATTCATTATACATAGCACCTTGATAAACTTCAACCAATTTTTTACTATAGCTCAAAATCATCGAATTTGACTGTTGGGATAGATTAGTTGCTAAAATTCCACTGCCCAATATACCTGGATTACAGACTACAGAATCTTCTCTTATAATATTCATAATCAATTCCGACGATGTATAATCTTTAATGCCTTCTTTCTTAAATTTCTCAGATATATACTTATTGAGTTTATTTCTGTCGTTAATTGTCATATATCCATACCACAATAAACATTTCATTCCTAATTTAATAGCATGGATTATAACATCAAGATAAGTTTGTCCATTGCTATTGGGTTTGTCTATTTCGTAAGGATCTATATGAAGAAAAGTAGATTTAGGTAATGAAGGTAATAGCTTTAGTACACCATCAATCGACTCGCAGTTAAAAGTTTTTATTGGCGTGGAAGCCGCTTGACACGATGCGAACGAATCAATGTTATTCAAAGCTTCTTTTTCTAAATCAAAGAATATAAATTCCCTAACATCTTTATTCAATACCTTCATGGCTAATGCAGGAGACCCAAGTAGTTCCCATTCATTATACTTTCATTCTCGAATTGGTAATAAAGAGAACGTTTCAATACAACATCTTCTTTCGCTCTATCTAAGAAATGATAAATACCATATTCCTGTTCGGGACTATGAGACATTGTATAAATGGCACAGGCAGAGTTTGTTTCTACATATACCTATGGTTTCTCAAATTGGATAGCCTCACAGAGAATAAGATGTATTAAAACATCAGGCTGTTTATCATAGTGAGTGTAAGTAACCATAATAAATTCTATCTCTATTGTATTAAAATTTTATATTGTTTTATCAAAATATTTGCAATCTCTATTGTGAAATGCAGGATAAGTGCCTTCAAGAATATCGACAATTATTTTGTTTACCACCGGATTCTCTATTGCTCCTGCTTCATAAGAAACTTTATTATGGTCTAACTTATCAATTTTCATCTGAATTATTTGATCAGCATCACATACAACTGCAAGATTTGGATTATGAGTAACCATAATAATTTGACGTTTTTTCTTTGCAACCTTGATAAAATGTACCAAATATTTAAAAACGCTTTCATTGTCAAGGTTCTCTTCTGGCTGATCTATGATTAATGGTTTGTCATCCATATCTATAAAGAGGTATAATAAAAGTAGTAGAGCTCCCCTTTCACCAGGTGATAATGAAGCTAGAGGTTTACCATTCATTTTTAATTGAAAAAAGGGAATTACATAATCCATATTATATATAAAGTCGTATAGCTCTTGTTTTGTGTGTCCTTTCTTCAATTGAGCGTCAACAATTCGATCAATATTCTGATTATCACGTTTATCTAATAGTAAATCGTCATTGATAAGACAAGCAAAATTCACTATAGATTGAATATTGGACATATCAACACTATCAATATTATCTTTCACTCTTGATAATCCCTGTTCTTTCCCGTAATACGAACCTGCAACTTGCTGACTTATATAGTCAAATAAATTCACTTCAAAATCTCTAATCGTAAAAGCAGAATCAAACTCTATTGGGTAGTCTTTTAACTCATCTCGGTAGTCTTGCACAAATTTAACAATAGGAGCAAAAAGACTATTATATGTATCAAGAACTTGACGTTTCTTTTGCATCAATTCTTCGACATACAGCTTACGACGATTCGTTTGTTCTAAGAGATCTCCTGCTAACTGGTGTTCAATATAACTGATACGTGATTGAAGATTCTTTATAGTTCCATCTTTTTCAGGACTGCCAATTATATCTTCTACTATTTTCTCCCATTCTTGTTTTTCTTTTAGATATTTTTGGTATTGAAGTTCTGGAGCACTTAACTTTTTCTTTGCATCATCTAGCTCTTTTAATATGCTGATTTCATGAGACTTTAGGCTGTCTGGATTATTTTCATCTAACTGTTTGTCTATATCAGTCAAGCGTTCTCTCAACTCATCAACTTTCGATCCGATCACTTCGGGATGATATGACAGATTTATCACCAAATCAATATCCATATCATTATGCTCGTATAGACCTTTTAGCTCACTTTTTACAAATTTTACCTGAGAATAAACACGTTCTATACGTTCTTTGCTAGAACTAATGTCTTGTATAGTCTTTATAACAACCTCTCGTTCTTTATACGCATTTTCCAATAAGAGAGTAATATTTTTGTATGTCTCTTGTATATTCTCAATGTCTTGTTTCGTTTTTTCAATCTCTGGATTATCATCTATTGAAGGTTTTGCGACCTCCTTCGGTTTAGCAGATTGCGTATTACTTAATTGCTCCTGCTTATATTTTAATTCGTTTGTAAGTTTACTCTTATAATCAGGAACAAGCATTGCCTCCTTATTGATAATATCAGCATTAATTACTTTGATGCGAGATTGTATTTCATTACATGAAGCAGCATTTTCTTTTGTTAAATAGTTTATAATTTCGTCTAAATCATTGAGACCAAATCTTTGTGCAGGATCTAAATACTGGAAAATAATCTTCTTTAATTCATCCTCAAATTCATGGTCGTCCTCTGTGGTGCAAAGTGTTTCTAAAAAATTCTGTGGTATATACTTTACACGCTCAGGTTGTGTTGTATCTGAGGACATATCTAATGTCTTGATGGCAGAATTTGAACTGTTGAACCATTGTATAAAAGCCTCGGTTTGTTTAGAGCGATTATAAGGTTTTGTCATTCTGAATTTGGTAGAGGTCAGAAACGACCAATTCTGATTAGTGGTATCTGCACATAAAGAAACTATGTCAGTAAGAGCACTCTTACCACTGCCCTTATTTCCGATAATAGCTACTAACCCTGGATTAAGTGGTATTTGAACTTTGTCAAACCATATTTCTGACATCGATGCATTATTTACACGACGTACTTCTAAACGTTTTATGAACTTATTTGGATTCTTTCTGATACGATTTAAGATACTGGGGTCTTCAAAGGATATGCGTTCTGGCTCTGCTAGTATTTGTCGTAATCCATTAAAAGTCAAATCCGCTTTAATCCAACAAGCATTTAATCCAACTTCATTCACCTCATGAGCATCAGATGTTGTAATAGAAGGTTTTCCAAATGTTTTTTGATAAAAAGCAGCTTCCTCAGGTTTTGTCAAATCGCAAATGTCGATATAGCCATCTTTGAACAACTCTTCCTTTACTGGTCCCAAAGAGTCTTCAATCGAAACATTCTTGTCTGCTTTACCCTCATGTTTCATTTCTTCATCTATACTATTTGACTTGGATCCAGCATGTACTGTCACTAGTCCTCCATATTTATGAATAATATTTGAGGCTTCCTTAAAATTCACTTGAACCTGAAACATTCCTTCTTTGAGGTATGTATCATCAGACAAGTCGGTTCGTTTTGTATACTCTCGCCCCTTTTGAATCATTTTTGTACGAGTTATTCCAAGTCGACTCAATACATTCTCTTTCAGAAATTCAGAATCAAGTTTTGTTCCATTATACTCATCAGGAAAAAGCCCAATCATATGAACAGATGCCTTTCCATACTCCGTACGAAACTCTACACCAGAAATAACAGAGATATTCATAGGTGAAGCTAATTCTTTCATTTTATCAACATTAGCAACAGTATGATGATCTGTAACTGCAATACATTTTATATTCTTGGCAAGGGCTTCGTTTAAAATTTCTTGACAAGATCCTTTTCCATCTGAAGCATCAGTATGAATATGTAGATCCCATTTATTCCATAAAGAACCAGCAATGTTCATCATAATTATCGAATTTAATTACTACTTAAATGACGAGTTGTTTACACCTTACTTGTATAATTCATCATCTTGATTCACAGGATTGACAAAATAGTAAGGTTTTAGATAGCAATGCATCTTCAGAAATAATGCAATAGCTTTATATAACTCGAATACTTGTACTGCAAAGATATTCCTTTTAAATGAGCGACAAGAATATTTTTGAAATTATTTATTGATAAAACCTTTATATACTGCAGTTTCGGAATAACCTATAATACTATTCCCATTACTTTTTTATCGATATCCCAAATCAAACTAATCTATCCTTTCTGTTTTGTGCAGTTTTCTTGTAGTATTCTGTTGAGGTCGGAGAGTCTGTAGAGGATTTTCCCTGCAATCTGCGTGTATGGAAAAATGCCTTTATCCCGATAGTCCTGCAAGGTGCGGGGAGAGAGGAAGAGCCTCTCGCAGACCTCTCGTCCCGTGAGATAGAGTTCTCCATCGAATAGGGGGCGGTGTGTCTGTGCGGTTGCCCGCACACGCTTTGTGAGGTTTCTGATGCCCGAAATGAGCTGCTTCATTTCGGGTGTTTCTTTGCTGATGATTTCAAAATAATTTGCACGTTTGCTCGTCTCGGCATAGCCCGAGGAAGTTCTGTCTCTGCTCTCGTCTTGTCGCAAACCTTCGTATTCCATAGTTTGTTTTATTTATGAGGGTCAGACTTGGCGAGTAGTGCCACCACATCCTCACGTTTGTAATAGCATTTATGCCCGATTTGAATGAAGGGTAACACGGAGGTGTCTCTGTAATGTTGCAGTGTTCGCTTACTGATGTTCAGTATTCGGCACACGTCCCCATTGTGCAACAGGTCGGGCAGTTCGGCAGGTGGGGCGAAATGCTCGTTAAAGCAGTCGGTCAGCTCCACGATGCTCTCTTTCAGTTCCTCCCAAGCGGAGGTGTCAATAGCTGTAAATCTCATTTTTCGTTGTTGTTTTATTTGCGTTATTATTGATTTCTGACGCAAAAGTAAGCAGTGGATTTCGATTCCCGAAGAGGTCGGGATAAGTAGGGAAGAAGAGGGAAACGGCAGGAAGTCCGCACCCCAGACCTCCCTTGTTTTTCCTTTTCAAATCCTCCTGCACCGCCCGAAAAGACATTTGTTCCTTTCGGATAGTGCGAAACCTTGCGAAAGGTTGCAGACCGCACAATTTTCCATCGTGCAATCCGCACACTTATTTTGCCTGTTTCTCTCTGTTGCTGAGTGAAAAGGGGCTTTCTCGTTGTGTCGTAGCAGAGAAAAGTGATGTACTCTGATGCAAGAACACCACAACCTTTGGCTCTGCGAGAAAGGCTGCCTAACTTGGCTTTGGCATTCGAAAACGTGCCAAACATCAAAAACAAGTAATAGAAAGCAATCCGCACAATGAAAAGAGAAAACAGCGACAACACTTCAAAGAATACCCAAGTAGAAGAATTCCTTTCGGCTCGGTACGAGTTCCGTTACAATACCGTGTTAAACCGGGCAGAGTACCGTCCGCGAGGAACCGGGAACTATGCGGCAATAGACCGCTACCGCATCAATACCCTCAAGCGAGCCTTGGACAAGGAAGCCAATGTACAAACCTCGCCCGAAAATCTGTACAGCATCATCGAAAGCGATTTCTCCCCACGCATCAATCCTGTGCAGGCTTATTTCCACAGCTTACCGATAATGGAAGAAGCCAAGAAAGGAACGATTACCGCACTTGCAGACTGCGTGAGCGTAGCCAATCCCGAGAAATGGAAAGAATACCTCACCAAGTGGCTGGTGGCAGTGGTCGCCAATGCGATGGACGACAGGCAGTGCCGTAACCACACCTGCCTTGTACTGACAGGTGAGCAAGGGAAATTCAAGACCACATTTCTTGACCAGCTCTGCCCACCTGCACTGTCAGACTATCAATATACGGGAAAGATATATCCACAGGAAAAGGACGTGTTGAGCCTTATCGGGCAGAACCTCATTATTAATATCGATGACCAGCTCAAAGCCCTCAACAGGCGAGACGAGAACGAACTAAAGAACCTGATTACCTGCCCACAGGTGAAGTACCGCATGCCTTACGAGAAGCATATCGTTGAGCGACCGCACTTGGCAAGTTTCGTAGCATCGGTCAATGGCAACGATTTCCTCACCGACCCGACAGGGAGCAGGCGCTTTCTCCCCTTTGAGGTGCTGGCAATAGATATAGACCGAGCCAAGACAATCCCGATGGATGCCGTATATGGCGAAGCCATAGCATTGCTGAAAGACGAATTTCGCTATTGGTTCAATGATGAGGAGATTGTCGAACTGCACCGAAACAGCGAGGATTTCCAAGTCTATACGGCAGAAATGGAACTGTTGCTCCGCTATTTCACATTTCCCACAGAAGCCGAGAAAGCCACTAAGCGTTTCTATATGACCAATTCGGAAATTGTTGGCTATCTCTCTATCTATACCAGACAGCAGCTCTCACCCAAACGGATGGGCGAAGCACTTCGAAAAGCAGGCTATACGAGGGAATGCCGCAGGGTAAACGGCAATCCCGTATATGTGTATGCCGTCCGCAAGATTTTTCCCGAGCAGCCACCATAGCATTCAGTTATTACCAATCCCTTTGTTATACTCCTTTCTCTTTTCTTTCCTATTCTCCTTACTACATTACTACAAACAAGGATAATACGGTGAAAGAAAAAGGATTGCAAGGGGGATTCATCTTGCGACACAGCTTACTACGTAAGCGTCTCCGCGATTCTACATTGCCAGAAAAAGAAAAACGGTTAATAGGAATAATCCACTAACCGTTTTTCCATTTGTCAGGAAGTAAGTTTCTGTATTTTTCTATGGGTGTATTTGGTGC